>Ga0209162_1001184_pt1 | contig 26510 bp, 20 predicted proteins | sample YNPNPMetaG_FD_187121 | JGI IMG/M metagenome (GOLD analysis project Ga0209162, IMG submission 187121) | Anoxygenic and chlorotrophic microbial mat microbial communities from Yellowstone National Park, USA - YNP NP MetaG (SPAdes) (version 2) ...
GATGGCCTACCACTGGGACCCGGCGTGGTCGCCGGATGGCACCACGATCCTGTTCGCCAACCATGTGGACCACCAGATCCATGCGGTCCCGGCCCCGCCGCCAGAGGGTTTCAAGGAACTACCCCAGACGACACCGCTGACCAAAGTGGGCGTCAATACGGAGCCGGCCTGGTCCCCAGACGGCACCACTATCGCCTTCACCCACACGGAAGGGCGGAACCGGGACATCTGGGTGATGTACAGGGACGGCACTGGCGCCCGGCCCGTAACGCAGGAACCGGGCGAAGACATCGCTCCGGCCTGGAAGCCGCGCTAGGATAAGGATGAAAGCGGTAAGGATGAAGGCGGAAGGATGAAGATTCGCTGGCTCGTGCTGCTCTGTAGCCTGATGTTGCTCCCGGCCTGTCTACCCGCACCCGGCGACGGTACGCTGACCGTGGTCTTTCCCCTGGAGACCACCGAACTGGCCGGTGGCAGTTCGGTGCGCGTGACCGTCACGCTGGCAGACAACGACGGCCAGCCGGTGGATGGGGCCACGGTTCACGCCGAGCTGCGCGCGCCGGATGGTCGCGCCTTCACCACCATCCCCTGTGCGGATCAGGGCCAGGGCCGCTACCTGGCTGATTACGTGACCCTGCCGCTGCGCGGGGCCGGGGGACAGTGGCGCGTGATCGCCCGGGCCACCTGGGGCGATGGCAAGCAGGCTTACGCAGAGCGCACCTTCAAGGGATTGCCCTCCCTGAGCGAAAAGTATCGGGACCTGTACGGTTTCTGGATTGACATCCCGGACCTGGAGTGCCGCAACAAGGTCCACGAGTTTCGGGACCACGTGTACGAGAACGGCAGCGGATTCGTGATCCTGGAATACCACTGCATCGGCGGGAGCAACATCCTGGCCGAGGTAGACGTGCACTGGCAGCACTCCGATTTCCCGGCCGATGAGGCGACCGCCATCGAGTTCACGCAGCGATTGTCTCCACCCATGTATCACGATCCAGATATGCCCAATACGAACCTGAGCGCGGAGCAGACCACGTTCCAGGGCCGGTCAGCCTGGCGTGTCACCGGCCAGTGGAAATTAACCTGGAGGTCGTCCGGTGCCCTGGGCGATGGCCCCATCGAGTGGCTGGTCTTTCAATGTCCTGGCTCGGATTGGCTATGGACCATCGTCGTCTCCACCAACGAGCCGGGCTATCTGGACTACCTGCATCGGATCCGGGAGACGTTTGAATGTCCCACAAAGTAGGATGGGCACCCTGGCTGGCCCTGCTGGTCCTCCTGCTGTTGTTGGGGGTCAGCTTGGCCGTCTCAGCCCCGGCCAACCCGCCACCCACCATACCCTACGCCGTCTATGATCCGGGCATCGCCCTCCTCATCTCCCAGATCACCACACCTACGCTGGAATACGAGCTGAACGGGCTGACCGGCGAGCGGCCGGTCATGGTGGCCGATGCTCCCTACACCATCAAGACCCGCCGGACAGGCAATGTGGAAGCCAGCGCGATGGCGACCCAATATGCCTACGAGCAATTCGCCCGCTATGGCCTGGCCGTCACCTATCAAGATTACACCCTGACCGGCGATGCGAGCTTTGCCGATCGCGCTCTTGTCTATAGCCAAAAGCCGGTCGCCGCGCGCAACGTGGTGGCCGAGAAACCCGGCCTGGTGGACCCCTCACGCATCTACCTGCTCACCGCACACCTGGACGATCGGCCCCTGGGTTTGCGCGCGCCCGGCGCCGATGACAATGCCTCCGGCTCGGTGGCCGTGCTGACGGCCGCCCGCCTGCTGGCGCACCGCGACTTTGCCCGCACCATCCGCTTTGTCCTGTTCACCGGTGAGGAGCAGGGTTTGCAGGGCAGCGCCGCCTATGCCGCCGCGTGCGCCGCCAAAGGCGAAGACATCCGGGGCGTGATCAACCTGGACATGATCGCCTACAACTCCGACGCTCAGCCTATCATTGACCTGTATGCCAGCCCTGAGGTGCCGGCCTCGCTGATGTTAACCCAGGATTTCGCCTATATGATCGGCGCCTATGACCTGAGGTTGATCCCAGATCGCTTTGCTGGCGGTGGAGGAGCCAGCGATCAGGGTAGTTTTCTCGTCTACGGTTACCCGGCTATCCTGGTCATTGAGGACCTGGATGATTTCAACCCCCATTATCACCAGGTCAGTGATCGCGTCTCAGCCCTCGATCTTGACTATTATGCCGACGTGACTCGCTCCGCTGTCGCCACCATTACCTATCTGGCGCAACCCCTTGACCGCCGCTGACAGGCGCGAGTTGATCTCCACCGGAAAAGTAACAACCTATTCTCCCGCCGGTTGCTTTCAAACCGGGGAGAAGGTTAAAGCCGAAGGGCAGGCTTACAGCCTGCCCCAACACTTTTAACCTACGGGAGGGTCCGGTATACAAATTACCGCACCCGGTAACTGCCTGCCCCCCCGCAGGTTTGGGCGCAATGACCAGACCAGACGCCGTAGGCGCGCCCAGATGACAGGCTGCATCGGTTGTCAGCCACTTTCTAACCTGCGGGATGTTCAGGGTGGGCAGTTACCACACCCGACAGATTAACCCCTTCAAATATGCCGATTCGGGGAAATTGAGTGCCACCGGATGATCCGGGGCCTGGGCGCACCGGGCGACGACCTGCACGTCGCGGCCGGCGTCCAACGCGGCCTCCCAGACGATCTGCTGGAACAAATCTGCATCCACCAGACCAGAGCAAGAGAAGGTGACCAGAATGCCGCCCGGCTCCAGCAGATGCAACGCCAGCAGGTTGATGTCCTTGTAGCCCCGGCCGGCCCGCTCCAGATGCCCGGCCGACCGGGCGAACTTGGGCGGGTCCAGGATCACCACGTCAAAGCGGCGACCGGCGGCCCGGAACGCCCGCAGCTCACGGAAGGCGTTGCCGACCACATGCTCCGTGCGCCCACCAAAGCCATTACGGGCCAGATTCTCCTCCGCCAGGGCCAGGGCCTCGGGGGAGGATTCCACTGTGGTGACAGAGACTGCTCCGCCGCGCCAGGCCCGGACGGCAAAGGCCCCGGTATACGCAAAAGCATCCAGCACCCGCGCGCCCCGACCATACGGCTCCACCAGCCGGCGACTCTCCCTTTGGTCCAGGTAAAAGCCGGTCTTTTGCCCCCCCAGCACGTCCACCAGGAACGTCAGCCCGTCCTCTTCGATCTCCACGTGAGCCGGGGGTGGCTCGCCCCACACCACGCCTTCGGCGGCGAGCAACCCCTCCTTCTCCCGCGCCTCCGGGTCATCGCGGGCCACGATGCCCCGGGGCTGGATCAGCTCAACCAGAGCCGTTACGATAGCCTTCCGCCAGCGATCGGCGGCCAGGGCGGAGAACTGGACGGCCAGCCAGTCGGTGTAACGGTCCACCACCAGGCCCGGCAGGCCGTCGGCCTCGCTGAAGGCCAGGCGATAGGCGCTGGTGCCGACCAGGGCCGGCAGACGGGCACGTGCGTCCACCGCCCGGGCCAGCCGACGGCGCCACAGGTTCGCGTCCACGGCCTCATCCGGGTCCCGGGTGAGAATCCGCACCGCGATCTGGGAACGGCGGTTCAGGATACCGCGAGCCAGCCAGTCGCCATCGGCAGCCCGAACATCCACGGGATCACCGTCCTGCGGCTCGCCGTCCACGCGGGCGATGGCCCCGCTGAATACCCAGGGGTGTCGTTGCCGCGCCGGTTTGTCCCGGCCACGTTTCAGGAACACAGCGGTCATTGCTCTCTAATAGCCCACTGCTGGCGGCGGGTCTGTGACCCGCCGCCAGCGCGGGGTGGCACACCCTGCACGAGCACAGCCCCCCCGCACGAGCACGGTCGCGCAGTCGTGGGTCGCGTTTCCATACACGCCGCCAGCCAGCGGTCAGCTATCCCTACGATTTTCGTGCCACGGGGTGCGCCCCGCGTGTGGGAGACTCTTACCTGTGGGAACGTTCCTGGTGGTCGCCCTGATGGTCAAGTGCCAGGCCCGCCCCTAACTCCAGGGTGGCGAGTCGCTCGCGCATCCGCTGCCAGTGAGTGGCCGGCCAGTAGACCCGGGCGCAGCCGTGGCACAGGGCAAAGCGCTCCTGGGTGCGGTAGACGTAAGGCGGCACACGGTTGCGGATCTCTGCCTTGTCCACCGGTTGCAGCGGTTCGTTGCAGACCACACACCGGGAGAAGGCGCGGGCCGTGGACAGGGTCACATCACGCATCACCTGGAGCAGTTGGGCCTCCACCTCCTCATCCTCAATGAACAGGCAATCCACGCCCCTTCGGCGCGCCAGGTCCCGGTCGCGGGTCAGCAAGATGCGGCCCTCGGCCCGGGCCAGACGGACCAGTTCATGGTCATCGGCTCGCGCGTCATAGCGGGTATCGTAGCCCAGGATGCGCAGCCAGCGAGCCAGCTTACCTAACATGGCGTCGGCGATGAAGCGGGGCGAGGAAGAGTCAGCGTTGGGGTCCGGCAGGCTACGGCTGGGTGGGGTGTCCACGGCGTCCTCGGCGACGGTGTAATCGTCTCAAGGGGCCCTTTAAGTGCGCGGCCCGCTTCACACGTAGCCATTCCTGGTACAAGAGGGGGTTATCCGGGTCTACTTGCTCCCATAGGTGAATCCAGGTCCGGGCACTCTCGTTCTGACCTTCCGCCAGGGCGATCTCGATCTGGGCGCGGCACAGGGTGGTGAACTCGGAGGTGTGGAACTCTGGCGTGTCCAGGACCGGTTCCAGCCACCGGCGAGCCTCTTCCACGTCGCCCCGTTGCGCGGCAAACAGGGCCAGGTTGCAGCGCCCGATGATGTAATCCGGATGACGTTCCACGATCTCACGAGTCAGAGCCAGGGCCCGGTCGTTGTCGCCACGCCGGCTGTAGATGGCGGCCAGGTTCTGCAGGATGGAAGGGTGATCGGGCGCGAGAGCCAGGGCCTGCTCCAGCAATCGTTCGGCCTCGTCCAGGCGTCCGTCCTGGATGGCCGGGACCGCCTGATCGATCAGGCTTTGCACCCGGCCCGGCAGGCGGCCTTTCGGCTCAGAGGAGACGGCCCAGCCAGGTAGTGCGATCTGGTCGTACCATTTCCCTTTTACCCACATGCGTATGGGTTTGCCCCGGGGCAGGAGGCCGGCTTCGGCCGCCGCCTGGGCGGCCTCCAAGCGCATCTGATCCGGCCCGTTCTGCCCCAGGGCAAAGTCGCGGAGGGCGGACAACGAGGTGGGGGTTTTGAGTATCTGGGCGATCCTGAAAGCGAACTCACGGCCCTGTGGGTCGCCACGAGCCAGGAGCAAGGGGATCAGGTTCTCGAAACCGGGATGCCTGTCCAGGAACTGGCGCATGGCCCGGTTTACTGCCGCCTCATCCGAACGCCTTTTGAAGACTGGTTCTATGGTCTTCACCAGGTCTTCCAGATCGCGTCGCGGCAGCCACTGGACCAGGGAGAAGGGCCAGGCGCCGTGGCGCTCCCCCACCGGGCGGGCCAGATCGGCCAGGTTTTCCTGAGCCAGTTCAAAGCCGGGGGAGTGTCGGAGCGCACGTTGCCAGCGCCGCCGGGCCTCGCCCTCATCACCCCGGCGCGCTGCCGCCACCGCTGCCAGGTGGAACAGGTAGGGGTCGGTAAAGGGTCTCTCCAACATGCCGGCTGCCTCAGCGCCCCGGAAGACTTCTTCTACCCCGGCGTCATCGCCCAGGTAGCTCAACCCCTCGGCCTTTTTGAGCCATACGTCCACCCGGTCAGACTGGACGGCCTTGAGCCGTCCGGCCAGGGGCTGGGCCTCACTGATGCGGCCGGCCATGACCAGGTAGTGGATCAGGTTGGAGAGGGCGTGATAGTTGTTCGGGTCACACTCCTCCAGGACGCGGCGACTGGCGGCGATGGCCTCGTCAATGCGGCCTTCCAGGAAGTAGCTCAGGCTCAGATTGTTGAGAGGCGGGGCAAAGGTGGGCCACTGGGCCAACAGCTCCTCGATCAGGCGACGACCCTCGTCCAGCCGGCCGGTGCTGAGGCAGGCCTGGATCTGTTCGTGCATGAGGATGCGGTCCTCATTCCCGGCCAGGGTAATGCCCTCTTCCGCTGTCGCCTGGGCCAGGGCCTCGCGCAGTTCGGCGATGGTTTTCTGCACCCCGGCGGCCTCCTCGTGGTGGGGCCAGCGGGCCAGGAACTCCTGGAAAGTATGGATGGCCAGGGCCGGCAGGACGTTCATCATGTAGACGCCGGCCAGGTTCAGACGCAGGGTCGGGTCGTTGGGGCGCAGTTCCACCAGACGGATCGCCGGCCTGAGCATGGCCTGCCGGTCGTTCATGAGCTGGTACACGCTGAAGAGCTGCCATTGGACCTCAAAGCGGTTGGGGTTCTGGCGGGCCAGGTCTTCCAGCAGATTGCGCGCTTCGCTCAACTCGCCGTCAGCCAGAAGCTCTTCGGCCCGGTCCAGATGGCGTTGGATCGCACGGCCTGGGGGGCGTGGTTTCTGCTGTTTGGATTTGCGTTTGGACATCTGTTACCTGTTCCACCTTTTCCTACTGGCTGCCGTGCTCTGCGCGGCAGCCAGCCCGGCCTCTGGCGCGCCCACGCGGAGCGTGGGCGCGAGCTAAGGCGTCTCCTACTTTACCTCCCTCATCGGGATCACGCAAAAGTTCTCTGGCTGCCAGCGGGCCGGGTCCTTCTCGTCTGTGGGTGTATACGTGCCCAGGATGGCCTTCTGGTCTGGGGTAGCGTCGGCCGGCCAGAGGAGGTCCATGATGCGGGGATGGGTGGTGCTGCCCGCCGGTGCGCCGCCCACGCGCCACTGCTCGGCTTTCGGCAGCACGTCGCGGATGCGATTGGGGCCGTAGCCATCCTGGGAGCACAGGAGCACGACGTAACGCCATCTGGCCGGGTCGTCCCCCACCGCACTCCTGGGCACGCGCACCGTCACCCGGCGGTTCCCCGGGTCCGCCACGATCTTGATGGCGACGTCTTTGACCAGCGTCACGCCCCCTTTGCCGTCCGGCACATAGACGCCAGGCTGCCAGCCCTCGATGGTCACTGCCACGTCCCAGGCCTCCTCTGCCCTGACCCGGGCATTACGGGCCGGCAGGAGCATCTGGTTGCCGGACCCGCTCACGCCGTCCCGGTCTATGTAGACATCAAAGGTCTGCAAGGCCAGGCCGGTGGGCGAACCCCACGGATTGTTGAGAGGGCCGTGGATGGTGAACTTGAAGACGATGTTCTCGTCGTCATAGCCCACGGTGAAACCGGCCAGGTCGAGCACTCCGGCGGCAAAGACCGCATCTGTGGGATAGGTGTAGGAGCCGGGGCCGTAATCGTCACCCGGCGGGTCCTGGACCTCCCAGACCACGGTCATGGCGCCCAGGTCCGGCACGGTGAGGCGGGCCGGTCCCCGGCGCGGGCCAGTCGCCACGTCGCGTTCATCGCGGGAGATGACCAGGCGCAGGTGCAGGTTGTCGCCGGCGTCAAAGGTGCCCAGGCTCTTGAGGGGCACGGCGACCTCCAACACCCGGCCCCGGGCCTTGACGTCCGGCAGCGGCGCGTACTCGGCCCAGGTATTCTCGCCGGTGGCCGGGGTGAGGGTCCCACTCACGCTCCCCAGCACGAACTTGCAACCCACCTCATAGGCCGCCCCAAACCCCAGCAGGGTACGCGGCTCGGTCGTCGCCCCATAGCGGGAGAAGCTGTTGACCCTGGCGGCCCCCGGCACCCCCAGGTAAAAGCCCACGAAATCGCCATCGGCCCAGTCGCGGCTGGCATCCAGGCGGAAGAGCAGATGCTCCCGGTCAAAGCCGACGCGCAGGGTACTCGTCACAGCCCCGCTGGTCGTGTCGCTGTAGACGGCGGCCCCGGCCCATTCGTCCGGCGGGTTCACGCGGCCGTCTATAGTGGAGGAGACGGTGCCGGTCATCGCCACGTCTGGCAATTGCGGCGCGGCCGGGATGATGGGCACGTAGAGCCAATCTGGGACCGGTTCCCCCAGCCGGTCATAAACGTCCCTGAGGGTCTGGCGGAACTGCCAGTCAAAGGCCTCATCATCGCCACTGGACTGGTCCGCGCCGTACCACCAGAACCAGTCGCTACCTTCGGCGGCGTACATGGCATCCAGGGCCAGGCGCAGTCTGGCTGGCTCCACCGCTTTCCGGCCGTTGATGTAATCCTGGAGAAAAGACCGGGTCCGACGCAGGTAGTCCCAGGCCGTGTTCTCCTCCTCCTCGCCGATCCAGGTGGCGAAATCAGCGCTGATCCAGGAGCCGGCCCACAGGTTCTCGATGGTCGGTTGGTCCGGGTACTGCCTCAGGAACTCGGACGGGGTGACGGTCTTGACGGTCGGATCATTGCTGAGTCGCTGATAGAGGCCGTGGAGGAAAGCCTTGCCGTCGTTCTCGTAATGCTCCCAGGCGTTCTCGCCATCCAGGATCACGGTGACCAGGTGGGGCCCCTTGGCGCCAGACTTGCGCAGCGCATCGCGGATGCGCTGGAGGCGGGCCATGAAATCAGCGGCGGCGGCCGCGCCGTCCAGGCTGTGGTAGGAAAACCCCACCAGGTCGGAGAGGGTGCGGTCCCGGAAGACGATGGCCACCGGGCCAGATTTGGGATCGGTCACGTAGTAGGGCCGGTAGAGCTTGTCGCCCTCCACAACGGTATCGGTGCCGTCGCGGGTAAAGCCTTCCAGGCCCAGACTGCGGGCCAGCACCTCCTCGTCGGAGGCCATCCAGACCAGGCCGGCCCGGCCCACCAGTCCCACGATGTCCTGGGCCACGCTACCCTCACTGGGCCACAGCCCGCGTGGGGCCAGGCCAAAGTGCTCCTGGTAGATCTCCACGCCCCGCTTGGTCTGGGCCACGGCATCCTGGCCGTACATGAACGGTGGATTCGGCAGCACCGCTTTGGGCATAGCCTGCTGGGCCAGGTCCGTGCTCACCAACAAGGGCAAGATGGGATGGGCGTAGGGGCTGGTGGTGACCTCGATCTGGCCGGCCTTTTGTAACTCGTCGTGGACAGGGAGGACCATCTGGATGATCTCCACCTGGCGTTTCAGCACCAAGAGCTTATCTTCTTCGGTAAAGCCCTGCCCTTTCTCGACCAGGGTTTTGAGCGGTTCGGCAGCCAAAAAGTCCGGGTCCATCCAGGCCAGGTTAAAAAGCACCTGAAGGTCGCGCCAGTCAGCGACGGTCCAGCGGCCAGCCACAGCGTCTAATCCTTCATCGCTCATATCAGCGGTGCTGCGCTTATCCCGCAGGGCCATGTAGCGGGGGAAACGGTTGATGATCTGGGGGTTAACGTCGAAAAAGCGGCGCAGGAGGAAGCGCTTATCGGCCGGGGTGAGCTGCCCGGCCGGCGTCTCCGTGGCGACCCAGTAGCGGTCTTTGGCCCCGGCCACGAAATCATCGAGCTGACGGATGAGGCTGGGGGTGAGGTTAAAGGTCACATGCACGTTCGGGTACTGCCTCAGCATGGCCGCCATATCGTAATAATCCTTGGTGGCGTGGACGCGCACCCAGGGCTTCTCATAGATGCCGGTCTGGGCGTCCTTGTAGTAGAGCGGCTGGTGCTGATGCCAGATGATCGCCAGGTAGAGCGGCTCCTCGACCTGGGCGGTGGGCGAGGGCGGAGGCGGAAGGGCGGGAGTGTGGGTGGGTGATGGTGTAGGCGTGGGCAGCGCGTCGCAGCCGGCCAGGATGCCCAGCGCCACGAGCAGGAGTAGCGCGATGCGGATGCGATACATGGTGACCTCCGGGCGACACAGCATTATCATCAGGCCTTCACGAATCGGGTTTAACAGCTCTTTGCCCAATTCCCTGGGCGCAGGCAATTATAGCACAGCCCAAAGCCCAGCACAACCGAACTTTTCAAGCGATACCCCCTTGACATAGAACGTTTGTTCATGTATAATACAATTAGAATAAATGTTCTGGCCGGCCAGAGTATTCGAAACCCCATTGGCCCCCCAACGCCCCCGTTGCGCGGGGAGAAATGGGGTTTGTGCGATCACCAAAACCCTGAAATCTTTGGCTTCATATAGGCCGGAGCAACCATCTACTTTTACGGGGAGGACAAATATGGACAAGACCAGGCTATCTGCCCGGCAGGCCCGTATCCTGGATTTCATCCAAAAGTTCATCGCAGACTATGGCTATCCGCCCACGGTCCGCGAGATCGGCGAAGCCACGAACATCAGCTCCACCTCAGTCGTTGACTATAACCTCAAGGCCCTGGAACGCCTGGGCCTCATCCGCCGTGACCACGAGGTCTCGCGGGGGATCGATCTGTTAGTGGACCCGATCCGTCAGGCCCTGGGCAACCTGGTACGGGTCCCGGTGTTGGGCGTCATCGCCGCTGGCGAGCCAATCCCTGTCCCAGACGAAAATACGGCCTATGCTGATGAGGTGTTGGAATTGACCCGGGACATCTTGCTCGGTTACGGCGACGAGCTATATGCCCTGCGGGTCCAGGGTAATTCGATGATTGATGCCCTGGTCAAAGACGGCGATATTGTGATCATGCGCCCGCAACGAATGGTAGAGAACGGCGAGATGGCTGCCATCTGGCTCAAGGAGCGGCAGGAGACCACTCTCAAACGCTTCTACCGGGAAGGACCCATGGTCCGCCTGCAACCGGCCAATCCAACCCTCAAGCCCATCTTTGTCCCCGCCCAACAGGTGGAGGTTCAGGGCAAGGTCGTGGCAGTGTTGCGCCAGGCCTAAATCTACGAATGGGGGACGGGGCGTGCCCGTCCCTTTGTCGCGCCCGATGACACGGCTCCTTGGGAGCCGTGTTCTTGTTTTTCCGCCTCCTGCGCATCCGGGTCGCCGATCACCGCCGGGATGTAGCTACCTGCCACGAGGAGACAGAGGACCGGCAAGGGCAAGTTCCAAAAGAAGCCTTCGTGTCCTTTGAACAAGGATTCCCTGGCAGGTAGTTACCCCGCAGGTTAGAAAGTGGCGACAGCCGGTCATCAGGGCGCGCCTACGGCGTCTGGTCTGACCATTGCGCCCCAACCGGCGGGAGGGTAGGCAGTCTTGGCCCGGGGGTTCGGCAGGGCCTTGACCACCTGACTATTGCGGTGTACAATGGGGTGGTAGCACTTATCACCAGGCTGGAGGAAACTAAATGCTCATTACCGATCGTGTGACAGCGATCCTGGCCGACCACCCGGACATCATCGTGCCAGTGGCGCAAATCTGGCGCGATTTGCAGGTGGAGGGATTGACCGTGGCCCTGTCCCTGGAAGACTTTATCGGCTTGCTGGAGACCGATCCCCGGATCGAGTTTATGGACGAAATAGACTTTGGCGATGGCGATCCAGAGACGGCACAGATAATGGAATCGTTGGGCTTTTTCAGCGGGCCACGGATCAAGCTGGCGACACGCGAACTCACCGCCGAGCATATCGCCCGCATGTTAGACCGGAGCACGCAACGGCTGGTAGATGCCCTCAAAGAAGCCTGGCGGTTCCGCCCGACCGATGATCCGGAGACGGATCTGGAACTACTGTTAGCTATCGAGGCGGCTGAGGAATTGCGCCGTAGCATCCAGGCCACTCTCGAGGAAGAGCTAAAGAAACCGGCGTCTGACGGGACCAAAGAGACCCTGAAACCTCCCACAGTTTAGCGACCAAACCGTTCGGCTGAGCTCACAGCAAAGCCTGCGGGAGGGCAGGCAGTTGCCATCAGGCCATAGCCACTGGAGCGTTACTTATGGGTCTGATCGTATCGCTGGATGAAATGCAGCGTATCCGCACGGCGTTGCAGGCGGGGGGGCAACGGGTTGTGCTCACCAACGGCTGTTTTGATCTCTTGCACCGGGGGCATGTGGTCTACCTGCAAAAGGCCCGGGCCTATGGTGATGTGCTGGTGGTGGCCCTGAACAGCGATGCCTCAGTGCGGGCTTTTAAAGGGCCGGACCGCCCCCTGGTCCACCAGGATGACCGCGCGACCGTCCTGGCTGCCCTGGCTGCTGTGGATTATGTGGTTATCTTTGATGAGCCGACGGCTGAAGCCCTGGTGGCCTGCCTGCGCCCGGATGTGTATGTCAAGGGCGGCGACTATGACCCGTCAACAAACAAACCCCTACCAGAGGCGGCCGTCGTGCGGGCCTATGGGGGAGAAATGGTGTTCATACCCTATCTGCCGGGCTATTCCACCTCCATCCTGATTGACACGATCCTGGCACGGTATATGATCCCTGTGCCCAGGTCGTGAACGCGCCCGCTCCCAGCGGGTAACTGACCCCTTCCATCTATGAAAGCCCGCATCGCTAAAGCTGCCACCATCATCGCCCTGGGCAACGTCCTGAGCCGCCTGCTGGGCCTGGTGCGCGAACAGGTCATCGCCGCCCTGTTTGGGACCACGGCTGTGACAGACGCCTTTACCGTGGCCAATAACGTCCACACGCTGGTCTATGATCTGCTGGTGGGGGGGATGCTCTCGGCGGCGCTCGTGCCGGTCCTCAGCGACTATGCGGATGACCCGCTGGAACTGGGGCGGGTAACCAGCGTGCTGGCCACCCTCATCGGTCTGGTCATGGTCGTGACAGTGGCTGTACTCATGGCCGGCGCTTCACCGCTGGTCTGGCTGATGGCCCCGGGCTTTGATGCGCCGACCCAGACGCTGGCGGTAGTTCTGGTCCGGTCAGTACTCCCGGCCGTGGTATTTCTGGGGCTGAGCGCTGTCGCCATGTCCGCGCTCTATGCCCGCGAGGTCTTTACCTATCCGGCCTTCGCGGCGGCAGCCTTCAACGGGGGGATCATCGCCTGTGCCCTGCTCCTCACCCCCTGGTTGGGAGTGACCAGCCTGGCAGTGGGGGTGGTAGTCGGGGCCGGCGGTCAGACCTTGCTCCAGATACCCGGGCTGCGGGCGCAACGTATACCGCTGCGACCAGCGTTGGACTTGCACCACCCGGCCGTGCGGCGCATCTTGCAGCTCTACGCGCCCATCGCCGCCGGCCTGATAGTCAGCCAGATGGGGGTGATCATTGACCGGAACCTGGCCTCGCAGACCGGAGCCGGGGGCATGGCCGCCATGCGTTTCGGGACCACGCTCATCCAATTGCCCCTGGGCCTGGTGGGCGCGGCGGTCAGCCTGGCTGTACTGCCTGCGCTCTCGCGCTATGCCACTCAACAGGATGGGTTGGCACGATTCAAGGACGCCCTGGCTGTGGGGATCAAACTCATCATCTTGCTGATCCTGCCGGCTACGGTAGGACTGGTGGCCTTGCGCGAACCTATAGTGCGCCTGTTGTTCGAATATGGCGTCTTTGACACCACGGCAACCGAGCGCACGGCCCTGGCTTTCTTGTGTTACGCGCCGCAATTGCCTTTTGCCGCCCTGGATGGGCTGTTGATCTTTGCGTTCTATGCCCGCAAGAACACTTTGCTGCCAGCCCTGGTGGGGGTCTTGACGGTGGAGATCTATCTGGTGGTGGCGTTGGGGTTGACCAACGCCTTGGGGCATGAGATGGCCTGGTTGGCCCTGGCGAATGCGGTGCAGAACTCGGCCCATGGCGTGATCATGTTCCTGTTCTTTGTCTGGATCGTCGGGGGATTGGGCGGCCGGGGCCTGGTGAGCACGACGATAAAGGCCCTGTTGGCCGCCGGGGCAATGGGGTTGGTCATTTGGGCCGGCGGGATAGTATTGGCCGGTGCCCTGCCCGGCTCGCGGGGGCTGATCGGCCAGGTGGCCCAGGTGGGCACGCTCACAGCTCTGGGGGCGTTGGTCTACGGGGTGGGCATCGTGCTCTTGCGCGTGGACGAGGCGCGCCTGGCCTGGGCAGCGTTGCGGAGTAAATGGAACCGCTGAGCGATGCTCATCTCCGTGGTGATCCCGGCTTACAACGAGGAAGCCTACCTGGGCGAGTGCCTGGCGGCCCTGGTGTCCAACGAACATGGTGGCCCCCAACGCTACCCGGCCGCCGGCTACGAGGTCATCGTCGCCGATAACAACAGCACCGACCGCACAGCCGAGATCGCGCGGGCCTGCGGGGCGCGGGTGGTGACGATATTGGAGAAGGGAGTGGCCCACGCTCGCCAGGGTGGGGCGTGGGCGGCAACCGGCGACGCCACAAAGCCCGACCTTGTGCTGGCCAGCACGGACGCGGATACCATCGTCAGCCCGGACTGGCTGGCCGTCATCGCGGCACGCTTCCAGGCCGACGACAGGCTGGTGGGGTTGATGGGGCCGGTCTATCTGCGCGGAGGGCCAGCTTACGCCCGGGCCTATCAGGCGGTGATCATGAACACCTGGTTCCAGTTATTCCACGCCCTGGGTCGGCCCTGCTTTCCGGGTCAGAACTTTGCCGTGCGCCGCGCCGATTTCCAGGCCATCGGCGGTTATGACACCCGGATGCGCACCGGGGAGGACATGAACCTCTCGCTGCGCTTGCGGCATCGGGGGCGCATCGCCTGGGAACCCCGCCTGGTCGTGCATACCTCACCCCGGCGCGTGACCGCCGGAACCTGGGCGAACCTGAAACAAGGCTTTCGCGATTACCTGTTCATCGCCCTACTGGAGCGGGGAACCGGCAGCGACTTGACCGATATTCGGTAGGTAATTGCTCAGCCTACCCTCCCGTAAGTTGCTGGGAGCCGTGTTTCCTGTCTGCGCGCTGCCCACGGGCGTGTCCGCGAAAACGCACGAACCTGCGGGAGGGTGAGCAGTTACTTCGGTAGCGCATCAGGCGGGGGGCAAAAACCACAGCCCATAGCAGATGACCACCAGGTTATGGACGCTGTGGAACAGAAAGGAGGGGAGCAGCGATTGGCTGCGCACTCGCAGCCAGCCCATCATCAAGGCGCCGGCAAACAACGCGCAGCTCGTGGTTAACAGGTTACTCCAATAGGCCAACGGGGTGGTCGTGATCGCCAGGGAGGGGAGACCATCCTGCGCCAGGAGATGTGCCAGGACAAAGAGAGCTCCCTGGCCGACAAAGGCAGGCAGAGGCCCTAACCGTCTCTCGAATAGTCCCTGGAGCAGGCCCCGAAATAGCAACTCTTCATTGGCTGCGGCGATCACGGTGACGGCCAGGTAGATGGGAACCGGGTAAATCACCTGGCGATCTGCTACGATCAACCGCACTCCTTCAGCCTGTATGGACAGCCAGGCAGAGGGATTATGGGCAACAACCTGGTAGCTCTGGATCCAGAACAGCCCTACCCCCAGGCCAAGCCCCACACCCACCAGCGGAAACCAACGGGGGCGCGGCCATTGCAAAGCGATGATCCCCTGCCCTACGCGCTTGACGGAGACCAGGATCAAGGCGATGATCAGCAAGAAAAGCCCATCGCGGCAGAACAGGGGCAGGGTCAGGAGGGCCCGGTCCAGGATAAAGAGGCCGTAGATCACAGAGGCCAACAGCCAGCCGTTCCAGTGCGTGCCGGCCTCGCGTCTCTGGGAGACACCGTGGTGAAGCACCTGATACCAACTCCCCGCCTGAGTCCATCATATTATACAAGATTTGATTTGGTTCTGTCAACGGTATTATGGTTGACATCCGTGGATGTTCAATTTTCACTTTTTACGGGCGTTAAAATTCCGCCTGGCCCTCACCCCTCCCCCTGCCCCCATATGCGTCAACTTGAGGCCAGGACTGGCCCTTCCCCCCAGCCCCTCCCCTCTCCCGCTCACCTGCGGCGGCGGGCGAGGGGAGGCGGTGGGATTCCTTATCCCCCTCTCCACCTGACCGCAAGGCCAGAGGGAGAGGGGGGACAAAGGGGGGTGAGGGGCAATGAAAGCCTTCGGTCACAAAAGTGTCAACCAATGAGGAGGACTTTTCCCCCTTGTTCCTTCCCTGACAAAAGTTATGCACGGATGTCAGGATTATGACATGACCGTTCATATTGGCCTGGACCTGACCGCTGGTTCCCGACCCAGCAGCCTGGCTGCGTTGGACGATACAGCGCATTTACTGGCCTGGGGCGAGGGTCTGACCGATACAGACCTCCTGGCCTGGATTGCCGACTATCCGGCCGCGTTGATCGCTGTGGATGCGCCGTTGAGTCTGCCGTTGGGTTTATGTTGCCTGGAGCCGTCTTGCCGATGTCGGCCGGGCGAACCCGGCGCCGGCCGCTCGTGCGAGCGGGCCTTGTCGCGCCTGGGGCTGGGCTGCTACTACACCACCAAACGCAGCATCATCAAGGCGCTGGTTTACCGGGCCATCGCCCTGAAGGCCGCCCTGGGGGCCGCCGGTCATCCAGTCATCGAGGTCTACCCCCACGCCAGCCGGGTGCGGCTCTTGGGTCGGCTGCCCAAAAAGACCACGCTGGCCGGCCGCCGGGCCACCCAACGGGGATTGCAGCCCCTGGTGGCAGGATTGCCCTCGCCAGACGAGATGTTGCTCGACCACGACACCCTGGATGCGGTGCTGGCGGCGTATACCGGCTGGCTGTGCGGCCGGGGCCAGGCCGTGCCCCTGGGCGACCCGGCCGAGGGCTTGCTATACATCCCGGCCCAGCAGGCGTCCCTCGCGGTCAGCGATGGGTGAGATTCTCCAACAACACGGAGGGGAAAAGGCGAGTTTTCACAGCGGTTGTCGAAAGGTGCCCTGACACGGGCCTGTATGTAGGGTACGTACCTGGCTTCCCTGGAGCCCACCTGGTCACACATCACGAGGAGCTACCCAAGCGCGGGGCGCACCCCGTGGCACGAAAATACGCCGGTGTGCTCGCGCGGGGTCTGCGACCCCGCGTGCTTCGCACGGCGGGTTACACTCCCGGTGATCGCCGCCGCGAGCCAGGCCGGGGGGCTATTTTCGAGGGAGTAGAGGCTTTAGCCGGTCGTGCCCACCAGACCTGAAGGCTCGATTCCAGAATTGTCCACAGTCTGTAAACTTGTAAGGAGAACCCTATGCCCCCCCACGTCTACATCGAAGACATCGCCGGGCACGTCGGCACAGAGGTCACTCTCAAGGGCTGGCTCTACAACAAACGCTCCAGTGGCAAGATCCACTTCTTGCTGGTCCGCGACGGCACCGGGATCATCCAGGCGGTGGCCTTTATCAAGGACGTGTCGCCAGAGGTCTTTCAGCGGTGCGACGAGGTCACTCAGGAGAGTAGCCTCATCGTCACCGGCGTTGTGCGGGAGGACCCGCGCGCGCCGGGCGGCTATGAACTATCCATCCGCGACCTGGTGATCGTCCAACTGGCCCAGGACTATCCCATCGCCAAAAAAGAGCATGGCGTGGGGTTCCTGATGGAGCACCGGCACCTGTGGCTGCGCTCGCGCAAGCCCCACGCGGCCCTGCGCATCCGGGCCGAGGTGATCCGGGCCTGCCAGGAGTACCTGGACAACCAGGGCTTCATCCGGTTCGACACGCCCATCCTCACCCCCTGCGCCGCCGAGGGGACCACCAACCTCTTTGCCACCGAGTATTTTGACCTGGGCAAGGCGTATCTGGCCCAGACCGGCCAGCTCTACGCCGAGGCCGGGGCCATGGCCTTCGGCAAGGTCTACTGCTTTGGCCCCACCTTCCGGGCCGAAAAGAGCAAGACCCGCCGCCACCTCACCGAGTTCTGGATGGTGGAGCCGGAAGTGGCCTACCTGACCCACGAGGGTAACCTGGAGTTGCAAGAGAACCTGGTGAGCTATATCGTGCAGCGGGTGCTGGAACGTCGGGCGGCCGAGTTAGAGACTCTAGAACGGGACACTTCCAGACTGGAGCAGGTGGTCCCGCCGTTCCCCCGCATCACCTACGACCAGGCCCTGGCGCTCATCGAGGCAAAGGGGGCGGAATACAACTGCCCGCCGCTGCCCTGGGGCGAGGACCTGGGCGCACCCCATGAGACCCTGCTGGCCGATCAATTCGACAGGCCGGTGTTCGTGACGCACTACCCGACGAAGGCGAAGGCCTTCTACATGGAGCCGGAGCCGGGTCGGCCGGAGGTGGCCCGCTGCGCGGATCTGCTGGCCCCGGAGGGCTATGGCGAGATCATCGGCGGGAGCGAGCGCATCAGCGATCTGAAGCTGTTGGAAGAGCGATTGGCGGAGTGGGGATTGAACCCGGCCGACTACCAGTGGTATCTGGACCTGCGCCGCTACGGCACGGTGCCCCACAGCGGATTCGGCATGGGCATCGAGCGGGTGACGGCCTGGATCTGCGGGTTGCCGCACCTGCGCGAGGTGATCCCCTTCCCCCGGATGTTGTATCGCATCTACCCGTAACCAACACCCGGTTCAAGGCGGGTGTGTCACCCGCCGCTGGGCGTGGGGCCAGCAACCCCCTGGCGAGTATATTGACATGAGAGGTGCATGATGGCCGAACAGATCACCAAACAAGATTTTCGCCGCGTGGCAGACTATGTGTACGAGCTACCGGCCGGGACCCGGCCCCACATGCGGGTGCCGGCCCGGGTCTATGCCGATGACGAGATCCTGGAAGATGCCCTGGGTGACCAGTCCGTTATCCAACTGGCGAACACAGCCAGCCTGCCCGGCGTGGTGCGTTACACCCTGGCCATGCCGGACATCCATCAGGGCTATGGCTTCCCCATTGGCGGGGTGGCGGCCACGGAGCTTCCTTCCGGTATTGTTTCACCCGGAGGCATAGGGTACGACATAAATTGTGGCGTTCGTTTGGCTATATCAAACACAGACATTGATGAAGTTATGCCCCATCTGAAGCGCCTGGTGGATACGCTATTCAACACCGTGCCCACCGGCGTGGGTAAGGGCGGCGAGGTGCACCTGACGGACCGGGACATGGAGGCGGTATTGGAGCGCGGGGCCGAGTGGGCCGTGCAAAAGGGCTACGGCTACAAGGCCGATCTGGAGCACACGGAGGAAGGCGGGGCCATGGCCGCCGCCGACGCCGGAGCCGTCTCCCAGCGCGCCAGAAAGCGCGGTCAGGGGCAGTTGGGCACCCTGGGCAGCGGCAACCACTTTATCGAGGTGGAGGTGGTGGAGCAGGTGTTCGATGCCGAGGTCGCCAAAGCCTTTGGCCTGTGGGAGGGGCAGATCGCGCTGCTCATCCACTCCGGGTCCCGGGGCCTGGGGCATCAGGTCTGCACGGACTATGTGAAAGAACTCCAGGCTGCCGTTCAAAAGTACAAGATCCACATCCCGGATCGGGAGCTGGTCTGCGCGCCGCTGGATTCGCCGGAGGGCCGGGCCTACTTTGGGGCCATGGCGGCGGCGGCCAACTACGCCTGGGCCAACCGCCAGTGTCTGCTGCACCTCACCCGCCAGGCGTTTGAGAAAGCCCTGAAGGGGCTGGTCAAGGATACCCGGCTCACGCTCCTGTACGACGTGGCGCACAACATCGGCAAGATCGAGACCCACGTGGTGGAGGGGCGCGAAGTGGAGGTATGCGTGCATCGCAAGGGGGCCACGCGGGCCTTTGGGCCGGGCCGGCGGGAGTTGCCCCGCGAGTTCCGGGCCGTGGGCCAGCCGGTGCTTATCCCCGGCGACATGGGGACCGGCTCCTGGGTACTGGTGGGCACCCAGCGGGCCATGGAGACTACCTTTGGGTCCACGTGTCACGGGGCCGGGCGGTTGCTCTCGCGGGCGGCGGCCAAGCGCGAGGTCCGGGGCGAGGAGGTGGTGGCCGAATTGCAGCAAAAAGGCATCGTAGTGCGGGGGGCCACCATGAAGGGCATCGCTGAGGAAGCGCCGGGGGCCTATAAGGATGTGGACCGGGTGGTGAACGTGGTGCACCGGGCCGGGATCGCGCGCAAGGTGGCCCGCTTGCGCTCAGTGGGGGTAATCAAGGGGTAACTAACAGGCATCAGGCTGGCAAGGTTTCCCCTCGTGCCCACGCTCCGCGTGGGCACGCAGTGCGAGATGCCGCCCAGGCCCGTAACCCTCGTGCCCACGCTCCGCGTGGGCACGCAGTGCAAGATGCCGCCCAGGCCCGTAACCCTCGTGCCCACGCTCCGCGTGGGCACGCAGTGCGAGATGCCGCCCAGGCCCGTAACCCTCGTGCCCACGCTCCGCGTGGGCACGCAGTGCGAGATGCCGCCCAGGCCCGTAACCCCTATTTCAGAACAGCGATAGTTGTTGAGGAAGGGTCTCTGAGGGAGGTGCCCATTCGCCGGCGACCCGGTGCGCCCAACGAGTGGTCTCGGGCAGCCGGTGGCCCCGGCAACAGGCCAAGACCCACTGCACGGCTGTATCCAGGTCCACGCGGTGCCCCACGGAGACGTAAACAGGAGCTGTCCCTTCTCGCGTTCGCACTACCCGGCCAATGAGTTCGCCGTTATCCCATAGGGGGGCGGTAGAGCCGGCCGCCGGGCCAGGCTCCTGGTGCTGGCCGCACAGGCGGCTCTTGGCACAGCCTATACTGGGCCGGTCCAGGAGCACCCCGATGTGGGAAGCGATGCCCAGCCGTCTGGGATGAGCCAGGCCCTGGCCGTCAAAGATGATCAGGTCCGGTGGTATCTTCAGAGTGGCAAAAGCGTCCAGCACAGCCGGCCCTTCCCGGAAGGCCAGGAGGCCCGGGACATAGGGGAATGTCACCGGCCGGCACACCACGCAGCGATCCACCGGCTCCAGGTGAGGATAGCTCAGCACTACTATGGCCGCCTGGCACTGATCCTGATGAAAGCTCACATCTACCCCGGCCACCGTGCTGACGCGATCCAGGGTGGGATCGTTTTCCAGACGCACCAATTTCCGCAACCGATTCTGGATGCGGATGGCCTCGTCCGGGGAGACAGCCCAGGAGTGAAGGTGGTTGATGTGCATCCGGGGCGACTCCATTAGCCACTCTTGTGCCCTCCCGCAGGTTAGAAACTTGAACCTGCGGGAGGCAGGCGGTTATAAAGGGCGGGCGATACGTCGCAGGCCCCGCGGGGGCGCGGTGATGGTAGTTACGGCCTCGGTCACCGCCTGGGCCGTTCGCGGCTGTATCTCCCCCGTCTGGGCCAGGTAAGCATAGAGTGACTGGATAGTCTCCAGGGCGTGCTTTTTTTGGGCCAGAGACAGTGTCCCTATCATCTTCCGCCGCACAAAGTCGGTCATCCACTCGCTGAGATGATAGGGCTGCAAGTCATCCAGGGTCTGGACTTCCTCACTGTAATGATCCAGGAAGAAATGGAACAATCCCAGGTCATCCCAACGGGTCATCAGATCATCTGGGGACGCGCCCCGGCGCTGCAGATCTTGCAGATACCCCTCCACCTGGCTTTGCTTCAGCGTGGGTTCCCAATCCATGGTCTCGTGATAGTATTGGTCCACAGCCTGTAGAACGTCTTCCATCGTCAGGGGCCCGGGTGGGGGTTGAGACTCCGCCGCCTTACTGGGCTGGGGCATCGGCGGCACGGCCGGGGCGGGGACTCCGGCCGCCTGGCAGGGCGTCCGGCCACCCAATTCCGGGCGCGGGGTGGTGTTCCACAGGGCCTGGATGTATTGGGCCACCTCGTTGATCTCCTGGATACTGGTCGGCTGGTATTGATCGAACCAGGCACTCATGACCTGAAGGGGTGATTCGGCCTCGGCGATAAAGGCCCGCCATTCCGCCTCAGTACGGGGCAGAGGGCCTGACCAATAGGGGTAGGGGTTTTCATCCTCCTCAGTCCATTCTTCTGTCTCACCCTCCAACGCGCTATCAAAGCCGGCCTCTATCATTCCCAGCAGGAAGGGATGGTCCTGGGGTTTGATGGGGGATTTAGGTTGCAGCCCCCAGGCTGCGGCCATGGTCAGGCGAGCCAGCTCATCTTCCCCCAGGCCGGCCAGCAAGGCGGCCTGACGTTCCAGGCGGGAGCACAACTGCTCGCGCAGGGGATTGGTAAGCAGGCGGCGAGCTACCTGGCCCACGAAGCGGTCCCACCGTTCATCCCCCCGGTTCTCCAGCAGGCCCTCGGCTTTGTCCAGGAACGGCTCAAGCAGTTCAAAGTCAAAGAACCACGAGCCGAAATAGTCGGTGTCCAACAGGTCGTCCGTATAGGGTAACAGGGCGGCGGCCTCCGTTGGGGCCAGAGTCGGAGCCAGCGGGACCGCGATGCCCGGCTTATCATCCCCGGCCAACATATCGCGCCAGGCTTCGGCGCCCAGGGGGAGAGGGTGACCGGCCTGCCAGTTCAGGCGGCGAGCCTCCTCATAGGCACGCCGACAGACGGATAGCGGCACATCCACCGGCAACGTGCCGACCTCCAACAGTTCTTCTTGTAGACCTTGCCACTCGTTGGGCAGCACATCGGGACTGCCGAGGAAAGCGATCACGCCCTCCTGATCGTTGATGACGATGTTCGATACCAAGAGCAGGTCGTTTGGCTGGCGGCGGATCACGCCAATGATCTGACCGCCGTTACCGTCCAGAGTGGTAAGGTAGGCCCGTTCCAGGGGTGGCAGGGGGGTCGGCGGCAGGGTCTGTTCAGCCGGTCGCACGCTACCACGCATGGTGAGCCGACCCAGGGTCGCCCGTGCAGCCTGGCGCACGCGCCGCGAGGGATGCCTTTCAGCCAGCTCTGTCAAGTCGGCAATGGCCGCCGGGTAGCACAACTGGTCTAGAGTATGAATGACCCGCAGCACATATTGCTCGTCTGGCAGGTACAATAGCGGCAAGAGGATATACAAGATTCGCTGGTCTTTCCTGGCGGCAATAAACTCTAGCCAGGCAGCGAACTGGGCCAGGTCATGGCTCTGGGCTTTTTCCACGCTTGCCTGACGCACCAGCAGGTTGGTGCTCAGGTTATCCAACATGCGTTCATTAAGCCGTTGGATGGCGCCTGATGCATCGCGCAGACTGAGAAAGAAGGCCTCTTCATCTACGGCGAGGCCGCGTTGATATAGCAGGCCCATGATGGACAGGCGCACATCATCGGACAGGGACTGGTCATTTACCATAGATACCAGCCAGTCGTTCACTGCCGGCTCGTTCAGGCTACCAAGCACATAGATGGCGTTCTCAGCCCGGCGGAAGTCGTCTTCCCGCAGAACCTGGGCCACCTTCGGCAAGGCCCGTTTGAGGTGCCGACGCAACGTGTCGAGGTGTTTTTCGGCCTCCTCCCAACTCAAATTCCTCTCGTTTATCAGCCGGTCCAGGGCTTCAGCGATCTGGTGATCTGGTTGAGCACCGGCGATGACACGTAGATGCGCCTGGTCCCTGGTTCGTTTTTTTCTGGTGGGGGTCATGGGTATCGCCTCCTATAAGTGATGATCAGGGCCGGGCTCTGGCCTCTCGGACCCCAGACACGGGGGCTATGGGCGTCATAGCTTCCCCCACTCTAGTGTACCAGGAGCCGCCGGGCCAGGGGCATTATAGTCCACCTGCCCCATAAAATCAAGGGCTGCTCACGCTGGGGCCAGTACGGCTCTGGAGTCGAGGCTTGGGGCAGGGCCCTCGTGCGTTTAATTACGCCCGGATGTCAACCACCTAACCTTTTATGAACGGGCCATCTGTGGTATAATTGCATCGGTCGGGGAGGAGAGAACCAACCCTGTCAGGAAGGCCGTATGTCTCATCGTGCCGAGCTATGGGATGCCCTGGGCGAAGCCTTTGGCCCCGAAGTGGATTCAGATCTCCCTCTGTCTGTTCTCCTGGAGCAGTTGCAAGACGCGGATGCTCGCGTGCGCAGCCATGCTGCCCGGGTTCTGGGCGTCCGGGGAGACCGGGCCGCTGTGCGCCCGCTGATCGAACGGTTGCAGGACCGCGATGCCCGGACCCGCTGGCATGCCGCCTATGCCCTGGGGCGTCTGGGCGACCGGCTGGCCGTATCACCGTTGATCACCCTGATCAGGACAGAGCGCGATCCGGGAGTGCGCGGCCGGGCCGCTGAGGCCCTGGGCATGATCGGTGACCAACGGGCCACGCCCGTGCTCGTCACTGCGCTCAAAGACCAGGACCACAACGTGCGCTGGCGGGCGGCAGATGCCTTGACCAGTATCGGGGGGCCAGCGGTGGTGGCGGCCATGATCACGGCTCTGGGGGATGAGGACCCTGGCGTGCGCTGGCGGGCGGCGGCGATCCTGGGCAAGTTGGGTAGTGCCGAGGCTGTGCCTGCCCTCATCCAGGTGCTGGAGGATGAGAACCCCAGCGTGCGTGGCTGGGCCGTGGAAGCTCTGGGGCTTCTGGGCGATGAACGGGCTTTGCCGGCCCTGGAAGCCCTATGTTATGACGAGACCCGGGCTCCGTACCTGGGTCGGATCGCAGACCTGGCCTGGGTGGCGATCCGGCGCATCCGAGGCAAAACCCCCGGCTCAACCCCTGAGGCCGGGCCATCCTGTGGCTCACAGCATGACGCCTGACCTGTTGGATACCTGGCCGGCCTGGCAACAGGTCTGGGCGCGGGTGGCGAATGCCCCACTGGAGGCCCAGATCGATGCCTGGGCAACAGACTACATGGCGCTGTATCCGACCCTGTTCGCCAAACAGGTGGCTGACTATGCCTCGGCCGGGTTGGATTGGCGCGCCGTGGCCCGAGAGCGTGTCTTCCCCCACCTGGCTGCGCGTACCCCGCGCATGATCGCCGCGCACCAGGCCATCCTGCGTTGCCACAGCGACCTGACCTGGTGTTTCCGCGAGCGACTGGGGGCCGATTTCACCTTCCTCTTTGTGGTCTATGTGGGGTTAGAGTGCGGAGCTGGCTGGGCCACCATGTACGAGGGGTTGCCGGCCTGTCTGCTCGGTCTGGAGGCCATCGCCAACCTGGGTTGGGAGAGTGAGGACCAGATCCAGGGTCTCATCGCCCATGAGTTGGGCCACCTGGCCCATATGGTCTGGCGGGAACGGGCCGGGGTCAGCACGCTGGAGGAGAGCGAGGCTGAGCCGTTGTTCCGGCTCTACAGCGAGGGGTTGGCGAGCCGGGCTGAGCAGGTGATCCGGGGTCAGGATACGCAACACCTGGAAGACCAGGACGGCGAGTGGCTGGCCTGGTGCCGCACCCACGAGAGCTGGCTGGCCGGGGAATACCTGCGCCGGGTAGATGCTGGCGCGGACGTGCGCGACTTTTTCGGCTCGTGGTTCGCCATCGCCGGGCACAGTCAGACCGGCTACTATCTGGGCCACCAGGTAGTGCAGGTGTTGGAACGCCAGGTTCCCACGCTGCGTGCCCTGGCCGTATGGCCGGCGGAGCAGGTACGTCAGCGGGTGCGCGCGATCCTGCAAGAGATGGCGACCCCCAATTACAGTGCCGCCACGATCCCCTCCGGCGAGGGGGGACACCCCCGCACCACCATCAGCCCATGACGCTCCGCGTAGACCCGGGCGCAGTCGCCCACGCAGACCACTTTACTGCCCCGCCCAGGCCGGGCCGGGTGATCGGGCGGCAGGCCCTCCAGATCATCCAGATGACCGGCCAGCACATCCAGGCGCCGCAGCACGCCCCGATACAGGAACTTGAGCTGACGCCAACGCGATCTTTTGATCAGTTTGGTCGCCAGGTATAGCGATTGGTTGCACCCGCTACACGAATCGCTCAGGTACTCGTAGACATTGCGATAGACATAATAGCCGGGCCAGTCATAAGCAAAGGGCGTGCTGGCCTCCTCCACGGTCAACCCGACCACGCGGATCGCCTGATCATCCAGGAGCGGGATATGCGGCGCGTGCGCTGGCCCAAAGCCCATCACCCGCCGGCAGACGTTGTCTACCTCCACCACATCATCACCGGCCACGAGCAGCCCCACCTCCTTGCGCTGCCCCCATTGCCAGGGACCGTTCCCCTCCAGGGCCACGATGCCGTCAATCACCGTCAGGGCCGGCCGGACCACCTGCCCCAGGGCGCGGATATGGGCGCTCAGGCCGTCCCGGTGAAAGCGGCGTTTGTCGGCGTCGCGCAGCAGGCCCTTCTGGTTCTTCAGGCCCAGCGTGACCCCAGCCTGGATATGGGTCTTCATCTTGGCGACGTTAATGTACTCGTGGGTGCGCAGGAGCGTGGGGAGTTGGAGCGTGCCGAACTCCCATTCCACCACCTCACGTTCGACGGTCTTGAGGTCCACCAGCTCGACCCCGTAGCGCCGGGCCAGGTCGCCATAGCCAGCCCGTTCCAGGGCGGTCATCGTATCCCGCCCCACGATGCTGCTTTCGCCGATGACCACCGGCCGACCGGCCAGGTATTGTAGCAACCCTTCCACTACCCGGGGATCGGTATATAGCCCCCGATCCGCCGGGCCGATATCCGGTACATTGGGCTTGATGAAAATGGCCTCCCGCCGGGGCCGGTAGCCGATGAGGTCCAGGGCTTCAGCCACCTGAGCGGGAGCATTATCCAGCGTGGCTCGCACGATGCTGACGGTCATGACCCCTCCACATGTCCAGGGCACAGATTCGCCCCGCAGGTACGATCCAGTAACCACTCCAACGCAACCATTATACCCTCTACATCGCGCTTCTGTCAACGATGTGACCCCGCTCCTGGTCTGACATCCGGGCATAACTTTTGTCAGGGAAGGAACAAGGGGAGAGAAGGCGTTTCTGGGGGATTCTTTCCTCTCCCCGCAGGGACGCGCATTGGGGAATGAGGCAGTGCCCTCATGAGTCTAATTACGCACGAATGTCAATCCTGGTCGGTTGCATGTGGCCCGGTCGCATAGTATAATACGGTCTGAATCCATCACTGGGGGGCAGATCATGGAAGTCAAAGGGGATTGGGAAGACCGGGTC
>Ga0209162_1001187_pt1 | contig 26481 bp, 26 predicted proteins | sample YNPNPMetaG_FD_187121 | JGI IMG/M metagenome (GOLD analysis project Ga0209162, IMG submission 187121) | Anoxygenic and chlorotrophic microbial mat microbial communities from Yellowstone National Park, USA - YNP NP MetaG (SPAdes) (version 2) ...
GGCTTCGGCTCAGGACACGTATGCTCTTTTTTTTTATTCTGACCCTTCGCTTCTTTTCTGTCATTCTGACCCTGAGCTTAAGCGAAGGGGAAGAATCTCCACAGGAGACCCTTCGGCTACGCCTCAGGGTGACAAAAAGGGGCATTCCCTCGCTTCGCTCATTACAATGTCTGACCCCCTTTTGTCATTCTGAGCCGAAGGCGAAGAATCCCCTCAGTAGACCCTTCGGGCTAAAGCCCTCAGGGTGACAAATGAGAAATAAGGGTGACAAGAAAATAAGGTGACACAGTAAGAGGTGGTCATTCTGGGTTTTTTATTCTGTCATTCTGAGCGATAGCGAAGGATCTCATCCTTTTTTCTATAATCGGAATGAGTTCCTTCGCTTTGCTCAGGACGACGCCTCGGGGGATTTACCCCCTCGGAATGACAAAAAAGAAGATCCTTCCCCTTCTCAGACCCTTCGCTTCGGATCAGGACAACGCTTCTGGACGTTTAGCCCCTCAAAATGACGGGATGAGAGAAAAACCTCATTTTTCTTGTGGCAATTTTAGGAAATTTACTACATTTCTTTATAAAATTTTGAGGCTAATTACCTTGAAAAACCAGAGATTTTATTGTAATATTCAATTGATGAAAGTTCTTTTGGTAGAGGATGACAAAGCACTCGGTGAAAGCCTTGAAGAGTACCTTAAGCTTAAGAATATAGATATACTCTGGCTTCAAGATGAAAGGAAACTTCCAAATGTTTTGGAGGTTTATGAATTTGATGTTATAGTTCTTGACCTTATATTAAACTTTTCTTGTGGAGAAGATCTCATCACATATATACGAAACAAAGGGTTAAAAACACCGATTTTGATTCTTACAGCTAAAAATGAAATTTTTAATAAAGAAGAATGCTTCCAGAGAGGTGCTGATGATTATCTGACCAAACCCTTTGAATCTAAGGAACTTCTTCTTAGGCTTAATGCTTTAAGCAAAAGAAAACAGATAGACAGTATTATTAGTATAGGCGATACAATTATAAATATAGATTCAAAGGTCATTTTAAGAAAAAAAAGAGAAATAAAACTTTCAAAGACATCATGGGATTTGCTCACGCTTCTTGTCAAAAGAAGAGGAGAGATTGTTGATAATGAAACAATACTTAACTATGTTTGGGGAGGTAAGGCAGTAGGTGATGAAGTTATAAGGACATACATAAAAGAATTAAGAAAGATACTTCCAGAAGGAGCAATAGAAAACTACAAAGGGAGAGGATATAAACTAAATTGAGCTTTCAGACAAAATTATTCATAATTTTTGCTCTGATTATTGTTCTTATTTTTTCAGTTATAAACTTTGTTACCCTTTATTTTTTCAAAGAAGAACAACAGAGACACTTTGAAGAGACTCTTTCGCTGTATCAGAAAATTTTTGAAAAAGATAAAAACTATCCACTTCCACTTCATATAAAAAGATATGGTGACGAGCTAATTATTGACCAGAATTATCTTGATGAGAGATTTAAAAAATATTCAAAAACGGTTCTCCTATGGGAGTCTTTACTTGTTTTGGTTTTAATGTTTCTTTTCTATCGAATTTTATCAATTTTAAGTAAAAAAGAAATTGAATATGAAGAATTCTTAAAACTACTTATTTTTGTCATCTCCCATAAAATTGGTAATTTTCTTTCAGTAATGGAAACAAACCTTGAAATATTGAAAATAAAGCCTGAAAACAGGGTAATAGAGAGGATTCAGAATAGTTGTAACATTTTGAATGAAGAAATTACAAAAACAATTCAAACAGTAAAAAAACTTCCGTCTTATAAATCAAAAAAGCAATCAGTTAATTTAAAAGACATTGTTTTAGAAATATTAAAACAGTTTGAACCAAAACATATACTTAAGTTGAGCCTGCAAGATATTTTTGTAAATTTAGAAAGAGTTGCAATTGAAACAATATTATTTTTAATTTTTGATAATGCGTTCAAATATTCTAAGAATAAAATTCACATAAAGCTCTGTCATAAAGGCATAGCAGTAAGAAATGATTTTGCAGAATTAGGCAAAGGCTCGGGAGTGGGATTACAAATTGTAGAATATCTTGCAAAAAAATCTGGATATACTCTTAAATATCGGGCAAAAGGTGAGCATTTCTTATTGACTTTGAAATTCTAAAATTTATAAAATACTGGAAGTATACTTCTAAAAAAATTTAATTTTAATGGAAATAAGTTTGCTAAAATATAACAGACATTGGGAAAAAGGATTCAGATATCCCTTTGCAAAAAAGAGAAATATCTTCTTCAGTCTTATTGAGACGATTAATAAAAGACAGATTGTTGAAATTGTAGGGCTTAGAAGGACAGGTAAAACCACATTACTTTTTCAATTAATAAATTACCTTCTTGAAAGCGGAATTGAGCCTTTTTCTATACTATATTTCACCTTTGATGAAGAGAGAATAAAAATAGAAGACCTGATTAAAATTTTTTCAAAACAAACAGAAAAAGACTTTAAAACAGACAAACTTTACATATTTTTGGATGAAATACAGAAGTTACCTGATTTTCAAAATCAGATAAAAATTTACTATGACCTTTATCCCAATTTAAAATTTTTTCTTTCTGGTTCGTCTTCCTTTTTTATAAAGAAGAAGACACAGGAAAGTTTAGCAGGCAGAACTTTAAGTTTCAATATTCTGCCCCTTGATTTTAAAGAGTATTTGTATTTTAAAGATAAAGCTGAAATTCTTGATAAACCTTTGCTTTACAGCAAAGAGATAGAGATGGAGTTTGAGATATTTTTGACAAGCCAGTTTATTGAAAGTATAGAAATGAATAAAGAGGAACGGAAAGAATATTTTCTATCAATTATAAAAAAAATAGTTTTTGAAGATATTCCTCAGATTTTTTTTATAGAAGCTCCTGAGATTATTTTTAAAATTTTAAAAATAATAGCACAACAGCCAGGGCTTTTCATTGACTATCAAAATTTTTCAAGAGAAATAGGTGTTTCAAATAAAACCCTTTCTAATTATTTTTACTATCTGGAAGAAGCATTCTTGATTAAAAAGTTATACAACTTTTCACGCAATTTAGTCACTTCAGAGAAAAAACTTAAAAGATTTTATTTGGCTACGCCATCTTTTAGTTGGGCTATGGTTGACTTCATTGAAGTTGGGAAACTTGTTGAAAATTTTGTCTCTTCAATGAAAAATTACAAATTTTTCTGGAGAGACCCTTATGGGCATGAAGTAGACTTTGTTAATGTTGAAAAGGAGCGTATTATTCCAATAGAAGTAAAATATAAGGAAAAAGTCTTATTAAAAGAAATGAAAAATCTTGTGCTTTTTTGCAGGAAGTTCAAAATTCCAGAGGCAAAAATTTTAATGAAAATACTTGAAAAACAAACAGAAAGCATTAACAATCTTATTATTGAAAAGATACCGATTTTTAACCTAAATTTGCCGATAGAAAAAGGAGGTTTTTCTCTCATCACGTCATTCTGAGGGGCTTAATGCCCCGAAGCACTGCCCTGAGCTGTAGCCCTGAGCTTATGTGAAGGGTCAACCGACTCCTCTTTTTTTTGTCATTCCGAGGGGGTAAATCCCCCGAGGCGTCGTCCTGAGCAAAGCGAAGGAACTCATTCCGATTATAGAAAAAAAAATGCGATTCTTCGCTGACGCTCAGAATGACAGAATAAAAAACCCAGAATGACCACCTCTTACTGTGTCACCTTATTTTCTTGTCACCCTTATTTCTCATTTGTCACCCTGAGGGCTTTAGCCCGAAGGGTCTCCTGAGGGGATTCTTCGCTATCGCTCAGAATGACAGAATAAAGTGCTCAGAATGACAAAAAGGGGGTCAGACATTGTGATGAGCGAAGCGAGGGAATGCCCCTTTTTATGATCTTTTTTTACCTGTCACCCTTTTTTTACTTGTCACCCTGAGGCGTAGCCGAAGGGTCTCATGAGGGGATTCTTCGGTCGCTTACTCGGAAAAGGATGAGATTCTTCACTCCGCTTGTGCTCCGTTCAGAATGACTCCTTTTCTGTCACCCTGAGGCAAAGCCGAAGGGTCTCATGAGGGGATTCTTCCCCTTCGCTTAAGCTCAGGGTCAGAATGACAGAATAAAGTGCTCAGAATGACAAAAAGGGGGTCAGACGATGATGTCCTGAGCCGAAGCCATGAGCTTATGCGAAGGGTCAGTGAAGGGTCAGCGAAGGGTCTGCGAAGGAATGACAAAATAGTCCAAAACATAATTTTCTATCGGCAATTTCAAGTTTAATATCCATATTTAATTTTATGTTATAATTAGTTATGCCAGTAACTGAGATAGAAATTTATGAAGCTTTGAAAGAGAAAATTGGAGAGAGTTCTGCAAAAACTCTCCTTGAATTCATTGATTTAAGAGTAGAGAAAGAATTTGAAAGAAAAAAGGATATTCTTGCCACCAAGCAGGATATAGCTGAATTAAAGTCTGCCACCAAACAGGACATAGCTGAATTAAAGTCTGCCACAAAGCAGGATATAGCTGAATTAAGGTCTGCAACTAAGCAGGATATAGAAGAATTGAAAACTGCAACGAAACAGGACATAGAGGAATTAAAAACCATAACAAAACAGGACATTGCTGAACTTGAAGTAAAGATAGAGAAAATTCATCATGCAACCAAACAAGATATAGAGGAATTGAAGAGTATAACCAAGCAGGATATAGCTGAGTTAAGGTCTGCAACGAAACAAGATATTGCTGAATTAAGGTCTATAACCAAGCAAGAGATAGCTGAGTTAAGGTCTGCAACCAAACAAGATAATGAAGAACTTAAAACTTCAACAAAAAATGAAATAGCGAGGCTTGAAGTTAAAATAGAGAGATTTAAATCAGAACTTGAATCAAAGATAGAGAAAACAAAAACAGAGCTTATTAAATGGATGTTCATTTTCTGGGCTGGTCAGATTGGAGTGCTTGTAGCAATTTTAGCCCTATTTTTCAAAACCATCAGGTAGCTTTAACCTTTAGTTCCATATCTTCAAGCTCTTGGGTTACATCAACAATTTCAATTTTACCGCTGAGTTCCATAAGTTTTTTTATTTTCATTTGTCTTATGTATTCCTCAAGAACCTTTATCAGAGCTTTTGTTTTAGTTTTTTCCCCTGTAATTTTCATAACTTCATTAATAAGCTCATCGGGCAAATTTAATGTAGTACGCATAAAAGTCACCTCCTTTATATGCATTAATTATATGCTTTCAAAATATGCTATGTCAATTTTTTTTCAGCCTATCTTCAGCCTTGGGGTCCCCAAAAAGTCCCAGACTTTTTGGGGTGCCCTTCAGCCTTAAGCCTTCAGCCTTCAGCCTATCTTAAGCCTTCAGCCTATCTTCAGCCTTTAGCCCAACTTCTCTCACACAACTTTCACGATTTTCAAGATTTTAGGTGGTATAATGTAATTACATAAAAAGGGAGGATGTGGAATGAAAAAGAGCTTAATTTTAGTTGTCTTATTTTTAATACCTGCTATAGCCTTCTCTGTTGATGAATTGTTTCTTACTGGGAAAGTCATACAATATGAACCTGATACAGGTAAGATAAAAATGGAAGTTTTAAGTTCATCATGTAAAGGAGTAAGGGAATTTTTAACTGAAAAAGGACTTCCAAAGGATTTACTCATCAATAAAGTTATCGATTTTGGAATTGATTCAGACCATTGTGATAAACATAAAACATACAGGATAACAACTCCACTTTTAAAGTGAGGTTAATATGAAAAAGCTTTTTTTCTTTATTTTTTTATTTCTTGTTTGTTTTCTAATCAAAGATAATCCAACTGTAGAATCAGTTGATATGGGTTCATACTGTCATGTTCCACCCGGAGTAGGAGAAGTTGCTTCTCCGAATGTTCTTTTAGTTATAGATGTAAGTGGTTCAATGTCCTGGTGTGCCTATAATCCAACAAGTTCTAAAAGCAGATGCTGTGACAATTCTTCTGGCTGTGGCTGGACTTTTAATGGGACAGAGGAAGGATATTTTATCCCCAATAAAGTGTATAGATATAAGTCATCCTGTAGCGTAGGTAGTTACAGTGGATCTTGCTGGGAGGAAACAACAGGAACTGCTAAAACATGTCCAAAAAGACCCGCAGATATTAATACTTCTAAAAAATACACAGGTGCGTGTTTAAATTTTATTTATATGAGAAGGGTTGACCTTTTAAGATGGGCATTGACAGGTGGAAAACCTCAGAGTTGTGATGACAATCAAATCCAAAAATGTGACCCTGAAATTTCAAGTAGCCAAATTTCATGTGATAGCAACGCATGTATACTTTATTCTGAGTCAGGGCAGACGGTGAAAGTTCCTTTAAGTAGAATCACAGGTACGGATGGAGGATTGTTGTTTCAGGTTAAGAATTATCCTTTAAAGCCAAGATTCGGTGTTATGTTCTTTTCTGATGATGGTGTAAGATATAATAAAGCTTATATAGGAGATTTTATAGATTCTGCTAATTTTGATGGAATAAATCCCTATAAAAATACAATTACTTTAGTCAATTATGAATCTCCATCAGGTTCTACTCCTATTGCACCTGCACTCTGGGATGCCTATAACTATTTCAAACAGCAAAGTTCTCAATACGGAGGATTTACTCCTTCTTCTGGTTCTGACAACTGGAAAAACCCATTGTATCAATGCTTTGATGATAACAATGATGGTAACTGTCAGGGAAATGAAATAAAACCTGTTCCTTGCGCCAAAAATTTCATAATTCTTCTTACAGATGGACAGTGGAACAGAGGAGGGTCTCCTGTTGGTCGGGCTTGTAGTATTGATATAGGTTATGAAAATGCTTCTGCTGACCCGGTTGTTCCTGCCTATAAACTCCATAAAACTGGCTTTACCAATCCCGTTGACAGTAGACAGAGCACCTTTTATGTTGACTCTCTTTATGGCATAGGTCTTTGGCTTGGTGGAACTGGGGAGAGGTCTTTCAAACATGTTACAATTTATGGTTCCTTTGACAGAAGTAAAAACTGGCCCGACAGCTTGAGTGATTATCCTAAGACAACCTGCGGACCAATTGATGACTGTTGTTCAAATTCTAATTGTGGTAAGGGAAGTCCCTGTACCAATCTTCCTGCTTCTTCTACTGATTGGGACAAGAATGGAGATGGAGTACCTGATACTTTTACATCAGCTTCTGATGCTGACCAGATAAAAAATGCTTTAAGCAATGCAATGAGTTCAATTCTTAGCAGGGCTTCCTCAGGTGCTGCTGTTGCAACACTTGCATCAAGGACTGGAATATCAAGCCTTGTCATTCAACCTTACTATTATCCAAAGTATCTAACTGAAACAGGAACAGAGATTAGCTGGATTGGTTTCCTGCGGAGTATCTGGGTGGATTTAAAACAAAATCTTAGAGAAGATACAGTGGCAAATAAAATTCTTGATATGGCAGAAAGTACATGGGACAAGATTATTCAATTTGTAACAAGTGATAATGAAACAAAAATAGCAGTTCTAAAAGGTGATACAGACAGTGGTAGTAATGCTTGTACGCTTGACAATTTCAAAGATTTGAATCAAATTATACCAGTTTTTAACAGCGGATGTTGGCTTGCAAAAGTAGATGCAAATTCAAGAACTATAAAATACAATAAAAATGGGGTTTTAGCTGATTTCAAAACTTCTGAAGCTTCATATCTTGCTGACATGTGGAAAAATATTGACTCAAACATTGATTCAACAAAAGCAAGCTGTATAATAAGGTATCTCAGTGGTGAGGATTTATCAAATGATTCAACATGTAAAAACCTTGACTATGTTAAAAGACCAAGAGAACTAAATATAAATTCTTTTTGCAGTATAAATGATAAAAAAACATGGAAGCTCGGAGATATCATACATTCAACTCCTTCAGTTGTTTCTGACCAGCCTGTAAATATATATCATATAAAATATGGTGACACCGACTACCTTAACAACTTTATAAGAAAAAGCGATTATAAAATTCGTCCAACATTAGTATTTGTTGGAGCAAATGATGGAATGTTGCATGCATTCAGAAGCGGAACAATTATAAATCAGGAAGACTCAAACCAGCCTTCAAAACTTCAGAATGCTCCAAATGATACAAGAACTGACTTAATCGGAAAGGAAGAATGGGCATTTATACCAAAGAATGCAATTCCATATTTAATATGGTATGGAAAATCAGATTACTGCCATGTCCCAACAGTTGACTACAGAACATTTGTTGTTGATGCAAAGGTAATAAATAAAGAAAATAAAGAAGAATGGAAAACACTTCTTGTTGGCTCAATGGGATTTGGCGGAAAGGCTCTTGGTTCATATTCATCAAGTGTTTTTGTGCTTGATATAACAGACCCTTTAAATCCTTCTCTTCAATGGGAAAAGGCTCTTCCAGACCAGACCCTTACACTTTCATTCCCTGCTGTAACAAAAATTGGAAGCAATTGGTATGTAGTAATTGGAAGCGGACCAAAGGACCCTGATGGAACTCAGTTTAGCACAGCAAAAATATACTTTTTCAACCTTTCAAATGGGGACATTGTTAACACCTTAACAATAAAAGAACAAAACAGTGATGTAATTGCAGCAGTTGGCGATATGATGCCAGTTGATGTTGATCTTGACTACTCTGACGATGCGATTTATTTTGGCATATATACCACAAATTCTGGAGATTTTTACAGGATTACTCTTAAAAGTGGTAGCGGATACAAATCTGTAGGTTCTTTAACTCAAAACGACATTATAAAAGCTGTTTCAGTTTCAAGCCCTGTTTTTGCTGCACCAAACTTTACATTAGATGAATTTGGCAGGCTATGGGTGTTTTTCGGGACAGGAAGATACCTTACACAGGCAGACAAAACCATTTCTTATAATAATTATCTTATAGGATTTAAAGACCCGTGCTGGAATGGTTCATGTTCAAATACTTATTCAAAAAATGACCTTACAGATAGAACCAATACTACTGTAACAGCAACAGTTACAGAGTTTAAAAAAATGTGTGTTTGCGACCCCCCAAATGCCCCAGCGGATAAAAAAATGTGTCCTAATCCTACTGACCCTGACCACCAACCATGCTGCAAAGTGGATGTTGTTTATGATACAACAAATGGAACTTCGGTACCTGAGCCTACAAATGGATGGTATTACCAGCTTACTGGAGAATCAATCATAAGTCAGCCAATTGTATTCGGAGGGAATGTTGATGCTTTAAGTTTTGTTCCTCCAGCAGATATATGTGCCTATGGAGGAAGTACTAATTTGCTTGCCTTATACTACAAAACAGGCGCTCCAAATCCAAGACCTATTGTGCTTTCAAGATTAGCAACAAGTGGAACTCAGGGGACTATAACTGTTTATTCAAAGATTTCTCTTGGAAGTGGTGCTCCTCCTTTTGGAAATCCATTCCAGATTACTCAGGGAATAAGTTCAAGAGAATATACAAAGTTTATACAGTTATCAACGGGTCATGTGCATAGGGTTGAACAGCAGGTATCCCCAGGATATGGAAGCAGGTTTATTTCATGGATAGAAAAATAGCAGGTTTTAGCATAATAGAGCTTTTGATAGTTATTGCTATAATTTCAATCCTTATGGCTGTTGGTATATCTCAGTATACAAAGTATAAAGCAGACAGGGAATTAATGCGTCAGGCAAACATGCTCATGGATGAAATAAACTGGATAAAGTCACAATCAATTTCAAAGGAGCCACATGGAATAGTGATTACCGTGAGTAATTATACTCTATTCAAAGACCTTGATGGAGATTGCAATTATAGCACAGGAGAAGAAATAAAAGATGAAAATGGAAATCCAAAAGTATATAACTTTGAAAGCGGAATAACAAGTTCAACAACACAAACAATAGTCTTTGACAGAAAGGGTTATCCAAGAAATACCAGCTGTGGACTTGGGCTAATAAGTATTACTCTTTCCAACAATTTAAGGCACAAAAAGCTGATATGTATTTCCAGATATGGAAGAATAAAAATAGAGGCAGATACATGTCCAAACGAATGACCGAAGCAAACAACAAAGGTTTTACACTAATTGAGCTTTTGATTGCAATGATTATTGTTATAATTGTTATGCTCGGATTGCTTAAAGGAATTCTTGAATATGAAAAATTCACTACAAGGGCAAAAATGAAAGATAAAGCTTCAGACATTGCAAGACAGTTTTCTTCTTACATTGAAAGCCTTCCCTATGAAATGGATGGAAGTGGGGTTCAATCAATACTTTATGCAAATAATTCTTCATGGAATAATGTTACATGTAGTTCTACATCATGCAGTTTTTTTGAAACAGAAACAGATTTTTACAACATTGGCTCACCAACACTTTCAAATCCAATTGATGGACTTTCTTCTAATCTAAGGCTTTATCCATCAGCAGATGAAGTTAATGCAACATGTAGCTGTAGAGGTGACAACTGCCCAGCAACACTTCCAGTATGCACATATCAGGGATATTCAGGCAGAAAAATTTATGTAGCAGTTAATGTAGCAAATTATGGAGGAGACACAGGTAAGGCAGCATCAGTGATGGTGTGGTATTTTGAGCCTTTTACCAATGAACTTAAAACAATGACAACTCTGGTAATTAAGGAGAACAAATGAAAAAAGGTTACTCAATTGTTGAAATCCTGATTGTAATTGCTATAATGGGAATCTTAGCAGGTGGAATACTAACTGCCTATCGGTTCATTGCAAAAGAAAATGCGCAAAGACATTTAGTTGCAAAGCAGGAATCTGATGTAAATGTGCTTATAAATCAACTTTTAAAAGATATTGAATCAGCAGGATTTGGAGTTGATGTTGATAATCTTACATTGACATCTCTGTCAACAGAAACATTACAGTTTCCCTCTTTAGCTACAAGAGAGGAAGCATTATCAGGATGCTGGGCAGTTGTGGATAATTCAAGTAAAATGATAACACAGTTTAACGATAAAAATGTTCTAAATTACATGGGAAATAACTGTCAATTAAACTCAAATTACTGGTATGTTATACTTAACCCTCTTACAAAAAAGAAAATAGAAGATTCAAACTTATGTCAGCAAGGTCTGTGTAATTGTGGGTATGGTGGAAACACTTGCGAATCTGTTTTTGCCAACACAATTATATTTTTTGCTGATGATAACCACAATTATCAATATCCCCAATCTTTTATCACTACATATTCACTTACGCAGACAAATTTACCAAAAGAATGTGCATCAGGAACATACAATCTTGTTAAAACACTTGGAACTTCAGGGTATTCTGGCTATCAGGCAAATCAACCAGTTATTTCCTGCGTTTTTCCAAGTGGTTTTAAGGTCAGGGCAGGAATACAGAGTGGAGGAACAATTGTTTATCAGGATACTGTTTCTTCTTCAGATATTCAGAATTGGAATCTTAAACTTTTCCGTATCTGTCTGATTATGCAAATTGGAGCAAGACAGAATACAGCAACAACTCAGCCACAATTTAGCACAGACTGTGGAGGAGGTCCTACAATAAACAGCACATGGTGGAATAATACAGGGAGGTGGTATAGATGGAAAGTAATAGAGCAGGATATTCCATTAAGAAATTATCAATAAACAATAAAGGAATTTCGCTTTTTTCTGCAATACTTATTGCTCTTTTTGCATTGTTGGCTCTTGCAGGGCTTTATTTTGCTTTAACCAAGCTTTTAGGTTCTTCCCAAACAATAAAAACATATGCTTCAGTAAGAGATGCTGCAGCAGGAGGAGCTCATCAGGCTGTAATAATGATACAGTCAGGTTCTTTTAATGATATAGGAGTTGGAGAATGTAAACCGCCTATTGAGATTAAATTTAAGCTTTACGGAAATGACAAACTTTTTACAAACTATATAACAGTATGTCTCAGTGCCTATAAAACTCCACCAGGATACGAAAAAACTAGCGTGGCAACTTCTAAGCGTGCTCCAGGTTTTATTTACACCATAATCTCAGAAGCAACAGGACCAGAAAACACTCATTCCCGCATAGAAGCAGTATACGCAAGTTAATAAAAAACTGAAAGGGTTACGGAGTATATCATTATGACCTTTTTACTTCTTCAAAATTAAGAATGTCCATATACTGCCACTCTCTCCATGCAAGTACATAAATACCTTGTTTGCTCGCATACTTTATCACATTTTCTGGAAAGGTGATACTACCAAAGATTACTATTAACTCCTTGCCTTTGTGTTCGGGGAAAAATTCAAAAAATCTTTCGCTTTTCTTCTTTATTTCCTTTACATCTTCAACTTTTGGAGTTGAACGAGCCTCTATCATGAAAATTTTATCCTCGCACCCTGCAATGGCATCTATTTCGTAATCTTCACCATTTTTTCTTCTGAAAATTCTCTGCCCCTCCATTAAAACTTCACAGTTGAAGTATTTGCTTAGAGTGGGTCTTAAAGCAGGAGCTATAAGGTCTTCAACAATGGTTCCCATTTTCTTTGCCAAAGCGCTCCATTCTTTGTTTTTTCTGATGTTTTCTTCTTCCTGCCTTCTTTTGAATTCCAGCATTTCATCCTTAAAAGCTTTCATTTCTTCTTTAAAAGCTTTCATCTCATCTTTAAAAGCTTTCATTTCTTCCTGAAATGCTTTTCTGTCTCTTTGAGCTTCTTCAATATGTTTTTGTAGTCTTTCTTCAGCTGCTTTTCTATCTCTTTGAGCTTCTTCAATATGTTTTTGTAGTCTTTCTTCAGCTGCTTTTCTATCTCTTTGAGCTTCTTCAATATGTTTTTGTAGTCTTTCTTCAGCTGCTTTTCTATCTCTTTGAGCTTCTTCAATATGTTTTTGTAGTCTTTCTTCAGCTGCTTTTCTATCTTTTTCAGCTTCTTCAATATGTTTTTGTAGTCTTTCTTCAGCTGCTTTTCTGTCTTTTTCAGCTTCTTCAATGTATCTATCTATTTTGTTTTCAAGCCTTCTTAGCGCAATATCATTGTTGACGATAAACTGGCCAAGAAGACTTTCAAGGGATTCAACTCTATATTCTAAGGTTTTCATTTTTAACCCCCAGAAATATTTCTTATCTTACTATATCAACTTTTAAATTGATTGTCAATTATATCCCTTAAATCATCTAAAACACATCTGTCGTTGTAATAGGCGGGGAAATTAATTGGTTTAGTGTTTGCCACATTAAATCCTCTTTTTAATAGCTCCTCATAAAGGCAATCATAAACGGTTTTTTTGATAAGTATAAGTTTTGTATTTTTATCAATTAATTTTTCATCCACCATTTTTTAAGTTCACCAATAAAATCAGGCATATTATTATAAATTTCCTGCTTTCTAATTTTTTCAGAAGTTTTTTACCCTCCAAATCCTTGTTTATAGGATAGAACACAGCATCCATGAGAAAGAATCCATCCCTTTTAAAACTTTCAAGTAACTCTGCTTTGTTATGAGTTTTTTTCTTGTAGTCAATATCATAGATTGCTTTGATTATTGTACTGAAAAGAATTTCTGAACTTCGGTTGTTTTCAAAGTAAAAATAGGACATGTCATCTTTATTCTTGTATGCCGGTGGAGATTCACATACAAAGAGATATTTTATATATTCTGGTCTGCATTTTAAGGATGCCTCTTTGTAGCTCTCTATGTCTGCTTTAATAAAGTTATCCTTTTTCATAAATCTGCTTCCTATATTATAGAGTTTTCTCTAGTGATTATATCAAAAATTTTTATTCTTAGAAGAGAAGTTTAGCATACTTTTCTTCTTGTGTCAAAGAATTAGGGAAAACCAGAAATTGCCATTAGAAAAAGGAGGTTTTTTCGCTAATCCTGACATTCTGAGGGGCTTAATGTCCAGAAGCGCTGTCCTGAGCCGAAGCCCTGAGCCGAAGCCCTGAGCCAAAGCCCTGAGCCAAAGCCCTGAGCTTATGCGAAGGGTCTGTGAAGGGGAAGCGAAGGAATGACAAAAGGTGGAGATTCTTCGCTATCGCTCAGAATGACAAAATAAGAAGTTCAGAATGACAAAATAAGAAGTTCAGAATGACAAAATAAGAAGTTCAGGATGACAAAATAAGAAGTTCAGAATGGCTGAAAAAAGAAGGCTCAGAATGACCCTTTTTTGTCACTCTGACCCTGAGCCGAAACGAAGGAATGCCCTCTTTTTGTCACCCTGAGGCGAAGCCTAAGGGTCTCCTGTGAGGATTCTTCGCCTTCGGCTCAGAGCTCAGAAAGACAAAATCACCCGAAAAGAGATTTCTATCGGCAATTTCAAGGAAAAAGCAATGTTGTAAGGTGGTTATATTTTTTTATAAACCCAAAAAATGTTATAATTTTTTATGATTGATACTTATAAAATTTACGAAGAACTAAAAGAGGACATTTCTGACTCAGCTGCCAGAAAAATAGCCTTTATAATAGGAAGCTTGCATGATGAGTTCCAACATCTTGTTGTAACCAGAGAAGAACTCAAAGAGCTAAAAGATGCAGTAAATGAGCTCATTTTGGCTCATAAATCTGCCGAACAACGACTTACAAAGCTTGAGACAGCGGTAGCAGAACTTGCAGAGGCTCAGAAGAAGTCAGAGGGACGACTTACAAAGCTTGAGATAGCTGTAGCAGAGCTTGCCGAGGCTCAGAAGAAATCAGAAGAGCGGCTAACAAGGCTTGAGGTAACAGTTCAAGAGCTTATTGAAGCTCAGAAAAGGACAGAGCAGAGACTTAATGAACTTGCAGAGGCTCAGAAGAAGTCAGAGGGACGACTTACAAAGCTTGAGATAGCTGTAGCAGAGCTTGCCGAGGCTCAGAAGAAATCAGAGGGACGACTTACAAAGCTTGAAGTCACAGTAGCAGAGCTTGCCGAGGCACAGAAGAAGGCAGAGGAAAGGCTAACAAGGCTTGAGATAACGGTTCAGGAACTTGCAGAAGCCCAGAAAAGGACTGAGCAGAGACTTAATGAACTTGCAGAGGCACAAAAGAAGGCAGAGGAAAGGCTAACAAGGCTTGAGATAACGGTTCAGGAACTTGCAGAAGCCCAGAAAAGGACTGAGCAGAGACTTAATGAACTTGCAGAGGCACAAAAGAAGGCAGAGGAAAGGCTAACAAGGCTTGAGATAACGGTTCAGGAACTTGCAGAGGCTCAGAAGAAAACTGAACAGAGACTTAATGAACTTGCAGAGGCTCAAAAGAGAACAGAAGAGGAACTTAGAATACTAATAGGAGAGCATAAAAAAACAAGAGAACAACTTGGTGGGCTTTCTCACACAGTAGGCTACATACTTGAAGATAGAGCATATAGGGGACTTCCAGAGCTTCTGAAAAGAGATTTTGGTGTTCAAACAATTTCTCTGAAAAGAGATTTTATTGAAATTGCTCCAAAGAAATATGAAGAAGTAAACATCTTGGGAGAAGCTCAAAAAGATAGCAAGAGAGTCTGGATAATTGGTGATTGCAAAACTCAGCTAAAGAAAAAAGATATTGATGAATTCCTTGAACTTGTTAAAAAAATTGATAAATCCGTTAAAGGAGAAAAAATTCTTCTTTCAGTAACCTATCAAACATCACCTCCTGTAAGAGCCTATGCTCAGGAAAAGGGAGTTAAAATTTACTTTTCCTATGAAATGCCTTTATGAATAGCCTCTTTAAAAAATCATCTATGCTATATAGAGACCTATAAGCCATAGAGTAAAAAATAAAATAAACCCCGCTGTTCCTGAAATTAGAATTCTTTTATTTATTTGTTTTGAAAATCCTTTCCATATGGTAAAAGTTATGCATAAAATCCATAGAATAAGCGAGACTGTAGCAATCAAGCTCCAGAACACTGAAGGATACCAGTCATATTCCATCATAGTTTTTAAGTCTTTATAAATTTTTTCATAATCTTTATCAGGTGGGTTATTATGCTCTATATAGAGTTCTGTTTTTAAAAGAAGTATTCTTTTTTCTGTTTCTTTTATTTTTTCATTGTAGGGAAAATAAAAGCTTCTTGTTTGGTAAAGAGAAGACCTGAGGGTTTCCTCGCAGAAAAGTTTATATTTCTTATCATTGAGGTTTTTGCACAGATTTTCCATTCTTTCAATTGCCTTTTTATTGTAGGGGCTGAAAGGAACATAGTTTAGAATAACTCTTTCATAAAGGGAAACAGCCATCAAAGGTCTACCCATAGCCTGCACCAGTTCTGCCTCTCTAAATAAATCTCTTTGATTTTTTAAGAGAACTCCCAGCGAAGTTATAATAATGAAAACTATTAAAAAGACTATTAAAAGCCGTCTCATTTTTGCTTCTCCAAGTATTCTTTTGTGTAGGTGTAATACTTAAATCTTTCAGGTTTATTATTTTGAAGCACTTTGCTGTAAAGGTCTAATATTTCTCTATTCTCTAACCCCACCTTTATTGTGAATTTTTCATTCTCTTTTTTTGTATCATATTCCAGTGTGCCAGAAGGATTTTTTACCTCAATGCTTTTAGCTAAATAGGCAAAAAAGGGTAAAGAGTAATTACATAAAAGCCTTGTAAACTGGTCATCAGCCTTATAACTTGCACAGTCAAGCATTGTAAAATACTGAAGTTCCTGCCAGTGAGTATGTTTTTTTTCAATATAGCTTTCAGGGAAATATAGATTAACTGGAATAAGCAAATGAGTAAATACCCAATATTGATTTTTCAGTGACTGTGTAAGAGGATTCCTTTTACTAATAGATATAACACTATACATTCTTTGTTGTTTAGATATATACGAAAAGTCTCCTTTGAAGAAATCCGAAAAAAAATAGCTATTTTTATAGATGCTTTCAGGTTGACAGCCTCGGGATAGTAGTTTATTACTTTCTGGGTCAAAGTAATCCTGTCCGCATATATCTTCTCTGTATTTTGCAACATATTTGAAATACCATGACTGAAAAGTATGATTGTCTCCGTATGTAAGATAAACACTGCCAACAGGCATGGATGTTAATATTGTTTTTGTTACTGTGTGTGGTATATAGTTATCATTAAAGTTCTGGTCAATGAGTCTTTCAAAAATACTTAAAGAAACCATTAAAATGAGCGCAACAGGAACCACAATTTTTAATAATTCCATTGAGGTTTTCTTTATCTGCTTTATAATAAAGAAAAAGCCAATACCAGACAAAATTGCAAATCCTGAAAGCATTGGAAGAAAGTATTGATGAGCACCCATATACCATGCATCCATATTCATAACAGAGCCTGAAAATACGAGTTTTGCAAGTAGAACTGAATAAGTTAAAAAAAATGTGGTTAGAAAAATGGCGAGTTTTTTTGAAATCCTGAATGAATACCAGATTCCTATGATAAATAAAGGTATAATATAAAAAGGAAAGTTATTCTGAAGCACTATAAAAGCATTTTTTATAGCATACAAGTAACCATCAATTCCTGAAGTAATATTTTTAGCTATTTCTATTGAAGAGCCGCTTTCAAAAGATTTTCTTAAAAATACAAATAAAAAACTATTTAAATCACTAACAGAATTAACAGCGAACCCCTTTTGTCCTCTTATAAACATATGAAGATTTACAAGAAAACCTAAACAGAAGAAAAACAGACTGGGTAATAAATTTTTCAAAAAATTTTTAATGTAATAAAGAAATAGAACAAAAAAGGGAATAAGCATCATGAATCCAGTATGGTGATTTGCAAGAGTTAAACCTATCATGAAACTTAGTAAAAACTGATACCTTCTATCATATCCATCAAAAATAGTTTTTATGCATAAATAAAGCATAAAAATTATAATAAAGAGATTCAAAGGATAAAACTTTATTACAACAGATTGTCCCCAGAAAGAATAAGACACAGCAAGAAGAACAACTGAAAAGACTGATGTCCATTTATCATTAGTTATTTTGAGTACTATTCTATAAATCAAATAAAGTGAAAAAATAGAAAAAATAACAGAAACAATAACCATTCTAAATGAAATGTTTCCAAAAGGAAGGAAGCTGAATATTTTTAAAATTTCAAGATATAGAGGATAACCTGAAGGATGGGCTATTCCAAGTGTAGATGCAGAAACTACAAACTCACCTGCGTCACCAGAGTTTAAAACTTTTGATGAAGAAATTATATAAAGAAAAGAAAAAAATAAAAGAAAAATATATATCATTTAAATGAGAGAACCCCCCCAAAGGGGGGTTCAGATTAGATTATCCCTGTATAGTGCATCTTATGCTTTGTGCTGAGTAATTACATACAGCAGTGTAATCACTAACGCCAGATAGTGTGGCTGATGCTTGGGCAGTGCTACCAGGCTGTCCATCAGCAGTACAGGCTGCTATAGTTGAAGTTAAAGTAACAGTTCCGCCTGCTGTTGATACAGTACTCGCTGAGCAGTTACCCAAACTTGCTGCAGTCGCAGTCCCATTAGGATTTTCAACGCAATAGGCTGCCTGGTCCATCATACAGGCTCTTGCTATTGGTTCTGCATAAGAGGAAACTTTAGCTTTTCTCTGATACTTAAGGTACTGTGGAATTGCAAGAGAGGCAAGAATCGCTATAATTGCGATAACAATGAGTAACTCAATAAGTGTGAATCCTTTCTGGTCTCTTAAAAATAGTCTTTTCATAATTAAACCTCCTTTTTATTGTTTTAAAAATCTTCCCTGTAAATCAGGAAATTATCACCTTTTTTAACTTCTTTCACCCCCCTTCCTCATTTTTTTCAAATTATAAAATTTTTAAGTTTTTTAAAACAACTCTTTTATCTTTACAATAAAATTATAAATAAAAAATTTTTCTCTGTTGTGAAAATTATGTGAATTTTAATAATACTATATAACTTTCTCCTTTTGCTTGATATTTTATTTTAAACCCTTCCTTTTTTGCAAGGGCTTCAGTAATTTTTAACCCTACTCCAGAGCCTTTTTCTTTTTGAGCAATATCATTTCTAATCGCAAGAAAGTTTTTAGAAAGCCTAATATGAATGCGTTCCTTAGAATACTTAACAGCATTTTCTATTAGGGAAAAAATTATATTCTCAACTATATGTCTGTTTGCATTGATTGATACATCTTTTAAATTAATTATTAGTTTGCAAGAAGGCTCAATGAGCGAGAGATTTTTTTCAACCAGTTCGCGAATATTTATTTTTTCTTTTGCAGTAGGAATTTCCTTGAAACGATTTATAGTTTCTAAAATTTTTTGGAGGTCTTCCTGAATATAGTTGTAACTAATTTCCAGCCTATTAAGAGCTTTACTATCGTAGCCAAGTTTAAGGATTTCTATATTACCTTTCTGGGCTGCCAGAAAATTCCCGAATTTATGAGAGATAGTTAAAATAATAAGTTCTAAAAAATCCCTGTAATCCTTCTCCTGTTTAAGCATCCTGTCAATTATTTTATATAAAACCAGCATTAAACTCAGAACAAGCAAAAATTCCCATAGCAGAACATCTTTTACATATTCCTGAAATTTCTCCTCAATGAATTCTTTTTTAGTAATAGATTGAAATATATAGTCTTCTTTGAAAGCATCTAAAAAGTTTATTACCACAGTGTTTAAATAAAAAAGAATTAAAGCCAAAACAACAGAAAAAGCAATAATTATCTTTATCTGAAATTTCAAAGCAGTCTATATCCCCTTCCCGGGTAAGTAATAATGCTATCTGGCGGTAATATTTTTCTCAATTCTTTTATGTAGGCTCTGACAATTTCTTCTCCTACATCTTTATTAGGCCAGATATAGTTCAATATTGTCTCAGTGTCAACCACTTCTCCCCTTTTCTTTAAAAGAAGACTAAAAAGTTCCCACGCAGTTTTTGATAGTTTAAGCTCTTTACTACCTCTATGAATTGTTTTTGCATCAAGATTAACAGTTAAATCACCGATTTCAATTATGCTTTGAAGATGCTTTCTTTTGCTCAAAGCTTTAAGTCTGAGTACTAATTCTTTCAATTCAAAAGGCTTTGTGAGATAATCATCAGCACCTTTCAGAAAACATGTTTCTTTGTCTTTTAAGCTGGTTTTAGCTGTAGTAACTAAAATGGGTGTATTAATTCCCGATTTTCTCAATGCATATATTATTTTTTCTCCGGTTGTGAATCTCAATATGAGGTCAACGACAATTACATCAAACTCAAAATTTTTTACTATCTTAGGCAGTTCTCTTTCATCCCATAGCCAGATGGTTTCTATTTCCTCTTTAGCAACATAATCCTTAATGGTTTCACCAAGAACCTTGTCATCTTCAATGAGAAGTATACGCATTACTCATAACTTAAAATTCTCGGAGTTATGAAAATCATTACTTCATAAAGAGATTCATCTCTACCCGTGCTTTTAAATAGTTCTCCCGCAAGAGGTATATCTCCAAGTAAAGGAACTTTTGAATCTCTTGTTGTATCCTTTTTCTTGTAAATTCCACCAATTACAAGGGTTTCTCCATCTTTTAAAGATACTTTTGTATTGCCTTCAAGTTTTGTTGTTCTTGGAGCGTATACTCCGCCTATATTAACAAATTCTACGAGGTCTTCTTTGATAACATTTAAATCAAGCTGTAAGGATTTTTCATCAATCATATGAGGTGTTGTCTCAACAGTGATTGCAACATCTTTGAATTTTGTTGATATCTGACCACTCTGAACATCCTTTTCTCCATAGGGAATTGATTCGCCCTGAACAATTTTTGCTTTCTGGTTATCCATTGTTATTATTTTAGGATTAGATATAATTTTTCCTTTTCCACTTTCCTGCAATGCTGAGATTCTTACATCAAGAGCAAATGTTCCTGCAGGGTTTAAATATCCAATGGTAAATGCTGTTGTTCCTGCTCCTGATGTACCAGATGAAGCAGGAAGATTTATTGCAATCGGAGTTTTTCCACCTGGTACAGTTGTTGTTCCTCCACCTTGAGAACCACCGATTGTTAGAGTATTGTGCGGAAACCAGCTTATCCCCCATTCAAATCCAATACTTTTTGCAAAAGAACTGCTTATCTCAACAATTCTTGTTTCAAGAAGAATCTGTTTTATTGGTTTATCAAGATTGGCAATGAAAGAACCAATATCATTGAGAGCTGATGGTATATCTTTAACAATTATCGCTCTTGTTCTGTCATCTATTACAATATTGCCCTGGGGACTTAAAAGTTTAGCTCCTTCTATTGCAGCTTTTACTTTATCAGGAGTTGCATAACGGAGAGTAAATATTTTTGTGTCTGTGTCTTCAGCTTTTTTGAATAGCTCCTTTGTTTCTGCTTGAAGTTTTTTCTCTTCCTGAAAAACTTTTAATGGTGCAACTCTTATAATATTCCCTTCAATTATTCTCTGAAGATGAAATGTTTGGCAGATTATATCAAGTGCCTTTGTCCAGGGGACATTTATAAGCTTGAGTGTAATTTTACCTTTAACCTCTGGGTGTATTACCATGTTATATCCTGATACATCTCCAAGAAGTCTGAAAACTCCCACAATATCTGCATCCTGAAGGTCAAGAGATATAGTTTTATTTTCTGCTGTAACTGAGTTTTGTTGAGGGATTGTCTTTGCAGTTTCTTTCGGAGTTTCTGCGGTCTTAATTTCCTTTGGTTTGATTTTATTAATGTTAAGAATCACTTCATCTCCCAAATAAATCGGCTCTATATCAAATTCTTTACCAAAGAAAAAGCTCAGTATGACTTCATCACCCTCTCTTTTTACAGAAAGAGGAATATCCTTTGAAGGCTCAGCTTCAAATTTTACTTTTGAAAATTCTATATTAATATATTTATCATCTTTCACAACAGATGGTTCAGGTAAATCAATATCTCCCTGAATTGATATTTCAAATCCTTCATCTGTTTTCTCCATTGTTAAATCAATAATTTTAGGTATTTGAGATGAGGTGGCTTTTTTAGCTTCCTTATTAAAACTAAAAACAAGAACATTTCCCTCTGCTTTAATCTCTGTTTCCGATGGTTCAGCGAGAAGAATTTCAATAATACTTCCTTTATCTCCTTCCTGTGCATATACTTCACTAACTATACCTTCATGAAAAAGCATTTTTTTGTTAAGGATTCCGGGCTTTGTATTCTGAATTTCTATCTTAAGTTTGAAGGGGTCTTCCTGAGGTATTTTTTTGAACTCAGACTTTTCAGTAAGCTGAATTTTCAATATATTCCCTTCAGATACAACTGAATTAATCTCTCCTGCCCAAAGAGGCGAAGCAAAAAATAAGACAAAAAATATTAAAATAAGTCTCCTATTTATCATTGACCTTCCTCCGCTCTTAATTTCAAATACTTAACTTTTTTAGAAAAAGCCCCTGTATATGTTCTTTCAAAATCTTCAATTTCAATTGAATCAGAATATATCTTCTTTATTTTCCCTCCGCTTAATCCTATCTTGTCGTTTTCTCTCACTGTATAAAATTTTCCGTCAGGTGATTGTATTAGGGCAATCATAATACCTTTTTTATCTTTTACAATACCAGTAAGTTTTAACTCTTCTATATCATAACCTTCCAATGGTGTGCTTCCTTTTTTCTTTTCCTGTCTTTTAATTATTAAAGGTGAAAAAGGGTCTCTTAAACTTTCTACATCATATACATAGGATGGTACTTTAATTTCTGGAGTGGTTTTAATTGCCTCTTTTTTTGCAGGCATTGGTATAGCAGTTTCCTTAGGTTTTTGCTTATTAATAAAAAGAAAGTATGTTCCCACTCCTATTAAAAGCAAAACTATTATTGCAATAATTAAAATTTTATTTGTTTTGTCCATTATTTTTTCTTACCTTGCTGTTTTTTCTTTTCTTCTTCAGGTAAAACTGAATATGTTGCCGCAACAAGATTTGCAGTAAGCATTGTCGGGTCTTTATCTCCTTTTTTTAACTCCATTTTATTTATAACAAGTATTCTTTCTATTTTTGTAATTTCAGCAAAAAATGTGCCAAAAACATGATATTTGCCTTTCATACCCACTTCAACAGGAATTTCATATATTTCATTTGAAGGATGAACTTTTTTGTCCTTTGGTCTCCATAATGTCATAATTAAGCCTTTCTGAAGACCTATCTCGGAAACTTTCTTTAAAACATCTGAAACCTCTGTTTCCTTTGGTAAAAGAGTATACATATACTCCATTTTTTTATTAAGTTGTTCATTTAAAATCTTTAATTCTTCATATTTTGCTGCGATTTTATTAGCCCTGTCTATATCTTCTTTCAAAATATTACTTTCATTTTTTAGTTTGTTTATATTTTCTATGGTTGGAAGAATATAAAAAGATGCAAAAAGTGCCAATAAAATTAAAGGTGGAATAATCATCAATAAAGCTTTATTGCTTTTTGGAAGTCCTTCCCAATCCATTTTTTATCCTTTCAAGTTACATTTAACTATAAATTTATATACAGGCACTTTGTCATATTCAGTTTGCTGAGATTCCACAAGAGACACATCCTGAAATTCCGGCGTACCTTTAAGATTTTCAACAAATGTCACCACATTTAAATTAGAAAAACCATACCCTTCAATGGTTATTGCACCATCATAAGTTATTCCAGAAAGCCAGACTCCATCTGGTATTTTTTTGACAATATTGTTTAATATTGTGACAGGTGTAGCCTGCATTTTCCTCAAATCTTCTACTATTTTGATTTTATTTTCTACATCTTTATTAAGTGATTCAAACTTTTTTACTTCTTCAATCTTTTTCTGAAGTTGAGAAAGTGTAAATTTCTGTTTTTCAATATCTTTTTTAAGAGATGATTGCGTTAGCTCCATATATGCAAAAATTGCTCCAAGTAGTACTATAGTAATGCCAATCGGAAGGACAAGTCTTTTTAAAATTTCTTTTGATATTTTAAGTTCTACCTTTTTACTGACTTTTTTCTTTCTTTCTTCTTTTGGCAAAAGATTTATCTTTATCATCTTATTTTCTCAGTCCCCCTGAGAGACAAACCTACAGATACCGGCGAAATATGAGCATATTTTTGCATTTTATCAGCTATTTTTTTATTAATTTTTATAGATTTAAAGGGATCAAATATAGATACATGCTGACCTAATCTTTCCTCTACTGATGAAATAAAAACTGGTGATGTTATAGGTAATCCTGTCAGGTAAATTTTATCAACATTTTCTTCAGTTTTTATAGTTTTAAAATACTCAATCTGTCTATAAATCTCTGCTGATATTTCATCTGCAAAATTTCTAACTGTATCTTCATCAGCTTCTTCAATATTTATATTAGATGTGCTGACAATATCTCTTATATATAAAGGTTTATTTTTTCTTGCAATGATAAAATTTATTATGTTTTCGCTAATATTTAAAATCGCAGAGGTTGAGGAATCTGTGCAATTTACTTCAAATGAATTAAAAAGAGAAAGACTATCTATATCAACAACAACAGGTAACATTTCAGCTTTATTAAAAGCATTCACAAAATCATTAACTAAGTGCTTGTTCGCAACTGCAATAAGTACTTCCATGGTTTTTTCTTTTTTTGATTGCTCAAGTATGTAAAAATCATAGTATACTTCCTTGACGCTGAATGGTATATATTTGTCAAGTTCTAAAGGAAGATTTAAGTATAGCTCATCTTGATCCATAAAGGAAACCTGAATAATTCTTACTGCTGTATTTGCTGGACCAGAAACTGAAAAAGCAACTTTTGGATATTTAATATTGAATTTTGCAGGTATTTTCGTCAAGACTTTTATAAATGCTTCACTGTCAAGAATACCTTCTGAACTTATAGCACCTTCAGGAATTTCAAAAATATCCCACTCTGAAAGTTCATAACTTTTGCCTTTTTTGTTAACTCCGGCAACTTTAATTGTTGAATATCCTATGTCAATTCCGAGAATCATAAAATTACATTTAAGTTTTAACAAAAATTTTTATATTTGTCAATATTTTTTTAATTTTTTTAAAAATTTTTTCAGATGGCTTTTGATTAGTCCATATTTCAAAGGCTAAAAATGCTTGATAAAGTAGCATTTCAATACCACCTATAACTTTACATCCGATTTTTTCTGCTTCTTTCATTAATGGTGTTTCTGGATAGATAACATCGTAATATATATGTTCATTTTTTAATAAATTCGGATTCATTGGCATTGGGTCATTCTTTTTAAGACCTAAAGAAGTTGCATTTACAATTATGTTAATCTTATGCATAAGTGAGGGGTCAATTTTTTCAACAATTTCAATTTGCCCGAGATTACTAAAAGAGTCTTTAATTTTAAATGCCTTAGAAACTGTTCTATTGAATATATAAATTCTGCCTTTTTCTTTTAAGATGCTATAAATTACTGCTTTTGCTGCTCCTCCTGCTCCCAATACTAAAATATTTTTATCTTTGACAGGAACTTTTTGTTCTTTAAGAGACATTATAAAACCTTTAGCATCTGTGTTGAATCCTTTAAGAATACCTTCATCATTTAAAACTGTATTTACTGCACCAATATACTTAGCTTCTTCTGATATTTCATCAAGATATTGCATCACTGATTCTTTATGAGGTACAGTTATGTTAACACCTTTTATATTCAAGGCTCTTATTGCGGAAACTGCTTCTTTTAGTTTTTCCTTTTTAACATGGAAGGGGACATAACAATAGTCAAGCCCGAGTTCCTGAAATGCTGTATTATGAATTAAAGGTGAAAGAGTATGCTCAATCGGGTCCCCAAAAATACCAACAATCTTTGTTTTTCCTGTAATCATAAGGTATTGTAACAGAACAATATATTACAACTCAATTTTTGACAGTTTACCAGAAATTGCCGATAGAAAAAGGAGGTTTTTTCTATCATCCCGTCATTCTGAGGGGCTAAACGCGCCGAAGCGCTGTCCTGAGTGAAGCGAAGGGTCTGCGAAGGGGAAGTATCTTTTTTTTGTTATTCCGAGGGGGTAAATCCCCCGAGGAATCTCTAATTAAAAAAACTATTTGGTGAAAAAGATGAGATTCTTCGCTGACGCTCAGACGCTGTCCTGAGCGAAGCGAAGGAATGACCCTTTTTGGTCACCATTTTTTACCTGTCACCCTTTTTCTTGCCACACATTTTATACCTGTTCCTTTTTTACCAATCACCATTTTTTACCTGTCACCCTGAGGCGAAGCCGAAGGGTCTCCTGTGGAGATTCTTCGCTGACGCTCAGAATGACAAAAAAAGACGCTCAGGCGCTGTCCTGAGCCGAAGCCCTGAGCTTATGCGAAGGGTCTGCGAAGGGGAAGAGAAGGGTTCACAAAATCACCCGAAAAGAGAGCTCTATCGGCAAATTTAGAAGTTTACTGTATTACTAAAAAAATCACTTATCTTTTTATTCCCTTTGGTATAATAAATTTAGGTAAGGTGAGAGGAAGTATTTTGAATATATATGCTTAAATGGAGGGAAAAAATGTTAGTTTTAAGAAAAGAAGCAAAAGTAAAAGATAAAATTTTAGTCATTGAGCTTCCTAAAGAATTTAATGAACAAGATGTTGAGATAATAATTAGGTTAAAAAGTGAGATTGAAAAAGAAATACTTGCAGATCAGATTAAAATTGATACAA
>Ga0209162_1001196_pt1 | contig 26329 bp, 20 predicted proteins | sample YNPNPMetaG_FD_187121 | JGI IMG/M metagenome (GOLD analysis project Ga0209162, IMG submission 187121) | Anoxygenic and chlorotrophic microbial mat microbial communities from Yellowstone National Park, USA - YNP NP MetaG (SPAdes) (version 2) ...
GGTCGTAAAGCCCATCTGCAAGAAGGCCGCTTTGGCGACCCGACCTGACACGGCCCTGGAGATCGTGGTCCGGGCTTACAAGGAGGCGATTTCCGGAAGACCCGGCCCGACCTTGGTGCAGATCCCTTTCGACATCCAGCATACGGAGATCGAGATCAAATCCATCCCGGACCCGGTCTCCTGGACGAAGATCTTTCCTGCCGGACCAGATCCAGCCGCCATCGACAAGACCGCGGAGCTTCTCAAGAGATCCCGGCGGCCCCTGCTCCTGGCCGGCAGCGGCCTTCACAACGCTCTGGGCCACGAAGTGGTCCGCACCCTAGCCGAGGAATTCGGGATCCCGGTCGGCACCACCTTCTCGGGCATGGGCGCGATCGACGGGGGACACCCCTTGTGCGTCGGCGCCATCGACCCCTCAGGCACGGGCCACGGGTGGGAGGCAGCGCGGGAGTGCGATCTCCTCCTGGCTGCGGGCGCCCGGTTCCACGACTTCAACACTCTGGCCTGGAACCTCTACCGGGTTCCCCAAAAGACCAAGCTCGTGCACATTGACGTGGATCCGATCGAACTTTCGAGAAACTACCCGGCCGAAGTGGCGCTCGTGGCGGACGCGAGGATCGCCCTGGAGGAACTGATCAAGTGTCTCAAAAAGGCCCAGGTCACCCCCGAGCGCTACGCCCCCTGGGCAAGAAAGATCAGACGGTGGCGGAAGCAATGGGAAAACCAGGTTCGAACGCGGAAGGCTTCCGAAGCCACGCCGGTTTCGAATGCCAGGCTCCTTGCGGATCTCTCTCAGGTCGTGGCCGAGACAGACCCTGAGACCTCGGTTCTTTTCGATACCGGCAACCTGCTTCTGTTCGCTCCAGCTTTTTTCACGCCCCGGTCCCGCTTCGTGGCCACGAACAACGGGCACATGGCCCGGATGGGTTGGAGCTTGGGGGCAGCGATCGGGGCCGCCCTGGGCAACCCGGGGCATCCGGCCGTGGCGGTCGTGGGAGACGGTTCCTTCCTGATGGCCGGGCTAGCCGTGGCGACCGCTCACCTCTACAGGGTTCCGGTCACGTGGATTGTCCTCAACAACCGGACCCTGGGCATCGAACGGGAAGCCATGGAGGTCCTGTACGGTCGCTCGGCCTTCTGCGACCTCAAGGTCGAAGAGACCGGCGCCTCCTGGAGTCCGGACTACGTCAAGATCGCCGAAGGGCTGGGAATCGAGGCGAGGAAGATCGAGCGGCCGCAGGATCTCAAACCCGCCTTAAAGTCCGCCCTCGAATCCGGAAAGCCCTGGGTGCTGGAGGTGGAGATCGACCCGGCCGAGGCCGGCTATCGGAACGCCATCCTGCCGATTCCCATCCGCTGGGACCAGCCGGCCGTCATGGACCCCGAGGAGTGGCTCAAAGCCGCCCTGCCGAAAGGGTTTTCGTGAGCCTGCCCGGGTAAGAGTCTATCCGTCCTTTCGAGTCCACAGCTCCAGCTTACCGCCACGTGATTTTGGGCCGTTTGCGCTCCGGAAGGCGGTGATAGGCGTACTTCGGGTAGCCGAGCATCATGAGATAGAAGTGCGGATACCCGTCCGGTATGCCGGCAGCCTTGCGGAGGTCTGCCGACTCCACGAGACCTCGCCTGAGAATGCCGGCCCAGCAGGTGCCGAGACCGAAGACCGAAGCGGCAAGCTCAAAATAACAAAGGGCCAGGCTGAGATCGACCATGCCGTTGGTGGCCTCGGCAGGCGCTGCTGCGATGACGAGGGCCGGCGCATTTCTTAGCACAGCGTCGATGCCCGCCTCCCAGGCGGCCGAGATGAGGGGCAGATACGGGGGCAGGCCCGGCACAGGGGGTTCCCGCCTGAGCAGAGACCGGATCCAGTCAACCGTCTTTCCAGCCAGATCCCGGATGGCGGCCCGGTCGTGGAAAACGACCCATTCCACAAGCTGGGAGTTGCTTCCCGTGGGCGCATATCGGGCGATCTCGATGAGCCTCTGGATCACGGCCCTATCCACGGCTCGTTCGTCGTAGAGGCGTATGGAGCGTCGGGACCGCAGGAACTGGACCGCCTGTTCCGGTGTGATGCGCAGCTCTGGCCTCACCAGCGGACAGGCTTCCCGGGGGACCCGGGCGTGGTCAAGGGCGCCGTGCGGGCAGGCAGACACGCAGTGGCCGCAGGCGATGCAAAGTCTCTCACCGCCCGGCACAAGACGGGGATATCCCTCGGGCCCTTGAAGCCGCACGACTGCTATGGGGCAGACAGCCGCGCAGATGCCGTCTTTCTTGCATTTTTCCGTATCGACTCTCAGCAGGTCCATCTCTTTGCCTCCGTGTGCTCCTTGCTTGTGCCGTTCCTTGAACCTTCCACTCCCGCAGGAAAAACGAGCTTGCCGAATCCAGCACGACCGACGATCTGTCCCTTCCGTACCACCACCCTTCCCCGGACGATCGTCGTCTCAGGATAGACGGCACGCATCCCCTCGAACAAGGTCCAAGCCGTGCCCACGAGATCCTGGGCGCGGATCGTTTTCTCCTCGTCTAGACGAAAGATCGCGAAGTCGGCATCGGCCCCGATCTGGGCGGATCCTTTCTTGGGATAAAGGCCGAAGGCCTTTGCCGGCCCTTCGCTCATCACGCTGACCAACCGGGGCAGCGTGATCCGGCCCGCGTTCACGCCCTCGGCGAGCAGGACAGGAAACATCGTCTGGATGACTGGAGCACCCGCAGCGGCCTCCCAGCTCGACTTGCCCTCTTTGAAATCGGGCGGGAAGGGAACGTGGTCAGAACTCACGTTGTCGATCTGTCCCTGGGCCAGGAGTTCCCACATCTTTTCCACGGTCGCCCGGTCCCGTATGGGCGGCGCCACCTTCGCGAAATTGCCCATCCGGCCGAAAATGGACGAGTCCAGCACAAGGTACTGCGGACATGTTTCCACCGTGACCGCCTGGCCCGCCTTCCTGGCGGCCTCGATCAGACGCACCGCCTCAGGCGTGCTGCAATGCACGACGTGGAGTCTCGCGCCTCGTTCCCTTGCCATGAACAGCGCCCGGTTCACAGCCTCGACCTCGGCGAAAACCGGATGGGCCTCAGCAAAGGCCGCAACATCCTTCCGTCCCTGTTGCTCCAGTCTCTTCTCCAGGTGGGTGATGATCTGCTGGCTTTCGCAGTGCATGCCTGCCGGGAGTCCGGTTCTCGCAACCCACTGCAAAGCCTCGTAGATCAATCCGTCGTCGTGATGGGGCGTGAATCCTCCCACGCTCGCGTGCATGTAAAACTTGAACCCCACCGCGCCCTTGTCTTGAAGAGCCGGAACGGATGAAAGAGTTTCTGCCGTGCAGGTGGCCCAAAGAGCAAAGTCCACGTAAGCCTTCGGCTGGATCGAGGCGACCTTTGCGTCGAAAGAGTCCGGATCTGCCGTAAGCGGGATCTGCACCGGCATGTCGATAAGGGTCGTCACACCGCCAAGTGCGGCTGCTCTGGAAGCCAGACTGAAGTCGATGCCAAAAGCCTCGAACCCAGGATCCCCGGCGTGACAATGGGTGTCGATGCCGCCTGGGAGGACGACCCTTCCCTTGGCGTCCAATTCTTCATCGGCGGGCGGCAAAGTCCCCCAGGAGCCGATGGCGGCGACCTTCCCATCCCGGACGCCGATGTCCACGTCCCAAACACCTGCGCTCGCTGCCAGCCTGCCGCCCGCGATCTTAAGATCCAGCTTTTCCATGTTCCGCCTCCTGACTCCGGTTCCGCTGAGGACCGCCGTGCCCGGCGATGCAAACGGCCCAGAGGGATTCACCCAGCGCCGCCCTGCGAGAGCTTCCAGAGCACGTCGAGGAGGACCTGGGCTCCCATGGCCAGATCCTTCCATTGCGTATTCTCTTCAGGGCTGTGACTCACGCCGCCCACGCTCGGCACGAAGATCATACCGGTCGGGCACACAAGCGCCATGAGCTGGGCGTCGTGGCCCGCGCCGCTGACCATGCGGAGACAGGGGATCCCTCGTTCGCGACACGTCTCCTCGACGAGTGAGACGATTTCCTCAGCAAGCCGGACCGGCACGACTCTGCCAAGTTCCTCCCATTCCATCTGGACGCCCCGCCCTTCGCAGACTTTCGCGGCCCAAGTCCGAATCGCCTCGCAGGCCCGATCCCGGGTTGCCGCGTCCAGGTCCCGGATGTCCAAGGACATCTCGACCTCCCCCGGCACGATGTTGATCCCGCCGGGCTGAACCGTCATCTGGCCCACGGTTGCCACGGTCCTCGGGCCGCATTCGTCGCGGGCGATCCGTTCGGCCCCAAGCACGATCTCCGCGGCCGCGGACAGAGCGTCCCGCCTCAGCTTCATGGGCGTAGCACCCGCATGATCGGCCCTCCCCTTGAGCCTGACTTTTATCCAGGCCGCCCCTGCGATTCCCTCCACAGCGCCGATGACTGCACCCTGGCTTTCCAACAGTCTGCTCTGCTCCGGGTGCAACTCGATAAAGGCCCGGTATCTGTTCGGATCGATCTTGGCCTCTCCAACACGATCCGGATCCAGCCCGCAAGCCCGCATGGCATCTGCCAAGGTGATCCCATCGCGGTCTTTGCACCGAACCGTTTCCTCCGATTGGATCAGGCCCAGCAGGGCCCGGCTGCCCCAAAGGGCGTTGCTGAACCGGGCGCCTTCTTCGTTGGCGAAAACGATGACTTCCAGGGGGTGGCGCGTCCGGATGTGGTTTTCATGGATCACGCGGACTGCCTCGATGGCTGCCACGGTCCCGGAAACACCGTCAAACATTCCTCCCCGGGCCACGGTGTCGATGTGGGAGCCCGACGCCACGGCCGGCGCTTCGGGATCGAGGCCCTCCAGACGGCCTACAAGATTGCCCGCCGGATCGGTGCGCACGGTCATGCCGGCCTCCCGAAGCAAGCGAGCGACGAAATCGCAGGCCTTTCTTTCCTCCTCAGTGAAAACGAAGCGGCTCCATCCCCCGGCCGGATCCCGGCCGAAGCGGGCCACGTCCTCGACATTCCGCCTGATCCTGTCCGGATCGACTTTCAGTGCCATGGGAACCTCCCGGAACGAGAAGGCCTGCCTTCAGTCGCGGAATTCTCGGAAAACAGTCCCGAAGTTGGCTCCTTTTGTGCCCTGCCGTTCAGCCCTTTAAGGGCGTCGTAGGTCTTCAACTCCTTTCTGGCCTGCAACGGTAACGGCCCTGAGCCCGCTCTGGCAGATATGCCATGCGCTCACGCATACTCCGCGCGGGCCGAGATAAAGACCGGCCACACCGCGTGTCGCTCGGCCGTGTTGGTGGAGATCGAGGATCTCTGAGAGATTGCCGCAGAGCTCGCCGATCCAGCCGCCCCAGGGGACGAGCCCGGAGCTCACCGAATCCCCGGGGGAGGCATCTCGGGCTCGGTCTCGGGGTCCGCCAGGCAGTCCGTGATCACAGCCAGCGGGGGGAACCACTTCCCGAGGTTGTAAAGACTGCGGCCGAGGGCCATCAGGTTCTCGTCCCCGAACCCCACGTCCAGCAAGTCAATGATATTCAGGTAGCAGGGCGTCAGGACCCCCTGAACGGCCCTACCCTCGTCCCGCCACCAGTAGTAAAGGGTCCGCACGGTCCACAGGTATCCGAAGTCATACGCGGTCGGATTCCTGCCCCAACCTGCCACGAGGTCCGGTGCGACCCGGTAGGATGCCTCCCGCTCTTCCGCGACCAGCCGTGCCGCGTCCAATGCGTCCCGGGCCTCCTGCAGCCGAGCAGCCGCCGAGTCCGCTCCATCGGGGCGGCGCCGCGCGTGCACATAGTCGTACAGTCCGTGCACCTGCCTGGCGCGCAAGGCGGTGATCATCGAAGCCGCCCGCAGGTCGTCGTAAAGAGGCCTCGCGTGCGCCGGGATTTCAGGGGCCAGGGCCTCGAACCGGAGGGCCAGGCCAAAGAAGGTGGTCTCCATCTCCGCAAGCAAGGGCTCGAGATCCACCGGGTAGTCGATCTCCTCCAATTCGGCAAAAGCGACCCGTTTCGGCTGGGTAGGCGTGAATTCGAAACCCGGCAGGGGAACCGACAGGAAGCTGAAATCGTCCCAGAGTTCATAGCCCTGGAGGTAAGCCTGGCCGTTTCGGCCCTCGATGTCCTCCGGAGGGACCCCGCCGACTCTGCCTTCGATGAGGAGCGCGCGCTCCGACCGCACGGTCTCCACGAGCAGATCCTCGACCTCCCCGGCCACGGAACCGAAGGAGCTGACGACTGGAGCCAGGGCACGTCGAAGGGCCCGCTCGTCATCGGGTTCGCCCGGGAACGGGTCCCAAGCCGCACGGGCCGCAACCACGTCGTTCATCCAGTAGCCCCACTCCCAGCCGCTGGAGAACACCATTTGGCCGTCCATCCGGCTGCCCGCATGGGATCCCGAGCCCATTCGCCCTGCGGCTTCATCCGCCGCCAGCAACCGAAGGTCGTGCAGGCGGTTGGCCCCGTAGATCGGAAGGAACAGAGGGACGTCCACGTCGTAACTCACCCAGTAGGCCGTTTCCGGAAACCAGACGGTCGAACGGGAGCCTGCCACCCACCGCAGCATATCGTGCATGTAGCCGAAGTCGGTGTTTCCGTAGGTCGGAGCCGGATCATCGAGCGCATAGTACTGCACCGTGTGGGGCATCACTCCCATCCTCGGATCGGCGAAACAGGGGAGGAAGTTGTAGTTCAGAGGTTCCCCGGTCCGCGGGTCGGTGAAGTGCTCGGCGACCTGTCCCGTGGAACAGTGAAGGTCGATGAAGGCCTCCCGCCCGTGGACTTCGTCCAGGTAGCGGGCGACCTCGTCGACCCAGGCAAGCATGCGGAGATCATCCACGGAGCTGAATTCCGTGGTGCCGAGGTCTGTCTTGAGAAAATGAAAGCCCGCGGCCATGATCCAGTCCAGCCAAGTGCGGATCTGCGCGACCTCCTCCTCCAGGCTGCCGGTGCTCCGCACGAGATGAAAGGCGTGCTGCTGCACCAGGGCAATAGGCACGTTCGCGCCCGCAAGGATGCCGAAGACCTCGGCCCGTTCCACGAGCCGGTGCAAGCGCTCCAGGCGTACATCGCTCTCGGCAAAGTCCTTCCAGGACGGAGCCCAGAGGATCGCCCATTCCACCCGGTTCTGACGGTTGGCCAGGAGCCACTCAAGGTAGTCATCCCACTCGGGCAATAGGGCGCGCCAGCCAGCCTCGTCCTCGGGCCCCTCAGGTCCCCAGCCCTGCAGGAGCAGAGTCAGTTCCGTGGGATGCATGGTGTGCAGGTGGATGCCCCGCACAGGCCAGTGAGGCCCCTCGACCCGGTTCACCGCCCCGGGATCGGCCAAGGCAGGCGGCGGGACCGGTTCCAGCGGATGGAGGAAGGAAAACCCGAGTTCCTCGAGCAGCGCGTAGGTTCCAAACGCGAGCCCCCGGTTGCCGGAGTCCGTCGAGGCCGGGCCGGGCTGGCCGTCCGCCGCCAAGATCCGAGTGCCGCCACTCGCGCCCGAGCGGACGATGAACGCCTCGGAGTCCAGGGACGCGCGTTCCGTTTCGGGGATCAGTCGGCGGGTGGTTGCCGTGTCTCCAAAGGCTAGTACGAGAAAGTCCGGGCCCAGAGCCGTGAGATCCTCCCCAGCCTCGCGCACGGAAACGCCTCCTCTGGCAACCCCGACTACATGGCGCGTCACCCGGTCGCACAGCGCGGACGAGAGGTCCGGACCGAACTGCAAAACCACGTGGCGTTCCGCCAGGTCAGGCTCGCCACCGGAAGGACCTAAACCGGTCGAACCGCCTTCGGAGCATGAGGTCATGAGTGTGGAGACGAGGACTAGAATGATGGTGTGAGCTGCCTTCACGACACCTCCTTGACCGGATCCTATGCGGACCTCAAAGGATCGCGCCTGTTCACTCGTCGGGGCAACCATCAGGATATCACAGCAGGAGCATAGGCACCCGGCAATCCCCTCCCCAGGCAGCCCGGAGACGGCTTCGTAGAAAAGGCAGGAACACACTTTACGATGGAAGCAGTATAGGAATAAGAACATTGTGTATCAAAAATCCTAGGAGACGAAAGGCGGAGCATCTGTTCTCAAATCAAACCCCGGCCAAGCATCTCCTTCCTTCTCTCCTCCACAAGACGATGAGCGGCCTGCCTGAGCGAGATCTTCTCCTGCTCGGCAATGTCAAAGATGCGATGGACGGATCCGGAAATGGTCTGATCCAAAAATGCCAGAATGGTTGCCGGCTCCGGCGGCAGACCGTGGAAAAGAAGCGCTCCAAACAATCCGATGCCTCCGGAGTTGGCAATGAAGTCGGGCACGATCCGGACGCCCCTCGCAACGAGTTTTCTCTCCGCCTCCTCTGTGGTGGGCATGTTCGCTCCTTCCACCACGAGCCGCGTCCGGATCCGGTCGACCTGTTCAGACGTGATGGCCCCGGAAATCGCAGCCGGGACCAGAAGATCCACCTCGGCGGAAAGCCAATCCTCCCGCGGGCCCAGTCTGCATGCCCCGCTCAGCCTCTGGCGGTCGATCACACCCTTGTCGTTCCGAACCCTGAGCAGCCTCTCGATATCCAGGCCCTCGTCGGAAAAGAGGCAACCCTCGCTGTCCGCGATGGCCACGATCTTCACGCCTTGCCTAGAGAGGTACAGGGCCGCCCCACCGCCCACGGTTCCGAATCCCTGGATGGCCGCTCTGGAGCGCTCAGGGCGCACACCCAAGCGACGGAGAGCCTCCCGGGCGGCGACCGCAACGCCGTAGCCGGTTGTCACATCCGTGAAGACCATTCCGTCGTGCTGGAGGAACAGTCCCTTGAGCAGGTTCCCGAGCAGCGTGCTCTGTTCCTCTGCGCTCCGCCGGCTCAGGACAGCATGGACCGAGGTATTCACGTCGAGTTCCTGGAGGATGGCCAGGATGTCCTCCTCCCGGGTTCCCAGGTCCTCGCTGGTCCCCCAGCACTCCCGTATGAAAGGCCGATGGGCGAGGAGGTATCGCTTGAGCACATCCCGGCTGTCCGCCTTGGCTGGATCATAATCGATACCGCCCTTGGCTCCCCCGCAGGGAATCCCCATGGCCATGAATTTTGCCGTCATGACCCGGGCCAAGTTCTCCACCTCCGAGGCGTTCAGCCCGGGCCGCATCCGGATCCCGCCCCCGCACATGCCGTCGATAAGCTCGTCGATCACGAGGTATCCCTTGGAGCCAGTCAGCGGATCCCTCCACTCCGTCTTGAGGTACGCTGGCTTTGTCATCTTCCTAATCCTCCCTTCGATGCCCAGGCTGTGCGGACGCAGCACGGGGAATCAGCAGACGTCTCCCTTTTCCAGTTTGTCCAGAAATGCGACCTGTCCCTTGACGATCTTCTGGCGGGCCTGCGCAAGCGAAAACCACTCAGCCCGGTCGACCTCGGGAAACTCCCGCTGCCGGCCGGACCCAGGCGGCCACTCCAGGACAAAGGTTTCGCTCCGAAGGATCGCCGGATCCAGATCGGCTTCGAGCGCCCAGGCATGGACGATCTTGCCGCCCGACTGCCTCACGCAACCGAGCGGCTTCAACTCTCCCCGGGGTTCCGCGCCCGTCTCTTCCCGGAATTCCCTTTTGGCGGCTTGCAGGGGATCCTCGCCCGGCTCGATCTCGCCCTTGGGAATCGACCACGCACCGAGATCCTTTTTCGCCCAGAAAGGCCCGCCCGGGTGGACGAGCAATACCTCGATTCCACCTTTCCCCCGACGATACAAGAGCAAGCCCGCGCTTTCCTTGGCCATGGCGATCGCTCCCCGATCCGCATCGTACCCCAGGCTGAGGCAGGAAAAAAGAGGATCGAGGCAAAAGTAACCGGAGCGCCGAGCTGATGCAATGCGATTCGATCCTTCTTCTCGCTCGACCCGGGGCAAGTTCTTGACCCCAAGCCCGTCCAAACGGTATGTTCTCAGCCGCACCTAACAGCCGACCGAACCGTCCGAGGCTGCGGCATGAAAAAATGGGTTTGGGCTGTTTTTCTTCTCGCCTTGCTTTCAGGATGCCGGAAGGAACGCGATCCCGGGCCTTTGCCTCCTCAGGGGCCCATCGCGGACAGCCCGGAATGGAGCCTTCAGAAGCTCGTCGAGGCCCTCGATTCCTTGGAATGGAAAGGGGACTGGGTCTCTGCCATGCTGCCCAGCGCGTTCCGGGAAGGGCCCGCCATCGCAGCCTCCTTGGTGTACAAGTGGCGGGAGCGGGAACTCATCTTGGAATTCCTGGCCTACGAGCGCCACGAAAGCATGCGGGACCTTCCTGCCGACGAGGCGTGCAGGCGGATTGCTCTTTCGGTCAAGGAGGCATTCTCCAAGGAGCCCCTTCGTGCGGTTCTGGCCAGAACTCTCGATGCTCTTCCACGACCGCCGCGAAGTCCGGAGAGCGGGTACGATGCGGGCGGGCCGGCCTCGGAGGACAGATCCTGTCTCACGATCGTCCAGGTCAGCGTGCAGGCGAGCCCTGGCGACAAGCCGCCCTATGAAGAAGTCTCCTCCTGCCGGGAGACCGTCCCGACCGGAGCGCCCGCAGCGAACGAACGAACCGCCCTTTCCTTGCCCGACAGGAGTGAGCCCCCATGATCCGGCGCATCGACCACATTGCGATTGCCGTGCGCGACTTGGCCGCAGCGAAGTCCTTCTTCCTCGACGGGCTCGGAGGCCGGGAGCTTTTTTCCTGCCCTCACCCGTATCAAGGGTACAGTTGGACCTTGATCGAACTCGGTTCTTCCTGCTGCATCGAGCTCATCGCTTCCATCGACGAGAAAAGTTTCGTCCAGCGCTTTTTGGAAAAGCGGGGTGAGGGCCCGCACCATGTGACGATCCAGGTCGACAATCTCCGCCAGATGCACGAAAGGCTCACGGAGAAGGAAATTCCGACCTTTGACTATTCCGAGTCCTTGCCGGGCTGGAAGGAGTTCTTCATTCACCCTAAGCATGCTTTCGGCACACTCTTCCAGTTCGCCGAGTTCAACCCCTTGGACTGGATCAACCCGGGATACCTGCCGGCTTGTTACAGAGAGTTCGCGCCGCCGGAAGAGAACGCCGCGCACCCCGGACCCGTCGAGGTGAAAAGCACAGAATCCGCCCAGGGCAGAACCGTGGAAATCCACAGGGGCGCTCAGACTGTATCCCTGCCGGAAAGCATGATCCCTGAACTCGTCCGGGCCCTCCAGGAGCTCACCCGCAGCCACACGGGTTGAGGCGCGGTTATTCGCGGTTATCCGTAGAATGAAGGACTGACCCCGTGTTGCGCACGGCGCACATGAAAACCCGACTCTTGCTGCTCCTCTTGCTGGCGTGCGGCGGCCTCGCCGCTTTCTTGGCGGCAGGATGCTCTGACGCCAATGACTCTCTCCTCCAGCCGGCACCTCCGACCCATCCTGAGGGACCCTTACGGAACTCCGCCCCTTGGCCCATGCATGCCATCGACAGCCGGTTCAGAGGGGCGAATGCGCTAAGCGGGGGCGACGCGAACCAGGACGGCAGAACCGATTATGTCACCAACTACGAATTCGACCAGAGGATCGTCGTTGCCCTGCACCCCGGCGCTGACCGCGATCCAAGACACCCCTGGCCCACGGTAGTTGCGTGGATGCCGAGACCTTTGGTCAACGGCAGCGGGGTCAATCCCGAACACTCCACCCTGGCCGATTTCGACGGGGACGGAAACCTCGATGTGGCTGTCGCCCAAGGAGAGTCGTCATTGCCTTTCTGGGAAGGGAGCCAGCCCGGAATCCGTCTGGTCTGGGGCCCGCCAGCCGGAGAGGTCCTCGAGGAGGAAGCATGGGTCGACGGAGGCCGAATCCCCGCAACGATCGACCGCGGCCATCTCATTTATGTGCTGCCGCTCGATGTTAACGGCGATGGCGCCTCTGACATCGTCTCGGGCGGAAGGATCCATTCGGGCAATGGAACCAAGGGCGGGGTGATCTGGGTCGAGGCGCCGGCCCCTCGGGACGAGCGCCGTGACCTAACGCAATGGATCGTTCACGATATCGACCCTGAGCAGTTCAGTGCCCACGGGCTCGTCCCGGCCGATATCGACATGGACGGCGATATGGACCTTGCCCTGGCCAACGCCGACTTCGACACACCTGAGCAGGAGGAGAAGATCCTCTGGTATGAAAACCCGGGAACAGGAAGGCCTGAACAGAAGGACCCCTGGCCGGCCCACGTGATCTTTCAGGGAAGCGAGTTTTATCCCAAGGTTCAGGTCGCTGTCGCCGATCTCGATGGCGACGGCCTGGAGGATCTCTTAACCCAAACCAACGAAGAGATCTTGTTCTTCAAGAAGACAGGCGTCTCCCCTGTGACATGGGAGAGAATCGCCGTTCAAAAGGACCCGATCGCCCAAGGGCCGAGCCGTCCTTTAAAGGTGGCTGACATCAACGGAGACGGCAGGCAGGATGTGTTCGGGATGCTCGTCCACGACGGCGGCGTCATTGCCGGCGACAAGGCGAGCGCTTTCTGGATGGAGTGGCGCGGCCGCAAGCCAGGTCCGGACAATTGGAACACGCACGTGATCAAGTGGGGCTCGGGCAAGCCCATGATTCTCCCGATTTTCGGCGAGAAGTGGGACCAAGTCGATATCACCGATGTGGACGGCGACGGGGATCTCGATGCCGTGGCCAATTGCGAGGAATGGTGGGAGGCCGACATCGAGTTCAGGTTCTTTTGGGACCCAAAGGTGAATGCCCGCAGCGTTGCCGTGGTTTGGTTCGAGAACAGGGTCAACGAAGCTCCATACGAATTCGAAGAGCGCGCGGGCCTGTGCGTGATCGAAGCCGAGCACTACACGGACTCAAAAGACGGCACATGGATCGAAAGGTCCTTGTTCCCGGGCTACGGAGGCAACGGGTATATGCAGGATCACAACTGCACGGATCCTGCCGATCGCGCGTGGGAAGACACGGCAGGCCTCGAGTACACGGTGAATCTCCAGGGCGGCTCTTACACGATCTGGACGCGAAGACTCGTCCCTGACCGATGGGGGGCTTTCCTCGGAGGCGCAGAATCCGATTCCGCCTTGCTCGGCATTGACGGTAGCCCCTTAGGGGCTGTGTTCGACAACGAAAACAAAGGCTTGGGTGAGTGGGTCTGGATCAAAACCCCTGAGTCCTTCCTTCTTGAAGAAGGCACGCATGTCCTTCACCTCAAGGTACGGGAGGGAGGATACGCAATAGACAGGATCGTTTTCTCTTCCTCGGGAGACTTCGTCCCTGAAGGCCTCGGACCAGAGGAGACACAGATCGTCGATCCAGCCGACACCTTCGCGCGCCGGGCGAGGGCCGCTGCCTGTCTCAAAGATCCAGGACCGTAGCCGCCAGCGGGGTGCTCGCCAGCGGCTCTCCTCCAGATGGCGTTACCCGGTGGGAAAGATCCAGAAGAAGGAGGGCCTGCACCAGGACATCCTTCAAAAACTCGCTTCGGGGTCCAAGACCCGCTGAGGCGATAGCCACACCGGAGAGGGTCAGGCTCGTTCGGATCCCCCAACGTCAGGGCGGACTCGGGTCTGCCGAAAACCCTTGACATCCCGGAGACCGACTGTCAGGATAGAAACGTACGGCATCCACGTACGTACGCAGCTTGAGGTGCTCGCATGAAGGTCACGGCCACGAAACTTCGGCAGAATCTTTACCGCATTCTCCACCGTGTCGCCGAAACAGGCGAGACGGTTGAAATCGTGCGGGGAGACAAAGTGTTGAGGATCGTCCTCGCCTCTCCCCGAAAGAAGATGAAGCGGCTGGTTTCTCGGCAGGATTATCTGAAGTGCGATCCCGACGAGATCGTCCACATGGACTGGACCGATCAATGGAAACCCTGATCCACCTCGACACACACGTCGTGGCCTGGCTTTTTATGGGAGACCGAAAGAGGCTTAAACCGGTCGCGAAGACGCTGGAAGGTTCGGACCTGGCAATCTCCTGCATCGTGCCCTTGGAATTGCAGTACCTTTTTGAGATCGGAAGGGCCACGGAACCAGCCGAAGCGGTCATCTCCGACCTGGTGGGTCGGGTCGGCCTGCGCATGTCCGAGGCCCCCTTTGCACGGGTTGTCCGTGAGGCCCTGCGCCAGAGCTGGACCCGTGATCCCTTCGACCGGCTCATCGTCGCCAATGCGCTCGTCGAAAACCTGCCGCTTCTCACATTCGATGAGAACATCCGCGCTCACTGCAGCCTGGCGTTTTGGCGGTGACGAGCGCGAGCAGGGGCCATGGGCCCCTGGAATGATCCAATCGCCGAATCACCCTGCCCCCGTTGCTAGCGCACGCAACGGACATAGCAGGTGGCCGTCTTGGCGCCACGACCACCATCGCAAGTCTGGACGCCGCCAAGATCGAACCAGACGTACCACGCGCTGGCGGGGCTACTGGCGTCGGTGGACGACGTGCCTCGGCCTTCCGTAAAATGAAGGACTGACCCCAGTTCGTTGTAGGTCCAGTCGTGTTCAATCGGGGAAGAATTCGCACGCCTGCCCGAGGTAGTCGGCCGCAACGTCCAGCGTGCCGGGCGAGAGGGCCGTCTCGGCAAGTGCGAAGTATCCATCCAGGAGCGCCCAGTCGTCGGGGGAGATGTCCCCGTCGGCGACAGCCTTCACAGAGGCGCGCCGGGCCTGGTCGATCAGGGCCCGGACCTGCCGGATGTCCGCGGCCGCGGAGTCGGGACAGTCCCCCGCGTAGGCGAACGCATTGGCCGCCCTGGCCGAGCCCGCGCACGCCGCGTCCCGGATCACGAGATGGTTTCTCCGGGCCGCGTATTTCCCCACGCCCCCGGTGATCGGGCGAGTCCAGCCGAGGCCGCCGAAAACAGCCCAGGCCGCCGCCCTCCGGAGCGGGGAGTGGCCCAGGTACAGGGCCCCGTCCGGACCCGTACTCATGGCGGAGACCGTTTCCTCACGGCCGTCGGCGAAATACAGAGTCTTCCCGGTCTCCCGGTCCAAGAGGCCCACACCGAGCGAGAGCGGCAGGGGCGTCGTCCCCATGATCGGACCGGCCCCGGCGTGCACGAAGATGCCGTTGGCCCCGATCCCAGCCAGGTTCAGGTTGTAGTTCGACTGGCCGATTCCCGGCGTGTAGCCGTCCGCGGTCGTACGCCAGACCTCGTCACCAGCCGCGCCGGTGTCGATCACCTTCACCACCGCCTGCGCAGTGGAGGCGTAGAGCTCGCCGTTGTCGGACGCAACCCCCACGGACCCGTAGATCTGAGCCCCGACGTCGAGCTCCCAGATCTTGCTCCCGTCGTTGCTGTCGACAGCGATCAGATGGCCCATGTTGTCCCCCACGTAGACCCGGGTGCCGTCCGCGTTCAGCGCCGGGGAAGAAGCCGATCCGCCGACGAAGGAGGTGTGGAAAAGCTCGTGCACCGTGTAGGGAGGGCCGCCGGCTGTGACCAGCTCCAGACAGTACAGGGCCCCGAGTTCGGACACCCCGTCCACGGTTCCGTCCTCCCCGTCCGGTGCCGTGGCCGCCACCCAGATCCGGCCGGAGTGCGGGTCGACGGCGAAGTAATTGGCCACCTGGGAATTGAATCCCAAAAGGACGTCCGCGATGGCTCCGTAGGCGTTAGCCTGCGGCGGCAGGGCGCCGAGCAGCGGCAGGAGAGCGGCATTGGCCTTGGCCGCGATGTCCGCGGGGAGGGTTCCCCCCGGCCTGGGGGGAGAGGGGGAGCCGGGAACCACGAAGGGGGTTCCCAGCAGCGGTGCACCAGTACCTCGGTCCAGGACGTAGAGGTTGCCGTCACCCGTGATGCCCACCAGGGCATCGGCCTGCACATGGTAGTTCAGCCCGAAGCAGTGGTACGCCGTCAGCCCCTCCGAGGGAGGTGGAGGCGCGGGAAGACCGGTAGGCACGTCCCATACTATGGTCCCGTCCGGCCTGATCGCCAGGGCCCGGTCGTACAGCCCGAGGTAGACGATCTGCTCGCCCGGATTTGCGGGGTCGTCGAGCACCAGGGGCGCGCCACCCCCGTAGAGATTCGTACCGGTGACAGCCCACCTCCGGGCCCCGGTTTCCGGCTCCAGCGACACCAGGATCACGCTCTCAGCGGGAAGGATCGGACTGAAATACAGGTTGCCGCGCCGGTCGAACGTCGGGCCCTCGGCGATGTAGAAGAGGGGTTCGGCGACCCACTCGAACTCGAGCACGGGCGCCAATGCGATGGCCACCTCGTCGCTGTTCGCCATGTCCGCGTGAAGCCCGCGGAAGAACTCCGCGGGCAGGCCCAAAACCGAGTTGTCGCTCGGGACCGATCGGCATCCCTCCGGAGACCAGGTGGTCTTGCCCGGCGGGGCATAAGGCTTAGGGGTGGGTGTGCACCCCAGGGCGACAACAAACGCTGCCACGAGAAGAACCAGCCTGGCGCACCCTGTCGCCGCCAGCCTTCCCGCCTTTCTTGTTTTTCCGCACCCTGTCCTTTCCATGCGACTCCCTCCTGGTGGGTTGTCGGACCATTCTCCTGAGGAGGCGGAGACCGCCTTTGTTAAAGCAACCAGCCCATGGAGATTTTGTCACTCCCTGTTGGCAGGCTGAAAAGCATCCCGTCTTCTCCGATGGTCAAGGGGCCCTCAAAAATTTTTTTGGCGTTTCCCAGAAAAGCGGGTTTTAGGTCTGAAACCGGCAGAGGCGGCAGAATATGGGTCAAAACCAAGCGGCCCACACCGGCTTGGGAGGCGATCCGGGCCGCATCCTCGGCAGAGGTATGATAGGAAAGGATGTCGCCCATTATTTTTGCGGTGTTCGTCCGGCCTACTTTTTCCGCCACCTCTTTAAGCATACTCACCATAGGGGGCTGAAGGGCCTCATGGACCAGTAAGTCCGCTCCCTGGGCCTGCGTGGTCAGGGAGGAAACGGGTAGGGTATCCCCGCTGATGACTACGGATCGACCCTTGTAATCGAAACGATATCCCACCGCCGGTTTTACCGGTGTGTGATCCACCAGGAAAGCGGTCACCTTGAGACCGTCTTCGTTGATGACGATGGTTTCTTCCTCTCCCTGGGGGAAAGAAAAAGTTCTCGCTACTCCACCGGCACCGGAAGGAGGAACCGTTTCCGGGCCGTGGTGCCTGATCCGGTATTCCGTATCCAGGGAATAGGCTTCATGGAATCCCTTGACAACGATCTCGACGCCATCGGGGCCATAAACATCCAAAGGGGTTTTTCTTGCCCCACCGGCCCAACGCTTCAGCATGAGTTCACCGAGGTCACCGATATGATCGGAATGAAAATGGGTGAGGAAAACGGCCTTTACCTTTCCGGGATTCAGCCGCATGAGCTCCAATTTTCTTTCGCTGCCGGGGCCGGTGTCGACCACATAGAAGTCTTTACCGGCGATCACCGCCGTGCAGGCCGAGGCCCGTCTAAGGTCGGGCAGGGGAGCGCCGGAACCGCAAAGGGCGACATGAAGCCCATCTGGAAGGTCGGCCAGAGGGTCGGCGGCCATGCTTTTTAGGGCGATTTTAGGGGCCAGCCTTGTGCCGACCCTTTTCTGGGAAAGGACCAAGCCGCTGATGATCGCTGCCACCATGACGGCGGCGATCAGGATCTTGGGGTTGAAGATATCCGAACTTTTTACAATGGCGGGTGCAAAGGCGGCGGCCCTTCGGGAAAGGACCAGGGCGGAAATCGTTAACAAAACCCACAAGGCTCCCTCGAAGAGGACGGCCCTGACCCCCAGGGGGGTAGACCCTTCCTGCCCCAAGCTGATCAACCGGCCGATCATGATGAGCAGGAGAAAGAGTTGGGGAACAACGAGCCAGGACCAACGTTTCGTCGTTGCTCCTAAAAGGCAGAAAAAACCCATTCCCAGAAAGAGGCCACCCAAATCACCCCTGAGGCTGTTTAACCCCTGAACGGTAATCGGTTGGATGGAAAATCCCGCGCCGAAGCCATCCGGAAAGGTCATGAATCCGATCCCCAGGAGGCAGAAAAAAACTCCGATCAGCCCGGTGAGGAGACGAAAAACTGTTTCCGAGAAAGAAGCATTGCCGAGTCCGTTCATTTTTGCGCCCCTTGGGCGGCCAGGAGGATCATTTTCTGGGCCGCCTCGGCTCCGGCATTTTGATTCTGTCCCGTGACCAGACGCCCATCCACCACAATATGGTTGGCAAAGACATCCCGAAAGGCGGTGGCACTCTCAAAGATGGCCCCGGCGGCCCGAAGCTCGCGCTCCGGATGTTGTGGTGTCATGGTAATCCCCAATTCCCTGACTTGCTTATCCGTTACGGCGGTCAAGCGGCGTCCCTTGACCAGAGGGGCGCCTTTTTCATCGGTGGCCAGAAGCAGGCCGAGGGGTCCGTGACAGACCCCGCCGATGACCTTGCCGGCGGCGTAGGCCTGGCTGATTTTTTCTCCGAGCACTTTCGAGGTCCCTAAATCATAGGCCGCCCCCCAACCGCCAGCCAAGTAAATGATGTCGTATCGGGTGAAATCGATGTCATCGATCTTCAGGGATTGAAGGGCCTTTTGCTGAAATTCCGGATCCTTCAGGAAGCGGTCGTCATAAGGGGATTTAATGAACCACCGAAAAGACAGGGGATCGATCGGGATCGGTCCTCCTTTGACGCTGGCCAGATCCACCTCAAGCCCGCCATCTTTGAACATATAATAGGGCGCGGTCATTTCCGAAGCGAAGACGCCGGTCTGTTTCCCGTCGTCCCCGAGCCGGTCGTGACTTGTGGTAATGATCAGGGCCTTGCCCCCTGGAAATTGGGCCTTGGGGCCGGTGTAATGAGGATGCAGGCCCATGGCCCGTAAACCAAAGGGAAGACCGAGCCAAAGGGCCAGGCCGACAACGACGATGACCAGGACGATCCAAAGCCATATTTTTCGCATAAGTGATGTTCCTCCCGTCATGAGAATGGTCGCCCCCTCATCCTTCATACAAAACCCATTGCTCCGGAGCCATGGCCGCCTCCAGGAACTCGGCCGCAGCCTGACCGGTTGAGGCGCGGCCATCCGCGCTTATCCGTAAAATGAAGGACTGACCCCAGTTCGCCTGACCCCAGTTCGCCGCCAGCTCGCTGCATCAAGTGGCCGGGCGGAACGGAACAGAGCCGGCAAATCGCTGGCCACGTCAAATCCCGCTCTTTCCTTTCCCATGTCACCAGAGTAAGGCCCTATCGGTCCTGTGAGCAGGAAGGGAAGAGGAACACGGCGTTGCGCATCTGTGAATCCGACCGTTCCGATCCCAAGATACCTTCCCACCTCCAGTCGCCGGACCTCATCCACCATGTGCACAAATCCGCAGATCGAGTGATACGCCCGATAGACAAGTTGATACGCCGGTCGACCATCGAATCGGGAAGGGGCAATGAGAGTCAGAAAAGGACCCTGCCTCGTAACGCGGCCGAAATGCATCAGCGAGTTGTACCCTCGGCCAAAGGACTCATCGACCGGTCGGAACGACTTGGACAGCCATTTACCAAACAATAGGGGATTGTTGGTAAAGCTTCTTGGTGATGATTGTCGCAAGGAGACTTGGCTGCCTGAGCGGTTCGCCCCTGTACTCTCCGCTCAACTCACCAAGGCCGGGACATTCGAGCGTCTTGAATAGCTCCAGCGTTTCCTCAGCGCTCAATCCATGGATATCTCGCATCGCAATCTCCCGCACTCGTGTCGGCTTACGCGATCGCCGCTCGACGCGCCAAGTAAACCGGGAGGAACGTGCTTACAGATGGCTGGAGAATAGCATCTGACTAGATTGCGTATCAAGCTTGTATTTACGGCCGCTGGCTGTCTCAAAGATCCAGGGCCGTAACCGCAAGCGGGGTGCTCGCCAGCGGCTCTCCTCCAGATGGCGTTGCCCGGACCGGGCATTCCAGGCGCAGGCCCCCCACACCAGGAACGGTAATGGACAGGAAGCCGACCTCTACGACATTCTCTTCGAGAATGACCCCTCTATATTCATCGCTGTTGGCGATGGGCGGATACCATTCATAGCCCAGAACACCCAGACCGTGACCGAAGAAAGGCACGGCATATTGGATATACCCGCTCTTCGTTAGGTTGTCGTGCACGGCCTGCCAGACTTCTCCCACGGTGCTGCCTGCCTTGAGCCTGGCAACCAGGGTTTCGGCGGCACGGAGATAGGCGTCGGCGAGTTTCTGCTGCTCCCCGTTCGGTTTCCCCAGGAAAAAATTGTGGGAAACATCGGACGCAAAGGTCCGGTACAAGGGATGAAAGTCGACAAGCACAGGATCCCCTGGCTGGAGAATCTTGTCCGTAGGTTGCGTGGTTCCGCACATCGGATAGGCCGTTCGGTAGCCGGAAGCAGCCTCGGTGGAGCCGGTTACGGCCCAGTGATACTCGCTGCCCAGTCTCCGCAATTCCATCTCTCCTATGCCTGCGACCTCGGCTTCCGTCATGCCTACTTCAAGGGATTCCCCCACCCGGGCAATGGCACTGTCGGCCATGGCGGCCGCCTGCCGCATCAGCGCGATCTCCTCCGGGTCCTTGACGTAGCCGGCCCGGTCGATCACGGCAACGGCGTTGACAAATGCTGCCTCGGGCAGGCCCGCTTTCAGAAGATCAAATTCCGTCGATGTCAGATATCCGGTATTTCCCCTGGGAGAATGCCCCAGCTCCACGCCGATCCTGCCCTTGTCCCACCGGCCCGCCTTGATCTGGCGAAGCACGATGTCCAGCATGTCCATACCCGGCACAGGCGCGTACGCCGTCACCCGATCCAGCCAGGACTCCGCCTTGACCCTCTCGTGATCAATCAGAAAATTGATCAACTCCACATCGCCGTCCCTGGAAATGAGTACCGCCGCCCGCCACGGCACGAATGCCCCGGATGCAAAGGTCACGCTGACGATGCGGGTCCCGATCAGGAGATCGATGTCCATCCGCTCCATCTGCTCCCGTATCCGCCCGATTCGTTTTGCGTAATCGATCGCTGCATTCATCGGCCCGACCTCCGTTCTTGGAATGAGGCCCACGCGTTCCGCCTCGTTCACCATCGAGGCGCAGTTATCCGGTTATCCGTAAAATGAAGGACTGCCCCCGGGTCGCAGGTGCCCCCGGGTCGCAGGTTCAATCGCACGAAGTCACGGGATCGGGCAGCCCCGGGCCCTGAATGCGCACGGCTCCGAAGGTCGACCCTTCCAAGGGGATTCGGTCCGAGGGCGTGGGCAGAAGCTCGGCGTACCCAGAGGCGTACCCGCAGAAGCCGTCGGACGAGGTCGTCTTCCCCGTGAGTTTGAATTCCTTAAGGGGAAGCGGGATCGACTCGTCGATGACCGGATAAGCGGGGCCGGGCACTTCGAGGCTTCCGAAGTCCACGACGAAACTGCCGTCCGGCTGAAACGAAACGCCGGCGACTGTCTTGGCTTTCCCGACAGGCGTCTTGGATTCCTGATCCAAGGGCTGGAGGGTCATGTCGAAGGCGGAGCCGTGGAAGGCGATCTCGGCCGTGAAAAAGACCGGATTGCTCGGCCAGATGACGGGCGCAAGAGAAAACAGGTGGCGGCCGCCCACGTCGTGGACCTGCGTTCCAGAAGGCAGCGGAGGAGGCTCGCACGGTCGTTTGGGATCGGGCGGCCGGCACTCGGCCGGAGCTTTGGCGAAATCCACGTCCGCAAGCCAAATATCGCTCGGCGAAAACTGGCCCTCCAGCCAGGCGAGCTCCTGGTCCACCGGACTGCTGTACCAGGAGAGCAGATATCGGCTTCCCGAAAGGGGCGCAAGGGCTGTGTAGGCCGTGTCGCCGGCGCTCGGCAGTTCCTGGATTTCGCACACCTGGATGAGAGCGGCCGGGTCCGTGAGATCCCCCCTGAGCTCGTAAGCGGCCGTGCGCTTGAAGGTGCAGGGCAGGTGCTTTCGGGCAAAGACGAAGTTGCGAACCTGCGCGCCGTCCTTCCATACCACCCAAGTCGGCCCGTCGATGCGCTGCTCGATCCTCCGGCCGCACTCCCACTTGAGGAAAGGGTCCCGGGAGGTGCAGATCGCGGTCTGGCCGTCGTGGAGCATGCTCTGGTTGTCCAGACGGATCAGGGCCACCGCGATCTCGTTGTTCTCGCCGAAGAATTGCAGCTCGGTCTCGCTGGGCAGGTCGTTGTAGTTGCTGAAAATGATGGCGTGCTTTCTCCAGTTGACGCCGTCGTCTGAAGCGAAAAGGCCCACGCTGGTGTCGCCGTCGTCGTAGCCCGTGGCGTAAAGGGTCTCCCGGGGCTCTCCCAGAACTTCGTACTGGCGCTTCGTGAAACGCCAGAACCCCCAATAGATCTCGATCCCGAAGAGCCATCGGTCCTCAAAGGTCTTGACCGGCACGCTCCACGTGCGGCCGCCGTCCGTGGACTCGGACCGCACGGTCCAGGCCTCGCCGAAGAGATCTCTGTAAGTGAAACCAGGCACCCGGCTGATGCAGTAAAGGAAGAGTCGATTTTTGAAAAAGACGAACTTCGGATCCCGGATGTCCCGGTCGTCGCTCGGGTCCGCAGGATCGTTCGGCATGGCGACTTCGCTAAGGAGCTGGAAAGACCTGCCTTCGTCCGTCGATTCCCAGACCTTGATCCTGGCCCGGGCCGAGCCGGTCTGGCCCTCCTCGCCTCCGCGAAACGCGAGCAGAATCCGGTCGCCAAGCCGAATCATCTCGGTGTTCTCGCTGTGGAGACCGTCGGAATAGAAGATCCGGGGGTTGCTCACAAATGCGTCCGCAGACTCGGCCGGGCCGTTCTTCCCGTTGTCGTCCCCGCAGCCGGCCGCAACAAGAACGATGACCGCCACAAAGACCAGGTGTCCCCAGCGCATCTCCCGGGACCTCCTTTGCGATTTTTCTATCGTTTCTCCTGCGCGGGTTTCCTTCTGCCCGGCAGGCGGGAACGAACGTACCACACGCAGGCGGCCAGGAGCAAAACGACTACACCCACGTCCACCTGATGGGAGTAGCGCTGCACCAAGGTCCAGTGTTCCCGAAGCTTCATGCCCAGGAAAAGCAGGAACGTGTTCCAGAGGGTCGCGCCGAGAACGGTGGCCGCCAGAAACGGGCCCAGAGGCATACGGCCTGTTCCCGCCGGGACAGAAATCAGATGCCGGATGACCGGGATGAAGCGGCTCACAAAGAGGGTCGCGGTCCCTCTGCGACGCATGAAAAAGGCTTCGGTCCACTCGAGGTCGTGACGGTCGAGGAGCAGGTAGCGCCCTACCTTCAACACAAAGGGCCTGCCTCCGTAATACCCCATGCAGTAGGAAAGCAGGGATCCGATGAGAGACCCGAGGCTCGTCGCAAATACCGAGGCGCCCAGGTTCCATTTGCCGTCCGATACGAGGAAGCCCACGAAAGGCATGACCGCCTCGCTGGGCACAGGAGCGATCATGCTCTCGAGGGCCATGAGAATTCCTGCGCCCAAGTATCCTGTGGCCTCCAGGAACCGAACCGCCAGGTTTGAAATCATCTCGGTGATCATGCTGCCGCTTCCCGGGCCTAGAGCATGTTCGAGAAAAAACAGGGGGGCAGGGTTTTCGAGAATCTAATGGGTGAACTGCAGTCTGTCAAACGAGAAGGAGCCCGGACGCGGGCAGAAAATTGCCGCCACGGGATAGGATCCCCCGCGCCCACCCTTCGAGGGAGAAACGGAAAAAAAATGAAATCTTGGCTGGAAAGAGATGCCCGGCCTGAAGCCCGCCAGAGCATACAGTCCTACCAGGACCGACCTCTGCCTCCGCCTCCGCCCCCGCCCTTTCTGTCGCCATGGCGGTCGTCAGAGCGCGGCCGCGCCTCGTTGACCTTGAGGGCCCGCCCCTTCAGGTCCTTGCCGTTCAGCCCGTCGATGGCCGCTTGGGCCTCTGCCTTGGCCGGCATCTCGACGAACCCGAACCCTCTGGATTGTCCGGTGTACCGGTCCTTGAGGATGCTGACCGAACTCACCCGCCCGAACTGCTCGAAGGCCTGGCGCAGATCGTCTTCGGTCAATTCATACGAAAGATTCCCTACGTAGATGTTCATGTTCTTCCCCCTTGACGGGAACGTTTTGGCCAGGCCCGACTCCCCGATCCGGCCTTTCTCGCATGGGCGAGCCCCGGACACTTGCCCATGTGTGATCCTCGGCGAGTGGAGACAAAAAAACCGCCAAAACAAACCCCCTGTCTTGACGGTTCGAAGGAAAGCCTGCGGTCTTTCAAATCGAACTGCCTGCAAGCGGCGGGTTCGGCTCTTCTTATACCGTACCCCGCACGCCTTTCGTAACCGAAATCATGCGCGCGCCCCCTGCGCGCGCCCAGCCGTTCCGGCCGCACCAGAGAGAACCGATGGCCCGGGTTGCGGAGGAGGAACTCTGCAGCCCCCCTCCGCTCCAGGCGCTTCCGGTATGTGCGGAAGGCTTTAAAGCTTTCGCACCTCCCCTGCTGCCAATCCCTTGCGGCCCTGGGTCACAACGTATTCGACCCGGTCGCCCTCCGCGAGGGATTTGAAGCCTTCTCCCAGAATTGCGGAGTGATGAACGAATATGTCTCCGTCTCCCGACTCACGGGAAATGAAGCCATATCCTTTTTGTTCGTTGAACCACTTCACGATACCTGTTTCCTTCGCCATCCTTCAGGACCTCCTTCGTCCTTGGAAGCGCACCCGCGACCCGTCACCTGACACGCCCTGGTTTCGCTTCCCCGTAAAAAAAACCGCTCAGACCTGGTAAGTCTGAGCGGTACCGTCAACCAACCGAAACACAGATTACTCAGTCATCAATCATATTCTCCATTTTCTCTCCCCCTTTGTCAACAAGAAAATACACACACAAGAAAGTACACAAGAAAAACTAGCGCCCGGACCCACTTTGACTGAAGGCCCCTCTTCGAGCCGATCGACCCGTACGAAAGAGCCGAGAAGGCCGAAAAGAGGCGCGGCACCGCCCCCATGTCGAGCCGCCAGACGGTTTCCTTGCCTCTGCTGACCTTCCCGTGGTACACGTCTGATCGTTCGAGCGGACCCATGGGACCTTACGGAACGCAGCCGATTTAAGGCATCTGCCAAGCCTGGCAATTCGACTCCACCCTCGTCCCCACTGGAGGGAAACGGACATGCAAGCACACGCATCCACCCGGATCCAGTACGAGAAGAACAACATCCTCGAGTACGTGCTCGAAACAATTTCCCGCCACCCGGACCGCGAGGCCGTGGTTTCGGGGGACGGCCGCGTGCGGATGAAGTTTCGAGAGGTCGACGCCAGGGCCAACCGCCTGGCAAACGCCCTGAGAGCCCTGGGCGTCAAGCAAGGAGACAGGGTGGCGCTGTTCCAAACGAACCGTTGGCAGTACGTGGAGCAATACCTTGCGCTGCTCAAAATTGGAGCGGTCTGCGTCCCCATGAATTTCCGGCTCAAAGCTCCGGAAGCCCTCTACATCCTGAACGAGTCAGGCGCCGAGACTCTGCTGTTCGAAAAGAGGTATGAGACGATCTTCGAGCCGACCCTGCCCTATCAACTCGCCGTAAAAAACCGCATCTGCACGGCAGGACAACCTCCTGCGTGGGCCATGGACTACGAAGACCTCCTGAGCCGATCGAGCCCAGAGGCCCCTCCGCTGCCCAGCCTAAACCTGGACAGCATCCTGGCGATCTGCTTCACCAGCGGCACCACGGGCCTTCCCAAAGGGTCCATCAGCACACACCGCAACGTCATGGTGAATTTCCACGACACCTTCGGCCGGGAGTTGCTCGCCCGCGACGCGGTGCATCCGAGGCTCGGGCGCACGGTGAGCGCCCTCACAGTGCCCGTGTATCACATCGCCGGCATTCTCATGATGTATGCGGGCCTCTGCATCGGCGCCACCACGGTGATCCCGGAAAGCTTTGTGCCCGCCGAGTTCCTGGAGATCGTCCAGAGGGAACAGGTTACCCTTACCTATCTGGTTCCGGTCATGTTTTTCTTCCTCCTTCTCGACCCCAAGTTCAAGCAGTTCGACCTGAGCAGTCTGAGAGTCGTCGCCTACGGCGCCATGCCCATGGATCCGGACCTTCTGCAGAGAATCCTCAAGGAGTTCCCGCCGGGCATCCGCTACTTGGACGCCTTCGGTTGCACGGAATGCAACGCCACCAACATCGCCAAGCTGCCCGAAGACCACGACCTCACGGGACAGCCGGAAGAGGTGGAAAAAAAGATCCGCAGGCTCAAGGGAATCGGCCGGCCCCTGACAGAAGGCATCGAGACGCGCATTGTGGATGCGGACGGGAATGAAGTCCCCCCAAGCGTGGTCGGCGAAATCGTCTCCAGGGGCGACAAGGTGACGCCGGGTTACTGGCGCAACCCCGAGAAAACGGCGCAGGCCTTTGACCAAGACGGATGGTTCCATACCGGAGACCTCGCCTGGCGGGACGAGGACGGCTATTTTTATTTTGCCGACCGGGCCGGAGACATGATCAACCGCGGCGGGGA
>Ga0209162_1001197_pt1 | contig 26328 bp, 14 predicted proteins | sample YNPNPMetaG_FD_187121 | JGI IMG/M metagenome (GOLD analysis project Ga0209162, IMG submission 187121) | Anoxygenic and chlorotrophic microbial mat microbial communities from Yellowstone National Park, USA - YNP NP MetaG (SPAdes) (version 2) ...
GTTGTCAGCGCTTCGGAATGTCGTACAATCAGGGGGAGCATTGGTGACCTCTGGCTTTTTGGATATGTCGCAAACAAATCCTACCAGATTTCCCAATGCTCTCATTATTTTGGCGAAACTACAGTAATAAAAACAGACTATAATACCCTTCGCAAAACATGTGTTTTGAGGTTTTCTTTTTGACGTGGAGCGGACAGAGGTGATCCCTTGTTGCAAATTCTCGCTATTTCCAGAGATTTCCCGCCGCTTGGTTCTCCCGGAGCTTCCATTCGTCTAGTTAAATTTATCAAGTATATTACCTCTTTAGGCTGGCAATTCATAGTTATTACACAAGACCCAACGCATCCTGTTCCTGGTCAAAAAACCTTATGCGCTTCTCTACAGAGCGAGGTGCCTCAGGACACCAGCATTGTGCGCGTCCCGACACCGTTTTCTCCTAAACGGGCGTATGACAACATCGCCCATCGCGCAATGAGCAAATTGATGGGTAATTCCTCTCTGCTTTGGGGCTGGCAGGCTTTCAGAGAGAGTCTGCGCCTCCTCAAAACCCAGCCAGTTGACCTGATTTATGCCGTTACTCCGCCCTTTACCAACGCACTGATTGGACTGCTGATCAAGTGGTTAACCGGTAAGCCTTTTGTTCTGGATTTGAAAGATGACTGGGTTGGTTCTGCCCTCTTTCAACAAAAGTCTCTCTTGCGTAAGAAGATTGATATACTATCGGAGCGCGTCATCATTACCAACACAGATGCTGTCACCACGGTCACCAGCGAGATATTTGACATTTACTACAGGCGTTACAGACAGCTACAAAGCCCCTGCAGGCTTCACCTGATACCCAATGGTTCAGATCTGGAAGAATTTTACCCGCTCTGGCAGCGTATTAGAGTCCCTCAGACCGAACTTTTCACAATTCTAGCAGCCTCTTCCGGCTTCCGAAAAGAATACCGAGATCTCACACCGTTTCTGTCAGGATTAAGTATTTTTTTGAAGCGCAACTCCTCCGCTCGAGGCAAAACCAGAGTGGTCTTGCTTGGAAGCAGTGGAGCAAAAGAACATTACAACTCGCTTATCAGTGAACTGGATTTGCAAGCAATTATTCATGAGTTTGAACCTGTAGAACGCAAAGCATTGGTTGAATGGCTCTGGCAGGCTGACCTGTTTTTACTTATTCAACCCTATGGTAATACTGCTGCTCCTTCAGGTACTTTTTATGAATACTGGGCAACTGGCAAGGCTCCAATTCTGTTAATTTCGGAGACGGGCGCCGCCAGCAAACTGCTCCAAGAATACAGACTGGGAAAACACTGCCACTTTACAGACATTGAGTTGATTGCCAGCTATCTTGAAATCATTTATACCGCTCATCAACACGGTACGCCAATTTGGATCAGACGGGATGGCATTGAAGCCTACGACCGCAAGAAATTAGCTCAGCGCATGGCAGACGTCTTTAGCCATGTGGTTTCACAAACAAAGGATTAATCTCCTCATGGACCTCCCGCCCGTACTGGTTGTTATGCCGCTCTATAATGCCAGACCTTACGTGGTACAGGCAGTGAATTCCATCCTTACCCAAACCTATCCCAATCTTCATCTTCTTGTAATAGATGATGGTTCGAGCGATGGCAGCGATGGAATCATCAACGCGATGAATGATAACCGTATCCTGTTTATCCGCCAGCAACATAAGGGCCCAGGCGCAGCAATGAACCAGGGCATTACAATTGCACAAGAAAAAAATTACCCCTTTTTGGCACGTATGGATGCCGATGATGTTTCACTACCCAATCGGCTGGAAGAGCAGGTCCGACTGTTATTAAAATATCCCAATGTGGCAGCTTGTAGCGCAAACTGCTATTACATCGAAAGCAGTACCGAAAAAATTATCGGGACTTCTACAGTGGCATGTTCACCTGCTCTTATCCGTTGGGAAATCAGACAGGGATTGCGCGGTCTCATCCAGGGAGCCACACTGTTTCGCACTCATGCGTTAGCCTCTATCGGAGGATACCGTGAGGCATTCAAACAATCCGAAGAGACTGATTTGTTCTTACGTCTTGCCGAAGAATACCCAATGACAAATTCCCCCAAATTCCTTTACAAGATTCGCCTGCGCAAAGACAGTTTATCCACACAAGACCTCAGAGACAATGTCTTGTACACGCTGTATGCGCTTGATTGTTCACGCCAAAGAGCGCATCGAAAGCCGGAAAGGGATTTCCATACATTTATTGACCAGATGAACTGGCTTACCCAATGGAAAGCCCGTCGAGAAGAATGGCTATTGAGCTGCTGGCGGAAGAGTCTGACCAGCAACAAACACACAAAACTTGTCTTTTTGTTTCTTTCTGTTTTATATGATCCTAAAAGACTTCTCGCCAGAATATTGCGCACGATAGATACAAGAGTCACGCGTTATCGTTAGTTTATCTTTCAGGAGACTTGATGCCCGATCAAATCCTTGCCATCGACTGCGGCACGCAAAGCGTGCGCGCTCTGCTGTTCTCACCAACAGGTCACCTTGTAGCCAAACAGCGCATTCCGATTGAACCCTATTACTCGACTGCACCCGGACTCGCAGAGCAACGTCCGGAATTATTCTGGGAAGCGCTTTGCCAGGCATGTCAGGGCTTGTGGCAACAACCCAACGTGCAAAAAGAGCGTATCGCTGCAGTGGCATTGACCACGCAGCGTTCCACAGTGATTGCCCTGGATGAGCAAAGCAAACCCTTAAGACCAGCTATCGTCTGGCTGGACCAACGCCGAACAGAGGGGCTTCCTCAGATTGGTGGATTGTGGGGTTTAGCATTCGCCATCGCGGGAGCCACTGAGACAGTTGCACATCTGCAGGCAGATGTTGAAGCGAACTGGATTCGCGTCTACGAACCCGAAGTCTGGAATAAAATCCGCCATTATTTGTTGCTTTCGGGTTACCTGACCTATCGCCTGGTCGGACATTTTGTTGACTCAGTCGGCTGTCAGGTGGGCTATCTGCCATTTGACTACAAACGTCAGGACTGGTCAAAGCCTTGGGACTGGAAATGGCAGGCTGCACCGATTCCGCGTCAATGGTTGCCCGAGTTGGTCAAACCAGCAAGTCTGTTAGGTACGATCACATCACAAGCCAGTTGGGACAGCGGCATTCCAACTGGATTGCCGTTAATAGCCGCCGCAGCCGATAAAGCCTGCGAAGTATTAGGCGCCGGCGCTCTGGAATCGCACATTGGCTGCCTGAGCTATGGCACAACCGCCACAATTAACACAACCCATCAACGTTACATCGAAATTGTGCCTCTCATTCCGCCCTATCCGGCGGCCGTACCGGGAATGTACACCCTGGAACTGCAAATTTACCGCGGGTATTGGATGGTAAGCTGGTTCAAGCAGGAATTTGGTTTACGCGAGCAACAGCTTGCCGAACAGCGCGGTGTTGAACCTGAAACACTGTTTGATGAACTTGTGAATGCTGTTCCGCCCGGTTCAGAAGGGTTGGTATTGCAACCTTACTGGTCACCAGGACTGCGTCATCCAGGACCTGAAGCACGTGGTGCCATCATTGGCTTTGGAGATGTGCACACCAGAGCGCACATCTATCGCTCCATTTTGGAAGGGCTGGCTTATGCGTTACGTGATGGTGCTGAGCTAACCAGCCAGCGCAGCGGCATTCCAATTCGCGAATTGAGGGTTGCTGGTGGAGGTAGCCAGAGCAATGCAGCGATGCAACTTACTGCAGATATCTTTGGCTTGCCGGTTTCTCGTCCACATCTTTTTGAGGCTTCAGGACTAGGCGCAGCAATTGACGCTGCAGTTGGAATCGGCTTCTACGCGGATTTTCCGAGTGCCGTCAAAGCAATGACACGTCTGAGAGATACTTTTGAGCCCGACACGCAAAAACATCGTATCTACGATGATCTATACAATCATGTCTATCTGCAGATGTACAAGAGACTCAGACCCTTATATCAGGCGATAAGGAGAACCATACGAACAAATAAAACAAACTGAAAAACACCAGCTATTCTGGCTTCCAGAGTTTGAAGAACGTAGCCACAACTTGTGGATCAAATTGTTGTCCGGCGCGTTTATGAATATAGGCGCGAACCTGCTTAGGCGTCCAAGCCTTTCGGTAAGGGCGGTCAGAAAGCAACGCGTCCCAAACATCCACCACAGCAAAGATACGAGCCGCAAGTGGAATTTCCTCTCCTTTAAGACCCCGCGGATAGCCCGTGCCATCCCAACGCTCGTGATGACAGTAGGGTATCTCCAGCGCCGGGCGTAGATAGGGAATGGGATGAAGCAACTGATATGCGTATATTGGATGTAGCTTCATGATTTCCCATTCCTCTTCATCCAGTTCGCTTGCCTTGAGCAGTACACTATCTGGGATAGCCAGCTTGCCAATATCGTGCAATAAGGCGCCACGCCGGATATGAACCAATTGCTCTTCAGGAATACCCATAGCTCGTGCAAGTGCCTGTACCATTTCAGTGACCCGGCGAGTATGTTCCAGTGTCTCAAGATCGCGTAACTCAAGCGCGCGCGCCCAACCTTCTAGAGTGGCGTCATAAGACTGGGTCAACTCCAGGTGAGCCTGTTGCTGTTTGTCCAACAGCATGGCATTATCAACAGCGATTGCCGCCTGTCCCGCTAGCATTTCCAGAAAGTCCAACCATTCCGAGTCAGGCTCGAATGCTCGACGGTGAAAGACCTCCAACACACCTTGCGGCTGTCCCTTTGCCAGCAACGGAACGGCATGATAGGCAACGAAATGCTCCTCATCCACCGGCAGGTTTTCAAACAAATCATCACCAGCAAGCGATATATCTCGAATCGCAAACATCTGACGATCTCTAGCTGCCCGTTGCGCTGCGCGACAGCCTTCACGAATTTCACTCTGTTTCAGCGAACGAAAACCTCTGCGGGCAAAATATTGCAGAGCCCCATCTGTTTGGCTAAATAGCAACACAGCGCTGGCATCTGCATCTAATTGCAGCATGACCTGTTCTAACAAAGTGTTCAAAATATTTTGCAAACCAACGCTGGCTGTAATTGCCATGTCAATATTATGCAAGGCAGCCAGGCGCTGGATACGCCGCCGGGCTTCTTCATACAATGCCGCCCTCTGAATGGCATTAGCACCGATATCCACAACTCCCAAGATGGTATGAAGAACATCCTCCGTAAACTCTTTGTGACGCCCTACCCAAATCGCCCCGATGACTTGGCCCTGTACATTTAGGGGGACGCAAGCTGCTCGCTCAAGCCCTCCCATTCTATCTTTATAAAATAAAAGCGGCTCATTCTTGACATCATTGGTGAAATAGAGCTGTCCAGTCTGAAACACCAGACCGGTAATTCCCTGTCCCGCAGGAATACGCTCACCCATCCAATCGCTCCACACCCCCACACTCAGTTCACACAATCCATCACCTGTTTCTGGTAGGCGTGTAATAAAAGCTGCTCCTTGTGCATCCAGTAATTCAAGCAAATTTGTAAGCAGAGTCGTGATCATCTCCGCGCGCGTTGAGGCTGCACGCAGCGCAGATGCAATAGAGACCAGCACAGACTGTTCGCGTTCGTGCTGACGGCGTAACGTGATATCCTGCTTGATAGCGATAAAATGAGTAATCTCTCCCCCATCATCAGCCCGCACGGGTGTGATCGTCATTTCTTCAGGATACACACTGCCATCTTTGCGGCGATTGAACAACTCACCATGCCAAACCTGACCGTTCAGGATGCTCTGCCACATCAAGCGGTAAAAGTCTGGATCTTGTTGTTCGGAATTCAAAATACGGGTATTTTTCCCGACAATCTCTTCAAAACGATAACCACTCAGCCTGGTAAAAGCCGAATTGCTCCACAGAATGTTACCATCTCGATCAGTAATGATGATTGCATTTGCGGCAGATTCAAGAGCTGCGCTTTGCAAATTGAGTTGTGCCTGAGAACGCTTGCGCTCAGTAATATCCCGCAAAATGCCTGTAAGCCCTAACGCTCCCTGTTTAGTCCGGTCCATCACAAATGAGAAACTAACTTCTCCAGGAAACGTGATGTTATCGCTGCGCCGAAAGCTATATTCAAATTGACGCACCATGCCGCTTTTCAACACATCCTGAATATCCTGCCATAATCTCTGTCGGTCAGACAAGACAACCAAATCAGCAATGGTTGCACCAATCAGTTCACTCGCTTGTTGATATCCAAAAATTTCTGCCATCTTGATATTACAGAATAAAATAGCGCCCTTAGGATCTGCCAAAAAGATGGCGTCCGGGGATGTTTCGACCAGGCTGCGGTAACGCTCCTCGCTTTCAGCCAGCTTTTCTTCAGCCCGCTTTCGCTCAACTGCTTCAAAAGAGAGTGACACCATATCTGCAATAGAAGCCGCAAAGTCCTCGTCTTCAATCATCCAATTACGCGGCGAACTGCCAAGATGTTCATGCAAAACCATTGCAACAATACGACCATATCGGCGCACGGGAACAACCAGCAAGGAAGTAATATGATAAGGTTGCAAATAAATCTCATTCAACTGACGAGTTCGTTCATCTTCTTGAGCCAGATTCACCGCTAGAATGGCGTTAGCCTCAAGCGCTTCAAAGAACAATGGGGCATCTGCTACATTAAGCTCAATACCACTTTCAAAAGAATTACTGCTCAAATAGTAAAGCAGCTCACAATAGACCTTTTTGTGTCCTTGTTCAAACAGCCATAAACTCACGCGCTCAACTTCTAGAATACTGGCTGCGGTTCGCAAGATCGCTCTGGATGCCCGCTCCCAATCCGTATAATCAATTTGCGTCAACTGAATCAGTGCAGCTTGATTACGAATAATCCGCTCATTGCGTTGCCTGAGCAATTCCTCGCTGCGCCGTAGTGCCTTTTGCGTACGAATGCGCTCGCTGATATCGGTCACTATCCTGATGATTTGATCTTCACCAGGCAGATTCACAGGTACAGAACGCACCTCTACCGGAAACTGACTTCCATTACGGTGAGTTTGCTCGATAACAAACACAGGCTCGCGTTCAAGGACCGACTCCGCTGACAGCGATATATTCAAATCATCGGTGCGCATAGAGCAAAGTTCTTCTTTGGTATAACCGGTCATTCTTGAGGCAGCAGCATTGGCGTCTAAAATGCGGTGACTGGAAGCCGATTCAATATAGATTGCATCTGGAACAGAATCCAGAACTGCCTGAAATCTAGCTTCATACTGAGCTTGCAAGTGATGAATCGTTTCCGCCTGCAGAGCAAGCTGTTGACGAGATTTTATTACCCAAACTACACCCAGATAAAACAATCCGCTGAACAACAGACAAATCAATCCTCCCCCCACCCAATACAACCGCATTCTTTCGTTTGTACCAGCCCGCCCCTGATTCGTTGCAACAGTCAGTTGCCATTCGACATTTTCAACATTTAGAGGGGTTGTAAACGACTGAAATCCCAGAACGCCTGTGTCACCCCAGAGGACAGCACCCACTTCGTCCTGCAATGCAACTATATAATGATCGGGCAGATTATCCAGTCCAGCCTCATTCCATAAGGACGAAAAACGCATTACCATTGCCATCGTTCCTTGATAACTACTGCGTTGATAAATGTGCTGGTATATACACAAGCCCACTTCATTGTCTGGCAAAAGAAACGGTGTAGCGACTTGCGGATGTTGTTTTGCGTCCTCCACAGGCTCGGGGGGGATATTCCAAAGGGCCGAAGGACATCCTGGTAACTCGTTAATCACCTTGGGGTAAAGATACTCCAGTTTGCCCTCCTTTGAAAAAATTCCAACCCCGAATACACCCTCGATTCTATAGAATGCATCAGACAAAACCTCCAGTTCAACAGGTGATAACCAGGTTGTGAGAACCATTCGTTCCTTAACGTAAGCTGAAGCACTCTCCAATGTACTCAATCGCCACTGCAAAGCCGCCGATAAGGCTGAACTGTATTGATTTGCTAGAAGCTCAAGATTCTGGCGTTCACTTTCCACTAGGCTTCTCTGCCAGTTCAAGCCAATCCATAACCAGAAGAAAAACAATAAAATCAGCGCCAACAACGTCAACATCGCGGCAACCTGTTCTGGTTGCTTATTTTTCAAACGATCCCACCAACCCTCAAAAAGCTGCTTCATGAAGCTCGACTTACACTCCTTTTTCTTCCATGGTAATGTCCCATAAAGAAATACGATTGACGCCTGTTTTGCCGGTATTTAGCAATGCTTTCTCTGCACGCCGATATAAATCTTCAAATCCGCTGCATTCCCCTTCAATATCCGCCAGACCAAAGCTAAGCGTAATAGCGGTCTTTGCTGGAATTACGACTAGAGATTCTTTCGCAACCCGACTTAATCGTTCAGCCAATTCAACCGCTTCTCCTAATGACGTCTGTGGTAACAACACGGCAAATTCATCTCCGCCAGTTCTCGCCAGAATATCCGCCTCGCGTACCACACCCCGCATGCCTTCCGAGAGCACACGTAACAGACGATCTCCCAAGAGATGACCGTATTCGTCATTCCATACTCTGAAGTTATCAATATCTGCTACGACAATAGAAAGCGGCAATGCCTGCCGGCGGGCGCGCCGGAATTCGCGCTGTCCAATCTCCATGAAGTAACGGCGATTGTATAATCCCGTCAATGGATCCACAATGGCCAGTTGCTCAACCTGTGCCAACAGTTGAGCGTTATGAATAGCAACCGCTGCCTCGTTGGCAAATGTCTGCAACAACGGAATATTGATATGATCGTAAGCACCAACTTGACGACTATCTAATGTTAAACACCCGATCGCTTCGCTTCGCAAAAGCAGCGGCACCCCAACCCAGCCTCTCACATAGCTCACTCCTCCCCAACCATGAAAACGAGAGTCCTGGCTGGCATCTCTCAGAATCACCGGTTTACCAGTGCGCGCCGCTTCGAAAAATAATTCGTCCCTTTCGGGGAACACTTTGCCGACCAATTCCCCGGCAAATTCCCCCCTGGCTGCCACCATGCGCATTCCTTGAGCTTCCAGTAAAAAGATACTTGCGCTATCGTATGGTACAACGTGTTGAAGCTGTTCCAGAATCGTATTCAACACCTCGTCTAGTTTTAAGGACGAAACAATAGATATTGAAGCCTGTCGTAATGTTTCACTCTCTTCAGCTCGCCTTTGCAGCATCTCAAACAACCGCGCATTACAAATTGCAATACCCGCCTGCCGTCCGATAGACTCGGCGAGATGCAATTCGCGCCCTGTAAAGAATTTATCTTTCTTTATATTAAATGCACTTAAGACCCCCAGCTTCTCGCCGCCTGCGGTCAATGGCACAGCAAGATAACTGGTTACGCCGGCAAGTTTCCACTCATCCACTGCGCGCGGATGAACAGAATAATCTGCGATCATCAACGATTGCCCGCTCTCATAGACTAGCCAGGACAATCCCTGCCCGCGTTTGAGCGTCTGAGGAGAATTCTGTGGTGGGTTAAATCGGTAAGCGAAAACCATCTCATCACTATCCCTTTTCACAATGCCTATCGTTGCCGAATCAGCATCGAGCAAGATGGACACTTGTTGTACTAGATTTTGCAGAATCGTACTGATTGACATCTGGCTGTTGATTAGCCTTGTCAGCTCATTCAGGCGTTCCTCGCGCCTCAGCGCTCGCTCTGTTTCTGCGAATAAACGAGCATTATGCAAAGCCAGTGCCGCTTGATTGGCAAAGGCAACCAGTACCTCGGCATGTTCCGGACGATAAAAATTTGCTTCCATTTTGTCCAGGGAAAGAAATGCAACCACCTTGCCCCGAACCACTATAGGCGCCCCAATCCACGAGCGAATATGTTGAGTTTCGTCTAATTGTTTCCAGTCAGGCTCGGAGAGTGTATCAGCAACAACTACCGGACGATGGGTTTCTATCATTTGACGCAGATTCCTCAACTCTGCAATACTGAACTCCAGTGTTTTCACCCTTTGACATATTTCTTCACCAAACTGCTCATACCCCCGTAAGCGTGCCATAACAGCTTGAGAATCTTTCACAATCATAACAACGCCAGTGTCAAAGGGAACAACACGTTGAACCTGTTCCAAAAGCAGATCAAGAATTTCCTCCTCCACCAGCGTACTGCTCATCTTCAAACCCGCTTCTCTCAGCGCTTGTGAGATGAGTCGCTGCTCTCTCTCCGATTCATACAATCGCCTGATGACCTCCTCACTCCGCTTGCGTTGCATAATCGCACCCAACAGATTGGCAACAATCTTAAGCGCATCCACTTCGGCTGAAGACCAGAAACGGTCTTTCTGATTGTTCTCAAGTCCTACAAATCCCCACCAGCGATCATCTACAAAAATTGGAATCCCGATGAATGACTGTGCTCCCTGTCGTTGCAAAAAGGCACGCTCAATCGAGGGAAAATCCTCAGCGTTACCTTGTACAATCTGGCGCTTGCTTAAGATTGCTTCCCATGCAGCAATAACCATTGGGTCTTCAAAGACAGTTTGATCCAACGAACCCGTCTGTCTGGGGGGAATACCAGGAGCACTCCACTCATACCGCTGATTCGCCAAATGTTGACCATATTGTTCGGTGTGTTTGGCAAACACATAAACACGACTGCTATGGGTCGTCTGTCCTAACAATTTAAGGACGTACTGAATGCTATCTTCCCATGCGGAAGAACTCAAATATTGTTCAGTGGCAATTCGCGCAACATCCAGAATAGCATCTCGTTTACGATACACGTCTTCTAAGTTCTGGATTTGACCGAACATCTCACTCCTCCCTATAGCTAGACAGATTGAGACAGCTCATTATTCATCCTGTCCATCTGCTCCTTCTAAATACATTGCCTGTACAAACCTCTGCGTGAAATTCGGGTAAACTGTCAATTCAATATATTCCACGCGCTGCACAATCTCATTTGAAAGCAGTCGCTGTTGACGGGATAACAACATCCTTTTCGCACCCATCCCCGCTGCATTGCCTACCTGCCGAAAACGTTCCTTCGGAACCTGAGGAGGAAACATGCCAATCACCAGCGCGCTGTTTACATCCAGATAAGTCCCAAACGCACCGGCAATGATCCACTCCTCGACTTCCTGCGCAGTTAGACCGGCAACTTCCAGGCAAACTTCAATCCCTGCCCGGATAGCGCCTTTGGCAAGCTGAATTTCATTCACATCGCGGCGTGTTACCACAATGTCGCGTCCATGACCGGTCAAGGCAGCAGCCACCAGAAGAAACTCAGCCCGATCATTTTCCAATCGAACCCCCGGTGAATCTCTCTTCAACGTTCCGCGCCGATCAATAATCCCAGCCTGACGCAATTCTGAGATAGTTTTGAGGATTCCTGTACCGCAAATGCCCACAGGCGGCTTCCCGCCAACTGTAATCACCTCCACCCTGCCATCCCGCAAATGGACATTTTCAATTGCGCCAGGTGCAGCGCGCATCCCATCACGAATGTGAGCGCCTTCAAATGCAGGTCCGGAGGCAGTAGAACAGGAGTAAACCCGTTCACGGGTGATTAGACTGATTTCGGTGTTTGTCCCAATATCCACCAAAACCCTTGTCTTTTCTGCTTTAGACATTGCCAGTGTTGCCAGCAAAGCAGAGGTGTGATCTGCTCCTACATAACCAGCAATGTTGGGCGGCAAATACACCCGGGCACCTGCGCTGATTTTCAGACCGAGTTCGGCAGCGCGCACGTCTAATGCTTCACTGACTGCCGGGACGTAGGGAGAAGACCCTAACTGAGTAACTGGCAAACCACAGAAAAAGTGATGCATGGCGGTATTGCCAACAAACACTGCATCAACAATCTGTTCACGGTGGACACCAGCCTGACGGCATAAATCGCCAATTGTCTCATTCAACGTAGCGATAAGACGTTCTTGCAATAATTTTCGGTTTTCAGGGGCTTTGTTTGCAAAAGCAATGCGGCTGATGACATCCTCGCCATAAGCAATTTGAGGATTCATAACACCGCAACGCGCCAGCGTCGCTCCACTTTCCAGGTCTATCAAATAAAGTGCCAGTTTGGTAGAGCCAATATCTACCGCCAATCCCATCAGCGGCGTAGCAGGAGCAAAAACGCCCGTCAGGTATGAACGATCCTCCTGCGGTCGAATAGCCAGCCGTACCACCCAGTCCTGAGCGCGCAAGCGGTTTGAAAGTTCATCGAGTAAAACTAAATCTGATTGCAGCGGATGAAACCCAGCACCAGTAACCTTTTGATTAACGCGCGTCAGGTCTGAACGCAGGTCGTATAAATCAGGCGGTGAAAGTGCAACATCCAACGCTACTACTGCGGGATCAATCTGGACGATCGCCTCCTCACCTTCAACTTGCATCTTTTGAGCTGAAGGCAGGGACTCAAGTGGAATTTCCAAACGCACCGAGCTGAGCGGAGATGCCTGACAAGCTAAACGATACCCCTGAGCGAGCTGATCAGCACTGAGCAAATCCCGTTCTGTCAGTGTGGGCGGTGTCAGTTGACCGCTCATCAGGCGCACCAGACAGGTGCCGCAAATGCCCACTCCACCGCAAGCTGCAACCAGGTCAACGCCCGCTTTCTGGGCGGCTGTCAGCAGGTCGGTTGTACCGTCCACCTCGATACGACGACCAATTGGCTGGAGATCAATAAGAAATTTTGCGTTTGGCGCAGTACTCATCACAACAAATTCAACAAAGGCTGATAGCGGCAGGTAAAGCGTACCGCACAATAATCACAAGTGTTGTTCGCATGATCTACATCTTCACCACAACCAACCACCAGCGAAGTAGACTTAAGCGGAATCATCTGCCCGCTAGGCTCGAGACGAATCAGCATAGGATCAGGTTTGAGCAGGTCAAAAATCTGTCGCTGACCAGAACCAAGCTCCCAACCTACCAGTCCTGGACTGAGCGGGAAAGTCGTCTGGTAGCCGAGCGCTTGGGCTTCGTCTGTAATACGGTGACAGACCTCAGTTGCTAATGTTTCCACTGCAACATTGCCCAAAGCATCCAAAGCCAGTCCTAGAGATGGATCATGCCGGTAGACTTCACCAGCATAGCGTTCCAGAGCAGCACCAATCGTGCATAAAGCGACCCATACCTGCCTGGCTGCAGCGAGTTTTTGAGCAGGCAGCTCGCCAATCAAAACACCACCCTGTTCCAATTCGACGCGCTGGTGACGAACAGAAGTGACGGACATACAGCGGATAACGGCAAGCGGAGCAAGTAGAGGTAATCCCTTTCGAAGGGCGACTTCAGCGATGTTCGCTAGCTGTGGATGACGTGTGTAGATAACAGCCGGGTCTGCGCCCTGTCCCCGCAAAATCATATCCACCGAAATCTGCAATTTGAAATTGTTCAAAAGCGTTACCGGCATACTGCTCACTCAAGAATAACACAAAACCGCGGGTAGTGAACTTAACAATATAGAAAGCTTGCTGCGCTTGCTGCAGCGGCTCAAAACTTACCCAGGTGAAACACTCTTAACTGTTTGAGCGATGGCAGCAAGATGTTCAGGGCTGGTACCACAGCAGCCCCCCACGATTTGGGCACCGGCTGCCAGCCAGGAGGGCACTTCGGCAGCCATTTGCTCTGGCGTGACAGTGTAGATTGGCTGACCATCGGCATCTATCGTTGGCAGACCAGCATTTGGCTTAAACCAAATCGGCAGACTGGCGACACTGCGCAGTTCCTGCAAGGCTTTGAAGTTATCCTCAAGACTCCGCCCGCAATTAATACCCAACGCCGCCACACCAAGCGATTCCATCTCTTTTGCCATTTGGACAGGACGCACTCCCATCATGGTGCGCGTGCCACGATCATAACTGAAAGATACAACAACCGGCAGTGAAGTAACCGAAAGCACCGCTCGTACTGCAATAGCAGCTTCTGTAAGATCAAATTGGGTCTCGATAAGCAATAAATCCACACCACCCTCTGCCAGCGCTTGCGCCTGTGCGGCGAAGGCTTCTTGAGCAACCTGCTCCTCCAGCGGTCCGAGCGGCTTTAAGAGTTGACCTGTTGGACCCATCGAACCAGCTACAAGCACGCTGGTACCTTCCACAGCCTGACGAGCCAATTGAGCCGCCCGCCGGTTTACCTCACCTGCCCTATCCGCCAGACCTGCATGTTCCAACCGAACGGATGTGCCGCCAAATGAGCAGGTCAGGATAATATCTGCACCGGCAGCAATGAAATCTTTATGCAGTTGAAGGATTTGTTCGGGATGTTCCAGTACCCATACCTCTCCCGGCATTCCTCGCGCAAGCCCGCGTTGCTGCAAATTCGTGCCGGTTGCGCCATCAGCTACTAAACACTTACCCTCTTGCAGCAATTGAAGAAATTTGGATTCCATATTACTTAACCTTTCGGCTATACGAATTTTCTCTCCAAACGTTAGTCTGATAGAAAATCATGCCATCAACCTGATATAAAACAGGTCTCCGGACGCTTCAGACATGTCGCCTGGATAAGTGAATTTTAGCACGCCTCCCCACAAATAACAGCCTGTCACCCCCCCCCAAGAATTAAAAGCAAGTCAGGGTATCACCCTGAAAGCCAATAGCATCCACCCTGCTCACCTGACAACACAAGGGATACGCGCTATCCCCCTGTTAGGAAAGCGCCCACCGATATTGACTTTTTTCAATACTCATACGCGCCGATATCCGGGACAGCCTTGCGTGAGCGTTTTTCTAAATCCTCCATGGGAGCATTATTGTTCGAACCCGCATCAATGGCTGGGCTGGTCATTTGCAAATGATAATCCCCCTCTTTCCCCCAAGCAGGCACAACAAATAAGGGATCTCCACAGATATTTCCCTCACCTAAAAAACTGATAGTATCACAGGTGTAGGTTTTATCGCCCATCGTCAACACAACTTCATTTTGGGGAAAATAGAAAAGGTTGTGATCAGCAGTCAACTTGCTTGCGGCGTTTATATAAATGGGAGACTCTGGTCCCCTGCTGCTGAAAATCACATTACGGAGCATTACCTGCACCGGTAAGGGATTATCATATTGCACATACATCAGGTAATTACGTCCGACATAGTCATCCATAGTGACGTTGACAATTTCAAAACGTGCTTCAGGCTTTTCCACTTGATCTATCACCAGTGCAGCCCAAGGGCTTGGAGTAGGATCGCCATCTCCGCGACCATAGATAAGCGTGTTTTCAACCCGGCTATTATCACCCCACAATTTGACCCCGTCGCATGAATTATTTGCAACAATCGAACGACGAATGGTGGTGTTTTCCGCCTTGGAATCAAGTCCATCCCCATAATTATGTGCCGCAATGGTATCTTCAATCAGAATGGGACCCTGAGAAGCTTCTATTCCGAAACCGTCCGGACGATCATATGGACGATTGGAACCGTCACCCTCTTGATAGTAATGACCGCTCCATGAGAGCGATACATTCCGAATGACAACATTGCGCCATCCTCCATGTTCTCCTGCAGGACCGCCCAATGCCCCAAAGCCAGCATATTCTATACGGGCGTCAAGAATTTGTAAGTCATCTACATCCTGAATATTCATCCCAAACTCGTCCACATGATGAATGTACAGGTCTTTAAGAACAAGATGACTGGATGGAGCACCAAGTATCTCTACACCTTCGCGAAACCATGATTTCTCGCCATTTGCTTGTTCATCGTGAGCGATTTCCAGATTTTCAATACGAACGTAGCTGACTCCGCCGAGATTGATCGCTGTCGACAAGTTATCACGTCCAACAAGTACTGGACGATTACCCGATTCTCCCTGAATGGTGATCCAGGCGTTTTCCGCTCCCGAAGGTGGCGCAATAATGTCAGCGTCATATTCGCTGAGCACATATCGGCCGCCTAAAATAATTAACGTGTTACCCGGACGAAGTTGACGCGAAGCATAACCAGGTGTAGCCCAGGGCTGTTCCCTTGTGCCTGGATTAGCGTTATCTCCATTCACAGCAACATAAAAAGTTGTCCCGGAAGCCGCAACAGACATATTCCCAACTGTCGGGTTAGAAATCGCTGGCGTGAATACAGATGCCTCTGAAGTTGAAAGTTTTTCTTCCGGAGCCGGCATAGAAGTTTCAGAAGCAGACAACAGATCGCAAGCAAGGATCAAAAATAAATTGATAGCGAGAATTGTCAACAGGCGTTTTCTCATTTTCATCACCTCCCTGTTTTTCCCAACAACAATAGAACGATATTCAGCGTGCATACACTATCAACACAACTGAACATCCAAACCTCTTACCTCGAAGAAGGGCAACCGCCACTGCCCTGCCAGCAATGAACGAAAATATTTAGCAATGGAAGGAACTCACCGGTGGCTTTTTGGTGACCTGCTACAGTTGGATGATTATCAGGTCCCTCGCTGGGATACGCCAAAAAATCACCGTTTCCAATTATATGTTCTATCATGCCATCACGATAGCGATGATGACTGCCTGACGATGCACCGAAATCATTATGATAAGGATCGCCGCCGTTGGAAGTAAGAATGTTATGGTAGTCAAATACAGCCACATTTGAGTACGGGTAGTCCTTCAGCCACTCCCGTACAAGCCAAAGATTGATTGCGCGCAGCTTCGCAGCAATTTCGGCATCCACAGCTTGATTGTGAGAAGGCGGTGTAGTGATCAGAACAAAAAGTTTGTCCGGACGGCTGACAAAATAATCTAACAAATCCCGGTACAATCCCTTGATGTTAGATACCGTATAGACCGTATCATTCATTACGTTTTGACCGTATATCGGATTGGGTTGCCCCTTTGATAGAGGAGGATCTTCCGAGTCCCCATAAATTACCTGAGCGCTCGAAAAACAGGACTTAAAGAGAACAACTGTATTCTCACCTCCCGGATCGGGCTCAGTATTTTCGCCAATTGCCTCAGAAACATGACTGTTTGAATAGAGTGCCTGAAGATAGGTGTCGCGGTGAGCACCCAAAAACCAGTTATACCAGTGTCCGATGTCGGTATGGTAACCAATCGGATTGCCATCTTGAACGTCCTGATCGGGCGGGCCCCAATCATAATTAGTGTCAGTAACATAATAGTCATTTTCGTTGAGGGCTTGACGTAAATTTCCCCCATCAGGCTTGAGCCAGTCCTCACCGGTTGAATGGTGAATGAAGACCAAGCGCAATGCCTTTGCTGGCGGATCAGGATTCAGCGGCAGCTCATCACCAGAAGGCTGCAATTGGATAGAGGGAGCGATGGTCACAGTTTTCTCAATCGGTAACGGTGATTCATCCGTGACCTCGTTTGTTTCTTCCTCTTCAGGCATCGGCGATGCTTGAAATGTCATCCCAAGATTACATGACAGCAACAGAGACCAAATACCAAGAAGGGAAAAGATAAACCAGCAAATTCGTTTCATTGCTTCTTCCAGAAAGAAAAAGCCCGCAATTTATCACAACATTTCGATTCCAACAACTAGATCATCAGTAACGCGCATAAAAGTAAACACGACATCCTTGTTCCTCGCTAGACACCATCAACTCACGATCAGAGGGGAACAGCTCAGCCGGCACTTCTTGTGAAAAGTCACAGATAGTCTCTGTATCATCAAAGCCGACTTTCACATCCTTATCGTAAATATACACATAGAAAAGCAAGGGTTCACCGGGCATGTAATAGAAGTCAATTGAAGGACTGGGGTTGAAAAATCCTTGATGCATCAGATTGCTGCAAATTGCCGCCCAATCCTCACCATCAGCACAAGAACCGTCCACACAACGACGATCTTCCGTCTGCTCAACAAGGTACGCCCCGCAACTGTATACGCTATCATTCGTTAGGCACGCATGCGAACTTTTAATAACACTGGCAATGTCGTTGAACCTATACAAAGCCCCTGGACAAAGAGTTACTCCCTCCTCATGAGGTGCATAAAGTGGACCTACCCACTCATCTTCTGCCCATCCCTTGAATTCAACAGCTCCTAAAGCTTCCCCCCTGCCTCCACCACGAAATACAATCAACTGACCACCCACACCAACCACTCCGCCGGGTCTCTCAATTGAAACATGATCAACTGCTAAGTGAGAAAAATAGACGGTCATTCTTTCCAAAGAGCCGCGAAAAACATTATTCCCTTCATTGAGCTCCGCCAGAGCGTTATCCGGATCAACAACAAATTCGTATCCTGGAGAGATGACATTACCAGCCGCGTTTCTGGTTCCACGCAAGGCTTCTATCTGTTCTTCGTTCCAGCCTTCCCAAAGGATACGCGCTGTTTCCCTGGGACCCACATACGTCAGATTTGAATCGTGTAGATGCAAAATTTCCGCGCCGCCGTTTGGATGTTGCGCTCGGATATCCGCATGCCACCATGACCTGCGGTATCCATTATTACGCACAAGAATAGCTGGAGCATAATCGCCGCCGCCAGATCTATTAAGCGGATCTACAGAGATAATCTCCAAGTCTGGAGCAGAAGGATACCAAACGATGTTAAGAGGCACGTCCCGCCGGTAAAACCAGTCGCCCTCCTCATCCATCATGACCAACCTTAACCCATCGGTTGTCATTTGCTGATCGCCGCCATACACAAGATGCACAGTGGCGCTACCCTGCTCAGGGCTAATGATGACATTGTTAAGTGTAAAGTTAGTATGGAAGTCATTAGGCCAACCCGGTACGCTTCCTCCTTGAAGCGGCAACACAAAAACTCTTGCTGTCCTCCCTTCTTCACCATCATACCAGTAGTTTAACTCTACATTCAAAACAGGCCTTTGTGGCGTCGGCATCCAGACATTGGCAACGGTTAATTCATTACGATTGCGGCAGGAAACTGCCGAAGAGGAAAAAACTGCGTTGCTTGTTGCCGATTCTTGCTGGTCTTTATAAGCGCGCACTTCAAAACGATATTCAGTGCTGCAAGGCGGCTCAACCGTATTTTGAGAAAGGAAGGTGTATTTTCCGCCGCTGAAATCTACCACCTGTCCATCGCGATAAATCTTAAATCCATCAATGGAAGCCATATCGCCATCCCAGCGCCAAGCTAGCGTGTAAGTCGTATTGACGCCCACATTGCGCCGGATCTGTAAGCCGTACGGAGGAGGAATCACATCTTCTTCACAAGGAATTCCACAAATGCGATAGCTAACATCAAACCAGTTGGCGTCTTGCCGCCCGCGCGCTGTAAACGTTTGACCATTCCAATCAGCAGCGCCATGTTCACGAGCCACTTCGCCTAAATGCAGCGACGGGGTCAGCATATCCCCCAAACGTCCTAGACAACGAATTTGAAAACGAAGCGGTTCTCCTCCCATCACTGTGACACTCTGACCGTGTTCACCACCAAGATAAGCGGAAATGTTCCAAAATCCGTTTCCAAGGGATCTAAGAAATTGGTCTTGATCTGTCGGAGCGCGCTCCCAGCGATCATTTTGCATGCGAACATAACAATACACATCACGAATACCCTCAGCAGTACGCAGGCTAAGCACCTCTACTTCCAAACCAGTACCAGTGCCCCATTCCTCAACATCACTATAAACCTGTTCACCGTTCAGTAGCTCACATAAACCGCAAATTCCTTCAGTTGCCACCTGACCAGGTGCAAGGTCCGAATCGTCTGGTGACGGCCGCTGCTGATTCCCTTGAATTGACCCGGGCTCACCATGAGGTTGCCCTTCTTCCGGCATCTGCCCAGAATCGCCTTCATTCTGTTCTAAGCTGCCAGCAATCCATGCATCCTCCAATGCATTGCTTTCTTCAGTATCAGATTGCGCTCCGGGTGGACAACCCGCCAAATCAAGCGATCCGACCTGCTGAGGACACGCGTCTTCATCATCAGGAACACCATCCCTATCAATGTCTGACGCTTCGACAGCAATCACACGTACCATTGCCACACCAGCATCGCCACTTTTGTTATAAGCGCGGGCTACAAGTGTATGATCGCCCGGCGCTAACGGCATCCAACCCCACTGTGCATTCAGTTGGGACGCTGCTCCACTCCTTTCACCCACTAGTTCCCCATCTGCCCAAAGCTGTAGCAGTACGACTTGCCCTTTCGGTACCCTGCCTTGCGCCTGAACAGAAACTGTAGCCCCAACTGCTAAGTGCTGACCATGCTGTGGAACAAATATCGTAACCGTTGGACGGGCAGCATCGTGCCAGCCAATGATCAGGCGAGGAATATATCGCGAAAGCAGCAAATATCCCCACCCGCCTGCTATACACAAGATAAAAGCCGCTGCCACCAAAATCAAGAACAATTTCCACCGTTTTTTCATGTCATACCTCCTTATGTAAGAGGCGACTCGTAATATAGCCAGGATGACCAATTACTCCTGTTTCCAGCACCATCAATGGCGCGTACCCGCCAGCGATATTTCCAGCCAATGTCGCACTGAAACTGCCCTGAAATATCTTTCTGAGGCTCGGCAAGATTATCCCAAGAGCCGACTTGTGACCAATTGCCGGAAGAGGTTTCCTTCTCAAGTACCACGCTGTACACAACGCCGCTAGGATCTGAGACCGGCTGCCAGCGCAAGGTAAGCGGACAATAGAAATCAGGAGGATTGTCTGGACTGGTGCTGCCCGGTTCGAGCGGGGCGGGTACCGGCGGCGGTGTTTTGTCGGCCGGGGGCTGCGGAGTCACGGGAGTGCCGGTAGGTGTGGGTGTGCGAGAGGGCTGTATAATGATGACTGGTGCGGGAGTCGTCACGGTGACACAAGAGCCTGTTACACCAATTGATAATGATTGATCGATTTTTGATCCGTCCAGTCCAATGACACCCAGAGTGTAGTCTCTTGCGGTACACAAACAAATTGGATAATCTCCACTCACATTTACTTTTTGTCCCTCAAGCCAAACTTCAGAAGCATTGTCCACCACCCAATGCAAATTTGTGCAAGACCCCGCCGGTATACTTGTGCTATCAGCCCAAAACTTGATGGATGGAGAAGGAGGCGGTGGTGTGGTCGGTGCCTCACAGGTGCCGTTGACCTGAATAGTCAAACTCCGTGCATATTTATCCCCAGCCAGGACGATCAAAACATACGTGGTGGTGAAACATGGGCAAACCTGTTCGTCCCCTTCGACGGGCACGGGCTTCCCGTTTAAGTCTATGCTTTGTGGCTGAAGATTTCGGACTTTCCAGTGAAGAAATGTACACTCTCCGGCATTGAGAGAGGTTGAGTCTGCTCTCAACTCCAACAGTGGTTCTGCAACCACAGTTGTTGAAATTGGAACAATGTTTTCACGAACAATCAGCAAAACAGGGTCCGAACTCACTGAAACACCGTCCGCTGCGACAGCTTGGACATTTATAAAATATTTATCCTCAGAAGGTGGTGTCCAGACCCCCTGACCGCGGAACAAATCAGCCGATACAGTTTCCAGCGAAAGCGTTGTCGTGGCAGTATTTCCAACAAACATTGTCATTTGGCTAACCCCCCCGGGCATCGAGGCATAAGCAACAACAGTAATTGGGGTGCCAGGTGAAACTTGTGCTCCGTTCAGAGGCGCATCTATCCAGATACTCCCACGGCTTGTTTTGATGAATGCTTGTTGGCAACCAGTTAGTACAAACACCATTAAACCTAAAGCAAGAATCTTTCGCATTTTTCCCTCCATAAGAAATTAGCGCAGGGGACTGTCGCCTAAAGACAACAGAGAAATCTGTATTCTTTAACCTCTCTTTTAGCTTTGAACGTTAAAAAATCGAGCGTATGAGGTTGCAGGCAGTAATCGGTATCTGCGTAAAACACTCACCGTAAATCTCCTCTCTTGGGATGCCGTCAACCAGCCTATTGTCTCAGATATGGTTCTACCGCAGGGTCAGAAATAAGCTGCCGGCTAAAGCCGAAAGTGGTTGACATTCCGATAAAATACCTCTTATCAGAAGGTAGGATAATGGAGTGCCAACCGCAAGAGTAAAAATTACCCTTTTTAGGAAAGAAGAAAGTACTCTTGATCAAAAGTATCCTTGATCAAGAGTACTTAACAGGACAAGAGAGCTTTTTCAGCCGGGCGTTTCGTGGATACCCGTATCGTCTTTATGATCTTCTGGGGCAAGTTGAATCCACCCATGACGCAGAGCGTGTAACGCTGCCTGAGTACGACTGTTAACATGAAGCTTGCGGTATATTTCGCTCAATCGGTTAGCAACTGTTCGCTGGGAAAGGGAGAGTGTTCTGGCTACTGTTTTATTATCAGCACCTTGAGCTACCAGACGAAGCACTTGCATTTCCCCATCTGTCAACTTTTCTATCTGTGAATCTTCACGATCCTCCTGGCTCAGGCGGCGAAATTCTTCTAAGACGCGCACAGCCAGGGTTGGATCAATCAACGCTTCACCACGGTGAACTGCGCGAATTGCTTCTATCAACTCATTTTCATCAATATCCTTGAGCAAGTAGCCTTGTGCTCCAGCTTGAATTGCCTCAAAAACATACTGGTCCTGGCGATACATGGTCAGGATAATGATCCGTGTATTTGGGTTACGACTGGTAATCAGGCGTGTAGCCTGAACACCATTTTGTCCGGGCATTTGGATATCCATCAAAACAACATCTGGCTGAAGCTCATACGCCAGTTGCACCGACTGAGAACCATTTTCTGCTTCGCCTATTACTTCAATATCGCCGGCTGCTTCGCAGACGTGGCGCAAACCCTGTCGAAAAAGACGGTGATCATCAGCAATCAAGACACGAATTCGAGACATTTGCTTTCCTGCCCATCGCAACTAGTTTAAGCCCACATTCTTTACACCAAATTCAACGTAAATTGTAGTGCCTTGTCCAGGATGAGATTCAATCTTCCATGTGCCGCCAAGATTTTCGACTCGTTCACGCATTTGCAGAAGCCCTAGATGTCCACGTTTTGCCAACTCTGGCAAAGTTGCAGGTTCAAATCCTATGCCATCATCTTTCACGCTTAGACTGACTTTTTCGGCAATGTTTAACTCCACCCAGACCATACGCGCTTGAGCATGACGGGAGACATTGTTTAAGGCTTCCTGAAGAATGCGAAAAACAATCAGCTCTAGATGAGAGGGCAAATTTTCCTCTTTTCCATTTACCTGCACATGGATATGGAGCTGATTTTGTTCAGCGAATTCCTCTAAGAAACGATGCTGAGCACGCCAAAAGCCAAGCTCATCAATAGCAGGTGGACGAAGAGCAAAAATAGCGCGGCGCACCTCACGGACTTTCTCGCCCAAAAGATGATGCAACCCTTCAAGTTCATGACGCACCTGATTGGGATCTTGAATAATTAAATCCTGCCATCTGCGCACCTCCAAACGGAGGGCAGCCAAATCCTGTGCCAATCCATCATGGATTTCATGGGCAATTCGCCGCCGCTCTTCAGCAATCGCCTCTTCTTCGGAACGGCGCTCCTTTTCAGCGGTAATATCTTCGGCAACCAGAATACAGCGGCGCAAGTCTTTCTCCGCACCAACCGCTGCACTGAGACGAAGAGGAAATTCGCTTCCATCATGACGAATGCCAGTCGTCTCCAGAACCATAGTTTGTCGCTGAAACAACTGGGAGTAACAGCGCTCCAAAATACTGATTGGCAGGCACCGCTGCAGCGTCAGCATATCCGACTCATGCACTCCCCAGCCAAAAAGGGAAAACCAGCGGGTGTTCGCATGTTGCAGGAGGGGCGGGAATTGTGTGAAATCTGCCTCACAAACTCCTAACGGCGCATTTTCAAAGAGCGTACGAAAACGCTCCTCGCTCTGGCGCAACCTATCAACGTAGCGCAAGCGTTCCTTAACAACGACATAGGCGATACCAGCTCCAATCAAGAAAGCCAATACTCGAAACCATGTGGTGCGCCAAAAAGGCGGCGAGATGATCACCCGAACAGAGATTCCCTCTTCGTTCCATATACCATCATTGTTGCTGCCTTTTACGCGAAAGACATACTCGCCAGGAGGCAAATTCGTGTAACTGGCGTAGCGGCGCGTACCACAATAAATCCAGTCTGCATCAAAACCTTCCAATTTATAAGCGTACTGATTTTGTTTTGGAGCAGTGAAATCCAATGCAGCAAATTCAAAAGCAAAGAAACTGTCTTTATGTGAAAGGCGAATCTCTTTGACATTATTTAACCCTTCTTCAAAGTTTTGCACTTGATCAAACTTTCGGAATGCAGTCAAAACAATGTTTGGTGGAAAAGGATTATCGCGAATTTGCTCAGGGTAAAAGGCATTGAACCCATTCATTCCACCAAACAACATCTCGCCATCAGAACTGCGATAAGCGGCGCCGATGATAAAAGCATTACCTTGTAATCCGTCTTCGATCGTATAGCTACGGGACCTTCCGGTGGAAGGATCAAAAGCCACCAGCCCACCCCCCATGGTCGCCAGCCACAGAAGACTCTGTCGTTCATCCCCAAGAATTGCTACTATCGAATCGTCTGGTAAGCCATTCTCTGTTGTGTAAACTGTAAAGGTTGGTTCACAATCTCCCGTACGTTCACATGGCCAGGACAAACGATCGAGTCCGGCATGTGTGCCCACCCACAAATTTCCTTCTTCATCCTCGTACAGTGTCCAGACAAAGTCGTGGCTCAAGCTGTTCGCATCAAGGGGATTGTGGCGATATTGTGAAAAAATTCCCCTTCCCGGGTCAAAACGTACCAACCCATTATAAGTGCCTAGCCAAAGCTTACCCTCGCGATCTTCAAGAATGGCACGAATGCCGTATGTGTCGGGGATACTACGCTCCACTTCTTCGTTATGCATAAAAGAAAGAAAAGTGTCATTTGCAGGATCATAGCGGGAAAGTGTACCAGGTTCTTCAGTTCCAATCCATAGAAATCCTTTAGTGTCTTCCACAATCACTTTCACAGCACCTGGAGCAAGGCTGTAAAGATTCCCCGGTTCATGTACGTAATGCTCAAAACGTCCTGTCCGTCTATCCAGGCGATCTAACCCCACTTGAGTGCCAACCCATATGTTACCTTTCTTATCTTCTTGGAGTGCAGTAACGTGATCGTGACTCAGGCTGAACGGATCATCCGGAACGTGATAAAAGTAGTTCATTTGGTTTTGACTTCGATCGAAGCGCACCAAACCGTTATCATGCAATCCCACCCACACAATTCCCTGACGATCTTTCAGCAACGCTCCCACTGAAGCGGCATCTTGCTCTTTCTCATTTGAGTCTCGGCTTGCAGGAGTATAGCGGGTAAAACGCAGACGCGCTCGCGCATACTGATTGACACCGCCGCCATAAGTAGCAATCCAGAGATTATCACTATGATCCCGAATCAACCCGGCAACACTATTTGTACTCAGGCTGAAAGGATCAAGTGGATCATGTTGATACCCTTCCAGCGAACCGGAAACTGGCTCAAAGCGATAAAGCCCTTCTTCGCTACCGATCCACAACAAATAGCGGGTTGAATCCCACAGCATAGCAGTAATATGATGATAGCGCAACGGATCATAAAATCTGACAACTTTTTCTTTTTGCGGGTCAAAAAGAGCCAGCCCCCCTGTTTCTTTTTGGTGATAGTTACCGGTTCCAAGCCATAGTCTTCCATCTGGAGAAGGCAAGATGACCGTGATCCGTTCAAAGAGCAAGTTGCCCGCAGCTAATTCGCGAAAGATCTTGAACTGCATTTTCTGTATATCCAGCGCATTTAGCCCGCCATACTCTGTACCAATCCACAAAACGTTGGAACTATCCAGAAAAAACGAATTAATGTGGTTATCACTCAAACTCAAAGGGTCATCTGGGTCATTCACAAAACTCGCGAATGTGTTTGTGGAACGATTGTATCGAAACAAACCACTACCAGCCGTTCCAATCCAGATGTTCCCCTCGTTGTCTTCTTTAATCGCTTTTATTGACTCATAAACTTCTGGATGATGGACTATTTTTTGACGCGTTGCGTCAAAATGATCCAATCCGCTGACCGTCCCAACCCACAACCAACCCAAAGAATCCTCAAAGATGACGTTGATCGTATCATTGATCAGTGAGTCAGGATCAGAGCGATTATGGTGAAAGTTGGTAAACGAGTAACCGTCATAGCGACTCAGCCCCCGCTGTGTTCCAAACCACAGATAGCCATCGTGATCTTGTAAAATACATTGCACAATATCATGTGGCAATCCATCGGCAGTTGTGAGGTGATTAAACCGGACACTGGATTGGGCATGAGCAACACGGGTGGATGACGCAAAGCTCACCGCTAGCGCCAACAAGAGGAACATCCTCTGAAAGAACCGAAATATTGGCTGTGCGCTCATAAAAACCACACTGACGAAATTTCACAGTCAATTTCATTCTAGCACGCTCTGACCAAAATTTTTGTGACGTTCTCCGCTGCCTAAAGGCTGCAGCTTCTCAGGCAGCGCACG
>Ga0209162_1001200_pt1 | contig 26305 bp, 22 predicted proteins | sample YNPNPMetaG_FD_187121 | JGI IMG/M metagenome (GOLD analysis project Ga0209162, IMG submission 187121) | Anoxygenic and chlorotrophic microbial mat microbial communities from Yellowstone National Park, USA - YNP NP MetaG (SPAdes) (version 2) ...
CAGGTCGCCTCTTCGGCCGGTTCTGATGCCAACGAGCGGATCGTGCTCTCCCGGCCGGCCGATGGCCGCTATCGGGTGGCCATTGACAACTACTCGGGTCCGGCGGGTACCTTCAACATGACCATTGACGTAGGGGTGAACGTGGGCGGCATCGCCGTGACCGGCGGCCAGAGCACGCCAGTGCCGGCCGGCACGCCGATGGCCCTGCGCATCTCCTACGATTATGCGATGCAACAGGGGGCCTGCTACGACGGCCTGGTGCTGGTCGGTCCGCCGGAAGCGCCGACCCTGAAGCAGATCCCGCTGCACATCTGCCGGAAGGCGCCCAGCGCCGGCATCGAGAAGACGGTCAACTATCCGACCGCCTTCCCGGGCGACGAGCTTCAGTACACGGTCAAGCTCTTCAACTACACCGATCCCGCGGCCACCTTCCAGTTCGCCGATTCGATCCCGGCGGGCACGGAGTTCGTGACCGTGACCAACGCCGCCTACGACGCGGCCAACAACCGCATCGTCTACGACGGCGCCTTGCCGCTGGGCGTGATCCCGCCCGCCAACGAAGGCTTCGAGGGCGGGGTGGTGCCTCCCGCCGGCTGGACGGTGCAGTCGCAGAATGCCGGCTACACCTGGAGCATTAATACCGACTACGTCCACTCCGGCAGCTACGGCGCGTATGTGCCGTGGGACTACAACCAGAACGAATGGCTGCTCAGCCCGCGGCTGTTGGGCGTTACCGGCGGGATGACGACGAGCCTGTGGTCGCAGGGCAGCGTCCGCTGGTGCCGCACTCCCGATGACAATTGCGACCTTAAGGTCTGGTTGGTCGTGAACGCGGTGGGCGGGGGCGACGACGTGCTCCTGGGCAAGGCCGAGGACTCCTGGCCCGCCAATTGGACCTGGGCGCGCAGCGTCTTCACTCTGCCGGCCACCCTGCCGGCGGGCGATCTGCGCATCGGCTTCCAGTATGTGGGCAACGATGGCGCCGACGTGGGCCTGGATGATATCGTCCTGCCGGGTACGCCGGAAGCGCTGCCGTCGCGCGTGGTGCAGTTGACCGTCCGCGTCACCGATACGGTAGCGGCGGGCTCCTGGATCACCAACACCGCCTCGCTGGTGGCGGTCCACCCGCTGCCGCAGGAGACGCAGGCGGAACCGGCGGTCACGGCCAGCGCGGGCACCCACATCGGCGCGGCGGCCTTCGCCACGTCGTTCAAGGAGGCGCCGGCAACGGTCAAGGCCGGCGATCAGTTCGTCTACGCGGTGCACGTGATCAACTCCGGCGATGCACTGGCGGCCGTCACGTTCACCGATCCGCTCCCGGCCGGCACGACCTATGTGGAACATTGGTCGGATCCGCCCTCGATGTACTACGAGTACGACGGGGCCGGAGAGGTTCGGTGGTCCGGCAACGTCGGCCCCGGCGATGAGTGGGTCTTCTACGTGAAGGTGCGGGCCGGCACTGCGGCGGCGCTGTGGGGCACGGCCATCACCAACACGGCCACCCTCACCTGGGACGGCAACACGCTGGATGTGGTCTCGCGACCGACCACCATCCTGCCGCCGTATAAGGTGTACCTGCCGGTGATCGCGCGGTAAGGCAGCCGCCTCCTGCGGAGCGCTCGCTCGACCGGGCGCCCCGCAGAGGGGCGGAGTAGCAGGGAAAGGGAGGTCTGGGACGGGCAGTGAAGCAGTCCGTCCCAGACCTTTGTTTCATCTGGGGCGGGTGGCGCAAGCCGGCGGCTTGCGTTACGGGTGGATGGGGTGCAAGCCGGCGGCTGGCGTGACGGGTGGGTGTGGCACAAGACTTCGGCTTGTGGGGGGCTAATGATGCGCTGCCAGCGGAGTTGAGACAGCCGAACCAGGAGAGGGCAATGCGTTGTCGTGCTATGATCGTGTTGGCGTTGTTCGGCCTGATCTGGATCGTGGCCGGGCCTCATGCCTGGGCCATGCCGGCCGCCGACGGTGAGGCGATGTTCGCGCCGGCAGCGGCGGGGCCGGCCCAGGCGACCGGCATCCTCTTGCGGCTGCGGGCGGCCGCGTTCGATCCCCTGGCCGGCGAACCGGACATGGGGACGCCTCTCCGCCGCGCGGCCGATCCCGGCCGGCCCGGCCTGCTGCTGGTGCAGTTCGCGGGGCCGATCCAGGACGCCTGGTATCAGGCCATGCGTCGGGCCGGGCTGGAGGTCGTCACTTATATCCCCGACTACGCCTATCTCGTCTGGGGCGACGCGGCCGGCGTGACGCAGCTCAAGGCGCAGGCGGCGGTGCGCTGGGCGGGGGCCTATCAGCCGGGCTATGCCCTGCACCCGAACCTGGCCCGGCCGGAAGAGCTGGGGGCCGAGGTGGAAGTCATCGTCCAGGTCTACCGCGATCCCGACGCCGACCGGACCGTACAGGAGATTCTGGCCCGCGCGCGGAAGGTCTTCCGTCCGCCGCAGGCAATCTTGACCTATGTCAACCTGGGCGTGCGGGTGACGCCGGCCGACCTGACCTGGCTGGTCAACCTGCCCGACGTGGTCAACGTGGAGCCACGGCCGATCTATCGGAAGCTGGACGAGGTGCAGGGGCAGATCATGGCCGGCGCGCTCAACGCGGCCGGCACGCGACCTTCAGGCCCCGGCTACCTGGCCTGGCTCCTGTCGCGCGGCTTCCCCACCGATCCGAACGCCTATCCCATCGTGGACGTGACCGACGACGGCATTGACGACGGCGACGCCACGCCCATTCACGCCGACTTCTACGTGTTGGGAAGCACTGCCAACCCCGACCGGCTGATCTACAACTACAATTGGACCACCGATCCCCTGGCCGACGGCCGGGCCGGCCACGGCAACATCAACGCGTCCATCGTCGCAGGCTACAACGACCGCGCCGGCTTTCCCTATCAAGATGCCGGCGGCTATCACTACGGCCTGGGGATCAACCCGTTCGGCCGGGTGGCGGGATCCAAGATCTTCAACAACGCCGGGTCGTGGGATACCAACGCCGCGCCGACCGATCTGCTCGGCAACACCTACGCGCTGGGCGGCCGCATCAGCACGAACTCGTGGGGCTGCGGCTCTCCCTGGTGCAGCGGCGGGTACGATGCCGAAGCGCAGGAATACGACGCGCTCGTGCGCGATGCCCGGCCGGCCGTGGCCGGCAACCAGGAGATCGTCGCCGTGTTTGCCGCCGGCAACGATGGCGGCGGGGGCATCAGCTCGCCCGGCGTGGCCAAGAACGTCATCACCGTCGGCGCGGCCGAGAACTACCGTCCCACGTGGACCGACGGTTGCGGCGCCGGTTCGGCCGATGCCGACAGCGCGCAGGATATCGCCGACTTCTCCTCGCGCGGCCCCACCGCCGACGGTCGGGTGAAGCCCGATCTGGTGGCGCCGGGCACCCACATCCAGGGCGCGGCTTCCCAGGCCCCCGGCTACGACGGCAGCAGCGTCTGCGACCAGTACATGCCCGCCGGCCAGACGCTCTACGCGGCGTCCTCCGGCACCAGCCATTCCACCCCCGCCGTGGCCGGCGCGGCTTCCCTGGTCTACGCCTGGTATCAGACCCATTATGGGAACGGCCGGCCGCCCACCCCGGCGATGGTCAAGGCCTATCTGATCAATGCCACGCGTTACCTTGTCGGCGCCGGCGCGGGCGGGAACCTGCCGTCCAACGATCAGGGCTACGGCGAGGCCCATCTGGGCATGGCCTTCGACGATACTCGGCGCATGGTGGTGGATCAGAGCCATCTCTTCGGCGCCACCGACGAGGTCTATGAACTGCAAGGGGTGGTCAGCAACCCCGCGCGACCTTTCCGCGTGACCCTGGCCTGGACGGACGCCCCCGGCCCGACGGTCGGCAACGCGTATGTCAATGACCTGGACCTGGAAGTGGAGATCGGCGGGCAGACCTATCGGGGCAACGTTTTCTCCGGCGCCGTCTCCGTCCCGGGCGGCTTGGCCGACCCGCGCAACAACGTCGAGAGCGTCTTCCTGCCGGCCGGGCAGAGCGGCAGGTTCACCGTGCGCGTCCGCGCCGCCAACATCGCCGGCGACGGCGTGCCGGGCAATGCCGACTCCACCGATCAGGACTTCGCCCTGGTGGTCTACAACGGGGTGCAAGAGGCGGGTTATATCGCCGGCACGGTCCGCGACGATGCGGGGGGCGGCGCGCTGCAGGGGGTCGCCGTGCAGGCCATCACCGGAACCGTTGCCTACACCGCCACCACCGACGCTGCCGGCTACTTCACGATGACCGTGGTCCCCGACACCTACACCGTCCGCGCGTGGCGCTACGGCTATCTGCTGCAGACGGTGGCCGGTGTGGCGGTCGTGAGCGACACGATTGCGACGGTCAACTTCACCCTCACCCAGACGTCGCCGTATTCGCTCACCGGCCAGATCAGCGATCTGGCGACGGCCGCGCCCCTTTCGGCCACCGTCTCCGTCTACGGTCCCTTCGGCGACCTGATTGCCCAGGCCAATACGCCGCAGGCCACCGGCCTCTACACCTTCACCCTCTACGGCGGGCCGTACACCGTCACCGCGCAGGCGCGGTTGCACGAGGCCGGCGTGGCGGCGGTGAACCTGGCGGCCGATACGGTGCAGCACTTCGCCCTCGCGGCGACCACGACCGAGGGCATCCTCTGGGGCTATATCACCAGTTTGGAGACGGGCAACGGGGTGGCGGGCGCCGCCATCCAGGTGACGCCGGGGATGACCCAAACCACATCCGGCGCCGACGGCTACTATGAGGTGCAACTGCCGTCCGGCATCCCCTACACCGTGACCGTCTCCGCGCCGCTCTACGGCGCGGCCTCGGAAGGGGGCGTGGTGGTCCCCCAGAGCAATCTCCTGCGCAAGGACTATGCGTTGCCTGCCAGCCGCCTGGTCCTGGCGCCCCCTGAGGGCCTGAGCGCCGCGCTGCGCAACGGCGAACAGGCGACCCGAACCCTCACCGTCAGCAATACCGGCTCCAGCGGCCTGGATTTTGCGATCCGCGAGGCCGGGAGAGACGTGCGCCCCGACGGCGGCCCCGATCCGTTCGGCTACATCTACCAGGACAGCCGCAACGCCGACGGCCCGATCTACGCGTGGATTGACGCCACCGACGGCACGCCGCTGAACCTGGCGGACGACGGCGAGGTCAACGTGACCCTCCCCTTCACGTTCACTTTCTATGGGACCGCCTCCACGGCCATCCGGGTGGGGAACAACGGCGGCCTGCTCTTCAACGCCACCAACGGCGACCTGTGGGCCTCCAACGAGCCTCTGGACACGGCCACATCCGACGACCTCATCGTCCCCTTCTGGGACGATGTTGACAGCGACACCGGCAACGTCTACTACAAGGTCATCGGCGCGGCCCCCAACCGGATGTTCGTGGTGGAGTGGTACGACCGTCCGCGTTTCAGCAACATCGGCAGGGCGACCTTCGAGTTGATCCTCTACGAGGGGACCAACAACATCAAGTTCCAGTATCGGGATGTCGTCTTCGGCGATAGCCTCTACGATTACGGCGCCAGCGCCACGGTGGGCATCCGCGGGAGCGGCAGCAACTACCTCCAGTACTCCTACAATCAGCCCGTCCTGGCCGACGGATTGGCCATCTGCTTCCAGTATCCCGGCTCGCCGCCGTGCGACCCGGTGGACCTCCCCTGGTTGAGCGCAGAGCCGCTTGCCGGCGCGGTGGCCGCGGGCGACGGCCGGCCGGTCTCGGTGCGCTTCGACGCCGCGGCCATAACCCAGACGGGCGTCTACACCGGCTTCCTGCTCTTCTACACCAACGATCCGGAGGCGCAGCCGTATGCCCGCTATCCGGTCACGCTGACGGCGCTTCCGCCGCTGCCGGCGCTCTCGGTCGCCAAATCCGCCTCGGCCGAACAGGTAGAAGTGGGCCTGTCGCTGGTCTACACGATCGCCGTCGCCAACGACGGCGGCCCGGCGACGGACGTGTCCATCACCGACACGCTGCCGGACAACACCCTCTTCGCCTGGGCCGATCACGGCGGCACTCTGGTCGGCAGCGACGTGGTCTGGAGCGGGCTGACCGTCCCGGACCGGTCCACGCTCCGCGTCTCCTACGGGATCACCGTGACCTGCGTCCCCTCCGGCACCCTGATCGTCAACGACGGCTATCGGGTCACCGCCACCGAATGGCCCACGGCCACGACCGGATTGCCGGTGACCGCGACCGCCACCGCCGAGGGCGTCCGCGCGGACTTCGCCTACGGCCCTCTGCCGGCGCTGGTCAACCGGCCCGTGGCCTTCGAGAACCGGAGCCGCCACGCGGCCGGCTACGCATGGGATTTCGGCGACGGCGGCGCGTCGACCCTCGCCGGCCCCGACCATGCATACACCGCCGTCGGCGCCTACACCGTCGTCCTGACCGCGACCAATCTCTGCAGCGCCGACGTCATCAGCCGGCCGATCACGGTGGAAGACTACGCCCTGAGGTTGACGCCGGCGACGGCCGCGCAAAGCGGCAACGCCGGCCAGATCGTCACCTACACCCTCTATCTGACCAACACCGGCACCCTGCCGGACACCTTCCGGTTGAGCCGGGGGAACACACCCTGGGCCACGACCCTGGCCACCGACACCGTGCGGCTGGAAGCAGGCGAGGCGGCCGGGGTGGAGGTATATGTGGCGGTTCCGCCGAACGCTGCCGGGGGCGCTCAGGCCAGCGTGCGGGTGACGGCGCAATCGCAGAACGACCCGCGCACGCCGCCGGCCGCGGCGTCGGCGGTGCTGACGACGACGGCCAACACCGTCTATGGCCTGGACTTCTCGGCCCCGCTGAGCGAGCAGACGACGCAGCCGGGCCAGGTGGTCACCTACACGCTGCGGGTGACCAACACCGGCAACGCGGTGGACACCATCGTCCTCACCCGCACGAACGCGGGTTGGCCCACGGCCTTCTCGTGGACCGAGCGCGCGATTGCGGCGGCCGGCTGGCGCACGGCCGAAGTGTACATTACCGCGCCGGCCGATGCCCGCTGGGGCACGGCCGACACGGCGATCATCCAGGCCGCCGGCGCGGGCGGCGCGCGCACGGTGACCCTGATCACGTCGCTGCCGCCGCGACGCATCTATCTGCCGCTCGTGTTGCGGAACCAACCGTAGGACGGAATTCATTCCGTCCTACGGTTGGACGAAATAAATTTCGCCTGGACGAAATGAATTTCGCCCTACGGTGGGACGGAATTCATTCCGCCCCCGGATTTGCCTTTTTGCGCCTTTGCTTCTATATTCGTGCTACGCCAGCTCGAATCCCTGGAGGCGTATCGTGACCATCTATCGTTTGCCGTATGGCAAGACCTATCTGACCTTTGCCCTGCCGGACGGGCTCGACGTGCAGGTGCTTTCTCCGCGCGCGGTGGCGGCCGCGGCCGATCCGGCGGCCGCCGTCGCGCGGGCGCTCGATCTGGCGCCGCTTCCGCGTCCGGGCCCGGCGCACGCGTCGAAAGCGGCGATCGCCATCAACGACAAAACGCGGCCCGTCCCGCACGAGCACCTGTTGCCGCCCCTTTTGGCGCGGCTGGAGGCGTTGGGGCTCGCGCCGGCGCAGATCACGCTGATCATCGCCACCGGCACCCATACGCCCATGCGGCCCGACGAGTTCGGCCAGGTGGTGCCGGCCGGGGTGTTGGCCCGCTATCCCGTGATCTCGCACGATTGCGACGCCGACGACCTGGTCTTCCTGGGCCGGACGCGTCGCGGGGTCGAGGTGCGGGCCAACCGGCGCTTCATGGAGGCCGACCTGCGCATCGTCGTCGGCAACATCGAGCCGCATCAGTTCATGGGCTGGTCGGGCGGCGCGAAGAGCGCCGCGGTGGGCCTGGCCGGCCGCGCCACGATCAACGCCAACCATGCGCTGATGACCGCGCCGGGCTCGGAGCTGGGCCGCTATGAGGACAACCCCACCCGGCAGGAGGTCGAAGAGATCGGCCAGATGATGGGGGTGAGCTACGCCCTCAACGCGATCCTCAACGACCACAAGGAGATCGTGCATGTGTTGGCGGGCGATCCCCTGTCGGTGATGCGCCAGGGCATTCCGCTGGCGCGCGCCATCTGCCAGGTGGAGGTGGCCCGGCCGTTCGATCTGATGATCGTCTCGCCGGGCGGCCATCCCAAGGACATCAACATCTATCAGGCGCAGAAGGCGCTCGGCCACGCGACGCTGGCCATGAAGCCCGGCGGCACGGTGATCCTGGCGGCCGCGTGCCCGGAGGGGACCGGCAGTCGCGGCTACGAGGAGTTCATGGCCGATCCGGCCATGACGTCATATGAGGCCGTCCTGGCCCGCTATCAGCGCGAGGGGTATCGCCTCGGCCCGCACAAGGCGTGGCAGATCGCGCGCGACGCCAGTCGCGTCCGGCTGGTGTGGATCTCCGACATGGCGCCCGATTTCGCCCGGCGCCTCTTGCTGAACCCGGTGGCCGGGCGGCCCGGCATGGACGGCCAGGCGCAGCTCGATCTGGCCCTGGCGCGCGCCCTGGCCGACCTGCCGGCGGGCGCGCGCGTGGGCGTGATGCCGTGGGCCAACGCGACTATTCCCGCTGTAGGACCGAATCAATTTGTAGGGCCGAATTAATTCGGCCCTACATTGGGGTTGGACATGAATACGCATCATTCGCAACGTCTCTTTGCCGCCGCTCAGGCGCGCATCCCCGGGGGAGTCAATTCGCCGGTGCGGGCGTTTCGGGCGGTGGGCGGGCAACCGCTCTTCATCGAGCGCGGCGCGGGGCCGTACCTGTACGACGTGGACGGCAACCGCTACATTGACTATGTGCTGAGCTGGGGGCCGCTGATCCTGGGCCACGCCCACCCTGAGGTCGTCGAGGCGGTCAAGCGGGCGGCCGAACGGGGCACCAGCTACGGCGCGCCGACCGCGCTGGAGGTCGAGCTGGCCGAGCTGGTGTGTCAGATGGTGCCGTCGGCCGAGATGGTACGCTTCGTCAATTCGGGCACCGAGGCGACGATGAGCGCGTTGCGCCTGGCGCGCGCGTTCACCGGCCGCGACAAGATCATCAAGTTCGAAGGCTGCTATCACGGCCACGCCGATATGCTCCTGGTACAGGCCGGCAGCGGCGTTGCCACGCTCGGCCTCCCCGATAGCCCCGGCGTGCCGCGCGGCGCGGCCCAGGATACGCTGGTGGCGCCCTATAACGATCTGGCGGCGGTCGAAGCGCTGTTCGAGGCGAATGCCGGCCAGATCGCGGCCGTGATCGTGGAGCCGGTGGCGGGCAACATGGGGGTGGTGCCGCCCGCGCCGGGCTTCCTCGCCGGCCTGCGCGAGCTCACCCGGCGCCACGCTGCGCTGCTGATCTTCGACGAGGTGATGACCGGCTTCCGGGTGGCACCCGGCGGCGCGCAGGCGCTCTACGGCGTCATGCCCGATCTGACCTGTCTGGGCAAGGTGATCGGCGGGGGCCTGCCGGTGGGCGCCTATGCCGGCCGGGCCGAGATCATGCGGCTGGTGGCGCCGGTCGGGCCGATGTATCAGGCGGGCACCCTCAGCGGCAATCCGCTGGCGATGAGCGCCGGCATCGCGACGTTGCAGGTGTTGCGCCGGCCGGGCTTCTTCGAGGCGCTGGTGGCGGCCACCGAACGCCTGTGCGCCGGCGTGCAGCGCGCGGCCCAGGCGGCCGGCGTGCCGATCTGCGCGACCCAGGTGGGCACCATGTTCTGCACCTTCTTCACCCCGCACCAGGTGACGAACTGGGCGACGGCCCGCACCGCCGACACGGCCCGCTATGCCCGTTTCTTCCGCGCCATGCTCGAGCAGGGGGTCTATCTGGCGCCTTCGCAGTTCGAGGCGGGGTTCATGTCGGCCGCACACGACGACGAGTGCATCGAGCAGACGATTGCCGCGGCGCGGGTGGCGTTCGCCGCGGCCGCCTGAGGAGGCGAATCCGCATGGCCAGGAAACATGTCTCGTCGCGGCGGAAGGCGCCGGATGCGCCGAAGGCCCTGCGGTGGCGTCAGGTCTTGCTCCTGTTGACGATCGTGCCGATGGCGGTCGGCATCGTGCTTTTCGTCGCGGCGTGGGCCGATTGGGTGTTCCTGGGCTCGCAGACGGGCCAGACGGTCGCCGGCGCGCTGATCGCCTTGTTGGGGTTTGCGGCCGCCAACGCGCTCCAGGCCCACTGGCTGTTGGCGGCCGGCTGGGCCGGCCTGGGGATCGGCGTGTGGCTGCTGGTGGGCCATAGCGATGTGCCGTGGATGTTCTGGGCGGGCGCGGCGGCCGCCGCGGCGGCGCTGATATGCCTGGGCCTGGAGTTCATCAGGCGCTATCGGGTTGTCGCGGCGGGCCGCCCGCGCTGATCTGCCGTCGGCAGCGCTCGGCCAGCGCGCGCACTTCGGGGTCTTCGCTCCCTCGCAACTTCTCCAACAGATCGTGCAGGTCGCCGCGGTCCGCCAGATCGGTCACCTCGGCGACCCGCATGATGCCCCGCAGGATCCCCGGCTGAAAGCGGCCGGCATCTTCGGGCTCCATGTCCAACAGCCAGATCAGGTTCGGGATGAACTCCGCGAACCGCGCCGGCCGCGCGCGGATGATCTCGCCGATGGCCTCGGCCGCGCGCCAGCCGATCCCGCCCGATTCGTCGTTGAGCAGCCAGAAGAGCCGACGCAGATGCCCGCGCACGAACTCGGGGTCGGCATCGGCGAGCACCCCCGCCACCGGCCCCATCGCCGCAATGGCCCGGTCGGCGATCGTCGGGTCGGGGTCATAGGTGAGCGCGGTCAGGTAGCTAAGAATGCGGCGATTCTGCTGCGCCGCAGTGGAAATAGCCGGGTAATCACGGCTGGCGAGCAGAACGCGTAGCTGCTGTTTCATACTGATGCCAGAGTGTATCACATTTCGAAAAAAAGAGGAAGCTCGGCGGCACGAGAACTAAGTTTTTCCTTAGCTTAGATTAAGGTAGTTCCTATTGCTTTCTTTGTGAAACGAAGTTATATTTTTTATCGAAGTTCATATTCGAAAACATGAGAATGCGATGATGCGCTCAAAACACTCAAGAAGACCCATTTCGTCCTCCCCAAAACCGACCCTGTATCCATTCTGGCGCCGACTCCTGGCAATCCTTGCCCTGGTTCCTCTAGTCGTCGGCGTCCTTCTCATCCTGACCGCCCTGACTGGCCTGCTCATTTGGAGCAACATGCGCGAGCAGATCATCGTGGGCGTTTACTACATTTTGGCGAGTTTTACGCTCTCCAACGCGCTGCAACTGGAATGGAAGCTCACTATTGGCTGGCTTCTGCTCGGCGCGGCGGTCTGGCTTGGTATGCAGTGGACGTGTTGGGGGGCTCGGATCCTCGCGGCAGCGCTGGCAGGCGTCGGCGTAATGCTTTTGTCCAGGGAGTTCTTGCTGCGACGACGGCGATACCTGGAACAACAGCCGGGCTAAGACGCGCGTTCGGACGAAGCAAGGTCAGTACAAGCTATGTTGGCGACATGGATCCTAGGCACGTTCTTATTTGTCTTTCTGATTGCCTTTATCGTGTATGTGCTTAGGAACCAACCCAAAACAGCCGTGCAGAATGATTCCAGCGCCAGGAATGTGGCGCCGATAGGTTCTGCACGTGCCAGCAAAGGGCCATATCATTTCAGCCGAGACTATTGGGTAATGATGAGCGCTCAGGCATTCGTCAACTATCCTTTGGGCTTGAAAGTCATTTTTTCTGTGCCTGGTCAGAAAGAGTCCCCCAGCAATGACGATGCTGATATCCAACGCGGCTTCGAAGATAGCGACTACTACAGCTGGCCGCAATTGGGCGAAGCCGACCCCCAACTAATCGTTGAGCGCGGCACGATCGAATTTGAGGACGACGAACCAGAACCAGCGGTCCGTGTGATATTGCAGTTTGACAAGGCGGTATTCGAAGCGACGCAGACGGGTGACAGGCTGACGCTCAATCAGGCTCAGGAGACCATTGGCCCGTTCTGGCTGAATCCCCTCACCGAGCAGGAATCGTCCGTGACCCTGGTGATCTACCGGGACACGCCTTCGACCGCTGGTGGTGAGGGCCACAGATCTGCGGCTCGCTCTGACAAGCCGGCTCGCGAATTGGCTGCAGTGACGTTGCCGGTCAAGGTGACGCACTTCCCGATTCGTCTGCGGTAGTTGTGTGTTGGAGAATGAGCGAACCTCAGGTCAGGCAGGGAAGGAGGTGATTACCTTTTCGAGATTCGGGTCCAGGCATTCAGTTTTGTGATTTGGTGAACGGGATTGTCGCGTACGGCCGGCTTCCGTGACCGGCGCCCTATCCCAGCTGGGCCAGCGCTTTGCAGCATTGTGCGGCGCGGTGCATGAGTTTTTGCAAACGGAGGGGGAAAATATGAAGAAGCTGTTCAAAACCGAAGACTGGTGGTCTGTCTGGATCGGCTTGTTCGTTTTCATCGTTTCGCTCTTCACCCTGGCTGGCGCTGACCTGCTGGGCTGGGGCGTGAAGACCAACGTGTGGATGGATATCACCAAGGCGCTTGGGGTCGCCTCCAAAGCCTACGCGGGCCTGCCGCCCTTTGTGGCGCTGCTCATGACCTTCCTGTTCATGCTCATCATCATGAGCGTAGGCGCGAAGGTCCTGGGTTTTAATCTGCGGAAATTCGTCATCGGCTTCACCATCATCTGGTGGATCGCGTATCTGTGCTGGCTGGTCGGCTCTTGGGCGCCGATCGCGGTCAACACGCCAGCAGACATGAAGAAGTTCGGCCTCAACTTCTCACTGCGGCTCACCGGTGAGTCCGGCTTCATCATCGCGTTGCTGGTCGGGCTGATCATCGGCAACTTCTTCAAGGGCTTTGCCGGCTATCTGAAGGAAGCAACCCGGCCCGAATGGTACATCAAGACGGCCATCGTCATCCTGGGCGCCACCCTGGGTGTCAAGGCGGCCTCGTCCACGGGACTGGCGACCGCGGTGTTGTTCCGGGGGCTGTGCGCCATCGTCGAAGCGTACTTGATCTACTGGGCGCTGGTGTACTTCGTTTCGCGGCGATTCTTCAAGTTCAGCCGGGAGTGGTCGGCGGTGCTGGCCTCCGGCATTTCGGTTTGCGGCGTGTCGGCCGCCATCGCCACCGGCGGCGCCATCGGGGCCAGACCCGTGGTGCCGGTGATGGTGTCATCCCTGGTGGTCATCTTTGCGGTGGTCGAACTGATCATCTTGCCCGCGTTGGCCGCGGCCGTGTTGCCCAGTCAACCGATGGTGGCCGGCGCCTGGATGGGTCTGGCCGTTAAAACCGATGGCGCGGCGGTAGCCAGCGGCGCAATCACCGACGCGCTGATCCGAGGTAAGGCAGCTGAAATGGGGATCAAATGGCAGGAGGGCTGGATCCTCATGGCCGCTACGACCACAAAGGTCTTTATTGATATGTTCATCGGTATCTGGGCCTTTGTGTTGGCGGTCATCTGGACCACCGTGATTGATCGCCGGCCGGGGGAGAAGGCCGCTGGCGCGGGCGAAGTCTGGAACCGCTTCCCCAAGTTCGTCATCGGCTATTTCCTGACCTTCCTCATCATGCTGGGGCTCGGCCTGGCAGCTCCCAATATGATGTCCAAGCTGTCATTGGCCTCCGGTGAGGCAGACGTCTTCCGGGTGCTTTTCTTCGTAATCACCTTCTTCTCGATCGGCTTGGTGTCGGACTTCAAGCAATTGCGAGCTGAAGGGATTGGCAAGTTGGCGATCGTGTACCTGATCTGCCTGTTTGGGTTCATCCTGTGGATCGGCCTGGCAATCTCGTTCATCTTCTTCCATGGCCTGACCCCACCGCTGGCAGGGTAGCAACGCGCAGGCAAGTAAACGCAACACTGCAGAATCCGTGTGTCCCATCACTGGGGCACGCTATGCAAGGGAGGTAACTCAAGATGGCAGAGAAAGCGGTCCAGTCAACAAAAGAAACAGAACCGGCTTACGAGCCGATGTTGCCGGGTGAGAACAAGCTCATTGCCTGGAGCTTGATCCTGGGCGTAGTTCTGTTAGCGATCCTGATCGTGGTCAGTTACACGCTCTTCCCCGGCAGCTTCTAGCTTCGAGCACAAATGGTAGGGCGCGCCGGCAGGCGAGCGTGTGCCGATGGTCGCGCGTTTCGATTTCATCCTGCCGGCGCGTTAATAGGTGTATTGCAGCGCGCTTTTCACAAGAGCGCATTGCCCGAGCTACGCGAGGGGACCACACCCCTTGTGCAGCCGATTGTGATTGTGCTGATGTGACTATAGGAGGAAGACTATGTCCGATTCCGAAACACCCTTGCTCGACGAGCTCGAGCAGGGTCCCTGGCCCAGCTTTGTCTCCGAGATGAAGCGCGCAGCCGCGAAGAAGGAGATGGCCAGAGACCTGCTGCGCCAGCTCGAACGGTCGTATCGCGACCGGATCGGCCACTGGAAGCACGGCGGCATCGTCGGCGTGAAGGGCTACGGCGGCGGCGTGATCGGCCGCTATTCCGATCTGCCCGAAGAGTTCCCGGCGGTCGCCGAGTTTCACACGCTGCGCGTGAACATGCCGTCGGGCTGGTTCTACAACACCAAGAAGCTGCGCGAGCTGTGCGATGTGTGGGACAAGCACGGCAGCGGGCTGACCAACATGCACGGCGCCACGGGCGACATCATCCTGCTGGGCACGCAGACCGCCGAGCTGCAGCCGTGCTTCGACGACCTGGCCGAGATCGGCTTCGACCTGGGCGGCTCCGGCTCGGACATGCGCACGCCGAGCTGTTGCGTGGGCCCGGGCCGCTGCGAGTACGCGTGCATTGACACGCTGGAGCTGCTCTACGATCTGACCATGACGTATCAGGATCAGCTCCACCGGCCGATGTTCCCGTACAAATCCAAGGTGAAGATCTCCGGTTGCCCGAACGATTGCGTGGCCGCGGTGCCCCGCTCCGACATCGCCATTGTGGGTACCTGGCGCGACAAGATCCGCATTGATCCGGCCGAGGTGGCCAACTACGCCAATGCCGGCTTCGACATCGCGGGCGAGGTGGTGGCGCTCTGCCCCACGCGCTGCATGACGTGGGATGCGCAGTCCAAGACGCTGACGATTGACGATGCGGAGTGCAACCGCTGCATGCACTGCATCAACCTGATGCCGAAGGCGCTGCGGGTGGGCCAGGAAAAGGGTGCGACGATCCTGGTGGGCGGCAAGGCGCCCATCGTGCACGGCGCGCTGCTCTCGTGGGTCATCGTGCCGTTCATGAAGATCGAGCCGCCCTACACCGAGCTGAAAGAGCTCCTGGACAAGATCTGGGAGTGGTGGGACGAGAACGGCAAGATGCGCGAACGCCTGGGCGAGCTGATCAATCGCCTGGGGATGCGCACCTTCCTGAAGGCCGTGGGCCTGCCGCCGGTGCCGCAGATGGTCAAGGCCCCGCGCGCCAATCCGTACTACTTCTGGGATCCGGAGGAGGTGAAGTAATGGCAACGCGCACAGATTTCGGCCCCCCCTACTTCAGGGACATGCTCCCGCCGGTCATCCAGAAGAACTACGGCCAGTGGAAGTATCACGAGCGGATCAAGCCCGGTCTGCTGGTCCACGTGGCCGAGTCGGGCGACCGGCTGTGGACCGTGCGGGTGGGATCGTCGCGGCTGGTCAGCACCGATTGGATCCGCGATGTGTGCGACATCGCCGATCGGTTCTGCGATGGCTATCTGCGCTTCACCAGCCGCCACAACGTCGAGTTCCTCGTCTCGGATGAGGCGAAGGTCGAGCCGCTGATCGCTTATCTGAACGAGCACGGCTATCCGGTCGGCGGCACGGGGCATTCGGTTACGAACATCGTCCACACGCAGGGGTGGATCCATTGCCACACGCCCGCCACCGATGCCTCGGGCATCGTCAAGGCGGTGATGGACGAGCTGTTCGACTACTTCAAGGAGTGGAAGCTGCCCGCCTACTGCCGGGTGAGCCTGGCGTGCTGCCTGAACATGTGCGGCGCGGTGCACTGCTCCGACGTGGCGATCCTGGGCATCCATCGCAAGCCGCCGGTGATCAACCACGACATCGTGCGCGCCCGCTGCGAGATCCCCAACGTCATCGCGGCGTGCCCCACCGGCGCCATCCGGCCCGATCCGAAGACCAAGTCGTTGATCGTCAACGAAGAGAAATGCATGTACTGCGGCAACTGCTACACCATGTGCCCGGGCATGCCGCTGGCCGATCCGGTCGGCGATGGGGTCTCGATCTGGGTGGGCGGCAAGGTCTCGAGCGCGCGCACCCCGCCGAAGTTCTCGCGGCTGGTGATCCCCTACCTGCCCAACAACCCGCCGCGCTGGCCCGAAGTCACCGCAGCCGTCAAGAACATCATCGAGACGTGGGCAAAGCACGCCCACAAGCACGAGCGCATGGGCGAGTGGATCGACCGCATCGGCTGGGAGCGCTTCTTCGATCTGACCGGCATCGAGTTCAAGGTGCAGCTCATCGACGACTTCACCCTGGCACCGGAGACGTATCGGAGTACGCCGACGTTTAAGTGGTAAAAGGAGCGCGTTAGATGGCTGACGAAGAGCTGAAGTCCAAGATCATCGAGTATGTGAAGAACAGCAAGAAGAAAGTGAGCGCACGGGATATCGCCGACGGCCTGGGGCTGGAGCATCGCGTGGTCAAGAAGGTGATCACCGAGATGGTCAATGCCGGCACGCTGGAGTTCGAGTCGTTCGGCGGCGCCACTTTCATCAAGCTGGGGAATGTGTAGCCGCGAATAGCACGCCTTGGACGAAGTCGTTGAAGCGACTTCGTCCAAAATCTGTGTCATTCGCGGCCTCGAATCAAGGAGGTAGAATGCCAGTCGTAGAGCTTGCCGGAACACAAGTCGAAGTAGATGAGGACGGGTTCATCCAGGATCCCGCATGCTGGAGCGAGGAGCTGGCCGCAGCCATCGCCCGGGCCGAGGACGTGCCCGAGCTGACCGAAAATCACTGGAAGGTGATCAACTACCTGCGCAACTACTATCAGCAGTTCGGCATCGCGCCGATGATCCGCAAGTTGTGCAAGGACACGGGTTTCTCGCTGAAGGAGATCTACGAGATGTTCCCCAGCGGCCCGGCGAAAGGCGCGTGCAAGATCGCGGGGTTGCCCAAGCCGACCGGGTGCGTGTGAGAGGGATCGGGGATCAGGGATTTGGGAATTAGGGATTGAGGTGGCGGCGGGTCTGCGCACGACGGCGGATCCAAGTTGGCCTTGTCCGATCATGCGTCGCGTGGCGTGTGGCGAAGATCATCGAGGTTCTACATGCCCCGCGAACACGGGGCTTCGCAGGCGCCCCCGCCGCTACCGCATCCGCAATGTCTTTTCTGAGGGAGCGAGCGTTGTCCACCTCTGCTGCTCTTTGGAGCCTTTTCTCGATCGTACTCATCGGCTTCGCCTATTGCGCGGCGCTGGCGTTCGTGCTGGGGCTGGTGTGGCGGTTGATCGGCTACCTGCGCACGCCGATGCCGTGGCCGGCCGTCGTGACCCCGGCGCCGACGAGCGACGCGGGCGCCGCGGTGCGGGTGGCAGGCGACGTGTTGTTCTTCCCGTCCCTCTTTCGGGCGGACAAGGCTTTGTGGGCGGGCGCCTGGATCTTTCATGTGGCTCTTTTTCTCATCTTGACCCGCCATCTGCGCTACTTTACTTATCCCGTTCCGGCCGTGGCCGTGGCCCTGTCGCCGGTGGCGCTGTGGGTGGGCTATGTCTTCGGGATGGCCGGGCTCTTCCTGTTCTGGCGTCGCCTGGCCCTGCCGCGCGCCCTCTACCTCTCCGGCATCCCGGACTACTTTGCGCTCGTCCTCCTCGGCCTGATCGCCGGCACCGGCATCGCGATGAAGTACTGGGCGCACGTCTATCTGGTGGACGTGAAGGCGTTCACGTTGGGCCTGATGACGCTGCGGCCGGTCGCGCCGCCTTCCCATCCGCTGTTCCTGGTTCATTTCGTCCTCGTGGCGCTCCTGATGCTCTACTTCCCCTTCAGCAAGCTGCTGCACGCGGGCGGCATCTTCTTCAGCCCGACGCGCAATCAGCCGTATGAGATCCAGAAGCGGGGGAAGAGGTATGTGGGGAATGGGTATTAGGGATTAGGTATTGGGGATAGGATACATGGCGAAATTCGATGAAACGCCGATCGTTAAAGAACCGGCGATCAACGGCATCTTGAAGCCGCCGGAGATCCGCGAGAACGCGACGGCCCATGTGAAGTGCTGGCCGAGCAAGCCGAAGGACACGCAGGCCATTGATCTGCCGACCGAGCGCGTGCCCGACTGGCAGGCGCGCGGGGTGGCGAAGCTAGGCGAGTTGCTCGAAAAGAACAAGGCGCTGCGGGTCTTCATGGACATCTGCGTGCGCTGCGGCGCGTGCGCCGACAAGTGCCAGTTCTACCTGGGCACCGGCGACCCGCACAACATGCCGGTGGCCCGCGCCGAGCTGCTGCGCGCCGTGTATCGGCGCTATTACACGCCCGCCGGCCGCTGGTTCCCCCAGGCGAACAACGCGGCCGACTTCGACGAGGAGATGCTGGCGCTCTGGTATACCTATTTCTACCAGTGCTCCGAATGCCGGCGTTGCTCGGTCTTCTGCCCCTACGGCATTGACACGGCCGAGATCACCATGGCCGCGCGGGAGATCATGGCCTCCATCGGCGTCAGCACGAAGTACGTGACCGAGGTGGTGGCGAAGGTCTACGAGCACGGCAACAACCTGGGCATCCCGCCGGCCGCGTGGAAGGACAACTGCGAGTTCCTGGAAGAAGACCTGCAAGAACAGACCGGCTTGCCGATCCGCTTTCCGGTGGACGATTACGGCGCGGAGGTGCTGTTGGTGGCGCCTTCGGCCGATAACTTCGCCAACACCGAGACGATGATCGGCTACGCCAAGATCTTCCACGTGCTGGGCGTGCGCTGGACCACCAGTACCTATTGCAACGAGGGGGGCAACTTCGGCCTCTTCTTGAACTACGCCAACCTGAAGAAGGTCAACAAGCGGATCGTAGACGCCGCGCGGATGTTGGGGGTCAAGACGATCATCTGGGGCGAATGCGGGCACGCGTGGCGGGCCGGCATCTTCACCCCCACGCTCAACGGGCCGATGGATATGTTCGATCCGCCCTACCCGTATCACATCTGCCAGTACGTCGCCGAGATGCTGCGGAAGGGCGCGTTCGCCGGCAAGATAGACAAGAGCGCCAACGATCAGTACATCGTCACCTATCACGACCCGTGCAATCCGGCCCGCGCCGGGCAATTGCTCGAGGAGCCGCGCGAGATCGTGCGCGCGGCGTGCAATCGCTTCATCGAGATGCCGGCCGATACGATCCGGGAAAAGACGTTCTGTTGCGGCGCCGGCGGCGGGCTCCTCACCGACGAGGTGATGCCCATCCGCATGGCGGGCGGCAAGCCGCGGGCCATGGCGGTCAAGCACGTCGGCGCGAACTTCGTGGCCACCCCCTGCGCCATCTGCAAGGCGCAACTGCCCGAGGTCATGAAGTACTGGGATGTGCCGGCCGAAGTGGGGGGCGTGGTGCAATTGTTGGGCAATGCCCTGAAGCTGTGAGAGCGAGACTCAGTAGATCACAATTTTGCTGCTCCAAGCCGGTCTGTGACCGGCGGTCGGGGGTCACAGACCCCCTCTGAGCTTGAATCTGTGATCTACTGAGACTGGAGAGGGGAGAAAAGAGAGGGCGGTTTCTTTGATCCCTGAACGGAGTGGTGCATGCGCAAGTTGATCCTTATCGTCGCTGTTGTGACGATCGTTTTGTTGGTGATCGGCTTTTACCCGTCGTGGGTCGAGAAGCCGGTGGTGAACGGCGCGGGGCCGATGGCGGTGAACGTGTCCGCGCAGTATGCCGCGCCGGAATACCACAGCCCGCTGGACTACTATCGGACCCATCACATGGACCTGCTCGACCGCGGGGACTTGCAGCAGGCCGATTGCCTTTACTGTCACGAACCGGAACGGAGCTGCAACAACTGCCACCGCTACGTGGGCGTAAGCCCGATCGTGCGATAACGCAGCAAAGCCGCACTCACGTTTTACGTTTCACGTTTTACGTTTCACGTTTCACTCCCGGAGCAAATCCTATGCCAGATACCCCTTCTCGTCCGTCCACCTTCGTCAGCCGCCGACAGCTCATCCTGACCGGGATGGCGATGGTCGGCGCGGCATGGGCGGGGACCCTGGTACAATCCAGGTTATTCGGGGAAGCAGCGGCCGGAGAAGCCAGGCCGATCGTCTTCCCCCTGGCCGAACTGCCGGTGGGGGGCGTGCGGCCCATCACTTACGGCGGCGTCCCGGCCCTGGTGATCCGCACGCCGGAAAGCATCCGCTGCTTCTCGTTGATCTGCACCCATCTGGGTTGCATCGTGCAATGGCAAGAGGCCAGCCAGGGCTTCTATTGCCCGTGCCACGAAGGCCGCTTCGATCAGTTCGGCGAGGTGATCGCCGGGCCGCCGCCCGTGGCCCTGGAGCAGTTCCCGGTGCGCGTGGAAGGGGAACAGGTGATCGTGGGGGAGGCGTGAGGCGTAAAACGTGAAACGTCAAGCGTGAGATGGAAGGTGGAGGGTAAGATATGAAGCGGTTGTGGGTGGTATGGGTGTTGGTGGTGGGGGCGGTGTTGGTCCTGGCGATCGCGGGATCGTCGCAGGCGTTGCCGGAATATTCCGCGCAGACGGGCGAGCCGTGCGCGACATGTCATATCAGTCCGTCGGGCGGCGGATTGCGCACCCCGCGCGGCCAGGCGTGGGTGGGCAGCGGCCGGCCGGCGGCGGTGCCGCCTCTGGAAAAGGCGTTGGCCGTGTTGGGGGTGCGGTTGCGCACCAACGCGCAGGACTTCATCGCCGCGCCGGGGACCCGGAGCCCGGCGCCATCCATGCCGGTTACGTCCGCCCAGGCCGAAAAGGTGCGCGCCTGGTTGCGGGCTTATGAGGGCAATTGAAGCCATGAGCGGATTCTCTCGACGTACCTTCATCAAGCTCACCGGGCTGAGCGCCGCCGCGGCCGCCAGCGCCTTGGGCACGCGCTCGCTGCTGGAACAGCGCACCGGCTCGACGGTCCGGGCGGCAGCCGCTGCCGCCGGCCGGCAAGAGACGCTGGTCAACACGACCTGCGCGCTCTGCCCGGCGGGATGCGGCCTCCAGGTGCGGGTGGTGGACGGCCGCGCGGTCAAGGTGGAAGGCAACCCGCTCCATCCGGTCAACCAGGGAGTGTGTTGCCTGCGCGGACAGGCGTCGCTCGAGGCGCTCTATAGCCCGGAGCGCATTCGCCATCCGCGAGTGCAAACCGGACCGAAAGGCGGCGGCGACTGGCGGGAGATCTCGTGGGACGAGGCGCTGGCGCTCGTGACGGCGAAGCTGGCGGAGCTGCGCCAGGCCGGCCAGGCGCACACCGTGGCGTTCCTGCACGGCGAGACGCGCGGTTCGCTGCGCGGCCTGATCCATCGCTTCATGGCCGCCTACGGCTCGCCCAACGTGTTGGCGCTGGAGCCGCCGGGCGAACAGACGGCCCGGCTGACGATGTTCCTCTCCCAGGGCATCAACGGCTATCCGGTCTACGACCTGAACAACGCCAACTACGCGATCGCGTTCGGCGGCAACCTGCTGGAGAGCAGCCGCCATGTGATCGGCTATCTGGCCGCGCTGGCGTTCATGCGGCGGGGCCGGCCGCGGCGCGGCAAGTTCGTGGCCGTGCATCCCCGGCTCTCGCTCACCGGCGTCAAGGCCGACGAGTGGGTGCCGATCCGCCCCGGCACCGAAGGGGTGCTGGCGCTCGGCATGGCCAACGTCATCATCAACAGCAACCTCTACGATGCCGATTTCGTCCGCGATTTCACCTTCGGGTTCGAGGATTTCACCGACGCGCAGGGCAAGCCCCATATCGGGTTCAAGCGCCTGGTGTTGGAGCACTACAACCTGGAGCGGGTAGAGTTCATCACCGGCGTGCCCGCGGCCACCATCGCCCGGCTGGCCGGCGAGTTCGCCACCAACCGGCCGGCCGTGGCGATCATGCCGGTCGAGCCGGACGGCCTCGACCTGTATGCGGCCCTGGCGGTGCACGCGCTCAACGCGCTGGTCGGCTCGCTCGACGCGAAGGGCGGGGTGCTGGTGCAGCGCTTCCCCGAGCTGGCGCCCTGGCCGGCCTATCAGGCCGACGCCATCGCGCAGGCCGGCCTGAGCCAACCGCGGCTCGACGCGGACCATCCGTTCGGCGTCCCGCTGACCGGCGCGGCCTTGGCCGATCGGCTGCTGGCGGCTGCGCCCTATCCGGTCAATGCGCTTTTCCTGTACAACACCAACCCGGTCTTCGAGTCGCCGGCCGGCGGCCGGATGGCCGAGGCGCTGCTGAAAGTGCCCTTCGTGGTCAGCTTCGCCTCGACGCTGGACGAATCGGCCGCGCACGCCGACCTGATCCTTCCCGCCAGCACCTTCCTGGAGGTGTGGGGCGATGACTTCGTCGAAGGGACCGGCTATGCGGGCGTATCGCTGCGTCGGCCGGTGGTCGAGCCGGTCCACGACACGCGCAATCCGGCCGACGTGCTGCTCCAGTTGGCGGCCCGATTGGGCGGGCCGACGGCGCAGGCGTTGCCCTACGCCGACTACAAGTCGCTGGTGGAATCCCGGCTGGCGGCCATTGACATGGACCGGGACCGGTTTGTCGAAAACGGCGTCTGGTCGGAGATGGTCTACTTCAACGCGCAGCCGGGAAGCCCCGCCTGGGCCAACGTGGTGGGCCGCGACCGGCTGAACGCGCCGAAGGACGGCCGGTTCGACTTCTTCTCGCGCGAGCTGTTCGCGCTGGCCGCCGCGGGCGCGTTGCCGCTGCCTGCGGCCAGCGGCGTGGCGCCGGCCGACCTGGCGTGTCTGCCGCACTTCACGGCGCCGGCCGATGACGCCAGCGCCGAATATCCGTTCCTGCTGGTTTCGCAGGGCCTCATCACCCGGCCGCGCAACTGGGAGGGGATCTTGCCCACGCTCCAGGAGTGCTACGGATTGCAATCCAACATGAAGTGGAAATCGTGGGTCGAGATCAGCCCGGCCGCGGCGAAGTCGCTCGGCGTCGCCAGCGGCGACCGCGTCTGGGTGGAGTCGCCGGCGGGCCGGGTGCAGGCGGTGGTGCGCATCTATCCCGGCCTGTGGCCCAACGCCGTCTATCTGCCGGCCGGCCTGGGCCATCGCACGCTCGTCCGCTGGGGCCGCGGCTCGGCGTCCAACATCGTCATCGGCGCCAACGTCCATCAGCTTCAAGCCGACTCCGGCGTCACACGCGTGCGCATCTACAAATCATAACCCGACACAGATCACATCGTTTCACGTTTCACGTTTTACGTTTTACGTTTCACGTTTCACTTTTCACGGAGGCCACATGCCCCGCTGGGGAATGGTCATTGATCTCGACAAGTGCTTCGCCTGTCAAAGCTGCACCGCGGCGTGCCGGATGGAGAACAACACGCCGCCGGCCGGGCCCGATCAGACCGAGCGCGGCCGGGCGATCCTCTGGAACGAGGTGCTTGCCTTCGTCCACGGCGAGTATCCGAAGGTCGAGGTGCTGCTCGTGCCGCGGCCGTGCCAACACTGCGACAATCCGCCCTGCGTGCGCGTCTGTCCGGTGAAGGCCACCTACAAGAACGAAGAGGGGATCGTGCTGGTGGACTACGAGCGGTGCATCGGCTGCCGGATGTGTACCGTGGCGTGCCCGTACCAGGTGCGCTACTTCAACTGGCATCGGCCGGAGTGGCCGGAGGCGCTGAAGGCGCACCTGAACCCCGCGCCCGAGGTGGCCCCGCGGCCGGTCGGCGTGGTGGAAAAGTGCACCTTCTGCATCCAACGGCTGCGCCAGGCGCGCGAAAAGGCCGCCGCGGAGGGCCGCGTCTTCGTCGCCAGCGACTATCAGCCGGCGTGCGTGCAAACGTGCACCGGCCACGCGCGCTACTTCGGCGACCTGGACGATCCGAACAGCCTGGTCTACGAGCTATCCCATAGCCCGCGCGCCTTCCGGCTGCTGGAGGAGATGGGAACCGAGCCGAAGGTGTATTATTTGAAGCAGGGATGAACTGGTAGATTGGTAGATTCAGTAGATCACAGATTCAAGCTCAGAGGGGGTCTGTGACCCCCGACCGCCGGTCACAGACCGGCTTGGAGCAGCAAAATTGTGATCTACTGAGATTGGTAGATTGGGACATGGCACCAATCTACTCTCCACCGGAGACCAAGAATGGAACGATTGCGCGAATCGGATCTCGAACGTACCGTCTTGAACCCGTTGCGCCACACCACGCTGCCGTTTTGGTTCGCGATTGCGCTGCTCGCCGCGGTGTTCGCGGCCGGCGTGATCGCGCTGATCCGGCAATGGTTCCTGGGCCTGGGCGTCACAGGCATGAGCCGGCCGGTCTATTGGGGCATTTACATCACGAACTTCGTGTTCTTCATCGGCATCAGCCACGCCGGCACGCTCATCTCGGCCATCCTGCGCGTGACCCAGGCCGAATGGCGCCGGCCGATCACGCGCGTCGCGGAGGCGATCACCTTTTTTGCCCTGATCCTCGGCGCGCTGCAGATCTTGATCGACCTGGGCCGGCTCGACCGCGTCTTCAATCTGTTGATCTACGGCCGCTTCCAGTCGCCCCTGTTGTGGGATGTGACGTGCATCAGCATCTACCTGCTGAGCAGCACCCTCTATCTCTACCTGCCGATGATCCCCGACCTGGCCCGGCTGCGGGATAAAAGGGTCGGGCTCAGCAATCAAAAATCAGAGGCCGGGGACCAGCGGTCGTGGCTCAGGGATTGGCGCTATCATTTGTACCGGATCATGGCGCTGGGTTGGCACGGCAGCGCCGAGCAGGTCCGCCGTTTGGAGCGCGGCATCAGCATCATGGCCGTGCTGATCATCCCGATCGCGGTCTCGGTGCACACGGTCGTGTCGTGGATCTTCGGCATGAACATGCAGCCGATGTGGCACAGCACGATCCTGGGCCCCTACTTCGTCGTCGGCGCGATCTTCTCGGGCATCGCCATGCTCTTCTGCTTCATGACCCTGATCCGCAAGATCTGGCATCTGGAGCCGTGGATCGGCGCCAAACAGTACGATTACCTGGGCCTGCTGCTGCTGACGATGACCCTGTTCTGGGGCTACTTCACGCTGGCGGAATACCTGACGACCGGCTACGGCACGCTGGTGCACGAGCAGGTGGTGTTGCAGGCCAAGCTGAGCGCCGAATACGCGCCGTGGTTCTATGCCATGTTGACCTGCAACTTCGTCATCCCGATCGCCATCCTGGTGCGCCGGAAGGGGCGCACGCCGGTCGGCACCCTGATCGCGTCGCTGGCGATCCTGGTCGGCATGTGGATCGAGCGCTTCACCATCATCGTGCCGACCCTGACGCGGCCCTCGCTGGGCTACGAGAAGGCGATCTACGCGCCCACGGTGACCGAGGTGCTGATCACGGCCGCCTCTCTGTCGCTGTTCGCGCTGCTCTTCCTCCTCTTCTTCAAGGTTTTCCCGGCCATCTCGGTGTGGGAAGTAGAAGAAGGCGAGCACATCGCAGCGGCGCGGCTCAAAGCGGCCGAGCTCCTTGCGCAACCAGCGTCTCACGCTTGACATTTCACGTTTCACGCTTCACGTTTCACGGAGCATTGCATCATGGCCCATTGGATCATTGACACTGCCGGCGTCGGCTCGCTGATCGTGCTGTTGGTGGCCGGCTCGGTTCTGATCGCTTATGTGCTGATGGCGCGTTGGATCGTGCAGGCGCCCAGAGACGATGCCGGTAAGGCCGAATTCATTCGGCCCCATGCCGACCGGGGCGAGAGCCGGGAAGGGGTGCGATCGTCATGAAGCGGCACTTATCGGCGTTGGTTCTGGCATTGTTCGTGATGGCCTCATTGGCCGCGCCGGCCTTCGCTCAAGGCGCCGTGCCGGCCAACTACTGCGTGGCCTGCCATACGGCCAACGACCCGCTCCTGGCCCGGCCCGACCCGTGGCAGGGCAACGTGGCCCACTCGGCCGTCGAGCCGTGCCCCGCCCTGAAGGCCAGCCGCCAGGAAGTCTACTACACCGAGCGGCTGCTGTTGGCGACCACGCGCTCCTTTGATCGTCTTGGCCGCGGCGCGGGGGGCAAAACCGCGGACAACCTGGCCGCGTTTCGCGATGGCTACAGCCGCCTCCTGGACACGACGCCGACCAGCCTGGACGCGTACACCGCTCAGGCCCAACTGCTGCGCTTCCGCGGCAACAAAGTATATGCGCAGTTGACGCAGCGGTTCGACGCCGCGCGGCGGGAGCGGGTGCTCCTGGCCGGCGTGCTCATCACGCTGGTGGTGCTGGGGTCGCTGGCCTGGGGTTTGCGCAACACGCTGCGATTCCAGCAG
>Ga0209162_1001202_pt1 | contig 26269 bp, 21 predicted proteins | sample YNPNPMetaG_FD_187121 | JGI IMG/M metagenome (GOLD analysis project Ga0209162, IMG submission 187121) | Anoxygenic and chlorotrophic microbial mat microbial communities from Yellowstone National Park, USA - YNP NP MetaG (SPAdes) (version 2) ...
CCTCACCCCCCTTTGTCCCCCCTCTCCCTCTGGCCTTGCGGCCAGGGGAGAGGGGGGATCAGCCCACCCCCTCCCCTCGCCCGCCGCCGCAGGCGAGGGGGAGAGGGGAGGGGGCAGGGGGGAGGGGTGAGGGCCAGGCGGAATTTTAACGCCCGTCCAAAGTGTAAACCAATTTCCTCAGAAAATTGAACCATCCCAGGAAACGAATAAAAAAACCGCATGGTGCCTCTGGTGTCCTTTGGAGTGGTTTTCAGACAAGCTCTCAGGGCCGGGCAATGGCTCACGAATTTTAACGCAGGTTTAGCAGATAGATATTGACTTTATAATAAAAACATGGTATAATGATTCCAGATTGAGTCAGATGCTATCTCGACAATGTTAAATTAGCGTAAATGGCGGTCAAGGTGGACCTCACCCCATCCCCCCACCCCCTCCCCTCCGAATTCCGAATTCGGAATTCCGAATTCGGGAGGGGAAGGGGGCCAGGGGGTAGGGGTGAGGTCGAATCGAACATTGTCGAGCTATGACATCAAGAGGGGAATGGCTGTGTTAGAAAAGTTTGTCTATCTCGACAACGCCGCGGCGACGCGGCTGGATGAGCGGGTGTTGGAGGCGATGACGCCCTACTTTTTCGACCTGTACGCCGTCGCCACCTCGCAGTTTGGGTACTCGCTGGGGGTGGATGCCCGGGATGCGCTGGACGAGGCGCGCGCCAGGGTGGCCGCCGCGCTCGGCGCCAAACCGGAAGAGTTCATCTTTACCTCCGGCGACACCGAATCGAGCAACCTGGCGCTCAAGGGGGTGGCCCTGGCGCTGGGCGAAAAGAAGGGCCGCCACATCATCACCAGCCCCATCGAGGACTTTCCGGTGCTCTATAGCGCCCGCGCGCTGGAAAAGCAGGGCTTTCGCGTGACCACTGTGCGCGTGGACGAGACGGGCCGCGTGGACCTGGATCACCTGCGCGACGCGATCACGCCGGAGACGATCCTGATCTCGATCCAGGCGGCCAATCAGGAGATCGGCACACTGCAGGACGTGCAGGCGATCGGGGAGATTGCCCGTGAGAAGGGGGTGCTCTTTCACACCGACGCGACGCACAGTTTCACCCGCGTCCCGCTGAATGTGCAGGAGACACCGGTGGATCTGGTCACCGTCTCGGCACACACCATCCACGGGCCCAAGGGCATCGGCGGGCTGTACGTGCGCCAGGGGACGCCCATCCGCAAGTGGATGGACGGCGGCTTTCAGGAGTTCGACCTGCGCCCCGGCGTCGAGAACATCCCCGGCGCGGTCGGCTTTGCGAAGGCGGTCGAGTTGGTGACGCCGGAGGAGACGGCGCGCCTGCAGGGGCTGCGCGACCGGTTGATCGAGCACCTGTTGCAGGTGCCGCACTCGCGCCTGAACGGCCACCCGGTCTATCGCCTGCCGCAGAACGCCAACATCTCTTTCCGCTTCGTCGAGGGCGAATCGCTGCTCCTGCACCTGGATATGCGCGGTTTCGCGGTCAGCACCGGCTCCGCCTGCTTCAGCCGCTCGCTGGAAGCCAGCCACGTCATCCTGGGCATCGGGGGTGACCACGAGCGCGCGCACGGCTCCGTCCGCTTCACCTTCGGGCGCTTTAACCAGGAATCGGACGTGGATGCAGCCGCGCAGGCGGTGGCCGAGGTCGTGGAAGAGTTGCGTAAGATCAGCCCGTTGGGGAAGGAATGAGCGAGGGGGCGAATGGGCGAATGGGAAGAAATATACGGAACAAGAAATATGGAGGATGAATTATGCCATTACCATACAGTGAACTCGTGATGGAACATTTCCGCCATCCGCACAACGTGGGGCGGATCGAGGACCCCGACGCCAGGGCCATCGAGGGCAGTCCGGCCTGCGGCGACATGGTGGCCGTCTATCTGAAGGTGGACCCCGAAACGCAGCGCATCACCGACATCAAGTTCGAGTCCTACGGCTGCGCTTCGAACATCGCCACCGGCTCGATCATCACCGAACTGGCCAAAGGCAAGACGCTGGAGGAGGCCAGGCAGATCACCTGGAAGCAGGCATCGGAGGCGCTGGGGGGATTGCCGCCGATCAAGGCGCACTGCTCGGTGCTGGCGGTGGATGGGCTGCGGGCGGCCATCGAGAATTACGAGGAGCGCCACGGCCTGGTCAAGGAGCAGGAGCCGACGACGGTCGAGTTTGTGCGCAGGCGGCTCAAACATGTGATGAACCCGGTGACCGGCTTGGATGTCGTGCGCACCAAATTGGTGGAGGAGATCGAGGTTGCCGACGGCGTGGTGCGCGTGGTGATTGACCTGCCGGCCGATCACCAGTTCGCCAACAACATCCGCGACGAGATCGTCGAAAAGCTCGGCCATCGCTGGGATGTAAAGCAGGTCGAAGTGGTGTTCACGGAGTAGCGCAAGTTTTCCCGCCCCGGCAGGGTCTGGCTGCCTACCCTCCCGCAGGTTTGGGCGCAATAACAAGACCAGGGCACGCCCAGATGACCGGCTGCATCGGTTGTCAGCCCCTTTCTAACCTGCGGGAGGGTTCAGGGTAGGCAGTTACGCTCCGGCGGGGTCTGGGACCCCGCCGCCACGGGACCACAGACTCCCGGTGAGCACAGCTTTTTCCCGCTCCGGCGGGGTCTGGGACCCCGCCGCCACGGGACCACAGACTCCCGGTGAGCACAGCTTTTTCCCGCTCCGGCGGGGTCTGGGACCCCGCCGCCACGGGACCACAGACTCCCGGTGAGCACATGTGATACAAGGAGGAAGACGATGGCAGAGATCAAGGTGGATTGCAGGGGGCAGACCTGCCCGGTGCCGCTGGTCGAGACGCGCAAGGCGTTGCGCAAAGCCGCACCTGGGGATGTGGTCGAGGTCGTGGGCACACATCCAGCCTCGAAGAAAGAGATCCCGATGGCGGTGCGGGCACTGGGGCTGGAACTGCTCAGTGTGGACGGAACAGAAACAGATTGGACGATTCGCATTCGCCGATAGGAGAGGCCAGGACAGAACAGCCGGTCGTTGTCTACACTCAGAAAGGTTGACTCTTCTGTGATCGGGTGAAAGGGTTCCTTTCCGAACAGGGTGTTTCCTACAGAGAGCGAGATATATCCCAGGATGCAGCAGCCATCCGGGAATTGGAGGCGCTGGGGGTGATGACCACGCCGGTTGTGCGCGTTGGGGACGAGATCGTGATCGGCTTCGACCGGCCACGTCTGGCCGCGTTGCTGGAGATGCGTTTACCCTCTGCGCTTCCCGAAGCTGCCAAAGGAGGACAGGATGAGCACTGAACTGCAACACCCCGAGCGGGTCACCATAATCCTGCACAGCGGCGACATGGACAAGGTCTATAGCGCGCTGATCATCGGCAACGGCGCCCTGGCGATGGGGATGGAGGCTTCCATCTACTTTACCTTCTGGGGCCTTCAGCGATTGAAGAAGGGGGGGCTGGAGAAAGGCCCGCTCTCCAAGATGCACATGCTGGGGCTGGGCCGGTGGATGATCAGGCAGCGGATGAAGAAGGCCAACGTCGCTTCGCTGGAAAAACTGCTGCGGGATTTCAAAGAGCTGGGCGGCAAGATCATCGCCTGCGAGATGACGATGGAGATCATGGGCGTCCGCCGCCAGGACCTGCGCGAGGACCTGATTGACGAGTACGGCGCGGTGGGCACCTACATCGAGGAAGCGCGCCGCTCGCAGATCACATTGTTCATCTGACAGGAGTTACGCTGCTGCCCCTGTTTTGGACGCGGACCAACACGGATGCACACAGATGTTGGGGATTTATCAGCGGGCTTTTGAAGCAGAAGAACTGGGGCTGCTCCCGCCGGATTTGTGACCCGGCGGTCCTCCATTGGCAGGGGTCACAGATCATTGGCATCCAGGTAAGGCACGAGCGATTGGAAATCGCACCGGTCGGGGCAGAGCGGCGCTCTGCCCCTGGCCGTCCGCCTGCGCGGACGGAGGCGTCCACGCCGGTGGATGCCCGGCCGCATAAACCACCAAGGACACCAAGGACACGAAGGATGATTTCAGGCCCTTTGTGTCCTTTGTGTCCTTGGTGGTAAGCTTTTCAGACCGGCTCTGAGGTGCGACTGAATCGCTTCGCTTGATGCGTAGGGGGTCACAGACCCCCGCCGGGCAATGGGGGGCCCCCCGCCAAGATTTTTTCAGTAGCCGGCAATTGCCTTTTGGCCCCCAATCGGGTATAATGGGTTCGAAAATACAGGGCAAACAGGAGGGCGTAGAATGGGAATCGGAGAGGTAGTAGGGACGCTGTTTTCAGGTGTGGGAGTTCTCATCGTTTTTGCCATCGTCATCCTGGCCTCGGCCATCAAGATCGTCCAGGAATATGAACGGGGCGTTATCTTCCGGCTGGGTCGGTTGCAGGGGGCCAAAGGGCCGGGCCTGTTCTTTATCATCCCCATCATTGACCGCATGGTCAAGGTGGACCTGCGGGTCGTCACGCTGGACATCCCGGCCCAGGAGGCGATCACCCGTGACAACGTGACGGTGCGGGTCAACGCCGTAGCCTATTTCCGCGTCATTGACCCCTGTGATGCCATTGTCCAGGTAGAGGATTATCGGCGGGCCACCTGGCAGATTGCCCAGACCAGCCTGCGGTCGGTGTTGGGCCAGTCAGACCTGGACGAGCTGCTGATCCACCGCGACGAGATCAACCACAAGCTGCAAAAGATTATTGATGAGGCCACAGCGCCGTGGGGCATCAAAGTCAGCATCGTCGAGGTCAAGGATGTAGAGCTGCCCGATACGATGAAGCGGGCCATGGCCCGTCAGGCCGAGGCGGAGCGCGAAAAGCGGGCCAAGATCATCCACGCCGAGGGCGAATTCAGTGCTGCCCAGCAACTCCAGGATGCTGCCCGTGTGATTGCCCAGGAGCCGGCTGCCATTCAACTTCGCTACCTGCAAACCCTGACCGAGATCGCCGTGGAAAAGAACTCGACCATCATCTTCCCGATCCCGATCGAGTTCTTCAAGGCCTTTGCCGGGCTGTTGGAAGGCACGAAAGGGCAGGAGTAAAACTCCGGCCTGTTCGGTCGGTGCCAGGCAGTTGTCATAACTGCCTGGCACCGGATGCTGGACAACTCCGGCCTGAGCCTGCCCCATGCGATTGGAAATCAGCCGCCCCGGGCACGCTGTGCCGGGCGTCGGCCTGCGCCGACGCCTCCGGTAGCGACCCATTTTGACAAAATGGCCACTCTCTGGTATACTGCTTGATGGGGTCAGAGAGGGGGTCCGGCCGCCATACCCCGGAGGGATGGCCGAGTGGTTAATGGCGACGGTCTTGAAAACCGTTGTGGCCGCATGGTCACCGGGGGTTCGAATCCCTCTCCCTCCGCTCATGGTAAACTGCAAATCAGATCGGGGGAGGTGCCGGAGAGGTCGATCGGGACCGCCTGCTAAGCGGTTGAGGGGCACAAAAAGCTCCTCCCAGGGTTCAAATCCCTGCCTCCCCGCCTGCAAGCCCTCGTAGCTCAGAGGATGAGAGCGTCTCCCTGCGGAGGAGAAGGCCGCGCGTTCGAATCGCGCCGAGGGTGCTGGCCGGTGATGGTCGCTCTGGAGAGGACCATCACCGGCTCTTTTTGTGGGCGCTCCCGCGCCGGGCGTCGGCCTGCGACGGGACGACTCCGGTCGGCGCAGGCTGACTGTCTGCCCGTCCGACTATTTGTCCTCTCACCGCCTCTTCGCCAGTGTTCCCGTCCACCGTTACCACCAGCACATCCCCGGCACGGAGCACCGTCCCGCCACGTGGCACCATCACCTGGTGTCCACGGCGCAGGCTGGCAATCACACAGCCAGGCGGCAGGGCCAGTTCGCTCAGGCGGCGACCATCGGCAGGGACACCGGGCGCAAGCTCCAGTTCCAGCACCCGCACGCATGGCGGGGTGAAGGCATCCAGGCGCAGGGCGGCCTCGCGGTGACGTTGAGCTGCGCGGCGCTTGAGCGCCACGTTGTAGGCGCGAATCACGTCCGAGCGGCGCAGTAGCCCGATTACCCGGCGCGGGTCGCTGCGTTCCACCACCGGCAGGCGGCCCACATCCAGGCGACTCATCCGCTGCAGAGCGGCGTGCAGCGTCTCGTCGGGGTAAGCCACCTGCACCGCGCGGGAACACGCCTCCCCCACCGTCGCGCCGTGCGCGGTCCGGATGTCCTGCGTGGCAAACATCCCCGCCAGCCGCCCCTCCGCATCCAGCACCGGCAGCCCCTGACGGCGGGTGCGCGTCATCAGGTCGGCGGCCTCCTCCAGCGGGGTGGACTCGCGCAGGGTCGGGAAATCGGTATCCATCACCTCGGCCACCGTCAGCGCTTCCAGCACGTTCACGTCCCGCCCGCGGTCGAGACGGATGCCGTGCCGCGCCAGCCCCAGCCCATAGACCGAGTCATGCTCGATGCGCTGTGAAATCAGCAAACTGACCGCCACGCTGAACATCAGCGGCAGGATGATGCGGTAATCGCCGGTCATCTCGAACAGGAGCAGGATGGCGGTCAGCGGCGCGTGGACGGCTCCCGCCAGCACTGCGGCCATGCCCACCAAGGCGAACGCCGCTGGAGCGATTCCCAAACCCGGGAACAGGCGCGCCGCCATCTGGCCAAACGCGCCCCCCAACATCGCCCCGATAAAGAGCGACGGGGCGAACACCCCGCCAAAAAAGCCGCCGCCGATGCTGACGGGGGTGAGAATCACCTTGGCAGCCAGCAGCGCCAGCAGCAGGATCAGCCCCAGGGCGTTGCGGTTCAACACCTCGCCAATGGTCTCATAGCCCACGCCGAAGACTTGCGGCAGGAAGGAGCCCGCCAGCCCGACGACCGCTCCTGCCGCCGCCGTCTTGAGCGGACGCGGCACCCGCCAGCCGCCGAACAGGTCTTGCATCCGATAGAGCAGGCGCACATAGGCCGCCGCCACCGGTCCCGCCAGCAGGCCGAGCAGCAGGTAGAGCGGCAGTTCCCAAACCGAATGCAGGGCATATTGTGGAACGAGGAAGGCTGGCGATGTGCCGCTCAACGCCTGTGTGAAAACCGACGAGGTGACCGCCGCCACCAGAATCATGCCCACCGCCGCGCTGTCGGTCTGCCCCAGCAGCACCTCCAGGGCAAAGAACACCCCGGCGATGGGCGCGTTGAAGGCGGCAGCGATGGCCGACGCCGCGCCCGCGGCCACCAGGGTCTGCACGCGCTCCTCGGCAAAGCGCAGCCACTGCCCGAACATCGAACCCAGATGGGCGCCGATTTGCACCGAGGGGTCTTCCGGCCCGACCGAAGCGCCGAACCCGATGGACAGGACGGCCGCCAGAGCGCGGGCCGGCAGGGTACGGTATGGCAGCCGTCCGCCGGCCAAGGCAATCGCCTGCATCACGGAGGGCGTGCCGTGCAAGGTCTCGCCGCGCAGGGTGAAATGCGCCAGAGCACCGACAAGCAACCCGCCCAGAACAGGTAGCAGCGCGACCCATGCCCCAGTCAGCGCGCCAAAGGTCAGTCCGCGCAGCGCCTCGATGAGCCACTTGAAGAGCCAGACTCCCGCACCGCTGGCCAGGCCCACCAGCACGGCGACCCCGCCAAAGCGCAGGGTTTCGGAGGGAAAGAGAGATTCGAGACGGGAGAGAACAGGCAGAGACCTCATCGTAATCCAAGTGTTTGATTCAACCTTCCACCAGCCGAAGGCATTGCCATCGGCGACCTCTGGACCCCTTGTCAAGGTGATGACGATTATACACTCAACCCCAACTCTTTTCAAACCTGATCGCCTGACATTGACAATCAGGCCCATTTGGCATATACTTCCCCTGCTCTCCAGCCACGAGAGCCATCTTGTGCACAGGAGCGACCATGAGCTTGCAAAACGACATCGCAGAAATCCTGGTCCCTGAACAGGCGATCCGGCAGAAGGTCGCCGAACTGGGCAGGCGCATCTCCGAAGATTATCAGGATAAGGAATTGTTGCTGGTTGGCCTGTTGCGAGGGGCCATTGTCTTCCTGTCCGACCTGATGCGGGCCATCACCATCCCGGTCCAGCTCGACTTTATCGGCATCTCCAGCTATGGGGCCAGCACCCAGAGCGGCGCGGTGCGGCTGGTCATGGACCTGGAGACCGATATCGCCGGGCGGCATGTGCTCATCGTCGAGGACATTGTGGACACGGGCAAAACGCTGGCCTATCTGGTTGAAAACCTCAAGGCCCGCCAGCCGGCCAGCCTGCGCATCTGTGCCCTGTTGGATAAACCGGCACGCCGCCAGGTGCCGATCCAGGTGGATTACGTTGGCTTTGAGATCCCCGACAAGTTCGTGGTGGGCTACGGCCTGGACTTTGCTGAAGACTACCGCAACCTGCCCTTTGTCGGCGTGCTCAAGGCACCGTTGTACAAGAAGGTGCTGATGCGGAGCGCCATCCTGCGCAAACTGAGCGACTACCTGAATCGGGCGCTGACCTGGTCCCAACTCGTCGCCTGGGCGCAGGAGACCCTCGCCGCTGGCGACCTTCCGGCCGACGACGAAGCGGTGTTGCGCGACCTGGTGGGCCACGCCACTGCCGGCCTGACGGTCGAGGAGTGCCATGAGCTGGTGAGACGATTGGGATACGAATTGCGGGTGAGCACCGCCATCCTGAGCCGATAAAAGTCTACCACTTGGGCCGGGGGGATGAGGAGGGGTCAGAAGTGGCTTGTTACCAATTCATCAGTTGTAGGACCAGGTCGCCAGGAGGTTGAAATGTCTCTTGAAAAGCTGATCGCCGTGGCGCGGGGTGAAGAACCCGCCGATCTGTTGCTGAAGAATGCCCAACTGGTCAATGTCCTGTCGGCTGAAATCCATCCTGCCGACATCGCCATCTGGCAGGGGCAGGTGGTCGGCTTTGGCGACTACCCGGCCCACGGCACCATTGACCTGAGGGGGCAGTATGTCTGCCCCGGTTTCCTGGACGCCCATGTCCATCTGGAAAGCTCTATGGTCCAGCCCGCCGAGTTTGCCCGCGCCGTGGTGCCTCGCGGGACCACGGGCGTCATCTGCGATCCGCACGAAATTGCCAACGTCCTGGGCCTGGAGGGGGTACGCTACATCCTGGAGGCCAGCGCGGGCCTGCCCCTCAGCGTCTATGTCATGGCCCCCTCGTGCGTCCCGGCCACCCACCTGGAGACGGCCGGGGCGGAGCTGAACGCCCCGGCCATTGCCGCGCTGCTGAAATGCGAGCGGATCATCGGCCTGGCAGAGATGATGAACTACCCCGGTGTGCTCTTACGCCTGCCCGACGTGCTGGCAAAGCTCCAGAGCGCCGGCCCCCACCCCATAGACGGCCATGCGCCGGGCCTTTCCGGCCTGGACCTGAACGCCTACATCGCCGCCGGCATCGGCTCGGACCACGAATGCACAACGTTGGAAGAGGCCCGTCAGAAGCTGCGGCGGGGGATGCACCTCTTTATCCGGGAGGGGACGACCGCCCGGAATCTGCACAGCCTGTTGCCCCTGGTGACGACCGCCAATGCCCGTCGCTGCAGCTTTTGCACCGACGACCGCCACCCCGACACGCTGCTGCGGGAGGGCCACATGGATGACCTGGTGCGCCAGGCCATCGCCACCGGGCTGGACCCGGTGACGGCGATCCAGATGGCGACGATCAACACCGCCCGCTACTTCGGGCTGCGGAAGGTGGGGGCGGTGGCCCCCGGTTATCGCGCCGACCTGGTGGTGCTGAGCGATCTGCCGGCCGTCCGGGTGGAAATGGTCTTTGCTGCCGGCAAGATGGCCGCGCGGCAGGGCAACTACCTGCGGCCTGTCACCCCTGTGCCGCCGCCCGGCAACCCGGTGCGGGTGGAGGTGAGCGCCCTTGATTTCACCATCCCCGCCGGGGAAGGGCCGGCGCGGGTCATCGGCCTCATCCCCGACCAGATCATCACCGAGGATCTGCGCCTGGAGCCCGCCGTGACCGAAGGGCAGGTCGTGGCTGACCCGGACCGCGACCTGCTCAAGATCGCCGTCATCGAACGGCACAAAGGCAGCGGCAATGTGGGGTTGGGGCTGGTGCGGGGAATGGGCCTGAAGCGGGGAGCCCTCGCCTCCAGCGTGGCCCACGACTCGCACAATCTGGTGGTCATCGGCGCAGAGGATGCCGACATGCGGGCCGCCGTCGCCGCTGTGGTCGAGATGGGGGGGGGACAGGTCGCCGTCGCCGAGGGGCAGGTGCAGGCTGCCTGTCCGCTGCCCATCGCCGGCTTGATGTCCGACCGGCCGCTGGAGGAGGTCCGTGACCAGGTGGCAGCCCTGACCCAGGCCGCTCACGCCCTGGGCTGCACCCTCCCCGACCCGTTGATGACCATGAGCTTCCTGGCCCTGCCGGTGATCCCCGCCCTCAAGCTGACCGATAAGGGGCTGGTGGATGTGAACAGGTTTGAGATCGTGCCGTTATTCGGGAAATAAGGGGGGGAATTCCATGCCGATCACTGTCATTCTGGGCGCCCAATGGGGCGACGAAGGCAAAGGCAAGATCACCGACCTGCTGGCCGCCGAGGCCGATCTGGTGGCCCGCTATGGCGGCGGCGACAACGCCGGCCACACCGTCACCGTCGGCCAGGAGCGGTTCGCCCTCCACCTGATCCCATCGGGCATTCTCTACCCCCGCGTCACCTGCCTGCTGGGGGGCGGGATGGTGGTCAATCCCGCGCAACTGCTGGCCGAAATGGAGGCGCTGGCAGCGCGGGGGGTGGATGTCTCCCCGCAGCGGCTGAAGCTCGATGGCCGCGCCCATCTGATCCTGCCCTACCACCTGGCCCTGGACGGCGCCGCCGAGGCGGCGCGGGGGGGGGCGGCGTTGGGCACAACCCGGCGGGGGATCGGCCCGGCCTATACCGACAAGGTCGCCCGCAGCGGCCTCCGCGTCCAGGAGATGCTCCACCCGCCGGCTGCCTTTGCCCGCCGTATCCGCGAGCAGGGGGCCGCCAAAAACACCCTCCTGGAGAAGGTCTACGGCCAGCCGCCCCTGGAGACCGAGGCCATCGTCGAGGAGTATCTGGCCTTCGCCGGGCGATTGGCCCCCTACATCACCGACGGGCCGGCGGTGATCGCCGACGCCCTCCGTTCGCGCCGACGGATCCTGGCCGAGGGGGCGCAGGGCACGCTGCTGGACATAGACCTGGGTTCCTACCCCTATGTCACCAGCTCCTATCCGACCATCGGCGGGGCGCTGATCGGCCTGGGGGTCGGTCCGCAGCCGATCGAGCGGGTGGTGGGGGTGGTCAAGGCCTATCAAACCCGCGTCGGCGCCGGCCCGATGCCCACCGAATTGAGCGGCGAGTTGGGGGACCGGCTGCGGGGCAGCGGGGCGCAGCCCTGGGATGAGTTCGGCACCACCACCGGTCGCCCCCGGCGCTGTGGCTGGCTGGACGGGGTGACGGTGCGCTATGCGGCCCAGGTCAACGGCCTGACCGAGATCGCCCTGACCAAACTGGATGTGCTGTCGCGCTTTGAGGAACTGCAAATCTGCGTCGCCTATGACCTGGACGGCCGGCGGATCGAGTCTTTCCCTGCCGACCTGGAAGTCCTGGCCCGCTGCCGACCGGTCTATGAGACGCTGCCCGGCTGGCAGACCGACATCTCGGACCTTCGCACCTTTGCCGACCTGCCCCGGCAGGCGCGCGACTATGTCGCCCGCCTGGAAGAACTGGCCGGTGTGCCGGTCACCTGCATCTCGGTGGGGCCGGGACGGGACCAGACCATTCGGCGGTGAAGGGGATGGGCCGTTCAAACCGGCTGGGGTTGACCCTGACGGCGGTCCTGTTTCTGGCTGTGGCCGCTCTGCTGGTGAGCGGCTGCGATCTGGTCACCCCCACGGCCGTTCCTGTCGCCTGGCCTGACACCCCCTCCCCCTCTGCGCCGACGGCGGTCCCGACGCCCACCACCCCGCCGGGGCCGTCGGTTATCACCCTGACCTGGTGGACCACCGAGGCTTTTTCGCCGACCCAGGCCATCACCTCCGGCCAGATCCTGGCCCGGCAGGTGGTCACCTTCGAGGCCGCCCATCCCGACGTGCGGTTGCAGTTTGTACTCAAAAAGCCGTATGGCAAGGGGGGCATCCTCGATTTTCTGCTGACCACCGGGGCGGTCGTGCCCGACCTGTTGCCCGACCTGGCCCTCCTGGATGTGGACGAACTGAACATTGCGGTGCAGGCCGGGCTGGTCCAGCCCCTGGACCCTCTGCTCCCGGCCGATCTGGTGGCCGACCTGTACCCCTTTGCCCGCCAGGCATGCACCTTTGACGGGCGGCTGTATGGCCTCTCCCTGTGGGCCGACCTGGACCACCTGGTCTACAACACCGGCAAAATGACCCTGCCGCCCAATTCCTGGCCGGGGGTGCTGAGCGGCCAGGGTCCTTATCTCTTTCCGGCGGGGGGACAGGCGGGGTTGGTGAACGATGCCTTTCTGATCCAATATCTGGCCGTGCGTGGACAGGCCGATGGCCCCTTCCTGGAAGAAAACAGCCTGGCCGCCGTGCTCCAGTTCTACCGGGACGGCCTGACACGGGGGATCCTGCCGGCCAACCTGACCGGGTATCACACCCTGGCCGACTGCTGGCGCGATTACCTGGCCGGGCAGGCTCCCCTGACCCAGGTCAGCGCCCACCTCTACCTGGCCGACCGCAGCCGTCTGCAGAGTTCAGCGGTGGCCCCTATCCCGGCCATCAGCGGCCCGGCAGCCGCCATCGGCCGTGGCTGGGTGGCGATCCTGGTCACCTCCGACCCGGCTCGCCAGCCTCTGGCCGCCGCCTTTCTGAGGCAACTGATGGCCCCCGAAACCAACGCAGCCTGGAACCGGGCGGCCCACTCCCTGCCCACCCGCCAGGCGGCCCTGGCCCTTTGGGATGCAGCGGACAGTTACACCCCTTTTGTCCAGCAGTTGTTGCAGACGGCTCAGCCCCGTCCGCTTCTTGCCAACTACACCCAGGTGGCGGCAGCCCTGCAACAGGCGGTGGAAGCGGTCCTCAGTGGCGCGGCGACGCCGGAGGAGGCAGCGGCCCAGGCGATTGAGAACGCACAGTGAGTCAAGAGGGATAGAAGATGAGCATCAAGTTCGGCACCGACGGCTGGCGGGCCGTCATTTCGGACACCTTTACCTTTAACAACCTGCGGCTGGTGGCCCAGGCCATCGCCGACTATGTTCGCGACGAGGGGGGCGGCGGGGAGGCCGACAGCAGTCGGGAGCTGGAGGTGGTCGTCGGCTATGACACCCGCTTCCTCTCGGACCGGTATGCCACCGAGGTGGCGCGGGTGATGGCCGGCAATGGCATTGTCGCCTGGCTGACCCGCGCCGACGCTCCCACACCGGCCGTCTCTTACAGCGTCGTTGAAAAAAAGGCCGCGGCCGGGATCATGATCACGGCCAGCCACAACCCACCGCGCTATAACGGGGTCAAGCTCAAATCGGCCTATGGCGGTTCGGCCTCCCCCCAGCAGGCGCTCCGGGTGGAACATTACCTGGAGGAGGCGGAAGCTCAGGCGCGAGGTCCCAACATCATGGACTATCAGCGCGCTGTGGACCAGGGCCTCATCCGCCGCTTCAACCCGGCCTGGGCCTATTATGAGCATCTGGGCAGGCTGGTGGACCTGGACCTGATCTCCAACGGTGAGTTGCGGGTGGTGGCCGATGCCATGTATGGCTCAGGGCGGGGCAGCTTTGCCGGGTTGCTGGCGCGCACCCGCTGCCATGTCCACGAGATCCGCAATGAGATGAACCCCGGCTTTGGGGGCATCCATCCCGAACCGATCGCCCGCTATCTGAACGCCCTGGTGGCGGCCATCCAGGCCCATCATGCCGACGTGGGGCTGGCCACCGATGGGGATGCCGACCGCATCGGGGCAGTGGACGCTCAGGGCAACTTTGTGGACCCGCATCATATCTTTGCCCTGGCGCTGCGCTATCTGGTGGAAAAGCGGGGCTGGACGGGGACCGTGGTCAAGACCGTGTCCACGACGATGATGGTGGACCGGCTGGCTGCCAGGTATGGCCTGCCTCTGGAGGAAACGCCGGTCGGCTTTAACCATATCGCCGATCATATGCTCCGGGGCGATGTGCTCATCGGCGGCGAGGAATCGGGAGGGCTGAGCATCAAGGGGCATATCCCAGAGGGGGATGGGGTGCTGATGGGGTTGCTGCTGTTGGAGATCCTGGCCGACGCCGGCGTCCCCCTCCACGAACTGGTCGCCGACATCCAGCGGGTGGCCGGGCCGGCCCATTACGCCCGCACCGACCTGCGCCTGCGCTACCCGGTGGACAAACGGGAGATGGTGGCCCGCCTGACCGACGGCGCGCCGGCCAGCATCGGCGGGGTGACTGTGCGCCGGATTGATACGCTGGACGGGGTCAAGTACCGGCTGGCCGATGAGAGCTGGCTGCTGATCCGCCCTTCAGGCACCGAGCCGGTGCTGCGCGTCTATGCCGAAGCGCCCACGCCAGAGGGGGTCAGGGCGTTGCTGGACTATGGCCAGGCGGTGGCAGAGGGCAGATAGTCGAAGCGGTTTTCAGACCGGCTGTCAATAGGCGTGCCGACCGCTGAAGACGCTGACGATCGTGCGCAGCAGGATCTTGAAATCCAGCCACAGCGACCAGTTTTCGATATACCACAGGTCATACTTGGTCCGCTCGGCAATGGAGGTATCGCCGCGCAGGCCGTTGACCTGTGCCCAGCCGGTCATGCCGGCCTTTTCGCGGTGGCGGTCCATGTAGCGGGGGATGCTGCGCCGGAACTGCTCGACATACACCGGCCGCTCGGGGCGCGGCCCCACCAGGCTCATCTCGCCCAGGAGGACGTTGATGAGCTGGGGCAGTTCGTCCATCGAAAAGCGGCGGATAAACCGCCCCAGGCGGGTGACGCGGGGGTCATTCTCTGTGGTCCAACCGGGGCCCTGTTGCTCGGCGTCGGTGCGCATGGAGCGGAATTTGAGGCACCAGAAAGGCCGGGCATCCAGGCCCATCCGTTCCTGGGCATAAAAGGCCGGACCGGGTGAGTCCAGTTTGATCAACAGGGCGATCAGCAACAAAAAGGGGGAGAAGAGGACCAACAGGATGGCGCTGCCGGCCAGGTCCACCGCCCGTTTGAGGGTCAGCTTCCAGCCGCGCAGGGCGATGTCGCGCACCGTCAGCAGGGGCAGGCCGCCCAGGTCGCCGATGCTCAGTTCGGTGGCGATGATCTGGAACAGATCGGGAAAGATTTTGATCCCCACCTGTCCCCGTTCGCAGCGGGAGAGGATGGCCAGCAATTCCGGGTGGCTCAGTTCCGGTCGGCCGATGATCACTTCGTCAATGCGGTGTTCCCGGATCAGGGCCGGGATCTCCTCCACGCCGCCCAACACCGGCACGCCCATGATCTGCTGGCCGGGCGGAGTCTCACCGTCCACAAAGCCGATGACCTGGTAGCCCAGGCGGGGCATCTGCCGGATCTTTTGCAGGATCATGCGCCCTACATCGCCGGTGCCGACGATCAACAGCCGGTCCACCCCCACCCCCCGCCTGCGCAGCAGGTTGCGCACCCAGGCCAACAGCAAGCGGCCGATCGTCACCAGCCCCACCGTCAGGACCCAGGCATAGACCATCAGACTGCGAGAAAGGTCAGGCCTGCCCACCTCCTCCTGAAACAGGAGGAGGGTGATGGCCATCGCAAGCAGCGTGCCGATCGAAGTCGCAGCAAAGAGGCGGTAGAACTCCCCCAGGCGAAAGGTGGAACGCTTCAGGTCATAGAGCCGGGAGAAGAAATAGACGACGATCAGGGTGGACAGGTAGATGATCAGCCACAGGCCATAATCGCCCAGGGGCACGGGATTGACCTCCTCTGGCCGGGCGATCCAGAGGCGCAGGCGATAAGCCAGGTAGAACGCCAGGGCGATCATGCCCAGGTCACTGAGCAGCAGCCACAGGGTAAAGAGGAGGTTGGCCTTGCGCTTCATGGACGAACTCCTGGCCGGCGGAGGGGGGTGGCCGAGGCCACGCCGCGCTGTTCGGCCGGGCGCAGGCGGTTGCGCAGCAAGGCCCATCCCCCCAACAGGCCAATGGCGGCATAGATCAGCCAGTTGACCACGGTCGGGGTCTGTTGCCTGAAATGCTTGTCGTGGAACAGGCGCATGGCCTCGTAGAACTTGAGGGTGGCCAGGTCACTCCGTTGCCGGCTCGACCGGCCTTTGTAGTGGAGCACGGTCACGTCGGCGTTGTACCACACCTGCCAGCCCTGTTGCCTGGCCCGATAGCAGAAATCCAGGTCCTCGGCATACATGAAATATCGCTCATCCAGCAGGCCGATCTGGGCCAGGACCTCCGCCCGGATGAGCATAAAGGCCCCTACCACCGAGTCCACTTCCGTCGTGACATCGGCGGGCAGGTAAGTGACGTTGTAGCGGCCGAAACGGCGGCTGCGGGGGAAGAGACGGCTCAGCCCGGAGAGGCGGTAGAGGGCTACCTCTGGCGTGGGGAAGCTGCGGCGACAGGCTTTGTCCAGGCTGCCATCTTCGCGCACCAACCGGGGGCCGGCTATTCCGGCCTGGGGATGCGCTTCCATAAAGGCCAGCATGTCGGCCAGCGCTGAGGGGGGCAACAGGGTATCCGGGTTCAGCAGCAGGGCGTAGCGCGGCGTCCCTTCGCCAGGCATATGCTGCTCTTCCACAAAGCCCAGGGCCCGCAGCCCCAGGTTGTTCCCGACGGCGTAGCCTCCATTCCTGGCGCGGATGAGGTTCACCTGCGGGAACTCGGCCGCCACCATGTCGGCGCTGCCATCGGTCGAGCCGTTGTCCACCACACACACGGCGAAGGTCAGGTTGCCCCGGCTGTCATAAAGCGAGGCCAGACAGTCGCGCAGCAGGTCCCGCACGTTATAATTGACGATGACGATCCCCAGGTCAGGCTTGCTCACGTGCAACTGCTCACCGCAGAGAAAAAGGGGGGGCAGGCGTTCCCGCCAGGTCCGTGACCCGGCGGCCTCTCGGACCGGTCTCAACAATCTGTTCCCGGCGAGCGTAAGGCCGGGCAATAGGGCGATCTCCATGGACATTCATCTCAGGCCAGGATGCTGCGTGCAATCACCAGTCGCTGAATCTCGCTCGTCCCTTCATAGATCTCGGTGATTTTGGCGTCACGGAAGTAGCGCTCCACCGGATATTCTTTGCTGTAGCCGTTGCCGCCAAAGATCTGGATCGCCTTGGTCGTCACCCACATGGCCGTTTCCGAAGCATAGACTTTGGCCATCGAGGCTTCTAACGAGTAGCGCGCTCCGGTTTTCTTGGCCTCGTCCTTGGCCAGGGCTGCCTGATAGGTCAGCAGCCGGGCTGCCTCGATCCGGGTTTTCATGTCGGCCAACATCCACTGAATGGCCTGGAACCCGGCGATCGGCTGGCCGAACTGCTCCCGCTCCTTTGCATAATCGCGGGCGGCCTCAAAGGCAGCCTCAGCGATGCCCACCGCCTGGGCCGCAATGCCGATCCGCCCCGCATCAAGGATGGCCATGGCGATCTTGAACCCCTGTCCTTCCTCCCCCAGGCGATGCCAGGCCGGCAGGCGGTAGTTCTCAAAGAGCAACTCCGAGGTATGAGACGCTCGAATCCCCAGTTTCGGTTCCACTTTGCCGGGAGAAAAACCGGGCAGGGTGGTATCCACCACAAAAGCGGAGATGCCCCGATGCCCCTTGCTCTTGTCGGTCATGGCAAAGAGGATGATATAATCGGCGTTGGGGCCGCTGGTCACCCAGGCTTTTGTGCCGTTGATGATATATTCGTCGCTGGCCGGGTCGTACTGGGCGCTGCAGCGCATACCGGCCGGGTCGGAGCCGGCCTGGGGTTCGGTCAACGAGTAGGCCCCCAGCTTTTCCCCACTGGCGAGGGGCACCAGGAACGCCTCCTTCTGCCGCTGATTGCCAAAGGTATAAAGACCATGGCAGACCAGTGAGTTGTTGACCGACATGATCACCCCATGCGAAGCGCAGGCTTTGGAAATCTCGATCACGGCCAGCACGTAGCTGATCGCATCCAGGCCGGCACCGCCATACTCCTCCGGGATCTCGATGCCCATGAAGCCCAATTCGCCCATCCTCTTCACCGTTTCGGCGGGAAAGAGGGCCTCTTCGTCAATCCTGGCGGCAATCGGCGCGATCTCTTTACGGGCAAAGTCCCGCGCCATGTCCTGAATCATCTTGTGTTCTTCTGTCAGTTTCAGATCCACGTTGATCCTCCTTTGAAAATAGGGGGCAAATCTGAAATTTGCCCCGCCCCACGCTCACAATACGGGCCGGCGACCAATGCCTCACGGCGTAAACTGAGCAATGGCCATCAGGACGGTGAGGATGGTGCCGATCGGCCATTCGCCCATTCTACCATACTCTTGTCCAAAGGGCAATCGGCCTGAGGCTTTTCACCAATATCCGGTCCCCCGGCAGATGGGACAGGTCCGCCCACCACGGGTCACCCCCTGCCCCCGGCAATAGAGGCAGAGGATGGCCGGCCGCTGGTCTGTTCCCCGGCCAGCCGGGGCCAGGGGGGGCAGGTGGGACGTTCTTCCTTCCGGCGCGGGCCGCCCGAAGAGCATGCGCACAAAGGTAGCCAGGGCTGTGCCCAGCATCTCCCCCAGGGTCGGGCTCCAGCGCCTGACCACCTCGAAGAGCCTGCTGCCGGTGGGGGCCAGCCGCCCCAACTCGATTTCCAGTTCCTGGGCCGATGGCCGACGCTGTGGATCAGGGTCGAGACAGCGGGCCACCAGGTTGGAAAGGGCAGGGCTGAGGTCAGGGCGCAGTTCGGTCAGGGGTTGAAAGGTGGAAAAGGAGCGCAGCACCTCCAGGTCCAGCTCCAGGAAGGTGGAAAAACGGTCGCGGGGGTCGTGGCCGGTCAGCAGATGATGCATCGTCGCCCCCAGGGCATAGATGTCCGACTTGGGTGTGGGCTGCATCTGCCACTGTTCCAGAGGGGTATAGCCCGGTGTGCCGGCAGCTACGGTTTTCCCCCCGGCGACCATCACCCGCGCCCCGCTGCTGACCGCCGCCCGCGCCAGCCCAAAATCCACCAGCCACACCCGGTCTTCGGGGTCAACGATGATGTTGGCCGGTTTGATGTCACGATGGATGACCGGCTGTGGCTTGCGGCTGTGGAGATAGACCAGGGCGTCGGCCACCTCGCGGGCACAACGGATCACCTCCGCCTCGGCCAGGGGACGTTGGAGCCGCTCCAGGCGCCGCTCCAGGCTCTCCCCCTCGATATACTTCATCACCAGGAACTGATCGCCCTTTTCGACAAAGTAGCCGTACACCTCCGGGATGCGGGGATGGCCGGGGTGGTTGAGACGGGCCAGCACCTTGGCCTCGCGCTGGAAATCCTCTTCGGCCTTGCGCCGCTCCGACTGGCTGGCAAAAAAGGGCCGCATCTGCTTGACCACGCACAGCCGGCCAAACAGCTCGTTATCACGGGCCAGATAGACGGCCCCCATGCCCCCCTGCCCCAACTGGCCGATGATCTGGTAGCGGCCGCCCTGCAAAGGGGTGCCCACCGGCAGGGGACCGGATGGCCCCTGCCCACCCGCCGACAGCCGCACACCGCACCTGGTGCAAAAGCGAGCGCTTGCCTTGATGGACGCACCACATTGCGGGCAATACTCAGCCACCAAGTTCCTCCAATCGTACCAGCAGCACGGTGATATTGTCTTCGCCGCCGGCCTGGTTGGCGGCGTCCACCAGCCGGCGACAGGCAGCCGGCAGGTCGGGGCTGGCGTTGAGCAGCGCCTCGATCCGCTCCACGGGGTGGATCATGTCCCACAGCCCGTCGGAGCAGAGGAGCAGGCCGTCGCCCGGTTGCAGGGTTAAGGCGGGATAGATGTCCACCTCAATGCCCGGCTTGAGGCCCAGGCAGCGGTACAGGACGTGGCGATGGGGATGATTGTGGACCTCCTCCGGCGCGATCTTGCCCTGCTTGAGCAGCGCCCCGGGCACCGAATGGTCTTCGGTCAGTTGCTGCAGCCGGCCGTCGCGCCACAGGTAAGCCCGGCTGTCCCCCACGTGGGCCACGGTCAGCCGCTCCTCCTCGACGACGGCCAGCGTCAGCGTGGTGCCCAGATCCCCCGCCTCGGTGGGGTGCTTGCGGGCATAGCCCAGCAGCACCTGGTTGGCCCGCTCCACGGCATGTTGCAACAGGCGGGCCAGTTCGGTCTCTTCCAGGCGCACGGTGACGCCACTGCCCACAACAGCCAGCGCCTCGGCGTCCAGGCGGCGGGTGAGCGACGGGTCCTGGGGGCGGAAGAGGGGGGCCAGTTCGCGCTTGAGGGTGCCCACTGCCCAGTGGCTGGCCACCTCGCCGGCCAGGTGGCCGCCCATGCCGTCGGCCACGACGAACAGCCCCAACGGCCCCTCATCGGAGGCCTGGACGACCTTGTAGTAGAAGCGGTCTTCATTCAGGTCGCGCTGCCGGCCCACGTCGGTCAGGCCGGCGACGGAAAGCCAGTGAGTCACCGAATCCTCTCGTTTGATTGCGGCAAACAAGTGTGGTATAATCGTTCCAGGAAGAGTTTAGCCATGGATGTGGTGTTGAAAGACCAGGTCATTCCCGAAACGGGCCTTTTGACGCTCTCGTTTCAGGAAACGGTGTCCATCAACATTTCGGCTGCTGAAGCCCAGCGCCGGGTGAGCCGCTTTGTGCACTGGGAGATCAGCAGTCAGATGCACGGCGAGACGCCCACCCTGGTGCTTGGCCAGCGGGCCGGCTGGCAGGTGCCGATCCACCTCACCTTCCCTTCCTTCGGCGATGTGGGCTGCGTGGGCGAAATCGTCGTAGATGCGGAAACCGGCGAGCTTCATGCACCCCCTGACCTCATCGCTGAGATCAAGCGCCGTGCCCAGGACCTTGCTGCCCGTTTCACATCTCCTGCAAAGAACCGAAGCTGATTGCCTGCCCGTTTGCGTCCAGATGGTGCTGGCATATCTGGGCCGGCCAGTGCCATATGAGCGTCTGGTCGAACTGCTGGGCACGCGTTGGTTCGGCACGCCCGCCCGCAACATCGAGCGTCTGGAGCAGCTCGACATCGCCGTTACAGTCGTTGACCTTTCTCTATCGGCCATCCATCCATACCTGGATAATGGCCTGCCGATCATCGCCTTTGTCAGCACCGCCGATCTGCCCTACTGGCCGGAAGACACTGACCACGCGGTTGTCATAGTCGGCCTGGACGACGAGGCCGTCTATGTCAACGATCCCTTCTTTCCTCACTCTCCCCAGTCGGTTCCTCGCCCTGCCTTTGAGCTCGCCCAGCTTCGCTTCGACCATCGCTGCGCAGTTCTGCAACCCAAGTAACCGCCCACGTCGGTCAGGCCGGCGACGGAAAGCCAGTGGGTCATCTCCCTCACCCCAACAACCCCCGCCGCCTGACCTCCAGCCGCACCTCGACCTCTTCGTCCGGGCCGCCGTCCACGGCCAAGGTCAGTTTGACCCTCTCCGTGCGGTTGCGCACCTTATCCACCCGCCCGGTGAGCTTGACCACCTGCCTGGCCCCGGCCACCAGCTTGAAGGTCTCGGGTTTGACCAGCAGCCAGCGGGGCGCGCCCTGCACCTGCACCTGGACCGCTGCCCGGCTGAGGTTGGTCACGGTCACCAATTCGGTGGCCGTGTTCAGGGCCCTGGGGTCCACCGCGCCGAAATCAACCACGCGAGGGCTGACCTCGATGGTCGGCGCGGCGGGGGTGATGCGCACCGGCGCATCTTTCCCGGCGCCGACCGAAATCTGCACCGCCACCACCTCCGGCAGGCCGCCGACCGGCGTCAGCGTCACGGCTGCCAGGTAGGGGCCGGGGGCCAGCCCGGTCGTGTCGATCTCGACCGGCACGGCGCACACCTGGCCCGGTGGACAGGAGAAGGTGCTGCCCGTCTTTAACCAGGGTTGCGTGCTCAACAGTTCGCCGCGCAGATAGCCTGGCCCCCGGTTGGCAATTTCGATCTGTTGTGTGACCCGCTGGTCAGATCCCAATTCCAGCAGGCGCAGGCTGGTGGTGCGCAGTTCCAGCCTGCCCGGTGGCAGGGCCGAAGGGTTGAGCTGACGGATAAAGGCATCCAGGGCGGCATCGGGATTGTCAGGCCACTGCTGCACGGCCAACTCGGCGGCCTGAGCGGCCACCGGATCGTGCAGGGCATGGCGCAACCAGCGGGCGATGGTCCCATCAAGCACAAGGCCGGCGGCATAGCTCCAGTGCCTGACCGCCAGGGCCAACAGCTCATCCCGCTCGTCGGCCGCGTCGCCATCGGGGAAGGTCAGGGCGCGAAGCGGGCCGGTCAGCCCGGCGAGATACCCCTCCAACTGCTGACGAAACCGGGTCGCCGTCAGCCGGTCCTCCACTTTGGGGGCCAGGGCAGCGCGCAGGATGTCGGCCAGGGCCGGCGGCAGTGTATCGAGTTGGGGGAACCGGCCGGGATGGTTGCCCGGATCGTCGTCGGTGAGCAGGTGGTAGGCGGTGGCGGCCAGGGAATAAACGTCGGAGCGGGGCTCGGAGCGGCCCTGATAGAGTTCCGGCGCAGCATAGCCCACCGTGCCAAAGAGGCTGCCCGGCTGACCCGACCCCTGCCCATAGCGGGTTTTGGCTGTGCCGAAATCCACCAGCACCGCCCGGCCGCTGTGCTGGTCAATAATGATATTGCCCGGCTTGACGTCGTTGTGGACCACCGGGGGCTGGCGGCTGGCCAGGTATTCCAACACCTGGCAGATCTCGACCGTGTAGCGCAACACCTGGTCGGGCGGCCAGGGGTTGCCGGGGACGATCTGCCCTGTGTCGGCCTCTTCGTGAGTCAGGCCCTGGCGCAGGTCCGGCCCCTCGATATACTCCATCACCAGATAGTTGTGCCCGCCCTCGGAAAAATAGGCGTACAGGTCGGGGATGCCGGGATGTTTCAGGTCGCCCAGGGTGCGGGCCTCGGCCTCAAAGCGGTCGAGGGCCTCCTGTCGCTCCTGGGCGTTGGCCGGGTCGAAATACTCGACCACCTCTTTCAACACGGCCAGCCGGTCAAAGGCCGCCGTCTGAGCCACCAGCCAGACGGCCCCCATGCCTCCCTTGCCCAGGGGGCGCACCACCCGGTAGGCACCGCCTTTCAGGAGTTGGCCCGGCCGGAGCGGGGCCGCTGCCGCCCCACTCAGCGGCGTCCGGCAGGAGGCACAATATCGAGCGCCGGGCCGATTCGGCCGGCCGCAGTTGGGACAGGGGATGGAGAGGGTCATCCTCGCTCGCGGTTAATGCGGCTGTAGGGCACAATCCAGATCCCCGTCTCGGCGGCGGCTTCCTCGGCCGTGGGATGGACATTCATGGCGACGATGATCCTGGCTACCTCTCCCTGCCGGATCGTGGCCGCGACCCTGTCCAGCTTGGCAGCCAGTTGTCGCACCCCTCCCCCTCCGATCGTGGTGGAGCACTCGACCAGGGCCGTAAGCGGCTGGCCATCTCGCCGGCCGGTTCCCACCAGGTCCACCTCTTCCTTCACCCCATCGCCCAGGTCGAAATAGCGGCGTTCCAACGTCAGGTCGGCGATGCCATAGTTTCGCTCTAGCCAGGGAGGCAACAGGGCCGCCACAAACTCTTCCAGGCTGAAACCGAAGCGGTTGGCCAGGGCGCCTACTTCCTCACGCAGAGAGGTCAGACCTCGCTCTACCGTTCGGGCCAGCGACTCCACCGCCCGGCTGAGCTGCGCCACACTCTCGTCGGTGCGCTGCTGGGCCGCGGCCAGCTCGGCCAGCCGCTCGTCGGTGCGCTGCTGGGCCGCGGCCAGCTCGGCCAGCCGCTCGTCGGTGCGCTGCTGGGCCGCAGCCAGCTCGGCCAGCCGCTCGTCGGTGCGCTGCTGGGCCGCGGCCAGCTCGGCCAGCCGCTCGTCGGTGCGCTGCTGGGCCGCGGCCAGTTTGGTCACCTCCCGGGTCAGCGCCGATAACCCCTGTTTCAGTTCTCGCGTGTCGGCAGCCCGCTCGATCTCCATCTCCCGGAAGATGTCCAGCACGTCCACCAGATGAACCGTTTGTTCCGGGGCAAAAACCTGTCCCAACTTTTCTTCCATCTGCCGACGGGTCAGCACCCTCACCGTCATCACATCATCTCCTTTCGTAGCTGTCCAGCCTTCCGCCCCTTTTCAGGCTCGTCGGGGGTCTGTGACCCCCGACCGGCCCACCGGGAGCAGGAGCTGCGTCTATCGGTGGAAGATAGCCCCGGCATCAGTATAGCACAATCTCCGCGCCCCGTCAACAGGCCCGGTCGCGCCTCAGCAGTCCTTTCACCGCTCCCCAGGCCACCGCCGCCCCGACGAAGGCCAGCGCCGGCAGCAACAATACGGCCAGCACCGCCAGGGGCAACACCTGAAATCCGATCAGAAGCCAGTCCACCGGGCCTCGCCAGGTGTGCCACAGAGCGACGATCACCCCATCCAGCACCAGCGTCTCGACCAGCAGGAAAGCCGTTCCGGTTCGCGACCGGATCAGACTGCGGAAGGTGCGCAGCCAGAGGGAAAGCCCCTGTCGCAGCCCACGGCCGATCAGGCGGCCAACAGGGTACAACCCGGTGGCGATCCGCTGCACCGCCTCCTGGGCCAGCCTCAGTTCCGCCGAGACGGGGATAAAGAGCCGTGCTCCCCGGGCTGGTATGCAGGTGATAACAGCCTGGTGCTGGCGGCGAAAAGGCAACGCCGCCGCCTCAAGTCGGACGGTCACGGCTGCCTCCACGCCCGACAGGCAACCCACCCGTTCCGGCTCCAGGTGCAGCCAGGGTACCGAGGCGTTGAAGGCCGCCTGGCCGTAGCCCCGTCCCTGGTTGCGCACCGTCAGACGTCGTAACGCGATCGCCTGGTTGCGGGCCACCCGCCCAAAATGGAGGGCCTGCGGCTCGACGGTCAGGCGGGGTGGCGGCAGGCGTGGGTCGAGCCGGCGCAAAAAGATCTCCAGGGCTGCATCCGCATCGCGCTCCAGCCGCGCCGACTCGGCCTTACTCACCAGATCGTGGCGGTTGCGGGTGCGGAACCAGCGTTCAAAGTCACCGTTGAGCAGGTGCTGCCGCGCTTCAGCCCAATGTCGCTCGGCGAGGGCTACCAGGTCAGCCGTGGTGTGGACCACCGCTCCGTTGCGAAAGACAAAGGGCTGAGCGCCCTCTTCGGGAATGAGCCAGGCTTCCAGTGCCTGGCGGAACTGCAGGGCCGTGCTGCGGCGGGTGACCTCCGGGCGCAGAGCCCGTTCCAGGGCGCTGGCCAGTGGGCCAGGCAGGTTCTTCAGGCAGGGAAAATGGAAGGGATGGTCGCCAGGAGGGTCATCGGTCAGCAGGTGGTAGAGGGTGGCAGCCAGAGCATACACATCGGAACGCGGCTCGGACCAGCCCCGGTATTGTTCCGGGGCCGCGTACCCCTCGGTGCCAAAGCCGGGAAGCGGCTGAGCAGGATGGAGCCCGGACCCGCCGGGAGCAGCCTGTTCCACAGACTGAGCCTGGCAAATGGCGGTGCCAAAATCTACCAGGCGCACCTCGCCGCTGGTCCGGTCCACGATCAGGTTGGCCGGCTTGATGTCGTGGTGGATGACCGGTGCAGGCTGTCCGGCCAGATATTCCAGCAGGTGGCAGACGCGGATGGCATGGCGCACCGCCTCCTCAACCGGCAGTGGGCGGGCAGAGACCGTTCGGCCCAGGGGGTCGGCGTGGGTCACTGCCCGCTCCAGCGTCTCCCCTTCGATATATTCCATGACGATATAGTGCCGCCCTCCCTCGCTGAAAAAGCCATAGATGCGTGGGATGCCAGGGTGGCGGAGTTCGGCCAGCAGCCGGGCCTCTGTCTCAAACCGTTCCTGAGCCTGGCGGGCCTCGTCCGGGCTGGCCGGATCGTAGTAGTCCAACAACTCCTTGACCACACATTTCCGGTCAAATGCCCCGGTATCGGCGGCCAGATAGAGGGCCCCCATGCCCCCCTTGCCCAGCGGCTCCAGGATGCGATAGGCCCCACCGCGCAGCAGGTGGCCTGCACGCAGCGGCGACCACCCCGCCGGGCGCAACGGTCTGCCACACTGTTCACAAAAACGGGCACCCGGTCGGTTCAGATGCCCACAGCCTGGCTCTGAACAGCGTTGCATGTTGTTAGATATTGGGTATTGGGTATTGGATACCTGATACCGGGGATGGTTCATTTTTTTCTGGAAATTGGTTTACAGGCTGCCCGCAAAACGCTGACTGAAAGTCAGCCTCTCATGGCCTGCGGCCCAGGGTCGGCCTTCGCCGACCTCTCCTTGACCGCGCCACGGAGTGTCGGCGCAGGCCGACACCC
>Ga0209162_1001204_pt1 | contig 26231 bp, 22 predicted proteins | sample YNPNPMetaG_FD_187121 | JGI IMG/M metagenome (GOLD analysis project Ga0209162, IMG submission 187121) | Anoxygenic and chlorotrophic microbial mat microbial communities from Yellowstone National Park, USA - YNP NP MetaG (SPAdes) (version 2) ...
GTGGCAGCGCTGCTGGAGTTGGGGAGCGGCTTCAACCCGGAGTTTACGGGGCGCGAGAATGTGTATCTCAACGGCGCAATCCTGGGGTTGAGCCGGGAAGAGATCGACGCGCGCTTCGATGACATTGCCGCATTCGCGGACATCGGCGAGTTTATCGATCAGCCGGTGAAGTTCTACTCGAGCGGCATGGTGGTGCGACTGGCGTTTGCAGTGCAGGCGCATGTCTCTCCCGATATACTGATCATCGATGAAGCGCTGGCAGTGGGGGATATTGCGTTTCAGCGAAAATGCTTCGCCTCTGTCAGGAGGTTTCAGAATAACGGGGGAACATTGCTGCTTGTTGCGCACGATACCCAGACGATTGTGCAAAATTGTAACCGCTGTCTATTGCTGTCAAATGGATTAATTGTTGCCGATGGACCCAGTAAGAGTATCACTGATGTATACCAGAAAATGATGTATAGTAATGTGGATGATTTGGGGGAATTAATAGATAGCAAGGCTTTGTTAGAGAAGGACGATGATTTTGACCATCAAGAACATTTTATACATCGCCACGTGGTCGTATCGCTACAGTCTCTATTCGATCCGCAATTGCTCGATATACGGGAGATGTCGTATGGAAACGGCGATGCCGAAATATTTGATGTTACCATGCTAGATGAAAATGGAAGGTGTGTAAATGTTCTTGTTATGGGTGATAAATACGATTTTCGTTATAAGGTGCGGTTCATCCGCGACTCTTTTTGTATCAGCTTCGGAATGATGCTCAAGACGTTAAGCGGTATAGATGTTTCCGGGATTTCGAGCGATAGGGAAGGCTTTAGTATAGATAGTATCCGTTCAGGATCTGTAGTGGAAGTGTCGTTTTCTCTGCGCATGAATGTTGTTCCGGCAGTATACTTTTTGAATGCGGGAGTAACCGGTTTTGTGAATGGAAAGCAAACATATCTTCATCGAAGGGTTGATGTTGCGATGATAAGAGTTATACCGAAAGATGATCGTCAGTACTACGGTATAGCTTCGCTTGAACACCGTTTTTGTTATAAAGTGATACAGTAGGGTTTCTTGCAATGCCATCGCGTGTTGTTATTATAACCGGCATGCATCGGTCAGGAACCTCGCTTTTTGCGAGCATGATCAGAAATGCAGGTGTAAATCTTGGAGACAGACTATTAGATCCGGGAGAAGATAATCCGCATGGTTATTTTGAAGATGTAGACTTCGTGGAGCTTCATCGTGGCATGTTGCTCAATCGAGGGTATACATTGATTGTGGATCGGAACTTTGAGTTTATTCCTACTCAGGAAGAAAGACTTGCTGCGCACAATTTGGTGAGCAAGCGTAGTCATTTACCTCTATGGGGATGGAAGGATCCGAGAACATCGCTTTTTTTGGATTTTTGGGTTGAAATAATTCCAGATGCAAAGTTTATTTTCCTTTTTCGCCACCCATTTGATGTGCTGGTTTCTCTTATGAACCGAGGGGAAATTCATAGTATCGGGCTTCTTGAAGGTCTCGAAGCATGGTATACCTATAATCTTAAGATAATTGATTTCTACAGACGTAACCGTGCATCTTCTGTGTTGTTAGATATATATTCCGTCGTTGATAAGATAGAGGAAGTGAGTGAACTGCTCAACAGTCGACTCAATCTCGGTATTAGTTTAGACCGATCGCTGCTCGAAAGTCTGTACCGACCTGCTGAACTGCATCGATGCATGCTGGGAGAAAGCGCTAAGCTAATTTTGGAGTTTGTGCATCCAGATAGCATTAAGTTATTCGCAGATCTTCAGGGAGAAGCAGACATCTGCAGAACATACTCCGAGCACGACGGTGAAAACGAATTAATAAATTCGCTGCTATCGCTTGTTGAATCTTTGCCCAGACCACCTCTGACTGCTCAGCAACGAGCTGTCTTAATGATGTTTCTTACGTTCTTCGATCACGAAATAGTGGAAAGAATGGCTGTCAAGGTTAAGCAGTCGATTTCTGAGCTTGAGAGAAGTCATCAATGGCATCAATCGCAACACGCGAACTGGAAAAGTGAATCCAATAAACTGCAGACTTTGCTCGATGATCAGCAGAGTTGGATAAGGCAGTTGGAGGAAGCGCGCGACTACCATAAGCGGCAGGCGGAGGAGTGGAAGCGGTTAGCGGAGGAGCGCGCAGCGTGGATCGGGCAGTTGGAGGAAGCGCGGGATTACAATGCGCAGCAGGCGGAGAACTGGAAGCGGTTGGCGGAGGAGCGCGCGACGTGGATAGCACAGTTGGAGGAAGCGCGGGATTACAATGCGCAGCAGGCGGAGAACTGGAGGCGGCTGGCGGAGGAGCGTGCAGCGTGGATCGGGCAGTTGGAGGAAGCGCGGGACTACCACGCGCAACAGGCGGAGCATTGGAAGCGGTTAGCGGAGGAGCGCGCAGCGTGGATCGAGCAAATTCGCAGGTTGCCCTGGTATAGGATCATGGCGAAGCTGGGTATAGCCCCTCGATAGTTTATCGAGGAATCGCCTTGCTATCAAGTTTGTGAATAACGCGGTAACCCTTTTGCTGAGTTGATATTTGAAAACCTGTAGAAGTGACTATGGTAGACTCAATAGACTTCCAAAATCCACCTGGGTCGAAACATCGACCTCATTACGATTACCTGGCTCTGGATAAGAACGTGAGACCAGTGGTGAGTATTATTACGCCGTTTTTCAACACACGGGATGTTTTTCACGAAACTGCAAGGTCTGTCTTAGGTCAGTCGTTGCAGCAATGGGAGTGGATCATTGTTAACGATGGTTCTACCGATGAGGAATCTCTAAAAGTTCTTGAGTCGTACCGCACTATAGAAGATCCGCGAATCAGGGTGATTGACCTGCCTGAAAATCGGGGCTTACCCGCTGCCCGAAACGTGGCGATAAAAAATGCATGCTCCGATTTTATTTTCAATGTCGACTCGGACGACCTCATAGAGCCGACTACTGTTGAAAAACACCTATGGTTTCTGCTTTCGTATCCCCAGTTTTCTTTCGCCACGTCATTTGTTGTTGGTTTTGGTTATCAAAATTATCTCTGGAATTCTGGTTTTCATCATCCAGAGCGATACTTGAATGAAAACCAGAGTACATCCATTGCGATTTTTCACCGATCTTTGATCTTCGAAGTTGGTGGGTTTGATGAAGATATCAGAGATGGCTTCGAAGATTGGGACTTTTGGTTAAGGTGTGCAAGTAAAGGACTCTGGGGTGGAACAATTCCCGAGTACTTAATATGGTATCGCAGGCGACCACCTCAGCAGCGAGTATGGACCAACCTTAGTGATGATCAAAAGAAGAAGCATTTCTATGAACGTCTGCAGAGAAAATATTTCAGGTTATGGGAAAATGGAATGCCTCGCATCTATAAACATGATCCGCTTCCATATGATGTTATTTCCGAAGACATCCCAGCAGATAATCTTCTGTTGCGAACCAAAAGGCGTATTCTGATGATTGTACCCTGGCTTGATCTGGGAGGCTCTGAGAAGTTTAACCTGGATTTACTGCGCGAGTTGGTGCTTCATCATGAATTCGAGGTTACAATTGCCACTACGCTTACTTCTTCTCATCGATGGTTCCACGAATTCTCCAGGTATACGCCGGATATTTTTTTACTCGATCACTTTCTCCATCCCAGTGATTACCCTCGATTCATCAGGTACTTGATCAGGTCTCGTCAGATAGATACGGTTATGATTGCTAATAGTGAATTTGGTTATTTTCTGCTCCCTTACCTCCGCTCATATTTCCCAGGTGTATCTTTTATTGATTACCTTCACATGGAACAGGAAGAGTGGAAAAACGGTGGTTATCCGCGGCTTTCTTTGAGCAACCAATCGCAACTTGATCTTACGGTCGTTTCCTCCTGTTATTTGAAAAGGTGGATGTGTGATCGCGGCGTAAGCAGTGATCACATATTCGTTTGCACTACTAACATTGACCCGGAGGAGTGGAACCCGCAACGTTATGATCAATTGCTGCGTCATGAGTTGTTGCGTCACGAACTTAGTGTTGACAGAGGTAGAACGGTTATTTTGTACGCCGGACGTCTGACCGATCAGAAGCAACCGCTGCTCGCTGCGCAAATTCTCCTTGAACTCAAGCGCCGGGGAGTGTCATTTGTGTGCCTGATTGCAGGCGATGGTCCGCTGTTCGACCAATTGACCGGGTTTGTTGAGAAGGAAGGATTGACCGAGGTGCGCATGCTGGGTGCCGTCGGTAATGAACGTATACGCGAGTTGATGGCGGTCAGCGATATCTTTTTTCTGCCTTCTGCCCATGAGGGGATTTCTCTGGCGATATACGAGGCGATGGCGATGGGACTGGCGATCGTAGGGGCGGATGTCGGCGGGCAGGCGGAGTTAGTAACGCCAGAGTGCGGTATTCTGGTGAAGCGCGACTCATCGGAGTTTATGAATTATGTTCAAGCACTGCAGTCATTGATTACCAATCCGCAGAGGCGTCAGGAAATGGGTCGCTGCGCGCGTGAGCGAATATGCGCGCACTACCGTCTCGATCAGATGGGATCGCGCATGGTTGAACTGTTCGAACTGGCGCATCAGCAGCGTGAGACGCGCAGTGTTGCGCCAGTTGACCCGGCTCTGGCGCACGAGATAGCCATTCGTGCGGTCGAGATGGTGCGGCTGCAAAATCTGGCCGACTATTTGTGGGTTGAACGTGATCGTTTACTTGCGAATAACGGCCCGGGAAGTGAAAATCCCAAACGGTTTTTGCTTTCATTGTCGCAGCGTTATATGATGCCGCGGCTTTACAGAATATATGCTCGTGTCAGGCGAATCAACCCAAATCTTGCGAGAGTAGTGCGATTTTTGTTCTTCAGACTTATAGATGTGATCAAAAATAAGTCTTATCACGAGCATAAAAGGTAAGGGTGCTTTGCTAGTAGACTTCACCTGTTTCGGGTAAGCTACGCGGTTATTTCGGGTGATGCGGTGGAAAACTTGCAAAGAAAGCGTATGATGCGGACTTTCCGGCGCAGCCTTGTATTGCCGTTGTTGTCGCTGCTCGCAAGCGGCGTCATCGTCACGGCAGCAGTCTGGCGCCTTCCATTTTCCGATCCGTCACCCGCGTTATTGTCGGGTTTGATCGCAACTGCTCTGCTATCCGGCATTTTAATGTTTGTCCTTCCCAGATTGGCGCAGGCACTACAGGTCTGCGATCCGTCTCTGCGCCAGCTGATCATTGGCGTGATAGCGGGTAGTGCTGTTGTTGCATTCTTTTCCGTTCCGATGCCGCGTTCACTAACGTGGCGTTGGGGTGCTGGCCCACAAACCGGTGCTCCGGCGCTGACGTTCCCCGCTGTTAGCTGGGATGGAATCAGTCGCCTAGTCATTGATCTGCACGCAACCAATGATCCCGGCGCAACACTGTATGGCGTCTGGCGGGCGGTGGCGTCGCTTGATGAAGCGGCAGGCGTTCAACCGGCGCAGGTGGAGTTGTGGCTGACGCAGCCGTCCTGGACGATAATCGACGCGACCACCGGCAGACCGCCGCCATCTGCAGACGGGGTTGATGTGGTGATCAGCGTGCAGCGTGGGCAGGATTTGCTGCTGGAACGCCGTATTACGCTCGATCCTCCGGCGACTCCTGAGCACGGGAGATGGCATCATGTTGTGCTGAACCTGCCGCCAGGCGCAGAGCGCCTTGCGGTTGAAGTGCAGATGCGGAGCACGCTCGCTTATGATCGCGTCTGGATTACAGTGCCGGTTGTCAGCGTAATATGGAGCACTGTCTTAATTGACCGAGCGGCACTTGTGTTAATAATTGCATTGAGTGTGCTAAACTTGTCATTTGCTGGTCGTGTACGGCTGGTCGTGCGAGTTGCTCGATCTATCTCTCGCTTTTTTATGGTTTATGGTTGGCTGATCATCGGATTAGCCTGTCTCTTGCTCGCGTACCTGCTTGTGTGGCAACGAGGCTTTTACATTGACGACTGGCATATCGGTCTAAGGGCTAGAGATCATCAGACGCTCGAGTGGCTGCCCATCAACCTTTCTGATAGAGAGCGTAGAGAGCGTGTTCTGACACATGCCTTTATACCATATCTTATCGCATTAATGTGGACGGATGAGTTTCTGGTACGCTCGCTGATTGCCAGTGGTGTAGGGGTGAATGCGTTCCTGCTCGGATGGCTTGTGTACCGCATGGTACACTCAAGGTTGCCAGCCATCGTTACTGGTTGGCTTTTTCTAGTGCCAGTCTACACTGATATCCCATTGTGGGCTGGTGCCGCAGCAGGCTTGTTTACTAATGGATTGACTCTGTTGATGTTGCACGCAATTTGGAGCGCCCTGGCCGTTGATAGTCCACGGTATATATGGTTCTTGATCGGGGGCCTAATGTTGGTAACGCTCATGTGGGGTGAACCGACAGTGGGGATCATTAGTGTAATCCCTATCATGGGTGTCCTGTATCTTACGCAGCGACCAGAAGTAAAGTGGCGCATGGTTGCCTATCGGACGACACTGGCTTTTATTGCGCCGACAATAGTTGTTGTTCTCTATACCCTTTTGGTACTCATCACCAGGTCTCCTCTAGTAGAAAAACGTGGAATAACAACCGATATGACACTAATTGTACAGAGGACGTATGAGTGGTCAAGGTTACTATATCGGTTTATCTTTGACCCGACAGGGAGAAGTCACTTTGTAGCATTGTCATATGCGATAGGATTAGATCACGTCCTGTCTTCTCGATTTGGGATCATACTGTTGTTGAGCATCAGCGTTATTTTGGGGTTGACAGTTGTTAGCTGGCGGATCGATCATCAATTCAGCAAAGTTTCTGAGATTCTGCTTGTGTTAGCACTCGGTATCGTCTGGTTCCTGACATTGTCATATGTCCCATATGTTTTTGTTCCAAGACAAGTTTTCGAGGTTCGCTTTCTTTACTTTTCTCTACCCGGCGCGAGTATAGCAACGGGCGCTTTGGCAGCCCTGACAGTATCGCTCATACGTCTCCGTAGAATGCAGCAAATGCTCCTGGCTGGATGCGGAGCATTGCTCATCATACTATCAGTATGTATGGTCGGATATGCACAGGTGTATAAGGCGAGGTATGAGCATGATATGGATATGATCAAGACGCTAGCGCGTCTCGTTCCATCTGAAGCACTTAATGAACGTCCTCAGTTCATCCCTCAGTTCATCCCTGTGAGTCTGGACTACAGTCTGTCGGGCAAAGAGAGATTATTAACAGAATTGATCGCTAGCGCTCTTGAGTATGAATACATTGCTCGTGCCGGACTTTTGACGGTATATCCTGACCGATTAACTGGACGCCCCGATCATATTCGAATTCAAATTGAATACATACCCGCTCCGAGATGGAATCCCGCAGTATTTTCTGAGCGCATTATTTCGGATTTCCCAGATTATTGTTTTGGTACGAAAACTGATGTTAATTTGTTCGTTCAAGGCTGTCCAATTGAATCCAATCGTGCAATTGTTTTTACCCATCACAATGGTGAGTTAGTGCTTGTGCGTACGCTTACGCTGCAGCGATCTGATGGGACAACACGCATCGTCGAACTGCCCCTTGTCAGCAGGTTGGCTGCTCGCGGATCAACGGTCATCGAAACACTGGTCGTTCCTGTCAAAGATTGAGATTGGCGCGTCAGACGGCGATATCTGGTCGTAGAATGTAGAATGGTCAGTGGAGCGAGTAACCGCAGATATGATCCCAATTGAGGCAATCAGTACCAACCTTGAGATGCGCGAGCCGGGTATCTGGTTTGCAAAGAGCTGTTCCAGAGTCTCATATCCTGAGAGCGGCAGTGCCTTGAGTTTTGAGGTTGAGCAATACTCATTCTGGTTTCGGCATCGTAACCGCTGCATTAGCGCAGTGCTCAAGCGATTTCCGCCAGCAGGAGCGGTGTTTGATATTGGCGGCGGGAATGGGTTTGTCACACTGGCGATCCGTGATATGGGATATGAAGCGGTGCTCGTTGAGCCCAGCATTGTTGGCGTTCAGAACGCTGTAAAGCGCGGTCTCAGTCCTGTCATCTGTGCTACACTCGAAGATGCGGGCTTTTGTCCGCAAACATTGCCTGCGGCGGGAATGTTCGATGTTGTTGAACATATTGCTGATGACTGATCATTTCTGAGCACAATGCATCGTTTATTGATACCAGGTGGTAGACTGTATATCACAGTGCCTGCGTATAACATATTGTGGTCAGATGAAGATGATTATGCTGGTCATTACCGCCGTTATACCAGGCATACGCTGACGCGGGCGTTGAAAGATGCAGGATTCCACGTAGAGTACGTGACTTATATCTTCGCGATGTTGCCGCTACCCATCTTTGTATTGCGCTCACTACCATGTCGCTTTGGTTTGAGGAGGGGTATTAATGTTGAACAGCAGCGCCGTGAACATCGCCAAATGAGGGGGATAATCGGAAGGTTGGTCGGGCTTCTCTTTGAAACTGAACTGCATGTGATTCGTAGACGATCACAGATTCCATTTGGAAGTAGCTGTATGGCGGTTGCTTGCACATAGCTCAGATATAGGAAAATACCTAAGGAGTAATACAGCCTTGGCACACTCACTCTCAATCGTTATTCCGGTATATCGCAGCGAATTGATCATTCCGCTGCTAATACAGCGACTCACCAACGTTTTAGAGGGCGATCAGAAAACCGGATTTGTGGTATCGTGATGGCGACCATGCCGTTCTGATGAGGAGCAATCTGGTATGCCACGACGTGCGCTTCGATCCTATCCAACGACGTATGCGACCGATCTGACCGATGCCCAATGGGCTGTCATCGCTCTGTTGGACGCCGCGCCGTCGCCCAATGGCGGCCGCCCGACTGAAATCGATCGCCGCGCGATCGTCAACGCGCTGCTGGACAACCATCGCACCGGCTGCCAATGGCGCGTGCTTCCGAAAGATTTTCCGCCGATGCGTTCGGTTCGATACGATTTCGACACGTGGAATCGTGATGGAACCTTTATCAAAATCAATGATACGCTGCGGAACCTGGCGCGACAAGCGCTGGATCGCGACCCGGAGCCGTCCATTAGCGTCCTGGACTCCCAATCCGTCACAACGACCGAAGCAGGCGGCGAGCGCGGCGATGATGGGGAAAAAAAGGTCAACGGGCGCAAACGGCAATTCTGGGTTGACGCCAATGGGTTCTTATTGCGCGTGTTGGTGCATCCCGCCGATATTTCGGATACCGAAAGCGCCGAATGGCTTCTCGCCGCACATCATCACGCATTTCCCCGGATGCAAGAGTTCGGGTGGATGAGGGGTATAAACAAGGGTGAGATGAATGGCTGCAACAGAACATGGCGATACGCCTGAATAGTATTGAAAAACCGCCTGGACAAACGGGATGTGCCTTCATTCCGAAGCGATGGGTAGCGGAACGCTCGATTGCCTGGGCGGGACGCAATCGTTGGGAGCAACAACAACAACCGCCATCCAGAATCAAGCGAAGCCTTTCTTTATCTTGGTTCAATCGCAATGCTCCTGAATCGGCTCTATCCGAGATTCTAGTTTTTGATCACGCTCTCCAGAACCATGGTATCGCGATCTTATTGCAAAATATTGTGAGGAACGTTTGAACGCGATTTTACATGAAGAACAACAAAATGGCGGTGTATTGCGAAGAATTCGGAATAGAAGTCCAAGGTTTCTTCTGCTTACTGCCAGATATGGCATTCCACAATACCTTGATAATGTCTAGACTAATAAACTTTATGGTCATGACAAACCACTTCAGGGTTCCATTCAACCAACCCTGTCTCGTCGGGAGAGAATTTGAATACCTCGCCGATACAATTCGGATGAGGCATGTCTCAGGTGATGGAACCTACACTAAAAAGTGTCACACGCTTCTTGAGCAAACGTTGGGTGTTTCTAAGGCGCTCCTTACGACTTCGTGCACCCATGCACTGGAGATGGCAGCGCTGTTGCTGGACATACAGCCCGGCGACGAGGTCGTTGTTCCCTCATTCACCTTTGTTTCTACTGCCAATGCCTTCGTGCTGCGCGGGGCGCGACCGGTCTTCATCGATATTCGCCCGGACACGCTTAATCTGGATGAGACACGACTGGAATGTCTCATCACGTCTCGCACCAGAGCAATCGTGCCGGTACACTACGCAGGTGTAGGTTGCGAGATGGATGTCATCCTGGAGATCGCCAGTCGCTACAACATCGCCGTTGTTGAAGACAACGCCCACGGTCTGTTTGGTAAATATAAGAATAAATATCTGGGCACCTTTGGCTGCCTGGCCACTCAGAGCTTTCATGAGACCAAGAACTTCACCTGTGGCGAAGGTGGTGCATTGCTGGTTAATGACCCGCAGTACATTGAGCGCGCCGAGATTATTCGAGAGAAGGGCACCAATCGCAGTCGCTTCTTCCGTGGTGAGGTGGACAAATATACATGGGTGGACGTGGGATCCAGTTATCTGCCATCAGACCTCCTGGCCGCATTCTTGTATGCCCAGCTGGAGGCGCGAGAGCAGATTCAAGCCAAGCGGCAGCGGATCTGGAAGTACTATGACGAACACTTGAGAGATTGGGCCAGAGCTCGTGGCGTACGTCTTCCTTCAGTTCCATCGCACTGTGAACAGTCGTACCACCTGTTCTATCTGCTCATGCCCGATCTGAAGGCACGTACGCGTTTGATTTCACATCTCAGAGAGCGAGGCGTTTCGAGTGTTTTTCACTACTTGCCACTGCATCTTTCACCGATGGGACAGCAATTCGGCGGCAGAATTGGGGATTGTCCGGTGACAGAAAAGGTGAGTGACTGTCTGGTACGTCTCCCGCTTTACAATGACCTGCGCCGAGAGGATCAGGACTGGGTTATTGAAGCGATTTGGGAAGCACAATGGTGATGGATCGCTCACCAACGTCTTTATCACGAGACTTTATCAATGTTTACTTTGATTTTCAGCATACTTTTTACGTTTCAATCGTATTCGGAAGTTGTGCAGCCCGCAACACGTTTCCATGACCGTATCCCGAAATTCGGAGCGACTGTAGCGGATGATGTCGTGGATAATCCGATACCTTTTGATATCGCCAATGACATGTTCAATTCGGACGCGAATAGATGATATACGCCTATTTTCTTCCTTTTCTTGCAGCGTGAGCGTTCCATTGCGCGGCTTCTTCTTCGGTTGCATGATCTGCACGCCGAGCAGGTTAAAATTTTAAGTACATCAAAATAAAGAGCAATGTATCTTCCGTTGTCGGAAGCGGCGAGTTTGCATAAGAAACGTAGCGACGGCAATACCGGACATGACCATCAATCGTGCGACGTTGCATATATGCTTCAAATGCAGCATGAAAGATTGGAACCAGTGCATGAAACTCGTCAGCGGTCAGTCCGGTCATAGAACGTAATTTTGCCGGGTTTTCGATGATAGATTGATACTTGCACATCGCGTCTCCCTCCATTTCAGTTCGTATGAAAATAGTATACCATAAACCTTGATGAAGTCTATGCTCTTAGCGGAAAGTAGAATGAAAACAAACAAGTCTGTAGCGATAGTTCAGTCAAACTACATTCCCTGGAGAGGCTACTTCGACCTTATACGGGCGGTAGACGAGTTTATACTGTTTGATGATATGCAGTACACGCGTCGTGATTGGCGAAATCGTAATAAGATTAAGACCCCATCAGGTCTAATGTGGCTTACTATCCCGGTCGAGACCAAAGGCAAGTTTTGTCAGTCGATCAAGGACACCCAGATCAGCGATGCTTACTGGATGAAACGTCATTGGGAGTCGATCGTGCACAATTATGCTCGATCCAGGTATTTTCGCGAATATCGAGCGCTCTTCGAAGAAATCTATCTTAATTGCAATGAGCGTTTTCTTAGCCAGATCAACTACAGGTTTCTCACCGCTATATGTGATATCCTAAAGATCAACACCAAAATATCGTGGTCAATGGATTATCATCTTGTAGATGGAAAGACAGAGCGATTAGTTGAATTATGCAGACAAGCAGGAGCAACTGAGTACCTGTCAGGCCCATCAGCTCGCGGATACATTGATGAGTCTCTGTTTGAATCTGCAGGTATCACTCTGCGATATGTGGACTATTCAGGTTACCCAGAGTATGATCAACTTTACCCTCCTTTCGATCATCGTGTTAGCATCATCGATCTGATATTCAATGTCGGAACTGACGCACTCAAATATATGCTTGATCTGTGATATGGATTTGTCAGTCGTCACGACCATGTACTGCTCTGAGCCTTACCTGGAGGAGTTTTACTGTCAGGTGAGCGCTGTCGTGCGCCAGTTTAGTGAGAACTACGAAATTCTGTTTGTCAATGACGGGTCGCCCGATGGATCATTGGAAGTTGCGTTGGGATTTTATGCACGAGATCCCAAGATCCGGGTGATCGACCTGTCCCGCAACTTCGGGCATCACAAAGCAATGATGACCGGCCTGGCTCATACACGAGGTGCTCTGGTATTTTTGATAGACTGTGATCTGGAAGAAGATCCTGAGTGGCTGTCTCACTTCCTGAGCACAATGCGGAGCCAAAATGCAGATGTCGTATATGGGGTGCAGGATAGTCGCAAAGGTAATTGGCTTGAGCAAGTAACTGGTGATCTTTTCTACACACTGTTCAACTTGCTCTCCACTTATCCGGTGCCTCGAAACGTAACTACAGCGCGTCTGATGACGCAGCGTTACGTGAGGAGCCTTGTGCAGTATCTTGATCGAGAGGTATTTCTGCTTGGTCTTTGGACGATTACTGGCTATAAGCAAGTGCCTGTTCAAGTACGTAAACGATCCAAAGGTAACTCGACTTACAATTTCAAACGCAAGATTGCGGTGTTTGTGAATGCGGTGACATCGTTCAGTAACAAGCCGCTCACCTTCATCTTCTACCTGGGAATTACGATTTCCCTTCTTGCCGGTTCGGCAGCAGTTTACCTGGTAATTCAGCGAGTCTTCTTTGGCGTGTTTCTGTCAGGTTGGCCATCACTGATCGTTTCCATCTGGCTATTAGGTGGGTTGACCATTTTCTGTCTGGGCATTATCGGTATTTATCTCTCCAAGATTTTCACTGAGATAAAACAACGTCCCTATACAACCATTAGAGCGATTTACGAGCACGGTGCAAGCGACTATGACCTTCACAAACATTCTTGAATCCGTGAAGCAGTACTATTCTGCGAAGATTGCGACCCACGGAGCAACAGCCCAAGGGGTAGACTGGAACTCTGCGGAGTCTCAGTTGCTGCGTTTTGCGCAACTGCTGAAAGTGTGCGATCTGCGGCAACCCTTCTCGATCATCGACTATGGGTGCGGCTATGGTGCACTGCTTGGTTACTTATGGAGCCAGGGTGTGGTGATGAAGTATTATGGATTCGACATCTCGGAGTCAATGATTTCCAAGGCAAGGGAACTTTACGGGGAAAACGATAGAACTAAGTTTTACAGCGTTCCAGAATCATTGTCGAAGGCCGATTACACCGTTGCAAGTGGCATTTTCAACGTCAAGTTGCAGACCAGCGATGAAGAATGGCACGCCTATATGATAGATACGCTGGCAAAGATGGCAGATCTGAGTGTCAAGGGATTTTCCTTCAATGTTCTTACGTCGTATTCAAATCCAGAGCGGCGCCGGACTGACCTGTATTACGCCGATCCGCTGTTCTGGTTCGATCACTGCAAAAGGAGATATTCCAGGTTCGTAACGCTATTACATGATTATCCACTGTACGAGTTCACCATTCTGGTTAGAAAGGAGATATTCTGATGGCCAGGCTCGTTATCTTTGGCACTGGTGACATTGGAAAACTTGCATACTACTACTTCACACATGACAGCCCTCACGAAGTTGTTGCTTTCACAGTTGACCGGGCATATCGCCACGGCGACAATTTCCTCGATCTGCCCGTTGTTGATTTCGAAGAGGTCGTTGACCGTTATCCGCCTGCCGAGTACCAGATGTTTATAGCCATCAGCTACGCTAGGATGAATCGAGTGCGCGCCAGCAAATACGCGCAGGCCAAGGCGCTGGGCTACAAACTGGCGAGCTACATCAGCAGCCGTTGCACGTTTTTGACCGAATACGAGGTGGGTGACAACTGCTTTATCCTGGAAGACAACACGATTCAACCTTTCGTGCGAATTGGCAATAATGTAACACTATGGAGTGGAAATCATATCGGACATGAATCAACCATAGGGGATCACGTATTTATCGCCTCGCATGTCGTAGTCTCCGGACACTGCAATATTGGATCGTATTGCTTCATCGGCGTCAACGCCACCCTGCGTAACTCAATCACGGTCGCACCAGAAACCTTAATCGGCGCGGGCGCGATCATTATGAAAAACACGGTTGAGAAGGGTGTCTACATTCCGCAACATACTGATCTATTCCATAAGAAGAGCGATGAGATAAAGCTCTAGAGGAGTGTCTTATGAGGTGGCGTAAATTGGGTCTAGTATTTGTTCCGAATAGTGAATACTCATACCCATGGATGGCATCCCATGCTGCTAATCCAGTCGCAGAGAGGATTGGAGATTACGAGTTTCGAGTCTATTTCAGTTGTAGAGACGATCAGAACCGCTCTCATATCGGATTCGTAGAGTTTGACCTTCGTCGTCCACGGGAAACATTGCGTGTAGCCGAACAGCCCATATTATCACCGGGCGAGCCAGGCTGCTTCGATGATAGCGGAGCATCTATGGGATGCCTGGTAATCTATGAAGGGAAGCGATACCTATACTACTTGGGTTGGAATCTGGGAGTCACCGTACCCTGGCGAAACAGCATTGGTTTGGCCATCTCTGAGACCGATAATCTGGCATTTCGAAAGTACTCTATGGCTCCCATCATTGATCGCAATGAAGTAGACCCTTTCTCGTTATCCTATCCCTGGGTCATGCGCGACGGTTCGACCTGGAGGATGTGGTATGGCTCAAACTTGGGTTGGGGCAAACATCGTAGCGACATGAAATACGTCATAAAATATGCAGAGTCGAGTGATGGAATCCAATGGCATCGTGGTGACATCGTGGCGATTCCCCTACTTTATGAGGAGGAATGGGGAATATCGAGGCCATGTGTCATTCGTGATGGCACCACATACACAATGTGGTACTCCGTTCTACGAAGCAACATCTACCGAATTGGATATGCCGTGTCGCCCGATGCCATTCACTGGCAGCGAAAAGACGACGAGGTTGGGATTGAACCATCGGAGTCCGGCTGGGACTCAGAGATGATCGAGTATCCGTACGTCTTCGACCACGGTGGGAAGCGGTATATGTTGTACAATGGTAATGGTTTTGGAAGAACCGGCTTCGGTCTGGCTGTTCTTGACGAGTAATACTATGCAAAATACGGCACGCGATGAACCGATGGGTTACCTTTACATCCTTGGCACTATCTTCTTTACTGTCTATGGTCAAATCGTGCTGAAATGGCGGGTGGGTCAGGCTGGCGTTATGCCAGATGAACTCGTCGCTAAATTAGGATACGTTTTTCGGATGCTAGCCGATCCTTGGGTGATTGGTGGCTTATTCGGAGCATTTCTGGCGTTTATATGTTGGATGGGAGCAGTATCGAAGTTTGATCTGAGCTACGCTTATCCGTTTACCAGTCTATCCTTTCTCTTGGTGTTGATTTTCAGCGCAATCCTTTTTCGCGAGCCGATCACTGTCTCGAAGATCATTTCTTTGGGCTTGATAATTTCAGGATTGATTCTGGGTAGTCGTACATAATCACAGTATACCATTAAGCCCCGATGAATTCTAATGTGCCCATTTTTGAGTTACGAAGTCATCTTAGGCAACGCGATGGAAGACTCGCAAGGAAAGCACATGACACGATTAGTCACTTTCTGGCACAGCCTTGTATTGCCGTTGTTGTCGCTGCTCGCAAGCGGCGTCATCGTCACGGCAGCAGTCTGGCGCCTTCCATTTTCCGATCCGTCACCCGCGTTATTGTCGGGTTTGATCGCAACTGCTCTGCTATCCGGCATTTTAATGTTTGTCCTTCCCAGATTGGCGCAGGCACTACAGGTCTGCGATCCGTCTCTGCGCCAGCTGATCATTGGCGTGATAGCGGGTAGTGCTGTTGTTGCATTCTTTTCCGTTCCGATGCCGCGTTCACTAACGTGGCGTTGGGGTGCTGGCCCACAAACCGGTGCTCCGGCGCTGACGTTCCCCGCTGTTAGCTGGGATGGAATCAGTCGCCTAGTCATTGATCTGCACGCAACCAATGATCCCGGCGCAACACTGTATGGCGTCTGGCGGGCGGTGGCGTCGCTTGATGAAGCGGCAGGCGTTCAACCGGCGCAGGTGGAGTTGTGGCTGACGCAGCCGTCCTGGACGATAATCGACGCGACCACCGGCAGACCGCCGCCATCTGCAGACGGGGTTGATGTGGTGATCAGCGTGCAGCGTGGGCAGGATTTGCTGCTGGAACGCCGTATTACGCTCGATCCTCCGGCGACTCCTGAGCACGGGAGATGGCATCATGTTGTGCTGAACCTGCCGCCAGGCGCAGAGCGCCTTGCGGTTGAAGTGCGTATGCGGAGCACGCTCGATTATGATCGCGTTTGGATTACAGAAGCAGTTGTCCGTCCGACATGGAATGCTATTATCAATCAGGTGGCGCTTGTGCTAGTGATCACGCTGAGTGTAGCCACCCTGGCGTTTGCGGGTCGTATGCCGCCTGTGATTAGCGTGTCTCGCCGCATCGAGGCATTCTTTTCGAGCTATGGATATCTGCTGTTCGGAGCGGCGTGCCTCTGGTTAGCTTATCTGCTGGTGTGGCAACGGGGGTTGTACTGGGATGACTGGTACATGGTATCTCTTGGACGGGACCCACTGACACTTGACTGGCGACCCCTGCCGCCTGTAGAGAGATTGCTCGAAGGCAGGCCGTTGACGTGGACACTTTTGCCATACCTTACTGCTCTGTTGTTGACAGATGAATTTCAGGTGCGTCTGCTAATGACCGCTTGTGCAGGTCTAAATGGATTTCTGCTTGGATGGCTTGTGTATCGTATACTACGTGCCAGGTTGCCAGCTGTGGTTACAGGTTGGCTTTTTCTGGTGCCAAACCATGTCCCATTGCTGACCCAAACTGCAGCTTATGTCTTTATGACCGGGTTTGTACTACTGACATTGCATGCCATTTGGAGCACTCTGGTCGTTGACAGGTTTCAATATGTCTGGTTATTGGGTGGGAATCTAGCATTGTTAATTGCGTTTATGTGGTCTGAGGCGCCAGTAGGAATAGCCAGTGTAGTTCCAATCATGGGCGTCATATGCTATGCTCAGCAACCGAAAGCGAGGTGGCGTACGATTGTCTACCGAACAGTGCTGTGCATTACTACGCTAACTGCGATTATAGCTTCGTATGCCTTTTTGGTTACCACTTCATCATATTTGACGAAAACCCGAGGATTCACAACTGATATCTTAACAGTTGCAAATCTAGCTGGGCAATGGTTGACCATTGCCTATCGATTTCTTATCGATCCGAGTAATCCAACTTCGGCATATCATTACATGATACTATCGCAAATAGTAGGACTAAATCACTTATTATCAGGTTTTGGATTCATACTTTTGTCGGGTATTAGCGTCATCTTGGCTCTAGTAGTCGTTAGTTGGAGGGGTTATTTGGTTCGATCTGGAGATATTACTCAAGAACTGCTTGTTTTAGTGCTTGGAATCGTTTGGTTCCTTACGGCATTTTTTCTCCCATACGTGTTTGTGCCAGCACAGGGTTTTGTGATTTACCTCATGTACTTTCCTATTGCTGGTGTATGCATAGCAGTAGGTGCTTTGATTGCGCTAATCACATCTTTCGTGCGAATCAAAGGAATACAGCAAGCAATAGCGGGTATTTTTGGATTGTTGCTAATAATGCTGTCGATATGTATGGTAGGGACTGCGCGCATGTACCAAGCGAGGTATGAGTCTGACAGAGAGATATTCGTTGCTTTGGCACGTCTTGTGCCGCCTGAAGCAATATCTCAGCCTGTTCAGTTCATACCCGTGAATCTTAACTTTAGCTTGCCGGGCAAGGAAAATACGCTAAGCCCATTTCTTGATAGCGCCTTTGAGGAATATGGTGCCGCTAGAGGTGCGTTCACAATTGTGTATTCTGATAAGATAGAAAGATATATTCAGTACATAGCCACTCCAAGGTGGTACCCTGCAACTTTCTCCGAGCGTATCTCAGATAAATCAGCAAACCCGCCATGTTTGCGATTCATCAGTAACGCTGATATTCTTGTAGTGAAATCAGCGACGTTATTTGTTCAAGGCTGTCCGGTCGATCCTGAGCGTGCAATTGTTTTCACCCATCACAATGGTGAGTTGGCGCTCGTGCGTACACTCACGCTGCAGCGCTCCGACGGGACGACGCGCATTGTCGAACTGCCCGTTGTCAGCAGGTTGGCCGCTCGCGGATCAACGGTCATCGAAACACTGGTTGTTCCTGTCAAAGATTGAGACCGACGCATCAGACGACGATATCTGGTCGTGAGTGGCAAGGTACATCGGTAATACTATGAAACGAACAGTCACTATTGTCAGTCCTGTTTATAACGAGTGTGAAGTCATTACCGCCTTCTACTCCGAACTGAAGAAGGTACTTGATGGGATCGCAGATTCATATGAACCGACTATCCTTTTTGTGGTTGATCGCAGTACTGATGGTACGCTTGATATATTGAGGGAAATTGCAAGAACTGATCAAAGTGTGCGTGTAATAGCAATGACGGGACGATTTGGTCATCAAATGTGTCTACTTGCGGGCATAGATTATAGTGATAGCGATGTTCTTATTATGCTCGATAGTGATTTACAGCACCCACCAGATCTTATTCCAGTCATGTTGCGCTACTATGAGGAGGGTTATGATGTTGTTCACACAACACGTGAATATACTAATGACGTTCATTTTGTCAAGCGCATGGCTTCCAATCTATTCTATCTCCTGATAAATCAAATATCTCAGGTACCTGTCAACGAAAACGCCGCTGATTTTCGATTGATGTCCCGACGTGTCGTTGATGTATTTCAAAAACAAATCCGCGAACGAAATCTATTCTTGCGCGGTTTTTTTGGATGGATGGGATTCCGAAGCGTTGCGGTAACATTTCGCGTTCGTAAACGCGCCGGGGGGGTCAGTAAGTATTCTTTTGGTCGTATGGTGCGTTTCGCTCTTAATGGTATGATTTCATTCAGCAAAAGGCCACTACAGGCTGCAATAATCTTGGGTTTTCTGATTGCCGTTTTTGGTTTCCTCCTCGCTTTTATTACCGTAGTCCAGTATTTCATTCTTGGTTCATTTCCCTCCGGATGGACAACTCTCATTGTGTTAATGTTGATATTTAGTGGCACGCAACTTATTTTTTTGGGTGTCATTGGTGAGTACATCGGTGCAATTTTTGATGAGGTAAAGGCAAGACCACACTATATCGTCGACGAATTGATAAACTTCGATGAAATGTGAAAGAAGAATAAATTAGCCGTGTCGGGTGTAGGAGGCTTACATTGTGTCTACTTGTATAGTTTGTCGGTCGAAACAACATTATCTGCTCTATGAGGGGATTCTTCGTTGCTCGGAGTGTGGTCATGTTTTTGCTGATTTTACCCCGGATGACTCATATTTGTGGGATATCTACCGTAAAGATTACTTTTTCGGTGAGGAGTACAGCAACTATGTCGCAGATAGGAGAGTTATTCAAAAAAACCTTCGAAGAAGACTTTCAGTACTGCAAAGGTTTATCAATTGGGAAAAGCACAATCATTTGCTCGAAATCGGTTGTGCTTATGGTTTCTTTCTTGATTTAGTTCGAGAAAGGTTTAAGTTTGCTGTCGGATTGGACATATCTGAAGATGGTATCCGTTATGCTCGTGAAAGACTTGGAGTTAATGCCTACCAGGTCGATTTCTTGCAGTATGACTGCTCTCATCGGATGTTTGATATCGTCTGCATGTGGGATACAATCGAGCATATTCGCGATCCACACCTATATATCGAAAAGATATCCTCAATTGTACCCAAAGATGGTTTGTTGGCTTTAACCACAGGGGATATTGACAGTCTGTTGGCAAGACTTCAGCGAGATCGCTGGCGCATGATTCACCCGCCAACTCACATACACTATTTCTCAAGGCGTACAATTGAACGTTTATTGCGTCAATATGGCTTTGAAATCGTTTATAACCGTTATTGTGGTTTCTTTAGGAGTATTGATAATATATTCTATAACTTGTTTATACTTCGCCAAAAAAAACCATATATTTATAATATTATCAGAAAATCCGGTCTTAGTCGATTTGATTTCTATATTAACTTATATGATATTATGTTTGTGATTGCTCGGAGATGCTGAATTCCAATTTTATGCGAAATATTTTATTTCATCGTTCCTGGTGGTTGTCGCTAGCGTTCATTATCTCATCAGCTACACTCGTTCTGGCGCTAAGAGATGTCGATCTTTGCAGATCGTTTACCATAGTGCAGCACGCGAATCCAGGTTTGCTCGCTTTGGCAGGAATAGTATTTAGCGGATCATATGTGGTGCGTGCATTGCGATGGTATATGCTCCTCGAAAATGAGTGTAACATGAAACCGCGAGTCGTGTTCTGGGCTACGACTATTGGATATCTTTACAATAGCCTGCTACCAGCTCGAGCCGGAGATGTTATTCGAGCACTTGCTGTTAGCTATTGGACGGGTGTTAGTAAGAGCTTCGTCCTTGCCTCCGTGTTTGTTGAGCGCATTGCCGAGGTTACAGGGATTGCTCTGGTCAGTCTATTAGTGCTAAGCGTAACAGAGGGAGCGCCTGATTGGATCAATATGGCTGCACGCTTAATGACAATCCTGTCTGGTGTTGGCATTGCGATACTGTTTTTAGTACCGGATGTGGGAAAAAGGATTGGAAGGAGCCTTTCTATCACACCTGTACATCACCCTCGTTGTGAACGTGTTATCCAGACTTTCCAGCAAGTGTTGCGTGGTTTTCGCACATTACGGGATGCTATGCAAGTTGCACGACTCGCGGTTGTTACGATGATGATATGGTTTTTAGAGACATGGTTCACCATTTTGATAGCACAGGCACTAGGTCTCCCCATCGGGGGCGCAATAGGTTTGCTGCTGCTATGCGCTCTCAGTCTTGCAAGTGTTGTTCCATCCACTCCTGGCTCTATCGGTGTCTTTCAATTTGTCGCAGTTACAATGCTTACTCCCTTTGGCTTCTCACCAGACGATGCGATTGCGTATATTGTTATGTTTCAACTGGTTCAGTATTTGATGGTTATGATATGGGGAGGTTTCGGTCTATGGCGTCTTGCTGCTTCGGGTTTGTCGCTCCGTCGTCTTCGTGAGGAGACGACCACTATACGGCAGGAGGTTAATCATGACTGATCGAGTATAATTGCGAAGCCAGTAGATCAATCAAGCGCTGGATCGGAGTATTCATCATGGTATCAACAGACACTGTCCTCGTTACCGGCGCGGGCGGGTTCATCGGCAGTCATCTGGTCGAAGCTCTTGTTGCTCGTGGTTTCCGTGTGCGTGCGTTTGTGCGCTACAATGGGCGCGGTGATCCAGGGTTGTTACGCGACCTGCCATCCGACATGCGCGCGCAGATCGAGATCATTTTCGGCGATCTGCGCGACAGTCATGCGGTTCATGAAGCAACACGCGGCGTCGATACGATTTTTCATCTGGGAGCGCTCATCGCCATCCCTTATTCATATGTGCATCCGCGGGAAACTGTCGAAACCAATATCATCGGCACGCTGAACGTCCTGGAGGCAGCGCGCGCTCACGGGGTTCGTCGTGTGGTGCATACGTCGACCAGCGAGGTGTATGGCACGGCACGTTTCGTCCCGATTACCGAGGAGCATCCATTGCAGGGTCAATCGCCCTACTCAGCCAGTAAAATTGGCGCAGACAAACTTGTTGAGAGTTTTCATCTATCGTTTGGCGTGCCAACGGTCACGGTACGTCCGTTCAACACGTATGGTCCGCGTCAATCAGCGCGGGCGGTCATTCCGACCATTATCACTCAGGCGTTGACCCGTCCGGTTGTTCGTCTGGGTGATCTGCGTCCGACCCGTGATCTCAACTATGTGAGCGATACGGTCGCCGGTTTTCTGGCGGCTGCCGAACGAGACCAGGCGATAGGTCAGGTCATTAATCTGGCGAATAATGATGAGATCAGTATCGGTGAATTGGCGGAAAAGATCATTGCACTGGTCGGTCGTCAGGTTACGATTGACGTTGATGAGTCCCGGTTGCGTCCGGAGACCAGCGAAGTATTTCGTTTGCATGGCGATAATCGTCTGGCGCACGAATTGCTCGGATGGAAGCCGCTGGTGAGTCTTGATGAAGGGCTGCGACGCACAATCGACTGGATTGCGCAGCATATCGATCGGTACGATCCATTGCATTACCAGGTGTAGCAATGAAAGCAGTCATTCTGGCAGGTGGACGTGGCACACGTCTTGCGCCATATACAACTATTCTTCCCAAGCCACTGATGCCGATTGGTGACAAACCGATTCTGGATATTGTCATTCGTCAATTGCGCTACTATGGATTCACCGATATTACGCTTGCAGTCGGTTATCTTGCCGAGTTGCTTGTGGCATACTTCGGCGATGGTGAGCGTTTTGGCGTTACCATTCGATACTCGCGTGAAGATCAACCGCTTGGCACCGCCGGACCGATTGCACTGGTTGATGGATTGGATGAACCGTTTCTTGTAATGAATGGTGATGTGCTGACAACGCTGAACTTTGGTGAATTAATGGCATTTCATCGATCAAGCAGTGCAATCGCCACAATTGCCACCTATCCGCGAAGTGTCAAAATCGATCTTGGAGTCATCGAGCATAATGAGCACGGTTTCCTGACTTGCTATATTGAGAAGCCAACACATTATTACCGGGTCAGCATGGGGATCTATATTTTTGATCCACGCGCCTGTACGTACATTCCGCGCGGTCATCGTCTCGATCTTCCCGATCTTTTGATCAACATGATGCAGAAAGGGGAAAAAATCCAGTGCTATCTACACGACGGTTACTGGCTGGATATTGGACGGTTCGATGATTACCAGCAGGCGGTTGAGGATTTTGAGCAGCGCCGTGAGCGTTTTTTGCCATTTGAGTTAGAGTAATGCGTTTGTTGATCACCGGCATAGGCGGCTTTGTCGGACGCCATATGGCAGCTTATGCCGTTACCCGGGGTGCAACTGTGGTTGGCATTAACCGGACGATGCGCCCGGTACCCGGTGCTGAATTGTTTGTGGCGGATCTGGATAGCGCCAGCGCAACGGCAGATGCAGTAAAGGCAGCAGCAGCTGAAGCCGTCATCCACCTTGCTGCGCATACCCCAGCAAATCGCCCGCAGTTGCCACTGCGGGAATGGCTGACCGGCACGCCGGTCGCTACGCTTAATCTGCTCGAAGCAGTACGTATTCATTGTCCGCAGGCAAAGGTGTTGATCGTCAGTTCATCGGCAGTGTATGGTCGTGTTCCCCTTGATCGCCTGCCAGTCACCGAAGATCATCCTGTGCAGCCTGCGACGATGTATGGGGTCAGTAAGGCAATACAGGAACTTCTGGCAATCCGCTATGTTTCTGAGTACGGGTTGCAGGTGATTCGTGCTCGACCGTTCAATCTCGTCGGTCCCGGCGAACCACGAGGCATGCTGACCAGTACGCTTGCAGCACAGATTACCGCCATTGCTGCAGGGAAACAACCACCGGTTGTGCGTATGCGACACCGTGCTACAAGTCGCGATTTTACCGATGTGCGCGACGCTGTTGCGGCGTATTGGGCGCTGCTGGAGCGCGGCGAACCCGGCGGAGTATACAATGTCTGCTCTGGCACAGCGACTCCTGTTGGTGATATTGTTGAACGATTATTACGGTTAGCCGGGATCGATGCCGCTGTCGAGGAAACAGGAGCACATACTTCTGGCGATATCCTGATTCAGGCTGGCAGTGCGGCACGACTGACGGCGGCAACAGGATGGCGACCTCGTTTTGATCTCGATGCAAGTCTGCGCGATTTGCTGGCAACGTTTGCATCCTGAGCGTGTTAATAGACTTTATCGCTTCTTTTGCATCTAAATCTTTTCCTTTTTATGTATTGACATGGTGCGCCAGTAATAGTATGGTTTCTTCGGGAATGACCTGTTTCCTTCGGTGCCATGAGGAGTGAACCGATGCTTTCAATCACCCGGTTGTCCCACGACACTGCACGCCAGCGCCCTGATCATTTTCTCGCTTTGACAGGCATGACCGTTGAAGCGTTTGACGCCATACTATCCTCCTTTATCGCTGCATACGAGGAGCATATTCGCCAGCACCTCCTCAATCACGGCGGAGAGCGCTCGAAACTGCCGCACGCCCACGATCGACTCTTCTTTATCCTAGTTTATTCCAAAATATGTCCGATCCAAATGCTTATGGTGCATATGTTTGGCATGAGTCAGTCGCGGGCATCACACTGGGTTCATACGTTTGCTCCCGTGCTCAAGGCGGCGCTTGGACGAGCACGTCGTCTCCCAATGCACTGCCTGCGAAAGTTGCTGGATGCGCTCGAAATGAGCGATATCCGTGATATTGTGATTGATGGCGTCGACCGTCCAATCCAGCTCCCAGACGACCCGGATGAGCGAAAAGCGAGGTACAACGGCAAAAAACACGTTTGCGCAGCTTAATATCCTGATTGCCGACCGAAAGCAATGATGGGTCATATATCTGAGTCATACCTACAAAGGTTCAGTATACGACAAGCATATTCGTGATATTGAGGCCTATATGTTTCCTGCCGGAACAGTCGTGTACTAGGACGGTGGATTTCAAGGGTGCGTGCCGGAATAGGCTCAAGCTCGTCAGCGGTGCAAAAAGCTGCGTAATGGGGAATTGAACAGCGAGAAACGGGCGCAAAATCAAGAACTGGCGTGTCAGTGGATAGCTATCGAGCATATCATTGCCAGTATCAAGCGATACGCGATTGGGGCGACGAGGTCTCGAGCGCACCCGACTGAATTTGCTGAAGACGTGATGGAAATTGTGTGCGGATCGCATAACTTTCGTCAAAAACACAGGGGCGTCATAATAAAGAAAAATCATTAGAAAATTTATGAAGGTTCCGATAAAGTCTTTTTTCAATGTATCGCACGAAGGTTGTATGTTCGGCACCTATGCTTTCTCTCTCCCCCCCCACCCCCTCGATCCGGCGCGCCCGGTCTACGGCTACGCCCCCGCCGATCCATCGGCGCAGCCGGTGGTCAGCATTGTGACCCCCTGCTACAACGCAGGGGCAATGTTCCTCGATACCATCGCCTCGGTGCTGCGCCAGTCGTTGCAGCAGTGGGAGTGGGTCATCGTCAACGATGGGTCGGACGATGCGGCGACGCTGCGGGTGCTGGGTGCGCTGCGCGCGGTGAACGATCTGCGTGTGCGGGTGGTCGATCAGCCGAATCGCGGTCTTCCTGCTGCACGGAATGCTGGCGTCGCTGTCAGCCGCGCGCCGTTGCTTTTCTTCCTCGACAGCGATGATCTGATTGCGCCGACGGCGCTGGAGCAACTTGCCTGGGCGCTGACGGCGTACCCGGCCAGTGCGTGTGCTGCGTCGTGGTGCGCCACATTCGGCACGGAACATATCGCGTGGCGCTGCGGCTTCGATGCGCGCTATACGTTCCCGCACGATAATGCCGTTCCGCCTGACGTTATGCTGCGCCGCACGGCGTTCGAGCGCGTCGGCGGGTTCGATGAGAGTCTGCGCAATGGGTTGGAAGATTACGAGTTCTGGGTGCGCCTGGCGGACGCCGGGATGTGGGGGCGCGACATTCGCGAGGTGCTGGTCTGGGTCCGTCGTAAGTCGGCGGAGATGTATCGCGGGTATCGCTGGAACTTTCAGACTGATCGCGCGGCGTTGCCGCGTATGCGCCGCGCCCTGCGCGCGCGCTACCCGCGTGTGTTCCGCGACGGTCCGCCGCGCCCGCCGGGTGAGCCGTCGCCGATCCTGCAACCGCACCCGCTGATCACGCCCGACCCGCCGTTTGAGAATCGTCTGGCGCCGCAGGGTGAGCGTCGGGTGTTGCTGCTGCTGCCCTGGGTCGAGGTAGGGGGAGCGGATCGCTTCAGCATCGATCTGGCGGATGGGTTGCGCGCGCGGGATT
>Ga0209162_1001206_pt1 | contig 26219 bp, 19 predicted proteins | sample YNPNPMetaG_FD_187121 | JGI IMG/M metagenome (GOLD analysis project Ga0209162, IMG submission 187121) | Anoxygenic and chlorotrophic microbial mat microbial communities from Yellowstone National Park, USA - YNP NP MetaG (SPAdes) (version 2) ...
GCGGCCCCGCCCCCACTCCTCCGTGCTCGCGCCCACGCTCTGCGTGGGCGCGGCCCCGCCCCCACGACGCAGAGCGTCCCGCTGGCGTTCCCACGCGGAGCGTGGGAACGAGGGGAACAGTATCTTATAAACCCTCAACCACCTTCAAGCCTCTGGTGAGTGCCGGGGTGTGCCCCAACGCCGGGGAGTGGGCACGCAGGTGCATAACGCCTCGGCTGGTGCTGTCATATCGTCCGTCAGGTAGATGTAGGTTCGCTTCTCTATATTGCTAAAGCCGGCATGACGGCCGGCCCGGTCCACGGCGATAATGCTCAAACGATCCAGATAGTTTCCGCCCAGATCGGCCAGGTCCTGCATGACCCGCTGCCCGGCCTCCGCCAGCGGCAGTCCCATCTGGAGATAGAACACCACACTGCGGGCGGCACAAACTCTTATCGCCATCTCGCCCATGCCGGTGCAGGTGGCAGCACCGTAGCGATCATCGGCATAAAAGCCAGCCCCGGCCACCGGAGAATCGCCCAGGCGACCAGGGTATTTCCAGGCCCAGCCGCTGGTGCTGGTCCCGGCGCAGAGATGTCCCCCGGCATCCTGGGCGATGAAATTGACCGTGCCCTGGCCGGGGGTCTCTACCAACTCCTCCGTGCTCGCGCTCAAGCTCTGCGTGGGCGCGGCACTGCCCACATGACGCGGAGTATCGCGCTGGCGTTCCCACGTGGAGCGTGGGAACGAGGGGAGTTCCGGGTCCAAGACCCAGGTCAGCCATCGCCACAGGTCCGTCCGGCCAGCCAACTCATCCCTGGTCAGACCGGCGAGCGCTGGCTCTTGCCATAGTCGCCGTTCCCAGACCTGCCGGGCCTCCTCGGTCAAGAGATCACCCCGTTCACAGCCCATCTCGGCTGCGAACCGGCTGGCCCCCTCACCGACCAGGAGGACATGGGGCAGGCGTTCCATGACCAGGCGAGCCACCGAGATCGGATGCCTGTAGCCCCGCAAGGCCCCCACCGCCCCGGTCGTCCGGTTGTGGCCGTCCATCAGGCCGGCGTCCAATTCCACCTCGCCCAGCAGATTGGGATAACCACCATAGCCCACTGTGTGATCGTCAGGGTTGGCTTCCACCAGGCGGATACCTGCCTCCACCGCGCGCACGGCGCAGGCCGGTCCACCGGCCCGCAGTACGCGCATGGCCTCCTCAATCCCTACGCTCCCGTTCTGGCTGGCTACCACGATCATGTTCTTTCCCTCCACTGGCGTAACCGCCTGCCATCTGTGTCAACCTGAGAGGGCGGCAGTACCACATTACGCCCTCTCCTCTCCCCCTACTCCCCATAGGCGTTAACTTGAGGCGCGGGCGATTGGAAATCGCACCTGAAGAACCTGCGGCCAGGCGTACACGCCGGTGGACGCCTGGCCGCAGACCCCTGAGGTGCGACTTCGCTTAACTTGACGCCTGTGCCCCTACCCCCTCCTCTCCCAAGCTCCTTCCCCCAGAGTTGGGGAAGGCCGGGGTGAGGGTGGGAAAGGGGAGGGGCCGGGGGCTTTAGTCGGCCTGGCAGGCAGTTACCGGCTCAGAAAGCTGGCGGGGGTAGTTCAACCCATAAGCCCAGGATCGTGCCCTGGAGCCATAGGCCCAGCAGGAACACCAGGAACCCGGCCACCAGGGCGCGCGGCCCCCAAAGATACCAGGGTTGCCAGAGGTCCGGCACGCGAGTGAGACCGCGCCGGGCCACCGTGCTAAAGAGTTGCAAACCCCATAGGCCCATGCCCAGCACGAACAACACCGACCCGGCATAGAGAATACCCTGGATGACAGCCGCCGCCCAGTCACGTTGGAGCAGGGCCAGGGCCGCCACGAGTACCATAACCGCCGCCATCAGGGCTATCACATCGCGCCCAAAGCGCCAGAGCGACCAGAACCAGTGCGCGGGCACCTTTTCATCTCCTGCTGATCCCAAACGTCAGGTTCTTCACCCCGGCGCAGGACGGTCAACGGCACAACATCATCGGGGTAGCGAATACCGACAGCATCGGTGGCTGGCAGCCGCTCCAGCGTGGCCAGCAGGTACATCCCGGCCACCAGGCGATAGTCGCCGGCCGGCGCGTCGGCCGGCACGGTCAGCGTGTAGCTATCCAGCACCGTCTCGCCGGGCTGCCACCGGCCCGTGGGATACGTCCCGCCGCCGGGCTGCGCATCGGCCTGCGCCCAAAGGGGGCCGCCGGTGGCCGGGTTGGTCGGCCCCAGCAACTGCACGGAAACCGTATAGTCCTGTGCTGTCGTAGCCCGGCATTGCCAGTGCAGCGTGACGCGCACGGTCTCCACTGTTGCCGGCGCACCCTCATACCCGACCAGGACCGCGAAATCCCCCACGGTTGCCCCCACCGGCGTCGGCGTGAGGGCCGGCGCGGCGCCGGCCGGGACACGGTAGGCTGTGGCGTAGGGCGCGCCAGCCCGGTCATTCAGTGACCAGACCACCTGGCCGGCCGGGTAAATCTGCCGCAGCCAGGGCAGCGTAAGCGGGTCCTCGTGGACGATGACCACATAGACGGCTTCCTGGCCCGCTGGCGGGAGCACCTGGACGCGCCGGCCGTCGAAGGAGGCCAGTGGCCGCCCCCGCAGAAAGAACTGGATGGTGTTGTGGCTGGTGGACACCGGCGACAGGTAGGCCCGGGTCTCGCCGGGCAGCGCGGCCACGTATTGGGCCACGTGCGCCAGCCCCTCATCGTAGGCGTGGAACAGGTCCGGCGACGGCCCCCAGACCAGAAAGTAATCGTGGATGGTCAGCGTGGTGCTGGCGAGGAGGCCCACTCCCAGGCCGGCCAGCACCGTCCCACGTGCCAGGGGCCTCAATCGTGGCCCCAGCCGCCGGGCCGCCGCCCAGACGGTTTCGACCAGGAGCGTGAGGCCCAGGGCCGTGATCAGGGCCACGGCCGGCGCGGCCCCGATGGCCCGGCGAAAGTGCGGCGCGTACTCGCTGAGGATGGTGGGGATGAGCATGACCAGCAGCCAGAGCACCGGGAAGGCATAGGCCGGGCGACGCCACCGCCAGACGCACAGCCCCAGCCCCAATAAGAAGCCCACGCTCAGAAAAACGTCCAGAACCGGCCGGCCCGGCAGGTTGTTGCGCGGGTCCGGGTCGCCGGCGAAGGTGAACATCCCGGCCACCCGGCCCATGTTCGCCAGCACGGCCTCTGGCGACAGCGAGGCGATCTGGCCGGGGCGCGTGCTGAGGCTCAACGGGTTCGCGGCAAAGTAGAGGCCCAGCGGGGCAAAGACCAGCAGCGCGGCCAGCACCAGCAGCGCCAGGTGGAGCCAGTTGCGCCGTAGCCAGCCGCGTTGGGTGAGGGTCAGGTAGCCCCAAAAGGATACCATGAGGATCGGCACCATGCGGAAGGCCGGGTAGGTATAGATGCCCAGCCCCAGGAAAGCTCCGCTCAATGCGAACCTGGCCGCTTTTCTATGCGTCTCTGCGTTGGACTGAGCGCGCAGGCCCCACCAGAAGCACAGGAAGCACAGCGTCTCCACCAGGGGCACCAGGATCGGCTCGATCCCGGTGCGGCTGTAGGTGATGTGCCAGCAGGAGACGGCGAGGAGGAAGGCGGCGAGGAGGGGGACTACCTCACCCCTTCCCCCCAACCCCCCTCCCCCTCTCCACAAATGTGGAGAGGGGGAGGAGGGCAAGGTGGGTGGAGGTGAGGTCATCTCCCGCGCCAGCAGGTACAGCGTCAACACGGTGAGCACGCCGGCCAGGGCCGCCACGGCTCGCACAGCCCACGCGCTCTCGCCCAAGAGCGCAAAAGACCCGGCCACCAGGGTGATGAACAACGGCTCCACGCCATAGTTCCCCTCGTAGAACACATGCAACTGGCCGGTGCGCACGATCTCGCGGGCGTTCACGGCCTCGAACGCCTCGTCGAAGTGCAGGCCCGGCGGGATGAGGTCCAGGGCATAGAAACGCAAGGCCCCGGCGACCAACAGGATGGCGATCAGGGCCAGGATGGTTGGGATTTGGGATTGGGGATTTGGGGTTTCGGATGTGGTCATGGCGATGAGAACCGCAGCCGCACGGCGGTCCAGAGATACTTGATTCCCCGCTGGCCGTATTGCCACAGGTTGCTGCCGGTCTTGGATTCACCAGCGGCGCGAGGCACGCAGATGTAAGGGACCTCGATGACCCGGTAGCCCCGGCGGATAGCCCGGTAGATCAGGTCAATGAAATACTCACCATAGTCGCCGCGCAGTCGGATCTCGTCCAGTATCGCGCGGCGACAGGCGATGAACCCGCTGGTATAATCGTAAAAAGACGGGGTCAGCCAGACACGCAGGGCCAGGTTCAACACGTTGCTCAACGCCACGCCCAGCCACGAGTCCCTGGTGTCTTGCACATCCTTCTTGGCCGAGCCGCCCGGCGCGAACCGGGACCCCACGGCGGCGTCGTAGCCATCTACCACGACCTGATCCACCAGCGTCGGGATCAGTTCCGGCGGCATGGAGAAATCGCAGTCCAGCCAGACCACCACCTGGCCGACCGTGTGATCTATCCCTTCCTGGATGGCCGAGGTCAGGCCCCGGCGTCCGATGCGGCGGATGACCCGCACGCGCGGATCGGTTGCGCCGAGTTCCTCTGCCAGCCGCCAGGTCCCGTCCGGCGAGTCGTCGTCCACCACCAGGACCTCCGTGGGCCGCGAGGCGTGGGCCAGGATGGCCTGGATGAGCCGGCCGATGTTGGGAGCCTCGTTGTAGGTGGGCAGGATGACCGACACCAGCGGCGAATCGCTGGACATGGCTATCTCCCCATCACGTCTTTCACTGCCGCGCAGACGGTCTGGATCTGTTCCCCGGTGATGGCCAGGCCCGACGGCAGGTAGAAGCCGGTCTGGGCCAGCTCCTCGGCCACGGGGTAGCGTTCGCCAGCGAACCAGCCCCGGCGTTGGAAGACCGGCTGCTGGTGCATGGGGGTGAAGAAGGTGCGGGTATCCACCCCGCGCTCGCGCAGGCCGCTCATGACCTGGTCGCGGGACAGGCCGGTCTCTGGCGTGACTCGCACCGCGTACATCCAATAGACGCTCCGCGCCCAGGACGCTTCCGAGGGCAGGAGCAGACCCGGCACGTCGGCCAGCAACTCCCGGTACAGGTCAGCCATCCACCGCTTTTTGGCGATGGACTCCTCGATGCGCTCCAGTTGGGCCAGGCCCAGGGCCGCTTGCAGGTTGGTCATCTGGTAGTTAAAGCCGATCTCGTCGTGCAGGAAGCGGCGACCGGGGATGTGCGCCAGCTCCTTGAGCCGGTCGGCCCGGCCGGCCAGGGCCTCATCAGACGTGACCACCATGCCGCCCTCGCCGGTGGTGATGAGCTTGTTGGCGTAGAAGCTGAAGCAACCGATGGTCCCCAATCCGCCGACCACGCGGCCCCGGTAGAGCGCGCCGTGGGCCTCGGCCGCGTCTTCGATCACGGCCAGGTTATGTCGCCGGGCGATTTCCAGGAGCGGGTCCATGTCCACCGGATGGCCGTAGAGGTGGACGGGCATGATGGCGCGGGTACGGGGCGTGATCCTGGCCTCCACCTGGGCCGGGTCCAGGTTGCCGGTGAGCGGGTCTGAATCCACCAGTACGGGCCGTGCCCCGGTGTAGACGATGGCGAAGGCGCACGAGATGATGGTGAGGGCCGGCATGATCACCTCGTCGCCGGGGCCGAGTCCCAACGCGGCCAGGGCCAGGTGCAGCGCGGTGGTGCCGGTGGACGTGCTCACCCCGTAGCGTGCGCCGCAGTACCGGGCGAACTCCGCCTCAAAGCAGCTGACGTAGGGGCCGCGCCCGGAGATCCACGAGGTTTCCAGACATTCCAGCACCAGCTCGCGCTCGCGTGCGCCCAGCAGGGGGACGTTGACCGGGATCATGTCAGAACTTCTCCTTGTCGTCCACGCCCAGGTAGGGGCCTTGCTTGACCTCCAGGATGAGGGCGTCTTCCAGCACTTTCAGGCCGTGGCCGCCAGCCATGAGCAGGATCGTGTCCCCGGCCGCCAGCTCGACTGTGCTGACCGGTTGACGCTGCAAGTCATACACGTACACCTCCATGCGCCCGGTGCGCACGTGCAACACCTCCATCGTGTGGACGATGACCCGGCGCATCGGATAATGGATATGCGGCTGCGCCACGTCCCCCCGGCGATGTCCCAACAGTCCCACCTGCAATGAGGAATCGTCGGCGGTGTAGAACCGCACGCCGTCCGGGCACACGTCCGCCCGGATCACGATGGCGAGCAGCGTGCCGTCGGCCTCGATCCGTTCGACGCCTTTGGTCACTTCCATGACCCCGACCATAAAAACCTCCGCTCGTATAATATGTGCTCGCGCGGGGTCTGCGACCCCGCGTGCTTCGCACGGCGGGTGACCCAGTCCGGCCTGGGCCGGGCACACCCGCCGCGAGCATGAACATCGCACACCTCGCTGTACGTTATCGGCCATCCGGCCACCGGCCCTTGAGGGGCCACGCTCAGGCTCTGCTCTATGCCCGGCCCACCCAGATGTAACCGTCTATCAGGGAGAAGGTGGTCAGATGCGTAACTCCACCACGTCTCCATCATGGAGAATGTGATCTCGTCCCACTAACTGACCGTCGTATACGCCACTGCCCCAGACACGGGCCATCTTGAGCCTGTCCAGGAAATCCTTGTGGACCTTGCCGGCAAAGTCTGCCACTGTGCTTCCCTGCCGCAACACGAACGGCGCGCTGAAATCCGCCTCCCGGCCGGGTGGCTTGGCATAGACCCGCACGATCCCCAGGTGATCGAACACGGCCTGTCTCAACCGGTCCAGATGGCGGCCGGTCAGCGCTGAAGCCGGGACCAGGGTCCACTCCTGGCCAAGCAGTTCGTCCAAGACCCTCCAATCCTCATCCCACCGCTCATCGTCCACCTTGTTGACCACCACGATAAGCGAGATGAAGGTCAGCCGTTGTGATTCAGGATAATGGGCCATGCGGTGGCGCGGTAAGATTCGCTGCTCTTGCAAGAAGCTGACCGTATCTTCCAACTGGCGGATAGGGTTCGCTTGCAGGTCCACGACGACCAGGATCAGGTCGGCCCGGCGGATCAGGTTCAGCAATTCCGGCTCCACGAAATCCCGATCCAGTGACGGCGTATCAATCAACTGAATCTGGACGTTCCCCACCGTCATCATCCCCGGCGTGGGCAACCAGGTGGTATATGGCACATCAGACACCTCGGGCGCGGCGTTAGTAAGGGCCGCCACCAGGGCCGATTTGCCCACATTGGTGACGCCGATCACCGCAACCTGCCCGGCGCCTTGCCGGTCAATGCGGAAGGCGGAGACGTGTTTGCTACTGCTTTTGCGCGTCCCGGCGGCTTCCACGCGCAGCCGGGAGAGTCGCCGGCGCAGATCGCCCCGTAGCCTCTCCGTGCCCTTGTGCTTGGGGATGGTGCTGAGCACTTCTTCCAGGCGGGCGATCTTTTCTTCCAGTGTCTTGGCAGCGCGATAGCGGGCATCAGCCTCAAAATATTCAGGGGGGAGATTGGCGGGCATGGCTAGCTTAACACCTGCGTTTGCTCCCAACACAGCCTGGTGACGGAACCTTGACCAGCGGGAACCATAATTGCTCAGCCTACCCTGCCGCAGGTTGCTGGGGACCGTGTTTTTGCCAGCCCCGTTCTAACCTGCGGGAGGGTTCAGGTGAGCAGTTACGATTATAGCATGAGGTGTTCCGGGCGGCAAACCGACTCCGGGGCCAGCTCAGAACTCTGTGGCTCCGCTGAACCAAAAGCGACCGATTTTCAAGGCCGGCATTCGCGTGGCGCCCCAGTATTCATCGGCCAGCAACATCGTCTCCCGGCCAATCGCTGCCACGTCGTTCAGAGCCTCCAACACGTTCTGGGTGAAGCGCAGGTTCTTGACCGGCCGGGCGATCTCGCCGTCCTCGATGAGGAAGGTGCCATCGCGGGTCATGCCGGTGAGGATGGTCTTCAACGGGTGGACGATGTTGGTGTAGTGGAACCGGGTCACCCACAGGCCCCGCTGCGTGCTGCGGAGCATCTCCTCCTTGCTGGTGGAACCGGGGGCCATGAACAGGTTGGACGGCTGCGGCCCCCAGGTAACGCCGGCTGGCATGGCGTGGCCGGTGGAGACCTGCCCTGGCTCCTTATGGGCCGTGTACGAGTCATAGATCACCCCACGCGCCACGCCGCGCTCGAAAAACTCCACCCGGCGTTTGGGCACCCCCTCAAAGTCAAAGGGCAGGGGCAGGCCGGTCGGGTCCAGGCCATCATCCCAGATAGAGACCTGGGCATCCACCAGCGCTTCGCCCAGGTGTCCACCCATAAAGCTGCGCCCCTCCTGCACCGCCTGGGCCGAGAAACCCATGTACGCCAGATAGGCGATCAGGTCCGCCACGGCGTATTCTTCCAGGATCACGGTATATGCGCCTGGTTCGATGGTTACCGGGTGGCGGCTGCGCAGCGCCTTGTCTACCGCCTCCCGGCCGGCCGCTTCCGTGTCCATCGCGCTCACGTCCAGGGCCGACCGTTGCGCCCAGCCGGAGCTGTCGTCGGACATGATGACGGTGACGAGGTTGGCCCGGGTATAGGGATGATAGGCCCACACCCCCCGCGAGTTTGCCACGACCAGTTCGTAGGCCCCGGTGGAGAAGGCCCCGGAGGCCACCAGACCCTGTTCCACCGCCAGGCGGCAGATCGTCCCCACGGCCCCGGCGCGATAGGCGGGCGTGGTCGCAGCGGTGGCCGGGACAAAGGCGTTCACCGTGGGGATGGGTTGGGGGGCCGGCAGGCCAGGGAACTCGGGATTCGGCGGCAGGAGCCGGGCGATCCGCAGCGCCGTGTCCACTACATCCCGCAGGGCTGCGTCGTCCAGGCGATTGGTGGAAGCCACGCCCACCTGTTGCCCCAGGGCGACGCGCACCTGCACGGTCACATTGGCCTCCGCCACGTTCTGATGGATGACGGAATTGGCGAACCGGGTCAGGGCCGCGTCCCCGGTCTGGATCAAGACCTCCGTCTCGTCGGCCGGTGATAATCCGAGCACCTGCCCGGCGATGGTTTTCGCGCGTTCTGGTCCTAACAATGTACTCCTCCTCGTATGTTTGCTCAGTCGTAGGGCGCGTTAACAGTGATGTATAATCTGTTGTTCTGAGCCTACACCGTCACCCCCACGCGCACGCGGCGGAAGCGGGCCGGGGCCGCGCCGTGCCCCACATGGGCCACCTGGCCCGGCTGTCCCTTGCCGCAGTTGGGCGTCCCCCAGACCTGCCAGTGCTCCCGGTTGCAGATGGCATCGCAACTGGCCCAGAACTGCGGCGTGAGACCGGTATAGGTAGCATTCTTGAGCATCCGCCCCAGTTTGCCCCCCTGGATCTCCCACGCAATCTCGACCCCGAACTGAAAGTTCAGCCGCCGGTCATCAATGCTCCAGCTCTTGTTGGTCTGCATGTAGATGCCGTCTTCTGTGTCGGCGATGAGGTCGGCCAGGGTCCACTCGCCGGGCTCCAGGTTGATGTTGGTCATGCGGATGATGGGCAGGCGATTCCAGCCGTCGGCGCGCATGGTGCCGTTGCTGCGTTGCCCCAGCCGTCGGGCCGTCTCCCGCGAGGTGAGATAGCCCACAAAGAGGCCGTTCTGCACCAGGGGCGCGCGTTGGGCTGGCACCCCCTCATCATCGTAACCAAAAGTGCCCAGCCCACCCGGCGTGGTGGCATCGGCCACGATGGTCACCAGGTCCGAGCCATAGCGGAACGTGCCCATCTTGTCCAGGGTGAGAAAGCTGGTGCCGGCGTAGCTGGCCTCGGTGCCCAAGACCCGGTCCAGCTCCGTGGGATGGCCGCACGATTCGTGAATCTGGAGCGCCAGTTGGTCGCCGGCCAGGATGATGTCCCGCTCGCCCGGCGGGCATTGCGGCGCCGCCAGAAGCTGCACCGCCTCTTCCGCAATGCGCGGGGCGTTCCCAACCAGATCCATGTCGGTGATGACCTCGTAGCCGCCAGTGCGCTGGTCCCGCCCAAAGCTGTTGGGATAGCTGCGCTTTTGCACTTCCCCCGGCCCCACGGCCAGGGCTTCGATGCCGCCGCCGCTCTCCACCAGCTCCTGTTCGATCAACGTCCCCTCGGTGCTGCCCAAGACCTTGAGCGTTCGCAGAAAGGACAGGCTGGCCTCGGTGACGCCGATGCCCGGCACGTGGCGCATGGCTTCATCAGCCGCCAACAACAGGGCGATCTTGGTCTCCAGGGGCACGGCAAAGGGGTCCACCTGGACCGGGGTATGGTACGTGCCAACGTGGACCTCTGGTGGCCCCAGGTCCACGTCGCCGGCCTTGACCCGGGCGGAGGCCCGGGCGATGGCGACGGCCTGGGCAGCCACCCGATCCACCTCGCCGGCGGTCAACATGGCGCTGGCGGCAAAGCCCCAGGCCCCGTCGGCGATGACGCGCACGCCAAAGCCCTGGTCCTCGCGCTGGCTGATGGCTTCCGGCCGGCCGTTCTTGACGGTGATGTCCTCAGTACGGGTGTGCACGATGCGCACGTCGGCATACGTGGCCCCGTGCACCTGAGCGGTATTCAGACCACGTTCGATGAGTGTTTTCAAGAGATTCCTCCTCGTATAATATGTGCTCGCGCGGGGTCTGCGACCCCGCGCCCGGCGGCGGGTACACACCCGCCGCGAGCATGAACATTGCACACCTCGCTCGTATAATTGCTCGCGCGGGGTCTGCGACCCCGCGCCCGGCGGCAGGTACACACCCGCCGCCGGGCATGAACATTGCACACCTCGCTTATATGACGTTTTTAGCGAACGGTAAATGGTCCCACGATAAAGTGATCGACGCCCGTCGGGGTGCGCAGACGTTGATTGGTGACCGGGTGATACAGGCCCACGCGCAGCCGGTAAGTGCCGGCCGGTGCGTCGGCAGGTATCCTGAGCTCGAACTCATCGCGCAGGAACAGGCCCGGCTGCCAGAAACTGGTGGCAAAGTGACCACCCAACGGCCCGTGATCGGCCTGTGCCCAGACCCGCCCGGCCTCGTCCACCAGATGGACCATGACCTGATAGTCAACCGACATGGGTTCCAGGCACTCCCAGTACAGCGTGACCGGCAGCGTCGCCCCGGCCGGGGCCGTCTCTGGCAGGTCGTAGCCGAGGCCGCGCACCCGGCGATCCAGGAGCACGTCCAGGGGATGCTCCACCGCTGGCCGGTGGCGCGACACCAGCTTGCGGGGCAAGTCCGGATTCCGATAGACCCCGGCGTAGGGTACGCCATCAATCCAGGCGATGAAGGCCGGGGTCTGGGACCGGAACCGCTCGATCACCCACGGCTCTGGCACGTTGCGCAGCGCATCGGCGTAGTAGAACACGATGTAATCGGCCACATAGTGGTTCTGCGCCGTCAGTTGCACCACCTGACCCCGGGCGTAGATGCCCAAGACCCAGGCGTTATGGCTGGCGATGAGCAGGTCGGCCGCCTCCGGCTGACGATTCAGGTAAGCCGCCGCCTGGTCCAACCCCTCGCCCCAGCCCACAGCGTAGACCCAGGCCGCCGTCTTGGCCCCACCCAGCAAGGGGTTGTAGGCGGCCAGGTAATACGGGTGCAGCCGCAACCAGAAGGGCGTGACCAGGAGCAGCAAGGTCCCGCCAATCACCAGCGCCCACTGGTCAGCGTGATCGCGTCGCCGGGGAAGCCTGCCTGCCGCCCAGCGCAGCACTACCCACCAGCCCCAGGCCGCCACCAGGTCCAGGACCAGGAGAGCCGGCAGGATGTAGCGGTCCTGCTTCTTGGCCCCCAGGGTCATTGTCGCCGCGTATGTGACCACGAAGAGCGACAACAGCAGCCAGGCCCGGTGCCCTGGCTCACGCCACCGCCGCCAGGAGAGCAGTCCGACTATCAGCGATAGCCCGGCTCCCACCAACGAGAACGGCGTGGTCTTGAGCAGGAGTAGCCAGACGTAGAATGTCCCATCCAGGGGTCGGTCCGGCTCACCCAGGAAATAGGAACCGCCCTCGTGGGGCACGTCCAGGCCAGCCACGATGGTGTCGCTGATGGCCCGCACGATGTACCCCAGGCGCGCACCCATCAGCCCCCAGGTGGCCGCCAGCGCCAGGCCACCCAGGAGCGCCGCAATCAGCATGAACACGCCCCACCGTACCACGTCCCGGCGGGCCGGGCGAGGCCGGCCGATGGCCGCCAACCCCAGGCTGACCAGGCCGTATGGCACCAGCACCAGGGCCGGCAGCTTGGTCAGGAACGCCAACACGCCGCACAGCACCGCCAGGGCCAGGTACGGCCATTGCCGCCGCGCCGGGGTCAAATAGGCCGCCAACGATAATACCGCCAGCGTCATAAAGCTGGCCAGGAGCGCGTCAATCCCAACCGTGCGGGACAGGCCCACGAAGTAAGGGTCCAGGGCCACGACCAGCCCGGCGAGCGCGGCCGTCTCGTGGTCAAACACCTGGCACGCCAGCGCGTAGACTCCCACCACGGCGAGGGCCGCCACCAGCACGTCGAACATGGCAGCCGTGGTGAGCAGCCGCAGCATATCAGCCTGATAGTTGAGGTGGAAGCGGTCCAACTCGCCCACCAGGAGGCGCATGGTCAGGCCATAACCGGCCATGGGGGGGATGCCGGGATGCGGGCTTTGAAACAGGCCGGCCCAATCGCCGCGCAGCAGGGCGTTGACAAAAGAGATGGACTGCTCCACCCAGAATGGCTCGTCCGCCCCGGCGAACGCCCCCAGGTCTGGGAGCCGGGGCAGCAGGGCGACCAGGATCAGCGCGCCGGCGATGGCCCACCGGTTCACAAAGGCCCGTCGCACCATCGTGCTCATGGCCGACTCCCGACGATGAGGGCCAGGGTGACGGCATCCCCATCGCCCTGCACCGGCAATCGCTGCATAGTCGCAAACTCGTACAGGCCCACGGCCAGGCGGTACGCGCCGGGAGGCGTATCGGGCTGCAAGGTGATGACGTGCCGGTCCACGATCACCTCGCCGGGTCGCCACCAGGATGTGGGATAAAATCCACTGGCCGGCGGGCCATCCTGTTGCGCCACCCACGCGCCAGCGGCATCTAACAGGTGGTTGAACACGGTGTAATCTTTGTCCACCAGTGCCCGGCAGCGCCAGTACAGGTAAACCTGTAGACTGGTAGATTGGGCGTGGGAGCTTTGGATCTGATAGCCTACCAGTTCGATGCCCTCACCGAAACGCGCCCCCACGGGTTGGTAGCGCCCGACCAGGCCCGGCGTGGTATCGCCCACGATGACGGCCGGGTACGCGCTCAGGTCGGCCGGCACTGTGTCGGTCACGGCGTAGCGCAGCCAGGCCTGGGCGATGCGCTCCTCCGTCTCGGCGGCCGGGTTCACCAGCAGCAGGGCCGGCGGCCCGGCGAAATCCACCTGGAATAACAGCCCTTCCCCGCTGTAGACCGGCTGTAAGATGGAATACGGCCCTAACCGCCCCGTGTATAGCAACTGTTGCAACGGCCGGAGAACCGGTCGCCGGCCATCTCGGACCAGCCAGTCGTTGTAGTAAAAGTGCGTCACCCCCCGCCGCTGCATGAACGCCTGGATGGTACGCGCGTCGTCGGCCGGGATCATCACGGCGCGACGATGATCCGAGTACCAGTGCAGGTTCTCCACGTCCCAGGTCATGACGATGGCCTCCGGCGGGATGTGATCGGCCATCCAGCGGAAATCGTGGAGCCGGGGGTCTGCCACCTCGGTCTGGCTGCGGCCCACATAGCTCGCCAGGCTGGCAATGCGCGGCCCTTCCAGAGTGCCGGTCAGTATCAACCCGCCAGTCAGGAGGCCGACCAGCGCTGCCCGGCGCACTGGCGTGGTTCCCAGAATCCGCCAGAACTCGCGCGCGCCCCAGGCCATAAGCACGGTCCACAGTGGCAGGAGGCCGGAGTAGTACATGAAATACTGGCTGCCCGGCCAGATGCTCATGGTGGACTGGGATAGACTGGCCGCCAGGAAGACCAGCGTGTAGACGACCACCGCTGTCAACGGACTGGCGCGCCAGACCGCCAGCCCGGCCGCTGCCAGCAGCAGGGCCAGGCCCGGCCCGGTCAGGTATTCCGCCAGGAGAGACAACATCCAGGTCAGGTTCTCGGCCTTGACGGCCAGAAAATCACCTGGCGTGTGGGTGGCCCAGTATGCCGCAGCCGTGGGTGGCGTCAGGGAGAAGCGAGCGTCATAGTCCGGCGACCACTGATTGACCTTGCCGGTGGCATGGGTGATCGTGCCATAGTTCGTCAGGTTGTAAGCAATGAGGGGGCTGGCGACCAGGACGAATAGCATGACGGCCAGCAGGAACCCCAACACGAGCCAGCGCCCGCTATCACGTCTGCGCCACCACAAATAAGCCACCGTCAACACGAGGGCCGGCGGGATCAACGGCCCCTCCGGTCGGGTCAGCCAGGCCAGGCCGCTGAGCACGCCTGTCCAGGCCCACCAGCCAATCCTCCAGCGGCCCGCTGCCTCCATCGCTTCGCAAAAGGCCCAAACCGTCAGGGTCAGGAACAGGCCGTAGACTGGCGAGGTGAGGGCGGTGATGGATACGTGCAGATACCGCGAGTTGACGAGCAAAACGAGGGCGGCCAGCAGTCCGGCCCCGGGTCCGGCCACCCGCCAGGCCATCAGAAAGGCCACCAGCACACAGATCGCGGCGACGACGGCGGTTACTGCGTTGGCTACCGGCACGCTCTGACCCACGAGTTGCCAGGCAGTTGCCACCAGCGTGGGTAACAGCGGCATGATCTGGGGGTCCGGCTGCGGCCAGCCCTGGTGCGCCAGGGCCGGGAACCAGATGAACTCCAGGGTGTAACCCTGCCCTTTGACGAGCTGGTCGGCCATCTCCATCACCAGCACCTCGTCGTACAGGGCGTGGTGATTTTGCAGAGCCAGGGCCACGCGGCCGGCCCCGGCCAGCAGGATGATGACCAGGGCCAAAGGGACCAGCATCCGTCTCGTCGCTGACACTATGGCACCACCTCTATCGGCCCCACCAGAATCTGGTCGCCCAACGACGTGCCCTGGGCATCGGTCACCGGCAACCGTTGGCCGGTGCGCGCGTCGTACATCCCCACGGCCAGATGGTACTGGCCCGGCGGCGCATCGGCGGGGAGAATTATATCATACCTGTCTACGAGCACCTCGCCGGGGACCCAGCTATTGGTAGGGCACGCGCCATCACAGGGCACGCTATCGTCCTGACCACGAATGAGGCCGGCCGGGTCCACCAGGTGCACGAAAGCCTTGTAGGACGCGTCCAGCGGCGCGCGGCAGCGCCAGTATAGCGCGACCTGGCAATGAACAGTCGGAGGCCCAATCTGAAAATAGGCCCCCGCCATGGTGATGGGGATTGTCCCGGTGTAGATAGGCCCTCTGAAGGGCGCCGTCCCCGTATAGATATAGGCCATTGCGGGGGGAGTGCCCACGTACAGAATCCCGTACCCCAGTAACTCGACACCATCCCCCAGGCGCAGGGAAAGCGGGTTGCTGATGGGTGGCGCGTCGAAGCGGCGGACGCGGAGATAGACCGGCAATGGCCCCAACGTAACCGTCCGTTCGCTCCCGGAGAGCGCCGCGCGGACCGCCAGCACGTAGCTGCGGTTGGGCAGGTCTGGGGGCAGGTCCAGGCGATATGTGTCGCGGACCACCTCGCCGGGCCGCCAGCGACTGGTGGGATACGCGCCGCCGCAGGGGTGACCGGGCACGGTGCTGGTCACCACCTCCCCGCTCACCGCCACCACGCCCAGGCTCACCAGCACGTCCGTTGGCGGGGTGAGCTGCGCCTGCCAGTAGACGGTGACGAACACGGGCCGGCCCGGCAGTCCCTCCGCCGGCTCCAGGTCGTAGCCGAACACGTGCAGATCCGGCGTCACGGCCTGGTCCAGCAGGTGCGCTGGCTGCACGTCGGTGCGCGCCAGGGCGTAGACCGGCGGGGCCAGAGTCACCTGGCCGATCCGGGCGGCCGGGCCGGGGCCATCGCTCAGGGGCAGGTCACCGGCATCGCCGTAGACCCGCACCTCCAGGGTGTACGTCCCCGGCGGCGTGCCCGTTTCCGGGTCCAGTTGATACCGGTCACGGATGGTCTGGTCGGCCGGCCAGTGGGTCATGGGGTAGCGGTAGTCGTAAAAGTCATCGGCCGGCTTGTCCATCTGGGCCACCACGCGGTCGGCCTGGTCCAGCAGCCGCAGGCTGACCCGATAGTCGGCATCCAGATGCGGGCCGGCGCGCCAATAGAGGGCCACGGGCAGCGGTTGGTCGGCCCTCACCCCCGGCTCCTCTCCCGGAGTGGGACTGGTCGCCACGTCGCCAGGCGAAGGCTTGACTTCGTAACCGACCAGCGTCACCCGGCCGGCGAAATCAAAGGCCACCGGGTGGACGGGTTGCCCGTCGTGGGCAGCCGGGACCAATCGCGTCAGGCCCGGTACGCTCACCTGGCGGAAGGGCCGGTCGGTGCGGGCGGTATAGCTATAGCCTTCAGGGCCGAAGGGTTCCACATCGTAACGGGCATCCGTGCGCGTGGGGCCGCGATAGAAGTAGATGGGCCGGTCGGCCGCGGCCTGCCCGGCAATGTACGTGGTCCAGTCCCGGCTCAGGTAGGGCGCATCCACGATGGTCAGGTCCGGGCGCCGCCTCTCCACCTGTTGCAGATACCATAGCGGCGTGATGTGGTCCCACTCGCCAAAGACCACGGCCTGCGGCTCAAACGGCAAGGCCAGCACCGACCAGGCGTAGCGGGCCACGGTATCATTGCGGCTCATGTCCACGGCCGGATACGTGGTGAAAGCCAGAAAGGCCGGCAACAGGGCGAGCAGGACGCTGAGGCCCGGCTCCACCAGGTAGGCGGCCAGGCGGGCCACGCCAGCGCCCATCCACAAGACCCAGACCAGGTAGGCCGGCAACAGGTAAACGTGCAGGTTATAGGTAGCCTGCGCCGGGTCGCCGTAGCGGTAGGCCAGGGCAAAGACGCTGAGGAGCAAAAACGGCAAGCCGGTGAGGATGACGAACCGCGTACAGGCGCGTTGATCGGGTCCGGCGCGATTGTATGGGGCCTCAGGGCCATCGTATGGGGCCTCGATGCTATCGTATGCGGTCCCGGCGCGATTGTATGGGGTCTCGATGCGATTGTATGAAGTCCCGGTGCGCTGAGCGTCGGGCTGCGCCCGGCACCAAATCAACCCGGCCAGGCCCACCAGTCCCAACCCCACGCCGATCCAGGTATACTGGCGCACCAGGAGGTCCATGTAGCGAGTCAACTGCGCCGTCACGTCCATCTGGAGGAGACCCGCGATCAGGTGGCCGCCGAAGTCACTGCCGGTGATCCAGGGGAGCAGGCCGCCCAGGACGCGCGTGTCGTGCAGTTGCCAGGCGCGCAGGGGGATATACAGGTAGAGCAGGAGGGGCAGCAGGCATAGGATTCCCGCTTTGACCAACAGCCGGCCGCGCCGCAGCAGCCCCGGCTGTGTCCAAAACACAAAGACCAACAGGCCCGGTCCCCACAACAGCATCGTGCGGTGATGGGTGAGGCTCAGGCCGTAGAAGAAGGCCAGAGCCAGGAACCAGCGGTCAGCCTGCCCCCACCCCGGCCCTCCCCCAACCTGGGAGAGAGTTTCGGACCACCGCCAGGCCAGGTAAAGCACCCCGGCCACAAAGAGCACGTTCAGCCCATAGACTGAGGCCACCACCGCCTGCGACCAGACGCTATACCCCACGGCGTAGGTGGCGGCGGTCAGGGCCGCCGAGATGCGGGCGTATGGCGGCCGCAATACGACAGTGACACGCTTCGCTATCAGATAGACCAGCGGCACGCTCAGGGCCACGGCGACCGCCGAGAACAGGTTGACCCGCCAGGCCACATCACCCAGGGGCAACCAGGTGAAGACGTGCCCCACCAGCGTGTAGAGCGGGTAGCCGGTGGTGTGCACGATGCCCAGCGTGCACAGCAACGCCTGAAACTCGCCGCTGTCGCCCTCCAGTACCGTGGGGGCCAGGGTGAGGATGTAGAGCAACAAGCCAGCCCCGGCCAACGCCGCGCTGAGCGTCAGGTCTATCGCGTACTGTTGTCCAAACTTGCGTAATCGCTGCACCGACCACCCGTTGACTGCACGTGATTCGTAACTGCTCACCCTCCCGCAGGTTTGAGGCGTTTTCTCGGCCGACAATCGCCTTAGACGGAGCGCAAACCCGAATCACAGTTCCCATCAAGCGGGAGGATAGGCTGAGCAGTCACCGTGATTCGTGTCTCTTGTCACGCAGCACGAATCACGCCCGGCCTATCATACACACGGACGGACGGCCTGTCAAGAACGGCTTCGCCCCGGCCACCCAACGTCACGCTTGACATCCCCTGCCAGGTATGATATGCTTTCATCACGTTTCTAGTTCCCCAGGGCGGGGCGCGCCCTTCGATAAAGCAGAAACTTGAATGTAGGGCGGGTTTCTTACCCGCCCCAAGGCGGCGGCTATGGAAAGCCGCCCCACGATAAGTTTCTGAGTAGCCTGAACGGTAATTACCTCTGACGACCCCCAATTTATCATGCCGGGGGTCTTTGCAGTCATCCCAGACACGTTCAAACGGGGTGGGACCACGGGAGTAGACGCTCTCGTCCCGGTCGGGATGAGGGCCTTTTTCGTCGAGGCCACAAAATGGAGCAGAGCATCATCCGACCGGCCCGGGTCTGGGACCTGGACGAGATCATGCGCCTGTATGAGCAGTTGCTGACGCTTCACGAGCGACTGGACCCCCGTCTGGCCCTGGATCAGGACGGGATCGCGGCGTTGCGAGAGCACCTGCGCAACGTTCTGGATAGCGATCATGAGCGGGTTCTGGTGGCAGAGGCACCCGATGGAGTGGGGCTGGTCGGGTTTGTCATAGGTCGCCTGGCGCAGAATCCCCCCGTGTTCCGGCAACCTTACTACGGCTATATCACGGATATATGCGTGGATGAACGATGGCGACGGCGCGGCGTCGGCCGGGCACTGTTTGAAGCTCTGCGCCAGTGGTTCCGCGAGCAAGGCCTGCGCACCATGCAGGTTAACGTGGCCGCGCGCAACCCGGTCTCTCAGGCCTTCTGGCGAGCCATGGGCTTCACAGACTTTCTGGATCGGTTGTGGCAGGAAACGTGAAGTTTGACGTATGAACGCCCCGTTCGCAGCCGAGGTGGAGGGAAAAGTGAACGCCGAGGTCGCCGCCGCCCGGCCAGCGCGGACACGCATCCTGCCCCGCGAGGAAGCGTTCCAGATTCCCGACCTGATCCGCGAGGCAGGTCGCACCCGGGTTATCGGTCACGAGAGCAAGGGCCGTATCAACAAGCGACTTTGTTGGATCACCAGCCCCAATGCTTTTCAAATAAGGTGCCAGAGTAGAGGCTTCAGCCGGTTCTTCCGCCTGAAGGCTCGATTCCGGAGTGTTATTTGAAAGATATTATCATTAGCCCCGAATGACACGAACAATTCGTGGCAAAGATTTGGAGGTTTTCATGCAAGCGATCATTTTGGCCGGGGGCAAGGGCGAACGTCTACGCCCTTATACGAACGACCGGCCCAAGCCGATGGTCGAGATCATGAACGTGCCCATTATGGGCTATCAGGTCCAGTGGCTGGCCAATCAGGGCGTGCGGGATGTGGTGGTATCATGTGGCTTTCGCTATGAGGTCATCCAGGATTATTTCGGCGACGGCCAAAAGTGGGGGGTGCGGATGCGTTACGCCGTGGAGGAAGAACCCCTGGGCCGGGGTGGTGGCCTCAAGTATGCCTTCCAGCACCTGCCCCCCAGCCACGAATTGATCGTTGCCACCAATGGCGACGTGCTCACCAATCTGCCCTTGGCCCCCATGGTAGACCTGCACGAGCGCAGCGGGGCACTGGCCACGGTCCTGTTGGTCCCTTACTTTAGTCAGTATGGCATCGTGGAAGTGGCCGACGATGGTCGGGTGCTGGGATTCCGGGAAAAGCCAGAACTCCCTTACTGGATCAACGGTGGCGTTTACATCTTTAGCCGTGAGATTGCCCGCCTCCTGCCGGATAAAGGCGACCACGAAGACACCACTTTCCCGGAGTTGGTCAAGCAGGGCAAACTCATGGCCTATACCAGCCGGGCCTTCTGGAAGTCCGTAGATACGGTCAAAGACCTGTCCGAGATCACCAAGGAACTGGAACAGCGACTGATGAGCACGTTCTTGAACGGGTGATAGGCCCTGGCTGGACGCAGATGCCCGCAGATTTTCGCAGATAATCCAGAGAAGCAGCATTCATCTGCGGTATGTCGGCGTCCTGAATGAGAAACATGGTGCTCGCTGATATGTTTGCTCGCCTGAGCGAGAAAAAAGCCGCGCGGCCCGGCCCCTGCCGGCCGGCGTCGTCGCCCGGCTGCGCGAGGCTCTGGATGTGGAGTGGACCTACCACACCAACGCCATCGAGGGCAACACGCTGACCCTGGCCGAGACGGCCCTGGTGCTGCGCGATGGCCTCACTGTGGGCGGCAAGACCCTGCGCGAGCACCTGGAGGCCATCAACCACCAGCACGCCATCGCGTTCGTGGAGGACCTGGCAAATCACACGGAGCCGATCACGGAGCACACCATCCGCCAGATTCACGCGCTGGTCCTGCGCACGATTGACGACGAGAACGCGGGCCGCTACCGCCGGGTGGCGGTGCGCATCACCGGCTCCGAGTACGTCCCGCCGGAGGCCATAGCCGTGCCGGGCCTCATGGCCGATCTGGCAGCCTGGCTCGGCTCGCCGGCAGCCGAAGCCCTGCACCCGGCTGAGCGCGCGGCGCTGGCCCACTTCCGCCTGGTGAACATCCACCCGTTCGTAGACGGCAACGGCCGGACAGCCCGCTTGCTCATGAATCTGGTGCTGCTGCGGGCCGGCTACCCGCCGGCCATCATCCGCCAGGAGCGCCGCCTGGCCTACTACCAGGCGTTGGACCAGGCCCACGCCGGGGATACGGAGCCTTTCGTGGCCCTGGTGGGCCAGGCGGTGGAGGAGGCGCTGGACGTGTGGTTGGGGGCAGTGGGGTAGGGTCCCCCGAACAACTGAGACTGCTAGAGCGGCGGATAACCGTAGTAGAAGGGGGGTGATACCCATGAGTGCGCCAGCGCGCGCTCACGTCATTGGGATAGAACAGCGGATGTTTTGCACGGGGCCATAACGGTCTCGCGCCTTTCGCGCCCATTCGCGCGTTTCGCGATCCGAATGCTATCCCGATGAGAGGTGAATCATGTATCAACAAGTCCCCAGCAAAGTTGATTTCCCGGCCCTGGAACGCGACATCCTGGCGTTCTGGGAGCGAGTCCGGGCGTTTGAGACCCGCCGGGCGTTAAACACCGGCCACAAAACCTGGTCTTTCATTGACGGCCCCATCACCGCCAACAACCCCATGGGCGTCCACCACGCCTGGGGCCGCACCTATAAAGACCTCTTCCACCGCTTCAAGGCCATGCAGGGCTATGATACCCGCTACCAGAATGGCTTCGACTGCCAGGGTCTCTGGGTGGAGGTCGAGGTCGAAAAAGAGATGGGTTTCAAATCCAAGCGCGACATCGAAGCCTACGGCCTGGCCCAGTTCGTGTTGCGCTGCAAGGAGCGCGTCTTGCGCTACTCAGCCATCCAGACCGAGCAGTCCATCCGCTTAGGGTATTGGATGGACTGGAACGACCCGGACTTTTTGCGGTTTCTGGCCGACAGGCTGGTGGAAGACCCACAACAGATCATCACCGTGAACGGTCCGGCTGGCCCGGTGACCAACACCGTGGAGTACATCGTCGGTCACCTGGGGATGCCGGAGCTCGGCGGTTCCTACTTTACCTTCGCCGACGAGAACAACTATACCATCTGGGCCATGCTCAAGAGTTGTCACGAGCGCGGCTGGATCTACAAGGGGACCGATGTGATGCCCTGGTGTCCCCGCTGCGGCACCGGCATCTCCCAGCACGAGATCGTCACCGATGGCTACCGGGAACTGACCCATCCGGCCGTGACCCTGCGTTTCCCGCTGCGCGGCCGGCCCGGCGAATCCTTGCTGATCTGGACCACCACGCCCTGGACCCTCACCTCCAACGTGGCGGCGGCCGTCCACCCCGACCTGCCTTACGTGAAGGTGCGCCAGGGTGACCAGGTGCTCTACCTGTCACGGGGCACGCTGACGACCCTGAAAGGCCCCTATCAGGTGCTGGAGGAACTGCCCGGCCGCGCCCTGGAAGGCTGGACCTATGATGGCCCCTTCGATGAGCTGCCGATCCAGCAATCCTCTGGCGCGGCAGCCGCCCATCGGGTCATCCTGTGGGACGAGGTCAGCGAAGAAGAGGGCACCGGCATTGTCCACATCGCCCCAGGCTGTGGGGCCGAGGACTTTGCCCTGGGCAAGGAATTGGGATTGCCGGCCCTGGCGCCCCTGGATGAGGCCGGGGTCTTCCTGGCCGGCTACGACTGGCTCACCGGCCGAGACGTGGGCGACGTGGCCGGGCCGATCTTTGCTAACCTGAGCCAGAAGGGCCTCCTGTACGACGTGTCCGACTATACCCACCGCTACCCGGTCTGCTGGCGTTGCGAGACGGAGCTGGTCTTCCGCCTGGTGGACGAATGGTTCATCCACATGGGTCAGAAGTTCGCCCGGCCCCTGGAAGAATTGACCGCCGAAGAAAAGGCGGCCAACCTGCGCTACCAGATCATGGATGTGGTCAAGGACATCCGCTGGGTGCCAGCCTTTGGTCTGGAACGCGAACTGGACTGGCTGCGCAACATGCACGACTGGATGATCTCCAAGAAGCGCTACTGGGGCCTGGCCCTGCCCATCTGGGAGTGCGAATGTGGCTGGTTCGACGTGGTGGGGAGCAAAGAGGAGTTGCGCGAGCGCGCCGTGGAGGGCTGGGCAGTGTTCGAGGGGCATACCCCGCACCGGCCCTACGTGGACGCGGTGAAGCTGCGCTGTCCCCAGTGCGGCCGGCTGGTCAGCCGCATCGCCGAGGTGGGCAATCCCTGGCTCGATGCCGGCATCGTGGCCCTGAGCACCATTCGCTACAATAGCGACCGGGCCTACTGGGAAAAGTGGTTCCCGGCCGACCTGATCTCCGAGACGTTTATCCTCCAGTTCCGCAACTGGTTCTACAGCCTGCTCACCATGAGCGTGGTCCTTACCGGGCGCGCGCCGTTCCGCAACGTGTTCACCTACGCCCTGCTCCTGGCCGAAGACGGCCGCCAGATGCACAAGAGCTGGGGAAACGCCATCTGGTTCGACGACGCGGCAGAAAAGATGGGCGTGGATGTGATGCGCTGGCTGTTTTGCTCGCACAAGGAGGAGCACAACCTGCTCTTCGGCTACGGCCGGGCCGACGAGACCCGCCGACGCTTCATCCTGCCCCTGTGGAACGTCTACTCGTTCTTTGTCACCTATGCCCGGCTGGATGGCTGGACGCCGGCGACGATGAAAGGCAAGACAGTCGAACGAACCGACCTGGACCGTTGGATCCTGTCCCGCCTGCAAACCCTGGTGCGCGACGTGACGGCCAGCCTGGAAGACCTGAACCCTTATGCCGCCACCCAGCACGCCGAGCAGTTCGTGGACGACCTGAGCAACTGGTATGTGCGCCGCAGCCGCCGCCGCTTCTGGAAATCAGAGAGCGACGCCGACAAGCTGGCCGCCTACGCCACCCTGTACCAGGTATTGGTCACGCTGATCAAGCTGTTGGCCCCGTTCATCCCGTTCCTCACCGAGGCGATCTATCAAAACCTGGTGCGCAGCGAGGATGAGACCGCCCCGGTCAGCGTCCATCACCACGACTGGCCCACGCCGGACGAATCCCTGGTGGACGCGGACCTGGAACGCGCCACCGCCCTGGCGATGCAGGCCGCCTCGGCCGGGCACGCCGCCCGGAATGCGGCCGGCATCAAACTGCGCCAGCCGTTGGCCGCAGCCGTGGTCTATGCCAGAAACGAGGCCGACCGTGCGGCATTACAACGCCTGGCTGACGTGGTGCAGGATGAACTGAACGTCAAGGAACTGCGCTTCGCCAGCGGCCTGGATGACCTGGTCAGCTACACCGTGCGGCCGGTCCTGCCCCGCCTGGGGCCAAAGTATGGCCGGCAGATGCCAGCCATCCGCGTCGCGCTGGCGGCTCTTGACCCGGCAACCGTGGCCCGGCGCGTCCAGGCCGGCCTGCCGGTGGAGTTGGACGCGGCCGGCGAGACCGTGACCCTGGAGCCAGACGAGATCGAGGTCAGCACTGCCCAGCGGCCCGGCTACGCCATCGCCGTCGAGGGCGACCTGACCGTGGGTGTGGATACCACCATCACCGAGGCGTTGCGGCTGGAGGGCCTGGCCCGCGATATGGTGCGCGCCATCCAGGGGCTGCGCAAGTCGGCCGGCTTTGACATCGCCGACCGCATCGTAACCTACTACCAGGGCGGCGAGACGCTGGCCCAGGTGGTGGCGGCCCAGGGTGACTACATCCGGGCCGAGACCCTGTCCCTGGAACTGCGGCCCGGTCTGCCAGATACCGGCTACCGCGAGGAGATCAGCCTGGAAGGTGAGCCAACGGTGCTGGCCGTGGTCAAGGCTGGTTGAAGGGGGGGCCATGCGCATCATCCGTTACCGCTATCATGACCATGTAGACTGGGGCGTCCTGATGGGCGATGTCGTTCACGCCCTGGGGGGTTCTCCCTACGAGGATGCAGCTCCCGGCCCGCCCTTGTACCCGCTGGACAGCGTGGCTCTCCTGGCTCCCTGTCAGCCCACCAAGATCGTGGCGGTGGGGCGCAACTATGCCGCCCATGCCGCCGAGTTGGGCAACGTGGTGCCGGAGGAACCGATCATCTTCCTCAAGCCACCCAGCGCCATCATCGGCCCGGAACAGGCCATCGTCTGGCCGGCCGCCAGTGCGCGAGTGGACTATGAAGGTGAACTCGCCGCCGTCATCGGCCGGCGTTGCCACGCCAGCGCACCCCCAGAGGCCATGCACGCTATCCTGGGCTACACCTGCGGCAATGACGTGACCGCTCGTGACCTGCAACAGCGCGGCGGCCCCTGGAGCCGGGCCAAAGGCTACGATACCTTCTGCCCCCTGGGACCATGGATCGAGACGGACCTGGACCCGGCCGATCTGCGCATCGTCACCCGGGTCGCCGGTCAGGTGCGGCAGGATGCCCGGACCAGCCTCATGGTCTATAGTGTCGGCGAGTTGATCAGCTTTATCTCCCATATCATGACCCTGGAGCCGGGCGATGTGGTCCTCACCGGGACGCCAGCCGGCGTTGGCCCTCTGGTCGTGGACGCGACCGTGGAGATAGAGATCGAGGGCCTCGGCCTGTTGCGTAATCCGGTGGTCAGAGCTGCCGCCCGACCTCCTGCTTCATGATTAAGGGAATCAACCAGCGGTTTACAGCCCCCAATGGGGGTACACACACAAGAAAGGGGAAACAAAACCATGCAAACCGAGATCCTGTACCGTCCTTCATACTCCCTGGCCCTGGTCAGGCTGGCCCCCAATGAGACCATCCGCGCCGAAGGCGGGGCCATGGTCAGCATGTCGGCCGGAGTGACCCTGGAGACCAAGGCGGCGGGTGGCCTCCTCAAGTCCCTGGCCCGATCCGTGTTGGGCCGTGAGAGCTTTTTCATGAACACCTTCCGCGCCCCGGCCACCGGCGGCGAGATCACCCTGGCCCCAGCCCTCCCCGGTGACATCATCGCCCGTCGGCTCCAGAATGAATCCTTCATGGTCCAGAGCGGCGCCTATCTGGCCTCCGATGAGACCGTCAACGTGGATACGACGTGGGGTGGGGCTAAAACCTTCTTTGCCAGTGAGGGCCTGATCATGCTGCGTTGTTCCGGCACTGGCAATGTCCTCTTTTCCAGCTACGGGGCCATCCATGAGAAAGAGCTGGCCGCCGGCGAAAAGTACATCGTGGATACCGGCCACCTGGTGGCTTTCACGGAGGGTATCGGCTTTAGCGTCCAACGCATCGGCGGGGTCAAGAGCACCCTCTTCAGCGGCGAGGGGCTGGTGGTGGAGCTGACCGGCCCGGGGCGCATTTTCCTGCAAACCCGCAGTCAGGATGCTTTTCTGGCCTGGCTCATCCCCCTGTTGCCCAAACCGGAATCCCGCTAAAGAACCCTGCCTTGCTCGTCGGGGGTCTGTGACCCCCGACCCCTTGCTCGTCGGGGGTCTCTTGCTCGTCGGGGGTCTGTGACCCCCGACCCC
>Ga0209162_1001207_pt1 | contig 26204 bp, 19 predicted proteins | sample YNPNPMetaG_FD_187121 | JGI IMG/M metagenome (GOLD analysis project Ga0209162, IMG submission 187121) | Anoxygenic and chlorotrophic microbial mat microbial communities from Yellowstone National Park, USA - YNP NP MetaG (SPAdes) (version 2) ...
CAACACTTCCGGAATCCAGACCATCCAATCAGCGAGCTGATGGAGGCGACGATTGAAGCGCGAGACGCTGATCCGCCCCGACAGATAGCCGCACCCGTGCATGATCTGCACCGCCCGTTCGTGATGACTGCCAACATACTTGGCGGCGACGACGGCAATCGTCAGAATCTCGGAGTCGGGGACATGCGCCCGTACATCACTGCGATGCCCCAGGCGTTCCATCAACGTGTCAATCACGACAAAAGCGGTTATCATCCACGTGGCGTCCATCGGCTCCTCCTGGCGATGATGTTGGTTCAGCAACCGCGATCATGCCTGAGGTGTCGATGGTCGTCAACTAGCAATCAAGGTACGGTTGTTCCTGGGAGGGCTGCACCCTCCCAAACCCTCCCAGGGGGCGGGGCCTGGGTGCGCGGGCCTCCGGCCCGCGTCCGCTGAGGGATGGGGAAACCCGGTTTCCCCACACTCCTGGGGCCTATTTTCACGTTAGCGCTGAAGAATCACCACCGAGCCGGGTGATCAGCTCGGCGCCAGGGTGGCCGGCCGGGCCACAGCGCTGCGACACCCGTAGCATCGCCCCTGGCGCAGTGCCGATGCGAGCAACGTTTTAGTGCGGTTTGCGCAATGAGGAACACGATGCCGAAATACGCCGAACCACCCTCAAGCCAGGAGTTGCGCGACGCGATCCGTCGCATTCTTGACCGTTCCGGTCTGAGCGAGGCCGAGGCCGGCCGGCGCCTGGGTTTTGCCGCGCCGTCGCAACTGAACCGCCGGCTGAACGACGGGAAGCCGCCCTTCAGCCGCGAGGAGATCGAACGTATCTGCCGGGTCTTCGCGCTCGACGACGAGCAGCGCATCGAGTTGCTGCGCCTGCGCGGCGATGTGGTCATCGCGCAGCAGGGGCAGGCCCCCCAGGTTGTTGCGGTTGACCAGCTCCAGTCGGTGCTGGCCGGTCTGATCGGCCAGAGCCTTAAGGCCGAGCTGAGCGCCCTACCGGCCCTGATCGCCGAAGCGGCGCGCGGCATTATCCCCTGGGAGATCCTGCGCGAACGCATCAGCCGGACGTCGCTAGATGTTGGCGACGTCAGCGGAACCGGCATCGCGATTGGCGACGGCGCACAGTCACACGTGATCACCATCGAGAGTCTGCAGGTGTGGCTGCCGCCCCCGCCGCCGCCGCCCGATCCGCTGCCTCTGCTGGAGGCCATGCCGGTCGAGGACGAGGCCCCGGTTCCTCCCGCCGACCAGGCGGCCCTGGGGCTGGTTCCCCATCGCATTGATCTGCTGCCCAACGAGCAGTTCATCGGCCGCGACCGTGAACTGCGCGCCCTGGCGCGCCAGCTCAAGGCGGGCCGGAACGTGGTGGTGACGACGGGGATGGGCGGGATCGGCAAGACCCAACTGGCTTCGGAGTTTGCCTATCGCTACGGGCGCTATTTCGCTGGCGGCGTGTTCTGGATTGACTGCTCCATCCCGGAGCGGGTGCCCACGGAAATCCCCGCCGGCGGCGGCCCCGGTGGCCTGGATCTGCCCGGCTTCGCCGACCTGCCGGACGAGGAGCGGGTGCGCCGCGTGAAGGAGGCGTGGAAGCAGGCAATCCCGCGTCTGTTGATCTTCGACAACTGCGAGGACGAGAAGCTGCTGCGCGCCCACCGCCCCGGTCCCGGCGGTTGCCGCGTCCTCGTCACCAGCCGCCGCCAGCAGTGGAGCGCCGGCCAGAACCTGACCCCGCTGGACCTGGAGGCGCTCGAGCGGCCCTTCAGCATCGCGCTCCTCCAGAAGCTCGCAAATCCCTTCCGATCAGAGCCGATCAGGAGCGAACAGGCCAACGACATCGCTGACGAGCTGGGCGATCTGCCTCTGGCGCTGCACCTGGCGGGGAGCTACCTGGGCCAGTTTGCGTCCATATCGCCGGAGGCGTTTCTCGAGGAAGTGCGGGCGAAGCGCCTGGAACAGCCGGCGCTCGCCAATACGGACGAGCTGTATGTCCCGACCCTGGAGGCGCAGCGGCGGGCCAGCAGCCTCTACGCGGTGCTGACGCTTGGCCTGGAGCGGCTCGACCCGGCTGGCGCCGTCGGCGACCTGGCCCGCACGCTGTTGGCGTGGGCAAGCTGCCTGGAGCCGCCGGGCGCGACCTTCCCGCGCGATCTGCTCAGCCGCGCGGCGCCCATTGACGGCGCCGGCTCCGAGCAGGCGCGCCGGGTTGATCAGGCCCTGAACCTGTTGATCAACCTCGGCTTCCTCGACCCGGAGGCCGGCGGGCGCCTGCGCATGCACCGGCTGATCGCAGCCGCGGTGCGCCAGGCCAGGCTCGTTGAGGACCCGCTGGCCAGCTTTGCGCCGGCAGCGCTCGGCTACTGCGCAGAACTGATCACCCGTGCCAACACCATGATCACCGGTGGGCAGACCGTCGAGGGTCGCGCGCTTCTCGAGCGCGAGCAGGCGCTCTGGAGCCAGTTCCTGGATTGGAGCTACGAGCGCGAAGCCGGCCAGGGGACGAGCCTGGGCGCCCGTGCCACGGCCGAGCTGGGCAACTACTGGACGCTGATCGGAGGAAAGGGCAAGGAAGAAACATCAACCCGCCTGCGGCGGGCCCTCGACCTGGCGCGCCGCGCGGAGGACCGCCTGGGCGAGGCCAATGTGCTCCAGGCCATCGGCGATGTCCAGCAGTTCCGCGATGATCGGGACGGGGCCCTCGGCAGCTACCAGCAGGCCCTGGCGCTGTTTCGCGAGATTGGCGACCACCTGGGCGAGGCCAATGTGCTCAAGGCCATCGGCGATGTCCAGCAGTTCCGCGATGATCGGGACGGGGCCCTCGGCAGCTACCAGCAGGCCCTGGCGCTGTTTCGCGAGATTGGCGCAAAACTGGGCGAGGCCAATGTGCTCGCAGCGCTCAGCCGGTTCATGATTGATAGCGATCCTCCTCAATCACAGGCGCTGCTCCAGCAGGCGCTCACCCTCCGCGAGGCGATCGACGACGCCTACAGCATGGGCGCCGACCTGGGCAACTACGGCATCGCGCTGCTGCAACGCGGGCGCGGCGCCGAGGCGCTGCCCTACCTGGAGCGCGCCCGCGCCATCTTCGCCGCGCGCGGCATCCAGCACCTGTTGCCGCAGATGGATGCGCTGATCGCACAGGCGCGCGGCGGCGGCGCGGCGCCTGCCGGGCCGATAGATAGCGCGCAGATCATCCAGCGCTTCCTGCCGCTGCTCCTCGCTATCGCCCGCGTCGCGCTCGGCGACGATGGGCCGCGGGCCGCGATTGAGCAGGCCCTGGCGCAACTGGAGGCGAAGGGCTGGCGGCTCAGCGCGGCGGTGGCCCGCATCTTGGCCGGCGAGCGGGAGCGGGACGCCCTGGTCGCGGGGCTCGACGCGCAGGATACGGCCCTGATCGATCGCGTGCTCGCGCTGGTCGCTGAGCGCGAGCGTGGTGAGCGATAGCTGTCGGCCCGGGCGCTCGCCGCCGTCCCTGGGGCCATCGGGGCCGCCATCGAAGGCGATGACCCCGCGGCCCTCGCCGCAGCATGCAACGACCTGCCCGACGATCAACACCAGGCGATCATGGCGCGCCTGGCTCGCGCCGGGGTCATCTCCTGTCAGGTGATTGGCCGGCCGTGGCCGGCGGTGTGGCGCGGCCCCTTCCTCGTCGCGGCGCAACGCCGGAGGCGGCGCAAGCGGCGCTCCGGGCAACGCTCGATGCTGCGGAAGCCCTGCGGCCCGGCCGTCGAGAGGTGGGGATGAGGTTGCCTTGCGAATTGATCACAGATCTCTGAGATCTCCTAACTGAACCTTCCGGGCGTTGATCCGCCCGCCCTGCGCGTGCTATAATGCGCCAGAAACGCAAACTTGTGAAGAAACGCACGATATTGGCCCCCCGCCCGCTCATGCGCGCGCCGCCTGGCGCTCCTGGAAAGTGAGGGCTCGTGCTTGCCCACATCCTCTTCTGGCTGATAGCAGTCGTCTTTCTCGCCGGTCATGTCCTGCTGCTGCGCGCCGCCTGGCGCCTCCGCGCGCCGGAGGCGCCGCCGCCCGACCACGTCCCGCGCAGTGATCCCCGCGGCGATCTGGGCTGGACGCTGGTCACCGTCGCCGCCACCGCGCTGATGTTCTATGCCGCCTATACGGCGTTGCCGTAGGTGGCCCGAAACCATTGGCGCTGCCAGCGCTTCGGCCTTGCCGGGCGAGGGCAGACGCCCGGACGATCCTGGTCTCTTGCTAAGAATGGTGCCCCGGTATGCCTCACATTCCTTTGCGCCGCCTGGTCCTTGCCGGCGCGATCGCCACGCTGCTGGCCATCGCTTCCGGTGGTCTCGTAACCGCCACGATGAGCGGCGCCGCCTGTCCGGGCTGGCCGCTCTGCGCCAACGGGTTCGATCCGCAGGCCGGGCCGGCTGCCTGGATCGCCGCTGGCCATCGGATTGCCGTACTCCTCGCCGCGCTGCTGGCGCTGCCGGGCGCCTTCCTCGCCTGGCGCGCCCGCGGGCTTGAGCCCTGGGCGCGCCTGCCGCTGCTGGCCGCGCCCCTGCTCGGCATGCTCCAGACCGCTCTCGGCGCGCTGATCGTGCAGTTGCGTCTCTTTGGCGCCGCCGATGTGTGGCACCTGGCGCTGGCCCTGCTGGTGCTGGCCTGCCAGGTCGTGCCGCTGGCCGTGCTGGCCCAGCCTCGGGCCGAAACCGGGCGCCTGGGCGGGCGCGCCGCCCGCGACACGCGTCGCCTGCGCGGCCTGACCTGGTGGACCGCCGGCGCGGCCGGCGTGCTCGCCCTGGCTTTCAGCGCGCGCGCCGCCACGCCAGTGGCCAGCGCCGCCGCGCTGCTGCCCGCCAATGCCTTCGGCGCCCTGGCCATGGCCGGCGTGCTGGCAAGCGGGACGTTGTGGCAAACCTGGCGCGCGCGCCGCGGCGATCGCCTGCTGGTTGGGATGGCCGCCCTCGTGGCCGCGCTGATCGCCGCCGAGGGTCTGGTCATGTTCCTGCCCCCCGCGGCAGCCGGCCTCGGCGTGGGTCTCGGCGCCGTGGTGTGGAGCGCGGCCCTGGCCCTCGCGGTGCTGGTGGCGCGCCGCCAGGCGCCGGTCGCCGTCGTCGCGCTGGCGCCCCGCGCCGAGGCCCGGTCCGAGCGCCCATCGCTCATCAGCGACTACCTCAGCCTCACCAAGCCTAAGGTCATCTCTCTATTGCTGGTGACTACCCTGGCGGCGATGTATATCACCGAGGCCGGCGCGCCGTCGCTCTGGCTGGTGTTCTGGACGATGGTAGGCGGCTATCTGGCGGCTGGCGGCGCCGGGGCCATCAACTGCGCCTTCGACCGGGATATTGACATCAACATGGGCCGCACCAGTCGTCGCCCGGTGCCCAGCGGGCGCATCGCCCCGCGCAGCGCATTCATCTTCGGCCTGATCCTCAGCCTCCTCGCGGTGGTCGTGCTGCTGGTCTTCACCACCCCCCTGGCGGCCCTGTTCGCGAGCCTGGGCATCATCTATTACGCCCTGTTCTACACCCGCTGGCTTAAGCGCAGCACCTGGCAGAACATCATCATCGGCGGCGGCGCGGGGGCCATCCCGCCCCTGGTCGGCTGGACGGCCGTCACCGGGAATGTGAGCCTGGCCGCAGTGGTGCTCTTCGCCATCATTTTCTACTGGACGCCGCCGCACTTCTGGGCCCTGGCCCTGGTCAAGCAGAAGGATTATGCGCGGGCGGGGGTGCCGATGCTGCCGGTGGTGGCGGGCGAGGCCGAGACGCGCTGGCAGATCCTGGTGTACTCGACGCTCATGGTGGCCCTCACCGGCCTGCTCACGGCTATCGGCGCGATGGGCCGGGTCTACCTCGTCGCGGCGGCCCTGCTCGGGGCGCTGTTTCTGCGCTACGCCTGGAACACCTGGCGTCGGGGCGATCAGGCCAGCATCTGGGGGCTGTACAAGTACTCGTTGCTCTACCTGGCCCTGCTCTTCGCGGCCATGGCGCTGGATCGGGCGATCGTATACGGTTATTGAGCAATGAGTCCGCCAGACCTGATCCTTTGGAGCCGGGTGTGGGGAAACCCGGTTTCCCCACGCCCCTGCGCAAGGGCTGCGTCCTCCCAAATGCTCCCGCGGGCGGGGGTGTGGGGGAACCCGGTTCCCCCATGGTCACGTCAGGCCCCATGCGCGGGGCGCACCGCGCCCGATGCACATGGCCCGGGAGCGCGGGCGGGACGCCCGCGCCACGGCTCCGCGGGCACGGCGCCGGCCCCCTCCCTGACCCTCCCCCGCCGGGGGCGGGCACCCGGCGCCTCCCCCCAGCGGGGGGAGGCTGGGAGGGGGGCAGCACGCTACGAACGATAGTCACCTCAGCCGTCCATGCGGCTCCGTCGCACCCCGACGGGATGAACATACTTCTTGGGAGGGCTGCGCCCTCCCAAACCCTCCCAGGGGGCGGGGCCCGGGTGCGCGGGCCTCCGGCCCGCATCCGCAAGGGGATAACAAGGTTCTCCTGGGAGGGCTTTGCCCTCCCAGACCCTCCCGCGGGCGGGGGGCGGGGGTATGGGGAAACCCGGTTTCCCCACGCCCCTGCGTGAGGGCGCGGCTCTCCCGCGGGTGGGGGTATGTGGAAACCCGGTTTCCCCACGCCCCTGCGCAAGGGCTGCGTCCTCCCAAATGCTCCCGCGGGCGGGGGTGTGGGGGAACCCGGTTCCCCCATGGTCACGTCAGGCCCCATGCGCGGGGCGCACCATGCCCGATGAACACGGCCCGGGAGCGTGGGCGTCCCGCCCTCGTCGCGTCTCCGCGGGCACGGTGACTGCCCCCCTCCCCAGCCCTCCCCCCGCTGGGGGGAGGGAGTCCGGCTCCTCCCCCCAGCGGGGGGAGGTTAGGAGGGGGGCAGCGCCGCATGCGCGTAGGTGAGCAGCTTATTTTCACGTTAGCCCGATGGAACGAGGCGCCGCGCAAGGCATTTCGTCCCACCCTTTCACAAGTCAGATCTAGCGTTTTTCGCCCGCGGCATGTTATACTACGCGCAAAGAATCCCCTCCGGCGCGGCCGGGGTGTGACGGGTTCGATGAGGAGGTAATGCGATATGACCACGATCGGGGACAATCTGATCGGTACACAACCGGCGACGGCTCAGCCTATTTTGAGTGTCAGCGAGCTTGCATCATCGCGGCTGCTCACGATGATGCGCGAGAAGGGTCTCGAGGGCTACGCCCTGCGCGTCTTCGTGGCCGGGGGCGGCTGCTCGGGGTTGCAGTACGGAATGACGTTCGACGATGAGACCCGCGAGGGTGACAGCGAGTTCAGCACCGGCGGCCTGCGTGTGCTGGTTGACCCGATCAGCGCTGGCTATCTGATGGGCGCCTCGATTGATTACGTTGACAGCCTGATGGGTGGCGGCTTCAAGATCGATAATCCCAATGCCGTTTCCAGTTGCGGCTGCGGGCACTCCTTCCGCACCTCCAGCGGCGGCGACGCTGGCGCGAGTGGCGGCGGCTGCAGTTCCTGCGGCTGAAAGCCTTTCCCGATCACCAGGGTGTCGGATGACGTTCTGGGAGAGGCCCTTCGCGCCTCTCCCGGCAGGCAGGGGGTGGGGAAACAGACGTGTTCCCATGGCTCCCGGGAGCGCGGGCAGCTTGCCCGTGGAGACGCAACGAGGGCGCGACACCCTCGCTCCTGGCCCCAGGTGTACGAGGAAAGCCGGTTTCCTCACCCCTCGCCTATGATCAGCGGCAGAGGCGTTGTCCGCGCCGCCTCCAGACCCTGCGCGTGAGCGCCTCCTCATTCTGTGATGTACTCCCCCGCCTACCTTGAAGGCATTCGCCTCTTCAACGCAGGCCACTACTGGCATGCTCACGAGCACTGGGAAGCCTGCTGGCTCGCGGCCAGCGGCAATGACGCCCTGTTCTACAAAGCGATCATTCAGGCTGCCGCCGCGCTGGTCAAGTGGCGGCAGGGCAACCCCCGTGGCCTGGCTCGCAACTGGGCCAAGAGCCGGGCGCGCCTGGACGCGCTTCCCGACCGGTACCTTGGCCTGGATCTGGCCGCCCTGCGCGCGCATCTTGACCTGATCTGCGCCGGCGCCAGCGATGCGCCGCCGCTGTTGCGCCTCGATCCCGCGCCACCCTGAACAGCCTCAGACAAGCCGGCGGTCGCTCCGCGTTGCAGGGGAGGGTGTGGCAAAGTCTTCCCAAACCTTCCTTTTCGGTAACGTCAGGCTCTCGGAAAGGGGTGTGGGGAAACCGGGTTTCCCCACACCCCCACCCGCGGGAGGGTCCGGGAGGGCGCAGCCCTCAAGCAGGGGGATGGGGAAACCGGGTTTTCCCATACGCTCACCCGGTGGGAGGGTCTGGGAGGGCGTAGCCCTCCCGGGACAACCTTTTTTATCCCATTGCGGATGCGGGCTGGAGGCCCGCGCACCCGGGCCCCCGCCCGCGGGAGGGTCCGGGAGGGCTACGCCCTCCCAGGAACAACTTTTTCTCATCGGGCGGTGTGCCGCCCGGCGGCACGGACGGCTGGGGTATGAGGGAACCAACTCGCCCCGCGCGCCGGTGTCGAGACTTCTTCAGGCAGATGCGAACTGCGTCTGGAATGTATAATGTATAGTCAGGTTAACAGGACCCGGGCGGGGAGGCACAGCCTCCTCGCATACCCCCCTCCCCGCCCGCGGCGGTAGACTCCTGTTCTCTGCGCCAGGGCGCGCCTCCGCCGCAGGCGGACCAACGGGATGTGCGGAAGGCCTGGCCCTCTGCACATCCCCCCGACGGGTCCGTACAAGGCCTCGCAGCGAAAGCATCCCGAGACCAGGAAAGGGTTTGAGGTGTCAGCGAAAATACTCGTTGTAGACGACGATCCGGCGATCCTTGATCTCCTGGTGCGCATCCTCAAGCGCGACGGCTATCAACCGGTCACGGCGGTAAATGGCCGGCAAGCCCTGGATCTCGTCGAGCGAGAAGCGCCTGACCTGATACTGCTTGATGTTACCATGCCCATCCTGGATGGCTTCTCTGTCTGTAAGCAATTGAAAGACAATGAGGCGACGGCGCTGATTCCGGTGACCATGCTCACCGGGCTGGACGATCGCGAGCACCGGCAGCGCGGCCTGGAGGTCGGGGCCGACGATTTTTTGACCAAACCGTTCGAACAGAGCTTGCTCCGCGCGCGCATCCGCTCGCAGTTGCGGATCAAACGCCTCACCGACCAGCTCGAGCGCACCGAGAACGTGATTTTTATGCTGGCCCTGGCGGTTGAGGCCAAGGACGCCTACACTGAGGGGCATCTTCGCCGTTTGTCGAGCTACAGCGAGCAACTGGCCCAGGCCATTGGTCTTACCGCCACGCAGGTGCGCGCCATCCGTTTCGGGGGCTTGCTGCACGATATCGGCAAGATCTCCATTGACGACGCGATTTTGCGCAAGCCCGGCAAGCTTACCCCTGAGGAATACGCGCAGATCCAACTGCATCCGGAACACGGCGCGCGCATCGTCTCGCAGATGCGCTTCGCGCCCGATGTCTGCCCGATCATTCGCCACCATCACGAGCGCTGGGACGGCAGCGGCTATCCCCACGGGCTGCGCGGCGAAGACATTCCCATCGGCGCGCGCATCGTCGCCATTGTTGACGCCTACGATGCCATGATGACCGACCGCCCGTACCGGCGCGCCCTCGGTCGCGCCGAGGCCTTGCGCCGCCTGCGCGAGGGTCGTGGGCGCGAATGGGATCCCGCCTTGCTCGATCGCTTCCTGGAGTTGATCGAAACCGGGCGACTGGTCGAACCTGTCGAGAGCGGTGTGCATACCTTTGATATGCTGTGCCAGCCAGAGGATGATAATGCTGGCGCCGGGTGAGTGATGTACGCTGAGGCGCTGGAATATCTCGCCAGTCCGCATCATCCTGATGCGCTCCTGGTGTTGGAGCCGGGTGAGCGACGGGCCGACGATGGCGAGATCGTCAGTGGCGTGTTGCGTTGCCCGGTGTCGGCGGCGCGTTACCCGATTGTCGAGGGCATCGCCGATCTGCTCGGTCCGATCCGTTTTCCCGAGAGTCTGACCCAGGCGCTGAACCTGCTGCCGCTTACCGCATGGGGCTACGAGCGCGCCTGGCGCCCCAATGCGCTCACGCTGCTGAGTGGCGAGCCGTTCGGCTACGAGCGCGAGTTGCCGCTGATCAGCGCCATGGCCGCGCCGGAGCGCGGCGGTCTGATGGTTGATGTGGCCTGCTCGAACGGGCTGTACGCGCGGGCGCTCGAGCATGCCCGCGGGGGCGCGCCCGGCCACGTGGTAGGGATTGACTACGCCATGCCTATGCTGCGGCAGGCCCGCGCCTTCGCCCGCGCCGAAGGCCTGCGCATCAGTTACGTGCGCGCCCGGGCCGAGGCGTTGCCGTTCGCCGCCGGGGCGGCGTCGGTGCTGGCAATGGGTGGTTCGCTCAACGAGATCGGCAATGCGGCCCGGGCGTTGCGCGAACTGCGACGGGTGCTGGCGCCTTCCGGGCGGGTGGCGCTTATGTCCCTGGTTCGCGACGAGAGCGGGCCGGGCCGCGCCATGCAGTCCTTCCTGGGCCTGGCGGGGGTCAGCTTTCCCACGCTGGAGCAACTGAACCGCGCCTTCGCCGTCGCTGACCTGCGTCTGCGTGCCCAGTGGCGCTACCGGGTGGTGGTGTTTAGTCTGCTGACCGCCGATGCGGTTTGAACAGGGGGAAACCGGGTTTCCCCACGCCCCCACCCGTGGGAGGGTCTGGGGGGCGCAGCCCTTGAGCAGGGATGGGGAAACCCGGTTCCCCACGCCCCCAGCCGGTGGGAGGCCACAGCCCTCCCAGAAAGTATGTTCATTCCGTCGCTGTGCGGCGCAGCCGCATGAAGGGCTGATGACAATCGGCTGACACACCGCGCATTCGCGTTGACGCCGCCTGAGCACCACAGGTATACTGCAAGCGTGCGACACTCGCTACAACTTCAACTCGACCGGCTTGCTAGCGACCGCTGGGCACGGCGGGGCGTGCGCGTCCTGCTGCGCGCGACCGCGTCGGCGCTTGTCCTGGTGTGTCTGGCGCTTGGAGTGCATCTGGTCACCGGCCATCCGCTGCGCTGGACGCTGGTCGGCGCGGCGGCGCTGGCCTGTATCGCCCTGGGGGCCGCGCTGGTGTTGCGACCACGCTTGCGCGCGGTTGAAGTGGCGCGGCGGCTCGATCGCCGCTTTCAACTCCACGAGCAGTTAACCACCGCCCTCGAGGTTGGCCCTCAGGCCGAGGGCGCGGGAGCGTACCTCTACGATCAGGCCCGGCGCACCCTGGCCCATATCCGTCGCCAGATAGCGGCGCGCCAGCGCTTTCCCTGGTCGGAGCTGGTTCTGGTCATATCGCTGACCGTGCTCCTGGCAGGCCTGGCGGCCCTGGCGAGCATCGAGGCCGATCCCCTCGCGATGCCTGTCGAGCCGCTCCCCACGCTGAGCCGTCCCCCTGATCCGGCTGAGCGCTTCCCCGAGGAGCCATACCAGCCTCCTCCTGGCGCGCAGGCCGCCGATGGCCCCGGTGAAGCTCCGGTGCTTGCCCCCGGCCCGGGTGACGCCGCGGCGCTGACCGCCCTGGCCGATGCGCTGCGCGACCAGAGTCTGACGCGCCCGGTGGCCGAATCTCTGGATCAGGGCGATGCGGCGGGCGCGGCCCGGCAGTTGCGCGACCTGGCCGGGCAGGCCGGCCAGATGTCCGCCGGAGCGCGCGGCGATCTGAGCCAGGCCCTGCGCGAGGCCGCCGGACAACTGGCGTCCACCAGCCCCGGCCTGGCCGACGAGATGGAACAAATTGCCGATGGCCTCGACGCCGGCGCGTCCCAGGCGGCTGAGGCTCTGGAGCGCCTCGCGGAACTGGTGGAGCAAACCGGTGCGGGGACGCAGCAGGCCGGCCAGTTCCCGGCGGAGCAGACGGGCCAGCCGGGCGCGAGTGGCGGCGGCGCCGGCCAGGGTAGTCTGCCCGGCGCGCAGCGTGAGCGCGGCCAGCGCCTCGGCGTTGATGGCGTGCCCCTCGAACTGGCCGGCGCTGGCCCCGGCGACGCGCCGGCGCCCGGCGCCGCCGACCGGTCCACGGGCGCCGGCGGCCCGGCAGGAGTGGGGGGGTTCGCCCGTGGCAGCCCGAGTAGCGAGCGCATCGCGGTTGAGGCCGACCCGCTGCGCATTCCCGGGGATCTCCGTGATGTGGTTCAAGACTATTTTTCGCCGTAAGCCAGCCGCGCCGCGGCAACCGGGCAGCGCCGCGCCCCGCGCCGATGGGCCGTTGTTCGATGAGGCCTTCCTGCGGCGCCTCGAACGGCTGAGCCTGCAGGCTCAGCGCACCCTGCGTGGCAATCCCGCCAGTGGCGAACATCCCAGCCGCCGCCGCTTGCCGACCACCGTGTTCAGCGAACATCGCCCCTACACCCGCGGCGATGATGTGCGCTATGTGGACTGGAACGCCTATGCGCGCCAGGAGCAGGTGCTGGTGAAGCTCGGCGAGGCCGAGCAGGATGTGCACGTGCACCTCTTGATTGATGCCTCGCGGAGTATGACCGTGGGCAACCCGCCGCGCCTGCGCCTGGCCCGGCAACTGGTTGGCGCCCTGGGCTACCTGGCCCTGGCCCACGGCGACCGTCTGCACGTGGCGCCTTTCGGTCCGCAGGTGGCGCGACCCTTCGGCCCCGCGCAGGGCAAGCGCCGCGTGGTTGATATGTTTGGCTTTATCGAGCGCATCGCTCCCCAATCCGACACACGGGTGGGCGCGGTCCTTGCCGGCTACGCCCGCCAGCACCCCCACGGCGGGTTGCTGGTGGTGTGCTCCGATCTGCTGGCGTCTGATGGGCTGGAGGAAGGCTTGCGCGCTCTGGCGCCGCCGCGCTGGCAGGTGCTGGTGCTGCACCTGCTCGACCAGCGCGATCTGGACCCCCGCCTGCAAGGGCCGCTGGAACTCGAAGATAGCGAAACCGGCCAGCGCCTGGCAGTGACCCTCGATGACGCCACCCTGCGCGCCTATGCCCGCGCCGCGCGCGAATGGCGCGAGGGCATCGCCCGGCTGTGCGCCCGCCGCGGCGTCCGTTACGCGCCGATACTGAGCCACTGGCCCCTCGAACGGCAGGTGATCCCCTACCTGCACGCGCGCCGTCTGCTGTCGTGAGGCCCGGGAGAGGATGTCACCCCGCAGCCGCTATCCATATAAAAACAACAGGACCGGTACGGCTTGCGTATACCTTGCCAGACATTCTCTCCAGCCCACGCCAGGCTGAAACAGTCTAAATTGTCACTGCTGGGAGGTTCCGTCATCAATCAGCCGCCGATAGCCGCCTGGGAGTGCTGTTAGTACTAAGTCGCGTCTCCGCGGGCAAACTGCCCGCGCTCCCGGGAGAAATGTGAATACTTATCCCAGAACGTAGCCGGATAATCGGGTTATCCGGAATGACCCTGCGAGAGCGCCCGATGAGTTTGCTTGCCCCCCTCGGGTTACTGGCACTCCTGACCCTGCCGGTCATCGTCATCCTGCACATGCTGCGTGAGCGGCGCCGGCGGGTGATCGTGCCCTCACTGTTGCTCTGGCAGTTGTTGCCCCAGAGCCACGCCGCGCGGCAGCGCCGCCGGCTGTCGCTCACCCTCCTGTTGCTGCTGCACCTGCTTGCCGCCGCCCTGCTGGCCCTGGCCCTGGCGCGTCCGCAGTGGAACCTGATCGCCTTCGGGGGCCAGCGGCATCTGGCCCTGGTGATTGATACGTCGATCAGCATGGCCGCCCCGGCGCCCGGCAGCGGCGGCAGCCGCCTCGACGCCGCGCGGGCTCGCGCGCAGTCGCTCCTGGGCGCAGCCGGTGGGGGCAGCGCCACCCTGATTGCCGCCGGCCCCCAGGCGCGGGTGATTGACCGTGATGCCGCCAATGGCCCCCGGCTCGTCGCTGCCCTTGCCCGGCTGCAACCGACCGGGGTGGGGAGCGACCTGGCGGGCGCGCTGACCCTGGCCGAAGCCGCCCTGCAGGGCCGTCCCGACGCGCAGATCGTGGTGCTGACCGATGCCGCGCTACCGGCGCTGGCCGGCGAACTCGCCACGCGCGGCGCCGCCGTTCCCATCCGCTGGGAGCTGGTGGGGGGCGAGCTCGACAATCGCGCCATCGTCACCTTCGCGGCGCGCCCCCGCGCTGGCGCCGGTCTGGTGCAGGTCTATGCGCGGGTGGTAAACTACGGCCGCGGAGCTTTACGCACCGTGGTGCGCCTCTATGGCGACGGGACCCTGCTCGATACCCGCCCGATCACCTTGCGGCCTGATGGCGAGGTCGAGTTGACCTGGACCGTGCCGCGGGGCATCGGCTTCCTGCGCGCGGAACTGGACGGCGACGACGCCCTGCCTGCCGATGATCGCGCCGAGCTTGGTCTGGTCGCGTATCGTCCCACGCGCGCGCTGCTGGTTTCCGAGCAGCCGGCGGCCCTGGAGCGCGCCCTGTGCGCCGTGCCGGGGCTGGAACTCACGGTTGTCACCCCGGCTGAGTATCGGGGCGCCGCCGCGGATTTGACCGTCTTTGAGCGCTTCCTGCCGGCGGCCTGGCCCTCCGGCGGCGTGCTGGCCATCCACCCGCCACCCGACGCGACCTTGCTGGCCGCCGGGCAGGCTGCGCCGCCTTCCGGTGAGTTGACCATCACCCCGGCGGGGGCGGAACTCTTTGAGGGGATCAGCCTGGGGGCGGTGGAGTTTGGTCCGGCCACGCCGGTGGCCCCTCCCGCGGAGGCCGTCACCCTGCTGAGCCGGACCGGCCAGCCGCTGATCTTCCGCTGGCGGGCCCCCGGTAGCGCAATCGCCGTCTGGACCTTCGACCTCGCCCAGGGGAATCTGACCACGCGGCTGGCCTTCCCGCTGCTGGTGGCCCGCACTGCGCGCGATCTGATCCCGCCCGCCGCGCCGGCCTCGGCGCTGGCCGGGGCGACGCTGAGCCTGCCGGTGGATCCGCGGGCGACCACGGTGGAGGTGACCGCCCCCGATGGCGCGACAACCCCGGTGACGGTCGGGCCAGAAGGTCGCGCACCTGTGACGTTTGATCAGCCCGGTCGCTACACCCTGGTGGAACTGGCGGGCGATCAGCGGCTGTATACCGCCCAGGTCGGGGTGAATGCCGGGGCGGCCGTTGAGTCCGATCTGCGACCCCGGCCCGTGCCTGAGCCGGTGGCGGCGCCGGCGCGTCGCGAGCGTGACGAGGCCGCGCAACCGCTCTGGCCCTGGCTGGTGGCGCTGGCGCTGATCGTGATCCTCGGCGAGTGGGTGTACGTGCATGCCCGGCGGTCACGGGGCTTTGCCGAAAGCTGAACGCGGATGATCCTCCGGAATCCCCAGTTGCTCTGGCTCCTGCTGACGCTGCCCGCGTTTGTGCTGTTCTGGCGCTGGCACGGCGTGCGCGTGCCGGCCACGGCGCTGGCGCTGCGCCTGTTGACCGTGACCCTGCTGATTCTGGCCCTGGCCGATCCCTTTATTGGAACGGCCCCGCCCCCCGAGGGCGCGCTGGTGGTGCTGGTGGATCAGTCGGACAGTCTCGCGGAGGGTGCGCGCGCGGCGCTGCGAACCCGGGTCGCGGAACTGGCGCGGAGCGCCGGTTCCGGGGTGAAGGTGCTGTATTTCGGCGCGAATGTGGTCAGCGCCGGAGAGCAGGAGGGCGCGGCGCCGCCCGTGGCGCTCGATCCGGGCGGCAGCGACCTGGCCGCGGGTCTGCGCGCGGCGCGGGCGCTGTTGCCCGGTGGCGGTCGGGTCATCCTGGTCTCCGATGGTCTCGCCACCACGCCGGACGCGCTGGTCGAGGCCCGCCTGGCCGCGCAGGCCGGGGTGCGAGTGGATGTGGCCCCGGTAGCTTCCGCCGGGGCGCCGGAGGTGGCGATTACGAGCTTGAACGTGCCGCGCACCCTGCGCCTGGGGGAAGCGTATCCCATCGCGATCACCGTGCGCTCCACCGGCGCGCCGGTGAGCGGGCGCCTGCGGCTATGGGAAGGTGAGACGCTGCTCGGTGACGAGGAGGTGGCGCTGACCCCCGGCGAGGAAGTGTTTTCCTTCTCGCACACCGCCAGGGCCGTGGGCGTCGTTCGGCTGCGGGCCGAGCTTGAGACGCCAGTGGGCGACACCTTCGGCGCCAACAATCGCGCCGCGGCCGTCGCCCAGGTTAACCCGCCGCCGCAGGTGCTGCTCGTGGCCGCGAGCGACGACGAAGCGGCCTTGCTGGGCGACGCCCTGCGGCGACAGGGGGTCGAGACGCGCCGGGTGCGGCCCGCCGAGATGCCTGCGCGCCTGGTTGATCTTGCCGCCTATGACGGCGTGGTGCTGGTGGATGTGCCGGCCGTGGCCCTGAGTCTCGACCAGATGGCCAGCGTGCGCGAGCTGGTGCGCAGCGAGGGCCGTGGGTTGGTGGCGATTGGCGGGCGCAACTCTTTCACCCTGGGGGCCTACAAAGACACGCCGCTGGAGGAGACGCTGCCGGTGACGATGGAGCCGCCGCCGCGCCCCCAGCGCACCGAGATCGCCCTGCTGCTGATCGTGGACCGCTCGGCGAGCATGACCGCCGCGGTGGGAGTTAGCAAGTTCGATATGGCCAAAGAGGCCGCCATTCTGGCGACCGAGAGTCTCAGGCCCGAGGATCGCATCGGCGTGCTGGCCTTCGACACCGGGCAACTCTGGGTGGTGCCCTTCCAGCAGGTTGGCGAGGGTGCCAGCCTGGCGGCCATCCAGCAGGCCATCCTCGACTTGCCCAGCGGCGGCGGCACCGACATCGAACTGGCCTTGAGCGAGGGCCTGCCGGCCCTGGCCCGGCAACCTACCAGCGTGCGCCATGCTGTGCTGCTGACCGATGGGCGCAGTTTCACGAACGACATCGCCAACTACGAGCGTCTGGTGCAGGCAGCCCGTGATCAGCAGATCACCCTCTCCACCATCGCAATTGGCGAAGACGCCGATACCCCCTTGCTCGACCAGTTGGCCCGCTGGGGCGCCGGGCGCTACTACTTCGCCGATCGTCCCGAAGATATTCCCCGCCTTACCCTGCTGGAGAGCGAAATTGCCCGCTCGGCGCCCGTGGTCGAGGGCGTGGTGCAGCCCGCTCTCGATCGCCCACACCCCATCGTGCGCGACTTCGCTCCCGCCGAATTGCCCGACCTTGGCGGTTACGTGGCCACCACCGCCCGTCCTGCGGCGGATGTGGTGCTACGCTCCCCCGAAGATGACCCGCTGCTGGCCGCCTGGCAGTACGGGCTGGGCCGCGCCGTGGCCTGGACGCCGACCGCCGGCGAGCCGTGGGCCGCGGCCTGGACGCGCTGGGACGGCTTCGAACGCTTCTGGGCGCAGACGGTGCGCTACACCCTGCCCGAACCCGACAGTGGCCCGCTCCAGGTGCGGTTCGAGGCCCGTCCTGGCGGGGCGCGCCTCGTGGTGGACGCCCTGCAGCCGGGGGGCGCCCCGCTCGACCTGGCGATGGTAAACGCGCGGGTCGCCTTGCCCGGCGGCGAGCAGCGTGCCTTTGATGTGCCGCAGACCGCCCCCGGTCGCTATACGCAGGATCTGGTGCTGCCTGCCCCAGGGGCCTACCTGGTCTCGGTGGCCCTGGTCCACGAGGGTGGCCGGCAACAGCGTGAGGTGGGCTTCGTGCAGCCCGTCGCGCCGGAGTATCGCCAGCAGGGTGATCCCGCCGAAGGGCGAGCGTTGCTGGAGGCCATCGCTGCGGCTACTGGCGGCGCGGTGCTGGCCGACCTGGGGCAGGCGGGGACGCCGGCCGCGGTGGCGCTGGATGCGCCCGAGGGACTGTGGCCCTGGTTGCTGGGCCTGGCGCTCGGCCTGTGGGTGCTGGAGATCGCCGTGCGGCGCGGGGTCTTCGTGCACTCGTGATGCAGGCCGTGATTGATTCCCTGATCCACCGGGCCATCGCCGGGCAGGTGTTTCCGGGCGCTGTGGTGCTGGTGGCCCGCGAGGGGGTGCGGCTGCACCACGCCGCCTATGGCGCCACGATGTACGCCGCGCCGGGGTCGCGTCCCCTGACCCCGGGCGACATCTTCGATATCGCCTCGCTCACCAAGGTCTTCACTGCCAGCGCCGCCCTGGCGCTCTACGACGCCGGCGCCCTCGACCTGGAGGCCCCGGCGCGCCGCTACCTGCCGCGCCTGCGCGCCGAGCAGGTGCTGGTGCGCCACCTGCTGACCCACACCTCGGGGCTGGAGGCGCGGCTCTCGGTGTTGCGCGCCCTTGGCCCGGAGGGCATTCGCGCCGCCGTGTACGGAGCCGCGCCCGCGCGCCCGCCGGGCAGCGTCGTGGCCTACACCAACATCAACAGCTTCTTGCTGGGTGAAGTGGTGAGTGCGCTGGCCGGCATGCCGCTCGACGCGGCCATCCGCAGGTTGATCCTCGAGCCGCTGGGGATGCGCGAAACCGGCTTCTGCCCGCCCCCGGAACTCCGGGCGCGCATTCCGCCGACGGAGGTCGAACCGGACTGGCGCGGCCTGGTCCACGGCGTGGTGCACGACGAAAGCGCGTATGCCCTGGGGGGCGTGGCGGGCCATGCGGGCTTGTTCAGCACGGCGAGCGACCTGGAGCGGCTGCTGCGCATGTGGTTGCAGGGAGGCGCGTGGGAGGGGCGCCAGGTGTTGCGCGAGGCCACGGTGGCCGCGGCGCTGCGCGACTATACCGGGGCCTTGCCGGCGTTGAGCGGGGCGTCCACGCGGACGGGCCTGGGCTGGATGCTCGACCGGGCGAACTTCATGGGCGCGGCGCCGGCGGGGAGCTTTGGCCACACCGGTTTCACCGGGCCGGCAATCGTGGGCGTGCCCGCGCGGGGCCTGGCCTTCGTGCTGCTCAGCAACCGCACCTACCCCAGGCGCACGCCGCCGCCGTACCGGCATCATGCGGTAACGGCGGCGGTGCTGGAGGCGGCACGAACGTGAACACGGGGGAACCAGATTCCCCCATACCCCCGCCCGCGGGACGGTCTGGGCGGGCTACGCCCTCAAGCAGGGGTATGGGGGAAACCAGGTTTGCCCCATCATCTCACCCGGCTGGGAGGGTCTGGGAGGGCGCAGCCCTCCCAGGAACAACTTATCTTCATCCTATTCGTGTGCGGCGTAGCCGCGCGGGGGGCCGCCCCCGCGGCAGCGCGCGGCCAGGGGTGAGACGAGTTTACCCGAACCGCCCGGAGACATACTCCTCGGTGCGCTTGTCGCTGGGGTTCTGAAAAACCTTTGAAGTGACATCGTACTCGATCAGTTCCCCGGCGCGATCTTCCTTGTCCATCAAGAAAAACGCCGTATAATCGGACACGCGGGCCGCCTGCTGCATATTGTGGGTCACAATCACTATCGTGTAGCGTTGCCGCAGTTCGAGCATCAACTCCTCGATCTTGAGGGTGGAGATCGGGTCGAGGGCCGAGCACGGCTCGTCCATCAGGATCACCTCGGGCTGCACGGCGATGGCCCGGGCGATGCAGAGGCGCTGCTGCTGGCCGCCGGAGAGCGACAGACCGCTCTGGTTGAGCTTGTCCTTGACCTCGTCCCACAGAGCCGCTCCGACGAGGGCGCGCTCAACCAGTTCGTCCATCTCGGCCTTGCTGCCCTTCCAGCCGTTAATCCGCGGGCCGTAGGCGATGTTATCGTAGATGCTCTTGGGAAAGGGATTGGGCTTCTGGAACACCATGCCGATCTGACGCCGCACCTGCACCGCGTCCACATCGGGATCGTAGAGATTCTGGCCGTGGTAGAGCACCTCGCCCTCGGTGCGCGCGCCGGGGATAAGGTCATTCATGCGGTTGAAGGAACGCAGCACTGTAGACTTGCCGCACCCCGAGGGGCCGATCAGCGCGGTGATCTTGTTCCGTTCGATGCTGAAGGTTACATCCTTCACCGCCCGAAACGCGCCATAGTAGATATTCATGTTCCGCGTTTCGATCGCGTATTTCGTATCATTCATAGTTGTGGTGGTCATGTAGACACCCTCTTGGAGCGGAGATAGTTGCGGAGCCAGATCGCCACGGCGTTCAGCGACAGCAGCAGAACGAGCAGGACAATAATGGCCGCGGCGGCAATCCCGCGAAACTCTTCCTGGGGCCGCGAGGTCCAGTTGTAGATCTGGAGCGGCAGGACGGTAAACTTGGAGAAGAGGCTGTTGGGGTCGGTAATGATGAACGTCGAGGCGCCGATCACGATCAGCGGGGCGGTCTCGCCGATGGCGCGGGAAATTGACAGAATCGTCCCGGTAAGAATGCCGGGCAGAGCATTGGGCAGCACGATCTTCCAGACCGTCTGCCATTTGGTAGCCCCCAGGCCGTAGCTGGCCTGGCGCAGCGAACTGGGGACGGCGCGAATGGCTTCCTGGGAGGAGATAATCACCACCGGCAGGACGAGGAGCGACATCGTGAGGGCCGCCGACATAATCGTGCGTCCGTTAGCCGTGGTGGGGTCGGCATAACCGAAAACGGCGCCGCTGGTAAACTGCTCGAGGGCGCGCACGAAGATCGCCAATCCCAGAATGCCATAGATAATTGATGGCACCCCCGAGAGATTGTAGATGTTCGTTTCAATCAGACCGGCGACGCGCTGGATGGCGTTGTTCATCCAGCGTCCGGCGGGAACTCGTTCATCGAAGGGCTTATCGCTTTTATACTCTTCCAGATAGATCGCCGCGCCGACCCCCAGCGGGAACGAGATGAGCATGGTCAGCACGAGGAGGAAGACCGTACCCAGGATTGCCGTGCGGATGCCCGCCTCAACCGGGTTGCTCGACATGGGGTTGACGATAAAATCCCGGGACAGCCAGCTCTTGAAGAGCAATTCGGCGCGAGGATGGCTCTCGCGCAGTTCGACCTCGATGGCCGGGCGGTTGAAGAGGAACTCGTTGAGCGTGTAGACCGCGACGACCTCAGGCTTGATGATCTCGTCGTTAATGATATCAAGCAGTTCCTCACGACTGCGTCCAGCCAGCGGTCCTTCCCGTTCGAGGTTCCGCAACACGCGCGAGCGCAGGTTCGTTTCCAGGATGGCGACAAGCTCTGCCTGGGAAAGTTCTTCGAGCGGCCGTCCGTCGGTCAATTCCTCTTCCTCGACCGCGTACTGCACCCCGACGCCGCCAAAGGCATCATTGACGATGTTGTAGGCCAGCATCAGCAGAATAATAATGCCGAAAACAGTGCTGGCCAGGAGGATACCTTCCCAGACCTTGCCGCGGCGCTGACGCCCGCTAACGTTCTGACGGGCGGCCTCGCCTTCGGGCAGCCTGCCAACCGATGGGCTCTCCGTCCGTAGCGATTCGCTGCTCATCAGTCGTACACCTCCCGGAAGCGCCGCACGATCTGGCGGCTAGCGATGTTCAGCGCAAGGGTGATGAAGAAGAGCACCAGACCGATGGCGAAGATCGAGCGGTAGTCAATACTGCCATAACTCAAGTCGCCCCCGGAGATGCGCGCGATATGGCCGGTCATCGTCTCCGCGGGTGCAAAGGGGTTCCAGGTCAGATTAGGGCTGGCGCCGGCCGCGAGGGCCACGACCATGGTTTCGCCGACGGCGCGTGACATCGCGACGATGCTGGCGGCGAGGATGCCTGACAGCGCCGCGGGGACGACGACCTTGATGGCCGTTTCCCACTTAGTGGCGCCGAGGCCGAAACTGGCCTGCCGGAGGCTGCCGGGGACAGCGCTCAGGGCATCTTCGCTCAGCGTGGCGATGATGGGCGTAATAAGGATGCCCACCACCAGGCCCGCCGACAGCATGTTGTAGACCGCAACGACATCTTTGCCCAGCATGCCGCGCAGAATGGGGGTCACAAACGTGAGGGCGAAGAAGCCGTAGACCACGGTGGGGATGCCGGCCAGCAATTCAATGACCGGCTTGAGGATGGCCCGGGCGCGTTCCGAGGCGTATTCGCTCAGATAGATCGCCATGCCCAGCCCCAGGGGAACGGCTACGAGCATGGCGATGAAACTGATGACCAGCGTAGCGTTGACGAGGGGCAAGACGCCGAACTCGCCGATGCGCGGCTGCCAGACGGTGCCGGTAAAGAACTCGAACAGGGTCACTGCGGGATCGGCGAAAAATAAGAGTGACTCTTGAAACAACACATACACGATAGCAATGGTGGTGAAAATCGAAATAAATCCGCAAACGAAGAGCACGGTCTGAATGATCGATTCGCCGAGCCGGGGGCGTTTCCGCAGGTCTATGGTTTGGGAAACACCCACGGAGAGCGCCGCGCGCTGCTCGACTTTGGCCTGGGCCTGATCTGCCATGCGGTTTGTCCTCGGGTTTTTTGTTGTCTGCTGTACAGCCTTGTCCGGATAGCCAGTGATTGGTTTCTGGGGGCCTTGCAGGGTGCGCAACCCGCTTGCCCTACAAGGGGCGTGGGGAAACCTGGTTTCCCCACGCTCCCGCAAGCGGTCGCTTCTGCCGGGGCGGGGCAGGAGGCGCAGCCTCCTCACCCTTGCCCCTGTTCCCTGCCCGCGGAGGCCAGGAGGCCGGCTGAGCCGCCGACGCTCTTACCGCGGGCGAGGAGGCGACTGTATACTTCCCGTTATGGATGACGAGGTGTCAGACGTTCTCGTCACCGTTACCCCTGTTTCACCACCTACTTCTTCTGCGCGTCGAGCCAGTTCTGACGCGCCACGTTCAGGGCCTCGGCGCTGGCCGGGAAGTAGCCCACGTCCAGAACCTCTTCGTTGACGTAGGTCAGGTAGAAGTTGATGAAGGCGTTGACCTGCGGCTTCTCCTGCATGATCTTGGCATCGGAGTAAATGAAGAGCGGGCGGGCCAGCGGGTACGTGCCGCTCTCAGCAGTCTCCTCGGTCGGCTCGACGCCTTCGATCTTGATGGCGCGCAGCTTGCCGCGATCCGAGGCGTAGTAGGCGTAACCGAAGTAGCCAATCGCGTAGGGAGAGCCTTCAACGCCCTTGGCCAGAACGTTGTCGTCCTCCGAGAGCTGGGGATTGGCGGACAGGATGGGCTGCGGGTCTTGCTCGAAGATCTCTTCAACGAAGTAGTCGAAGGTGCCGGAGTCGGTGCCGGGGCTGAAGAGCTGAATGGGCTGATCGGGGAAGCTGGGATCAACCTCGCTCCACTTCTTGACCTTGGCCGAGAAGATGTCGGCGAGTTGCTCCTTCGTCAGGTCCTTGAGGAAGTCATTCTGGGCGCTGACCACCACTGCGAGGGCGTCGGTGCCGACGCGGAACTCGATCGGGGTGCGCCCGATGGCCTTGCAGTTCTCCACTTCCTCGCTCTTGATCGGGCGCGAAGCATTGGAGATGTCGGTTTCACCAGCCTTGCAGAAGCGCTCGAAGCCAGCGCCGGTGCCGATGCTGTCAATAGTGATCTGACCGGTATAGCCGTCCTGGGTGAACAGTTCGGCCATCCGCTCGGTCATCGGGTAGACGGTCGAGGAGCCGGCGATAATGATATTGCCGCTCACTGCAGCGGGATCAACTTCGGGCAAGGGGATCAGTTCTCCGCCGGCAGGCGCGGTGGTCGGCGCGGACGCCGCAGTGGGCGCCGTGGTGGGCGCCGCCGTGGCAGCGGGAGCGGCTGTTGGCGCCGCGGTGGGCGCCGGTGGAGCGGTAGGCGCCGGAGCTTCTGTAGCCTGCGCAGCCGGGGCGGTGGTCGGCGCGGTGGTCGTACCGCCGCCGCAGGCCGCCAGGATGGGCAGGAGCAGCGCAAACGCCAGCAGGGCCGTCAGGGTGCGAACACGAGACATAGCCATAACCTCCACTAAGTTATCGTTGCGGAACACCCCTGTGATGTGCCGCGTCCGTGGCGCGAGCATCCCGTACCGCGACGCAGCCGATACCGGCTTTCGGAACATGTCTCTCCGGGACATCGGTAACATAGCCTTCCGGTTGTGATGCTCACACCAGCAACGGTATCTTAGTGGTTTGAGATTAAATGTCGCGCAAGTATATATTAAGTTTACGTTAAGAACCTGGCTGGATATCAGGTTGTCCAAATACTAACGTGAAAATAGCCTGCTCACCTACGCGCATGCGGCGCCGCAGCCCCCCTCCCAACCTCCCCCGCTGGGGGGAGGCGCCGGACTCCCTCCCCCCAGCGGGGGGAGGGCTGGGGAGGGGGGGCAGTCACCTTGCCCGCGGAGACGCGACGCGGGCGGGCCGTTTGCATCGGGCGTTGTGCGCCCCGCGAATGGGGCCTACGCGCATGCGGCGCTGACCCCCCCTCCTAACCTCCCCCCGCTGGGGGGAGGCGCCGGACTCCCTCCCCCCAGCGGGGGGAGGGCTGGGGAGGGGGGCCGTCACCGTGCCCGTGGAGACGCGACGCGGGCGGGCCGCCCGCGCTCCCGGGCCGTGTGCATCGGGCGTGGTGCGCCATGCGCATACCCGTCTAGCGTGAGACGTTCATACACCATATACCGGATCGCCCGTGCCGCTGCGGTAAGCATAGGCCATGCGGCGCGTGTTCCAGGCCAGGCCGGGCCGGCCGTCGGGCGTAAGGACGATGCAACCGCCGGCCCCCCCGGTGACGCGCCGGTTGAGGATGCGCACCGCGGCTTCGGCGGCGGCCTGGGGCGGCAGGCCCCGTTCGAGCATGTCAATCACGCGGCGGGCCAGGGCGACGCGCACGATCGCTTCGCCCCACCCGGTGCAGACGGCGCCGCCGATCTGGGCGTCGGCGTACAGCCCGCAGCCGATCAGCGGGGTGTCGCCGACCCGTCCGGGGAGCTTGAAGGGGGTGCCGCCGGTTGAGTTGGCCGCCACCAGGTTGCCGCTCTGATCGAGGGCGATGGCCCCCACCGTATCGCGGCCACCCAGGGTATGCTGCGCACCGCTAGCGGCGGTCGCGGCCTGGCTGGCGCGCCAGCGTTCCCACAGCGCGCGCTCGCGTTCAACCACCAGTTCGCTATTGTCGCACAACGGGATGCCCTGGGCGGCGGCGTAGCGTTCGGCCCCCTCGCCCACCAGGAAGGTGGCCGGGCCTTGCAACAGGCGGTGGGCCAGGCTGATCGGATTGCGCACGCGGCGCAGGTTGGCCACGGCGCCGTAGAGCAGGCTTTGCCCGTCCATCATGGCGGCGTCGAGTTCAACCGTTCCCGCGGCGGTGAGGTGCGAACCGGCGCCGGCATCGAAGGTGGGATCATCTTCCAGCAGGCGCACGGCGGCTTCGCATGCATCACGAGCCGACCCGCCGCGCTCGAGGATGGCCCAGCCGGCGGCAAGCGCGGCGCGGCAACCCGCCAGATGGGCTTCAACCTGCTCGTCGGGAATGGCCCAGGCGCCGCCGTGGACGATCATCGCGATACGCATGCGCTCTTACCCTGGATCGGTACGGCTCCCCGGGACATGGTTATGGTCTTTGAACAATTACTCCGCTCTCGCCCGCGCAGGCGGGCTTCGCCTTGCCTGGCCGAGGGCTTATGGTCGTTGAACAATTACTCCGCTCTCGCCCGCGCAGGCGGGCTTCGCCTTGCCTGGCCGAGGGCTGATGCTCTTTGAATACATAATCCGGTAGAGGCCGCGCAGGCGGCCTTCGCATCCCCTAGCCGAGGGCTTCAGCCCCACGGCCAGCCCGGCAGAGCGGATGAATTTTTCAAAGACCATCAGGCCCACGGCCAGCCCGGTATAGCGGATGAATTTCTCAAAGACCATCATCCCTACGTTTCCGTTGCGAGGGGTGCGGGGCGTCGAAGCCTCTCCGCACCCTCCGCCGCGGTAGTTTCCTGCAGTCCGCACCCGCCGCGGGCGGACCAACCGGATCGCGGCGGGGGCAGCCCGCGGCGCTGCCCCCGGATGGTTCCGCACCGGGCCGCCCAGCGCAACCATGTCCGATGCTTAATCTATCACAAGGGGGCGTAGGGCGCAAAGGGTTGGCAGGTAGGGAGTTCGCACCGGCGCGAACGGGCCTTCCCGCGCATGCAAAGAGCCGCCACACATTGGTGCGACGGCTCTCGTTGGTCTGGTGGAGCCAAGCGGGCTCGAACCGCTGACCTCAACACTGCCAGTGTTGCGCTCTCCCAACTGAGCTATGGCCCCTACCCTGTGGACGCACGGGGATTCGAACCCCGGACCTCGACAGTGCGATTGTCGCGCTCTCCCAACTGAGCTATGCGCCCGCGACGTGAAAAAGTATACCACTATGGATGGGGGATGTCAAACCACGAAAGGGGTATACCCAGGGCTAGTGCAAAGTCACCTCCGGTGGGGGTGCGGGGGCGGCGGAGCCGCCCCCGCGATACTCTTTTTGGGTGTGCGCGGCGGCAAAGCCGCCGCGCACACCCAAAAACTGGGGTTTGGGGCAACGCCCCAAG
>Ga0209162_1001209_pt1 | contig 26142 bp, 24 predicted proteins | sample YNPNPMetaG_FD_187121 | JGI IMG/M metagenome (GOLD analysis project Ga0209162, IMG submission 187121) | Anoxygenic and chlorotrophic microbial mat microbial communities from Yellowstone National Park, USA - YNP NP MetaG (SPAdes) (version 2) ...
GAGCCGCGAAGAGTTACGCGAAGTGCGCAACGAACTGCTACGTCGAATCAGCGCCCCTGCCCCCTCGCGAGCAGAGGAGATCAAGGATTCATCTGGTGAGCAGAATGACGCTTTCCATACTTTCCTTCGCAAATATCGAGAACTCAGCAAGTTAAACCAGGAAACCTACGAGCGTGTGCGAGGCTATGCAGAGATTGTGGCTCGTTTACGGGATAAGAAATAAGAACGAAATATTTGCCCCATTAATCATTCCGCCCCGGCATTGGACCGGGGCGGTTGGTGTTAGCGATAGTACAACCAGTTCAACTCACGCAAGCGATTCTGCAGGTCGGGCGTAAGGGCCTCTTCTTGCAAGCGCCACTCCCAGTTACCACCCAGGCGGGAGGGGTAATTGAAACGGGCTTCGCTGCCCAACCCCAGGAAATCCTGCATGGGAGCCAGCGCAAAAACCGAGACGGATGCCCACGCCGTGCGGATGAGATGCCAGGCAAAATCGCCGCCATTGGCCCAATCCCGTTGGAAATAACGCCGGGCGAAGTCCTTTTCGTGGTCGGATGCTGTCTCAAACCAGCCCCGCGCCGTGTCGTTGTCATGGGTGCCGGTATAGACCACGCTGTTGCGGCTGAACTGATGCGGCAGGAAGGGATTGTCGGGGCCAGAAAAGGCAAACTGGAGAATCTTCATTCCGGGCAGACCAAACTGGTCTCGCAAAGCGATGACGTCGGGGGTGATTTCGCCCAGGTCTTCGGCGATAATGGGCAGACCTGATCCCAGTTGAGATTGGACAGCGTTGAAAAAATCGGCACCCGGACCCGGCACCCAGCGCCCGTTCACAGCCGTTTCCGCGTCCCCGGGGATTTCCCAGTAACCGGCAAAGCCGCGGAAGTGGTCAATGCGGACGATGTCCACGGCTTGCAAGGTAAAGCGAATGCGCTTGAGCCACCATTCATAACCGCTGGCTTTGTGGACATCCCAGCGATAAAGCGGGTTGCCCCATAACTGGCCGGTGGGAGAGAAATAGTCGGGGGGAACCCCGGCCACAACCGAGGGCTTGCCGTTTTCATCCAGGTAAAACAGTTCCGGGTGTGACCAGGCATCGGCGGAGTCGTAGGCGACAAAGATGGGGATATCGCCGATGATTTTGATGCCGCGGCTGTTGGCATATTGCTTGAGTTGTTTCCACTGTTCAAAGAAAAGATACTGGATGAAAGCCACGCGCTCAATGGCAGGCGCAAGAGCCTCATGGGTCTTGTCGAGGGCGCGCGGGTCGCGACGACGCAACCCGGACGGCCAACCGTCCCACGCACCACCGCCCTGGGCCTCTTTGATGGCCGTGAAGAGGGCGTAGTCATCGAGCCAGAAAGCGTTTTCAGCCTTGAAGGAGGTAAATTTGGCGGCAGCAGGCCCCGGGTCCGCGGCGAAACGGCGCCAGGCCTTTTCCAGCAGGGCCGGTTTCCATTCGAACAGGCGACCGAAATCCACCCGCTGCGGATTCCATTTAGGCATGTCGGCCAGATCGGCAGGGGTGAGGAGGCCATCGCGCAGGAGCAAATCGGGACTGATCAGGTAGGGATTGCCAGCAAAGGCAGAGAAACACTGGTAGGGCGAGTCGCCGTAACCGGTGGGGCCAAGCGGGAGCACCTGCCACAGTTTACAGCCAGAACCGGCCAGCCAATCTACCCAGCGGTAGGCAGCCGGGCCGAGGTCACCGATTCCGTAGGGACCGGGCAGACTGGTGGGATGGAGAAGGATGCCAGCAGAACGTTCAAACTTCATAGGGGAGTCTCTTCGTTACAATGATTTCGCCTGATTTTACCACTGGAGCAGGATAGTCGGAGGCGATGACGTCGGTGCCAACTTCGCCGCCCGGTTCGATCACAACACCAGATGGGACAATGCTGTTTTTGCCGACAACAGCGATACGGATGTCGGGGTTGCCGATTCCGCCCCCCACGCGAGCCCCCCCTTCGACACACACGCGTTTATCGAGAATGGCACGTTCGACGACCGCGCCGCTCTCGATGACGGCATCGGTCATGATGATGGATTCGCGCACGATAGCACCCGGCCGGACGACGACGCCAGGGGAGAGGACACTGCTTTCAATCCGGCAGTTCTCCTGAATGTAGCAGCCATCCGAAATCATGCTGGCGTAGATGTGGGCTGTTTGGGGAACACGGGTGGGCGGGCGTTCTTCGGTACGGGTGTGAATGATCCAGTTGCGGTCATAGAGTTTGAGGGCCGGGTCAGGCGCCAACAGGTCCATGTGCGCCTGCCAGTAGGAGACGATGGTCCCGACGTCCATCCAGTAGCCAGAGTAGGGATACGCAAAGACGCGCGTCTGGTTTTTGACCAGTTTGGGGATGATGTCTTTGCCAAAATCGTGAGATGATTTTTTATCCTGGTGGTCTTCCCACAAGGCGCGGTCGAGCACTTCGCGGTTGAACAGATAAACGCCCATGTTCGCCAGCCGAGAGGGGGGATTTTGAGGCTTTTCGACGAAGGAGCGAACACGGTAATCTTTGCTGATTTTCAAAATCCCAAAGCGCGAGGCTTCTTCCAGGGGGACACGAATGGTGGCAATGGTCAAATCGGCCTGCTGGGAGATGTGGAAGGCGATCATCGGCTCGTAATCCATGGCGTAGATATGGTCGCCAGAGAGGATGAGAATGTAATCGGGCGAGCCGCGCTTGATGAAGGTGAAATTTTGCTGGACAGCGTCAGCCGTGCCTTCGTACCAATCGGCGTCGAAGCGGGCTTTGTAGGGGGTAAGGATGCGCACGCCACCGGTAAAATCGCGATTGAGGTCCCAGGGAGCGCCCGCGCCGATATGCTCAATGAGCGACTGTGGGCGGTATTGTGCCAGGACCATCACATCAAAGATGTTCGAGTTGACGCAATTGGAGAGAGAGAAGTCAATGATGCGGTACTTACCGGCAAAGGGGACAGCCGGTTTGGTCCGTTTGGCAGTCAGCACGCTCAATCGTGAGCCTTCCCCACCCGCCAGAATAATCGCCCGAACTTTCATAAAGCCACCTCGCCTTGTAGAGATTAGCCCAAGATGTCTGTAGAAGCCGACCATGGCAGGTACGGCTTCTACAGTTTAATCACCTGCTTGTGTTGTCCATCAGAACGTGTTGCAAAAAACACGAGATGGATCAGGGCAAAGTTTGTGAGCAGTCCCAGCCAGACTCAGGCCTTTGCCGCGATGGTGTGCGCTTTGGCATACTCATAGCCCTTGCGAATCGCCTCAATATTTTTGGGCAACAGGTGTTTGTGACGACCGGGCATATGAGCATTCAGCGCTGCTTCGACATCAGTCACCGTCAACGCTTTCAAGCCAGTTAACAGCGCGCCAACGGCAACCATGTTTGCCAGTTTGATGCTGCCGATTTCTTCAGCGATCTCACTGCACGGCACGATCACAACCGTAATATCATCGCGCCGGGCGCCGCGATCTACCATCGATTCATTGATCACCAGCAGTCCCCCCGGTTTGACCAGCGGTTCGTACTTGTCCAGGGAGGGGAGATTCATGACCAGGGCCACATCAGGGTTCTTGACAACCGGAGAGCCGATTTCTTCATCCGAAATTACGACAGTGCAGTTGGCTGTGCCGCCGCGCATTTCGGGACCGTAGGAGGGAATCCAGGTCACCTGCTTGCCGACATCCATGGCCGCGTAGGAAAGTACCTGCCCGGCGAACATGATGCCCTGCCCGCCAAAGCCAGAGAGAATCAATTCGGTTTGCATGGTATCACGCTCCCTGTCGTCTAAATTTTTGCGGCTGCCACAGCCGGGGCTACTTTGTAATCGCCAAGCGGGAAGAAGGGAATCATGTGCTCTTCGAGCCACTTGAGCGATTCAACCGGCGTCAGGTTCCAGTTCGAGGGGCAGGTAGAAAGCAGTTCGACCAGCGAGAAGCCCAGTTTGCGCTCCTGGACCTCAAAAGCAGTGCGGATGGCCTTCTTGGCCTTGCGGATATTGGCCGGGTCGTGGAGCGAACGGCGGACAACGTAGCCGGCCCCATCCAGCGTGGCAAGCATCTCGGCCACACGAATCGGATGGCCCTGTGTTTCCACGTCGCGCCCGTTAGGCGAGGAGGTGGTCTTCATGCCAGGCAGGGTGGTGGGAGCCATCTGACCACCGGTCATGCCGTAATTGGCATTGTTGATGAAGATGACGGTGATATTCTCCCCGCGCGCTGCAGCATGGACAATTTCTCCCATGCCGATGGAGGCCAGGTCGCCATCGCCCTGATAGGTAAAGACGATGTGATCGGGCAGGCAGCGCTTAATGCCGGTGGCCATGGCTGGCGCACGCCCATGAGCGGCTTCGACGAAATCAGTGTCGAAGTAGTTGTAAGCAAAGACGGCGCAACCAACGGGCGCAACGCCAATCGCCCGCTCCGTCAGGTTCATCTCTTCCAGCACTTCTGCAATCAGGCGATGAGCCACACCATGCGTGCAACCAGGGCAATAGTGGGTTGGTGTATCGGTAAAAGATTTGGGACGTTCGTAAACCAGATTTTCAGGAACCATCAAGGTAGCCATGTTCACCTCGCAACCATTTCCATACGTTTCATCCAGTTAAGAACCGGGTCAGCCTCAGCGCTCAGTTTAGCCTTCGTCATCCGCTGAATCTCGCTCAAAATCTCATCGGGGAAGGGCACTACACCGCCAAGGCGGCCATAGAACTCAATCGGGATGCTGCCATTGACAGCCAGACGGACATCCTCAAGCATTTGGCCAGAGTTCATTTCAGTCACCAGGAAAGCGCTGGCTTTCTTCGCCAGTTCAGCCACCCGCTTGTAGGGAAAGGGAGCCACCGTAATCGGGCGGAACAGGCCGACCTTAATGCCCTGGGCACGAGCAGCGCGCACCGCTGAAAGCGCCACCCGCCCCGCCGTCCCGAAGCCGATGACCACAAACTCAGCATCGTCAATAAAGTATTCTTTATAACGAACTTCTTTTTCCTGCACTTCTTGCCAACGCTTCAGCAGGCGCAAATTGGTCTTTTCTTCTTCAGGCGGGTCGAGGTAAATCGAGGTCAGAATGCGGCGCGGCCGACCTTTTGCGCCGTTGACCGCCCAGGGGAAGTCCTTGCGCTGAACAGGGCGCATTTCCGGCAATTCGACCGGCTCCATCATCTGGCCAATGGAACCGTCCAGCAAAACACAACAGATATTGAGATACTTCTCTGCCAGATCAAAGGCCAGAGGCATCAGGTCCACGGCTTCTTGAATCGACGCTGGAGCCAGGACAATGGGATGATAATCCCCATGCCCGCCACCTTTACAAATCTGGTTGTAATCTGCCTGCGACGGAGCGATATTGCCCAGGCCCGGCCCACCGCGCATGACGTTGACCAGCACCATCGGCACCTCAGTCCCGGCAATGTAGGACAGGCCTTCCATCATCAGGCTGATGCCAGGGCTGGAGGAGGAGGTCATCACCCGTGCACCGGTGCAGGCCGCGCCATAGACCATGTTGATGGCGCCCAGTTCGGCCTCCGCCTGGACAAATGCACGCCCTAATTCTGGAAGCCGCTTCGACATCCATTCAAGAATTTCATTTTGAGGGGTAATGGGATAGCCGAAATACGCCTCCAAACCGGCTCGAATAGCCGCCTCGGCAATGGCTTCGTTCCCTTTCCAGAGTTCACGTGTCATGATTGACCTCCTGCCGCTACGGGCGTCGCCGCCTTGGTCACTTCCCGATAAACAGTGATGGCCGCATCCGGACAAACCAGCGCACAAATTGCGCAACCGGTGCAGCCATCTTTGACAATGTGAGCAGGATGATAGCCCTTAGGCGTCAGGCGCTCCATGTCAAGTGCCAGGACTTGGGGCGGGCAAGCAGAAACACAAAGTTCACAGCCCTTGCAATACAAATCATTGACTTGAATCCAACCTTTTGCGGGCATTCAAGTACCTCCTTTACGATTGTGAGAAGTAAGACAAGAATTAGCGAATTTTTTCTTGCAGAACGATTATGTTCAGAGATGGGCAAAAAAGGTAGTGCCATGCGTCATTTAAGCAGTGTACAAAAATCCTCTCCTCAAAATCACGATTTTCAACCTTGTCAGAAATTCCTTTCCCCTGAAAACAACGCTTTGCGCATTGACACGACCATCTCCTGTGGTTTAGAATGAACTCACCGCCACGTTGGAGGAAGGTGTCTTATGCCTGAAATGGCCAACCCCTACCAGATTGTGTTTTTTACGTCTGACCACCTCGTCAACGGCACGATTTTCTTACGAGACCAGCGGCTTTCGGACTTTCTCAACGACCGCCGCGAGAAAAACATCGTTGTTCGGAATGCCGGCATCGCCCGCCTGGAAAACCCCGCTAAAATCCTGCAAAAAACGCAAGTCTCTGTGCTCCCCAAATCAGGCATTGTCCTGGCTTTCGAACCGCCGCAGAAAGAGGCTCCCCCTCCTCGTCGATTCATCAAATACCCCAAAGATCGGTACGGCATCTACGTCATCCTGGACGGGATGGAAGTACGCGGGGAGATTCACGTCCAGGGATCGCTCGACCTGCTCCGCATCATGGCCGATTCAAGCGACGCCTTCCTGCCCATCACCCAGGCAACTGTCACCATTCAGGCCAATCCCAACGTGCTCCTGCAACGTGAGGCAATTGTCATCAACACCCAGCGCATCCGCTTTATCGGCGAGGTGGAACTGCCCAAAACAAGCAGCGTAAGCACCACTGTACCACAATAATCCATCCCCCTCTCAGAAATGGCTCCTATGAAAACTCCTGTCATCGTTGATGCAATCCGTACTCCCATCGGCGCCCTGGGTGGCGCCCTGGCCGCCGTCCGCCCGGACGACCTGGCCGCCCACGTCATTCGGACAATGATCGAGCGAAACGCCCTCGACCCGGCCCTGGTAGAAGAAGTCTATTTCGGCTGCGCCAACCAGGCTGGCGAGGACAACCGCAACGTGGCGCGCATGGCTGCCTTGCTGGCCGGCTTGCCGGTCACAGTCGGCGGCGTGACCGTGAACCGGCTTTGCGCTTCGGGGCTGACCGCCGTCAACTTCGCGGCGCGCGCCATCCGATCAGGAGAAGGCGAGATATTCATCGCTGGTGGCGTCGAATCCATGTCCCGCGCCCCTTACTCCCTTCCCAAAGCCGAAAGCGGCTACCCCTTTGGCAACCTGACTGCCTGGGATACTGCCCTGGGCTGGCGTTACCCTAATCCGAAAATGAAAGAGATGTATGGGACAGAACAAATGGGGGAAACCGCCGAAAACATCGCCGCTGAACGACCGCACATTACCCGTCAGATGCAGGATGAATTCGCGCTGCGCTCGCATCAACGGGCCATTGCTGCCATCGATTCAGGCAAATTCGCCGAGGAAATCGTCCCCGTCCTTATTCCCCAGAAAAAAGGCGAGGTGAAAGTAGTGGACACCGACGAACGCCCCCGCCGCGACACCACCCTGGAGAGCCTGGCGCGGCTGAAACCAGCGTTTCGCGAGGGCGGTACCGTCACTGCGGGGAATTCCTCGGGGCTGAACGACGGCGCCGCGGCCCTGTTGGTGATGAGCGAGGACAAAGCCCACGACCTGGGCCTCAAGCCCCTGGCACGGATTGTGGCCTCAGCTGCAGCAGGCGTCCCGCCGCGCACCATGGGGCTGGGACCTGTGCCCGCTACCCAAAAGGCCCTCGCCCGGGCCGGTCTCCGCTTGCAGGACATCGGCCTGGTCGAACTCAACGAGGCCTTCGCCGTCCAGGCGCTGGCCGTCATTGAAGACCTCGGCCTCGACCCCGAAATTGTCAACGTCAACGGCGGAGCGATCGCCCTCGGTCACCCACTGGGCTGCTCGGGAGCGCGCATCCTGACCACCTTACTGCACGAAATGCGTCGCCGCGGCAATGTGCGCTATGGCCTTGCCACTTTGTGTGTCGGGGTCGGTCAGGGCGAGGCGACCATCGTCGAGTGGCTTGATTAGGCCCTGTTGGCATTCTGCAGCCGATAATCAATCGTTCACGGACAATAATTTTGTTCGTGCTGTTCGAACGTCTCGGCAAAGTTGTGCAGGCCAGAGCCGTCACATTTGGCCTGGAAGTAGTAATACGGCGACTGCGCCGGGTAGGCCACCGCCCGTAACGCGGCCAGACCCGGGCTGCAAATTGGCCCAGGCGGCAAACCCGCATAACGGTACGTGTTGTAGGGGGAATCGACCTGCAAATCAGCCACGCTCAACGGCGTCGTCCACCATGTATTTTGCACAGGGTTGAAACCAAGCGCGTACTGGACAGTCGGGTCAGTTTGCAGTTTCATGCCGATTGCCAGCCGGTTGTAGAAGACCGAGGCAATCAGCGGCATTTCCTCCTCGACCACTGCTTCCCGCTCCAGGATGGAGGCCAGAGTCACTGCCTGGTAGAGCGTCAGGCCGTGTGCGGCATAGGCTTGCCGGTAATCTTCTGGCAGGCGCGCCAGAAAGGTCTGGATCAGCACCGAGACCAGTTGCGGAGCAGTGGTGGTACGAGGCAGGACGTAGGTCTCGGGGTACAGGAATCCCTCCGCAGAAGCGCCGGGGGGAATCGGGTCGGGGGTGAAACCAGGATTTGCTGCGGCAGCGAGAAATTCATTGGGAGCAATGGCCAGGCCCGAGGTCGGGAGCGCAGCGGCCACTTCCTCCAGCCGCCAACCAGGCAGGACGGTAAACGTGACCTCGGTCAGCATGGCCGACTGCAGCATGGCAGCAATGTCACGCGCACTTTGCGCCGGACTCAGACGAAAGGTACCGGTCTGAATATAAGCATCCATGCCTGTCCAGGCCAGGTAAAGGCGAAAGGCTCGCGCATCTGCAATGACACCGGTCTGCTCAAGGCGATTGGAAATCGAGAATACGCTCTCTCCTGGCTCGATGACGAAAAGGACTTCTGCACCACCCGGATCGCGCGGGAGAGTGAGACGGTCCAGCCTGGCAAGGAGTTCCAGGCCAAAACTGAAACGTTGCCAGGCACTCAGAGCCGGGCTGGGAGGACCAAAGATGCTCTCGGCCAGGGAGGAAATGCCAAAGCCAAGCGTCAGAAAGAGCAGGGCCAGGAAGGAGAGAAACAGCAAAAAGTAGGGAGGGGAGAAGCGACGAGGCATGAAGGGGAGAGAGGAGAGAGAAGTGAGGAGTAAAGTGAGAAGTGAGAAGTGAAGTGAAAGGAGAGAAGAGAGAAGAGAAAAGAGAAAAGAGAGAAGAGAAAAGAGAAAAGAGAGAAGAGAGAAGAGAGAAGAGAAAAGAGAGAAGAGAGAAGAGAAAAGAGAGAAGAGGAGAAGAAAAGAGGAGAGGAGTAAAGAAAAGGTGGGGAAAATGGAAACGGATGGAAAAGAGTTATGGCGAAGGCTGGGCGTCGAGGTAGGATTGGAGGAGAAGGGCAGCGGCAAGGGAATCGAGATGACCGCGGCGGTCTTTGCGCCGCACATTCATTTCCAGACGAATGGCACGGGCATCCTGGGTCGTAAAGGCTTCATCCCACAAGACCACCGGCAGGCCGGTTTGGGTTCGCAAAACTTCGGCAAAGCGAGCCGCACGGCGGCCCTCCGGATTGGGGTTCCCTTCTTCATCGAAGGACTGGCCGACAACAATCAGCCTAACTTCGTGCTGACGGGCAATCTCAGCCACCGCCACAGCATCGGCCAGGCGCGAAACATGCGTCAGCACCGTCAGGGGCGTGGCAAGGGTACCGGTCGGATCGCTCAGGGCAAGGCCAATTCGTTTGGAGCCAGGGTCAACAGCCAGGATTCTCATCGGCAAAGGCGGAAGGTAAAAAATCATTCCTCGCGTTCGAGGACGGTCACGCGAACGGGAAGGAGGGGCAAACGCGGCCACCACGAGGGAGTGACCACAATCACAGGCGAGGCGGCCAGGGAAAAACGTTCCTGCAAGCGTTGCGAAGCCGCCGCTGGGTCGAGGTTTAGAACGAGCCAGGCAGCCTGCTGTAGGTCAATTTTCGCCCGAATCGAGCGCCAGGCCTCCAGCACGGCTACCGCCTCCCCCTCTGCACTGACCGTAAACGGCTGGTGCAGCGCAAATTCGACCGTATCGTCCAGGGGGATAAAGTCCGGCGGCCGGGCAGCATCGAGGGCCAGCACCGCCAGCCGGCGCAAGTCCGCCTGACGAACGTAGTTGCCCGTACAGGCAAGATGAGCCGTCAACGCCAGCATTTCTCCGGGCTGGTCAGGGGCGGGGAAATACATTTCGAGCGGAGAGCCAAGCAGCGTAACCGTCTGGGAAAGAAAAATGTCGCCCGCAGGCAGGGAGGCCTCCAACGCAGAGCGGCACTTAGCGAGCAGTTCCGCCTGCAACGAGGCAGACAGCAATTGCCGGTCTTGAGCAGTCTGGATGGGAACAGTCTTCTGCGTACCGCCAGCAGTGGGTTTGGGATTGGTGACAGCGACAACCGCTCCCAGGTCTGCCTCGATCGCCGTCAACGAACCGGCAGGCAGATTGCCGTCCGGGCCAGGCTCCAGCGCACGCACCGGCACCGTGACCGTTTTCCCGATCCCGGCCGGGAGAGTCGTCTCCTCCACGGTCGCAAAGCGGACCGGTGGGTCAATCACGGTGCGGACGACAGTTCCGGCTGGCAGGAGAATTTCAGCATCGGTAAGATTGGTAAACCGGACTTCTCCGCTGGCAAACGCATCCGCGATCGTGACCTCCCCGGTCACAGGGACAATTTTACTGCCATCCACCTCCGCCGTGAGCGTGAGGGCCGGAACCAGGCCGAGGACATTGACCGTTTCAGCGGTCGGGTCGGCACGCACGGTGAGTTGGAGACGCTGCTCCTGAATGGCAGGGGTCAGTTCCAGCGAGGCGGAGGGAAGGAAGAGCAGGAAGACCGCCAGGGTCGCCACCACAGCCAGCCCGAAAAGGAGCAAACGAACCGCTAAAGGAGTTTGCGAAAAATTCTGATGAGGGAGAAAGCGGCGCAGGAGGCGCAAATTGACAGCGGGACGGCGCCGGCGGGGCCGCACAACGGGGGATACAGCCCCCCAGTCAGCCCGATGGGCAGCAGCCGCCGTTTGAAAAGCGAGTACGTCGGCCTCTCGACAACGCTCGCGTAACGCGGGCGAATGAGTCACAATGGCCAGTTGCGCTCCCAGCGAGGCAGCATGCCGTTTGAGCAGGATCAGGTCGAGGGTCCGCGGCAGGAAACGCAGGCGGTGGGGGTAGATGAGCAGGATGCGCGGCGCTTTGGCCCAGGCCATTTTGTCGCGCAACGAAACCAGGTCGTCAAATTCTTCCACCTGGATGACGTACGTTTTCATGCCCCCATTATACAATGTCAGAGCCAGCGCAAGGCTGGGCGTTCGAGGACGCGATCTTTCCAGGTGGCTGTGCCGGAGGCAGTCTGAACAAAGGAGCGCAACGCTACCAGCAGAAAGAGAAACATGGTGAGCGGATACAGCAACACCAGATAGGGCGGGAATTTAAAGCGCCGGTAGGCCAGGCTCCACAAGAAGAGCGAGAGCGCCACGGCCAGGGAGGCTGTCTCAGGCGAAATGATGCTGAGCGGATACCCCAGCCAGCGCGAAATGAGCGCCACAGGCGGCTCGAGGAAAGCCATGCTGACGATCAGCCAGCCAACCAGGTAAGGAAGAATGCGGTAATCGAAGACAGCAAAGACGCTTTTGCCAAACCCGTTGACGGCTTCCCAGAAACCGTGATACATGCGGCAGGAGACGTGCCGCGTGCCATCGAGAAAGCGCCACTGGCCACCAGCAGCGATGATGTTGCGCCCCAGCGACATATCGTCCACAATTTCAGAACGCACGGCCTCAAATCCACCGATGCGTTCATAGGCTTCGCGGCGGAAAAGCATGAACTGGCCAATGGTCACCGAGAGCGCCTTCCAGCGCAATTTTTGCACCAGGGCGAGGGGCAGGAACGTCAGAATGCCAAAGCCCATGAAGGGAACGATGAGTTTTTCGCCCCAGGTGACGACTTTCTCCTGGGGAAATGCCGTGACCAGGTCGGCCCGCTCGGCCAGGAGAGCCGAAACGCTGGTGCGCAACATGTCGGGAGCATGACGGGTATCGGCATCAGTGAAGAGAAGTAACTCGCCTCGCGAGGCCTGGTAGAGTTGGTGACAAGCCCAATGCTTACCCAACCAGCCGTCGGGCAAGGGAGCGCCGTTCAGTACCCGCAGCCTGCTGCTGTTTCGAGCCAGTTTCTCCAAAATGTAAGGGGTATCGTCGGTGGAATGATCGTCGAGGACGATGACTTCGAAATCAGGGTAATCCTGGGTGAGCAGAGACGAGACGCAAGCCTCAATGTTGGCGGCCTCGTTGCGCGCCGGAACAAGGACCGAAACGGTCGGGAAGCGATCGGGAGCAGGGTAGTGGTCAAAACGGCGAATGGTCAGATAGTTCGCCAGGGCCGTCACCAGCCCAAAGAGCAGAAAAAGGAGGATAAAAAGTTCGTGGGGGTGAAGCGGCAGATTCATGCCCCCCTCCGCCAAAGCAAGCCGCTGACCCAGGCGCGCAGGTGAGGGCGACGGGTCAGTTCGCGGCGGTGAGTCCAGAAAATGACAGAGGCATTCAGGGCAGCAAAAGTCACCAGCCACGGGTCGCCAAAAAAGAACGCATAGCCGAGTAAGGCCAGCATGCCCGAGCAAGCCGACCAGGCATCTTCGGTCTGAAGCAAAGTCAACGGTAAAGCCAGGGTAGCATAAAGGGGAAACGCCCACAGGCCAATCAGCGCCACCCAGACCCCACCCGTGGCTGCCAGCGCTTTCCCGCCGCGAAAGTGCAGGAAGGGGGAGAAGGCATGTCCCAGCACCGGCGCGAGCGCCACCGGCACGAGACTCCACGCCGTCAGGCCTGCTCGTTGTGCCAGATAAACGGGAATAAATCCTTTCGCGATGTCAAGCAGAATGGCCGGGATACCGGCTTTTAACCCGCCAGCCTTGATGGCATTGGCCCCGCCGGGGTTACCATCGCCCACGGTGCGGATATCGCGGCCAGCAACCAGTTTGCCAATGATGAGAGAAAACGGAATAGACCCCATGAAAAAGCCAAACAGCGACCAGAGAAGAATGTTCACATACTTACCTCCAAAAGTGTCTGCTATGTGATAGAACACGATCATTTTTTGGGAGATGCGCATTCCGGTGGACTTCGCAGCCTGGTACACATTTGACACAGGCGTTTTTTGAAGCCGCCTGCAATTCCAACACATCTATCGCACCTTGAATCGTCTCAAATCCTCAGCGCATCTTGAACAGGGTGACCAGCTTCATCGCCAGACTCATGTCGCCAGAGAGTTTCAATTTGCCGTGCATAAAGGCCTGCATGGGATCGAGTTCACCGCTAAAAACTTTGATGAAATCAGCAGAATCGGCAGAAAGAGTCATTTGAGGAGCCGGGTGAATGCCCTTCTCCACCATGCAATGGCCATCCTGGATGGTAATAAACCAGTCTCCCGCTTCCACGCCGCTGAATTTGAACTGAATGACGGCCTTCAGGCCTGCGGCCTTTTCAGGCAAGAAGGCAGCAGGCATTTTTTCCATGAGAGATTGAATGGTGAAAGACATGAAAATTCTCCTTTGCTCTGTGATGGCAATCAACGCTATGTCCTTGTCGGGACATTGCTCCGCTTGTGCGCCACAGCCCTGCTCAGTTCACCTTCTCTTCCAGCCAGGTGCGGACGGATGCCAGCGCCTCGGGCAGTTTGGAAACATCCTTGCCGCCGCCAAAGGCCAGGTGGGGGGCGCCTCCGCCGCCCGCTCCCAGTTGTCGGGAGACGTGCCCGGCCAGGTCGCCAGCCTTGATCCCTTTCTTGATGAGATCTTGCGTCACAGCAGCCATGACGATCACCTGTTCCCCGTCTGTCGCCGCAAGGACGCAAACGCCATTCTGCGGATATTTCTCGCGGAACTTATCTGCCAGCATGGCCAGGGTCTCTTTGTCGGTGCCAGGGAATTTCGAGACGAGCAAATGGACGCCTTTGACCGTTTCCACATTCGCCAGTTGCCCCTGGAAATTGGAGAGGGCCAGTTCAGCCTTGAGAGCCGCGATCTGTTTGCGGGCAGCAGACAATTCTTCCTGAAGGGTCTCCACACGCGCCGGGACCTCGTCGAGCGCGGACTTCAGCGCAGCAGCCGCCTGCTTGAGCGCCTTGAAACGACGGGCAATCAGTTCGTAGGCGCCGCGCCCGGTGACCGCCTCGATCCGGCGCACCCCCGCCGCGGCGGAGGATTCGGACACGATGAGAAACGCGCCCACATCGGAGGTCCGCTCGAGGTGCGTACCGCCGCACAACTCATAGGAATAGCGTTGCGCCCCTTCGGGCATGATGGTGATCGTGCGCACCGTCTCGCCGTATTTCTCGCCAAAGAGCGCCATGGCGCCCTCGGCAATGGCTTCTTCGCGGGCCTTGATTTTGGGCATCACGAGCATATCGGCAGCAACTGCCTCGTTCACCAGCCGCTCGATGCGTTCCAACTGTTCAGGCGTCAGGGCTTCGGGGTGGTTGAAATCGAAGCGCAAGCGGTCAGGAGCGACCAGCGAACCAGCCTGGCGGGCATGTTCACCCAGCACCTGATGAAGCGCTGCATGCAGGAGGTGGGTGGCCGTGTGATTGCGCATGATGTCGTGGCGGCGTGCGGCGTCCACTTCGGCGACGGCCAGATCCCCGGTCTTGGGATGTCCAAAAATGACCTCGCCCACATGGACAATGACACCTGCCGCCGGCTTACGCATGTCGGTGACTTCGATTTCCCAGGAGCCATCGGCAGCACGGATCGTCCCTGTATCCGAGACCTGGCCGCCGGACTCAACATAAAAGCCCGTCTGCGGCAAAAGGACCTCGACCCGGTCACCCGAATCTGCGTCGGTCAGCAATTCTCCCTCCGCCACCAACGCCAGAACCGGCCCCTCGACCTGTAACCATTCATAGGGATTATAGGCCACACCCTCCGGCCCGATCTTGCCCGTTTTCTGCAAATCCTTCAACACAGTAGCATAGAACTCAGCATCTTCGCCACCGAGTTTGCCCATGGCCTTACCGCCACCCGAAGCAAGGCGATGTTCCTCCATGCCGGCGCGGAATCCGGCCTCGTCCACGTCCAGGCCCTCCTCACGAGCAATGTCGCGAGCAATTTCAAAAGGCAAGCCATAGGTAGCATAGAGGTCGAAGGCTTTGCGGCCATCCAAAACCGTCTGACCCGATTGTTTCAGGTCTTCGAGCAGGCCCTGCAGGTAGGCAGTGCCCGATTCCACCGTGCGGGCGAAGCGGACTTCTTCGCGCGTCAGGTTATCGAGAATCGCAGAGCGGTTTTTCTCCAGTTCGGGATAGAAGTCGCTATAGGCCGCGATGATGGCCTCGGCCACCTTCGCCAGGAAGGGCTGATGTAAGCCAAGTTTTGTGCCAAAGCGCGCTGCGCGGCGAATGATCATGCGGCACACGTAATTGCGCCCCACGTTGCCCGGCACCACACCGTCCGCAATCAGGAACGAAGCCGCTCGCGCATGGTCGGCAATGACCCGGTAAGGCGTGAAATTGGCATACATTTGCTCCACCGAGTCGCCAGTGAGCGCACGGACAGTCTCCAGCGCGCCCTGGAACAGGTCGATCTTGTAGTTCGAGTCCACGCCCTGCAAGATCGCCACAATGCGCTCAAAGCCCATGCCGGTATCCACGTGGGTGGCCGGCAGCGGTTCGAGGGTATCGGGGCCGGTGCGGTTGTACTGGATGAAAACGTTATTCCACAGTTCGAGGAAGCGCGTGCACTCCCCGTTGACGCCGCAACGGTGCGGCTTGCCAGCCAGGTTATCGAACTCCTCGCCCCGGTCAATGTGAATTTCCGAGCAGGGGCCGCAGGGGCCGGTCTCGGCCATTTCCCAAAAGTTTTCCTTGCGCCCAAAGAACATCAGATGCGAGGGGTCAAAGCCAGGTTGCTGCTTCCAGATTTCGGCGGCCTCTTCGTCGGTAGGGATATTGCCTTTGTCGTCCTTGAAACAGGTCGCGTACAGGCGCTCCTTGGGCAGGCCCCAAACTTCCGTCAGAAGTTGCCAGGCCCAGGTGATGGCCTCTTTTTTGTAGTAATCGCCGAACGACCAGTTCCCCAACATTTCAAAGAACGTGTGATGAAAGTCGTCACGGCCCACATCTTCCAGGTCATTGTGTTTGCCTGCTACACGCATGCACTTTTGCGAATTGACGGCACGGGTATAAGGGCGTTTGTCGGTACCCAGGAAGACATCTTTGAACTGCACCATGCCAGCATTGGTAAACAGTAACGTCGAATCCCCTCCAGGGACAAGCGAAGAGGAGGGAACAAAGGTGTGTTGGCGCTGCACAAAAAAGTCAATAAAGGTCTTGCGAATCTCTGCACCGGTGAATTGCTTTTCGATCATACTGGCTCCAGGTTCGGAAATAGGCGGGAATGGAATGGACGAATTATACCTAAAAGGGGAGCAAACTTCTAACCCAATCGTCCATTACGTTATGGCTTTCTCAAGAAAATGGATATGTCACGAAATGCTTTGAGTAACTATTCAGGCTGTCATTGCGAGGGCGTTCTCTGCCCGAAGCAATCTCGTCTTGAACAGGAAAAACCATGCTTTGGGAGACTGCTTCACTCGCAAAAAGCGCTCGTTCGCAGTGACACCCCTGTTTCGAGTGGATGGCTGAATAGTTACTGCTTTGAAAATGTCACTGCGAGCCGCTCTCTGGCGACGGCGAAGCGTACCCGAAGGGTAAGCAGTCTCCTGCTTGATGGATAAAACTGCTCTTTAGGAGATTGCTTCAGCGGCACAAACCGCCGCTTCGCAATGACATCGCAATTTTGTCAAGTATTCTTGAGAAAGCCATTTCCATCACGTCTGCCCAAAATTCACAAACAACTCAAAAAGAAACCCTTTCTGTTTGCTCTGAACTCCGTCAATCCTGATAAAATGAGGACAAAACAGACAAAAAAAGTAACGACTTTCCTTCCTCAGGTTTGGGCGCCGCTTTGCCGTGCAATACGCTACAATGCCCCTGCCATCTTCCCTGTTCCACCCAACGAGAGTGACAGGTAGAACACCCGCGAAAGGCCTCTCATGCAAAAAATCTTGTGGTTACTTCTTATTCTTTCCCTCGTTGTGGCTTCCTGTGGAAGCAAGCCCACAACAGGCACGGCGGCAGAACGCCAGGCGACCTTTACCCTGATCCTGAACGACGTGCAGGCCCGCGCCGACGCCCACGCGGACCTGAAACCTGCCTCTCTCGGTGACCGCCTGCAGATCGGCGGCCAGGCCCAGAGCGGCGCCGACAGCCGCGCCTGCCTGGACCTCCAACCGGAGGGCACCGTCGTCCGCATCGGACCAAACACCCTCTTCACGCTCGAAGCGCTTGAGACAGACACCGCCTCCCCCTTCGCCCGACTGCAATTACTCGTGGGGCAGATTTGGGTCATTTTAGCGGCAGGCAGGCTCGAGGTCGAGACGCCGTACGGACTGGCAGCAGTGCGCGGCAGTTACCTGTCGGTCGCCTTTGACGAAGCGCAGGGCATGGTCGTCACCTGCCTCGAAGGGCATTGCAGTCTCACCAACGAGGCCGGCAGCGTGGACCTGACCGACGGGCAAGCCTCATCCATTGTCCAGCCTGAAGAGCCGCCCACTCCACCCGTTGAAATGGACGAAGAACAATACCAGGCCTGGCAAGCGGCCAGCCCCGAGGCAGCAGACCTGCTTGAACCCCAGGCCACCGATGAACCGCGCTACACCCCCGACGGTCAACTCATCCCCTCAGAAGCCGTCGGACCTCTGAACAGCCGTCCCCTGGAGTTCGAATTGACCAACAACTGTCCCGCCCCAGCCCCCCAGGCTGGCGACTGGCGGTGGCAATTCGAACGCCTGAGCGACGCCAACGGCAGCGGCTTTGTGGAGACAATCGTCATCCCCAGCGGGCAAACGTACAGCGGCGTCCTGCCGCCGGGCCAATACATCATCACCGACTGGTTTGCAGACGGTCAACAACATGGGCCGCAGATCACCGACTCAGACATGGGCAGGCTCCAGGTACAAAATTGCCCCAACGGAGAAATCCAGCCTGTCAATCCCCCACCCTCTTCTCAGCCGCGATAGACAATGCGCAGATCCGTTCTCCTCCTGTCCCTTTTGCTCCTTTCGAGCGCCTGCAACCTGCCGCGCTCGCCCATGGCCTCCTCCCCCGCCCTGACCGGAAGGACAGTGACTGCCACCCAAACCGCAACCTCCACTGCAACGCCGACCATACCGTATGAACAATGTGCCTGGCAATGGGCAAGCCGCCCTCTGCCCGACTTGAGCGCCGAGGTCCGGGCGGCGCTTGAATCCGAGGGATTGCAAAACATGACCGCTTACGCCGAGGCATACGGAGAAAACTGTCTCTCAGCAGATAACAAAGTGCTCGACTTTGCAGTCATGGAAACAGACTTCCACATTGTCGTCGAGGTGGAAAGCCTGGAAGACCGCGAATACCTGGGGAGCCTGCTGGAAAGGATTCTGATCGTCCTGGACGACTTTCCGCCCGGAGCAACTCCCGGCCCTCAGCCCGGTTACATCGGGGTCAGATTCGAGGCCGGGACGGAGGAACTCAACCTGTGGTTCACCGTCACAGACGGCGAGGCGGTGCGAGCCATGGGACTGCACGGTGCAGCCCTGCTGGAAGAGTTGCGACAAAGGTGAGCCGCCGCACGACATCAACCGCGCCACAGTTTTCTCAAAGTTTTCACCGCAGAGGCCGCTTAGTACGCAGAGAAAAGCACAAAAAATCTCCGCGAACTCTGCGTAAGCGGTGAAACTGGTCAATCACCATCTTCCGCACAGGTGATCAAGGAAATTTGAACAAGCCACATCAATCGCTCGTCTTTCTCTGGGGAAAACTTCTTGCCTGGCTTATAATACTGCCCAGGTTACATCACTCTTTCCTGCCTCACCGTCAACATCCGCTATGAGTACCCCCTACTGGTTACAAGACGCTATTTTCTACCACATCTTCCCCGACCGTTTCGCCAATGGCGATTCCAGCAACGACCCGCCCAACATCCAAAAGTGGGGATCGCCTCCCACCGCATGGGGCTTTCAGGGCGGTGACCTGCGCGGCATCATCAAACATTTCGATTACCTGCTCGACCTGGGCATCAACGCCATCTACCTGAACCCCATCTTTGCCGCCACCTCCACCCATCGCTATAACACCAGCGACTATTTCAAGATTGACCCCAAACTCGGCACGCTGGCTGACTTTCATGCCCTGGTCGAAATCGCGCACAACAACGGCGTGCGAATCATCCTGGACGGCGTCTTCAACCACTGTGGGCGCGGCTTTTTCGCCTTTGTAGATGTGCTGGAAAACGGCGAACATTCCCCCTACAAAGACTGGTTTCACATCAAGCGCTTTCCGCTCGACGCCTATGGCCCCGGCGAAGCACAAAACTACATCGGCTGGTGGAATTACAAAGCCCTGCCCAAGTTCAACACCGCCAACCCCGAAGTGCGCAAGTACATCTTCAGCGTGGCGCGCTACTGGATCGAACAAGGCGCCGACGGCTGGCGGCTGGACGTGCCCAACGAAATTGACGACGATTCTTTCTGGGCCGAGTTCCGCCGCGTCGTGCGCAGTGCGAACCGCGATGCCTGTCTCATCGGCGAAATCTGGGACATCGCCCCGCGCTGGGTGGGCGAAAACCACTTTGACGGACTGATGAACTACCCCGTTCGCGACGCCCTGCTTGCGTTCTTCCTGGAACGGGAAGATGGGCGCCAGTTCGGCGAGCGGATTCAGGCCCTCTTCCGCGCCTACCGCCGCGAGAATCTCTACGCCATGTACGTCCCCCTCGACAGCCACGACACCGAACGCTTCAAAACCCTGGTGGGCGGGCATGTGGAAAAACTCAAACTGGCCTTTCTCTTCCAAATGGCCTTCCCCGGGGCGCCCGCCATCTATTACGGCGATGAAATCGGCCTCGAAGGCGGCAAAGACCCCGACAGCCGCCGCGCCTTCCCCTGGAAAGAAGCCGATTGGAACCTCGACTTGCGCCACTGGGTCAAGACGCTCATTGCGCTGCGCAAGCGGACCCCCAGCCTGCGTCGCGGCGACTTCCTCCCCCTCCTGGCAGAAGAGCGGCTCTATGCCTTCGGGCGGCGGCTCGGCGAGGACAAAGTCCTGGTCGTGTTAAATGCCTCCAGCCACGCCCGCCGGATCGAGGTCCCCTGCGAAGCGCTCGGCTGGGACGATGGGCGCGTCCTGCACGGTTTGATTGATCACCAGAGTCACATCGTCTCCGACGGCAAAGTGACCCTGCACCTGCCCGCCTGGCACGGCACATGGATTGGTTGACGACCATGAACCGCCTCCAACGCCTGGTCATCCTGACGGCTGCATTGGTCGGAAGTGCAATTCTCTTGATGCTTTTCTACTGGATCATCACGTCCAGCCTGGAATCCTGGGGAACGGTGTTGTCTGGAGTGTTCCTGTGCCTTCTGCTGGCAAGTCTCCTCTGGCTCGCCCGGGGTGGACGGGAAAGACTGGCTGCCGCTCTGCTGACCGCTCTTCTGTGGCTGCTCAACCTCGCCCTCGCGGCTGGTTACGGGCTGGGAACGCCCTCCATCGCCGGATTCATTTTGCCCATCCTGCTGAGCAGATTCGGGTTTGGAGCCAGCCTCGGGTACGGGATCACAGCCCTTTCCGTCGCCGCGGTGTGGGGAATCGGCGCAGCAGCCGCGGCAGGTTGGTACCAACCCTGGATTCCATTTCAGGAATCAGACCTGACTTTTACCGCCCCGATGTACACCTTCCTGTTCACTTTGACAATCCTTATGGTAAGCTCGTACATACAAAAGCAGAAAGGAGAAACTCAATGAACGTAGGAAAACGCTTTTCTTCGCCCGTCATCACTGTCTCGCCTGACCTGCCCATTCCCGAAGCCCTGGCCCTGATGCAGCGCGAGAAAATTCGCCATGCGCCGGTCGTCCAGAAAGGGAAACTGGTTGGGATTGTCACCCGCAACGATCTTCTCAATGCCTCGCCATCGAAAGCCACCACATTGAGCGTTTGGGAAGTAAACTACCTGCTCAATAAAATCACGGTCGCCGAAGTGATGACCAAAGATGTCATCACCATCACCGAAGACACGCCCATTGAAGAAGCCGCCCGCATCATGGCCGACCACAAAATCAGTTGCCTGCCAGTAATGCGCGGCAACGACCTGGCCGGTATCATCACTGAATCCGACATCTTCAAGTTGTTCCTCGAACTGCTCGGCGCCCGGCAAAAGGGCGTGCGCGTCACGGTCGAGGTGACCGACAAACCTGGCATGCTGGCCAAGATTTCCCAAGCCATTTACGAAGCAGGCGGCAACATCATTGCGCTGGGAGCCTTCGAGGGCGAAACGGTGTCTTCTTCTTACATCACCATCAAAGTAGAGGGGGTAGAGGCCGAGCGCCTCAAGAAATTGATTGAACCCCTGGTCACCCGTATCGCCGATATCCGTACCATGTAGGATGTCAGAAAGAGTTTGGAGGACAAACTGCCCCGTTTCAGGTGTTTTGCTGCCCTGGACGGGGCATTCTTTATTCGCCAAACTGGATAAAGCGAACGCAATGCTCTGCTGTCCCCCTCCTCAAAATCCGTCACTGCGAGCAAAGCGCCTACCACGCCTGCCAGGAGCAAAGCGTGGTAAAGCAAAGTCTGAAACTCTAACCGCGGAGAATCACCCATGGACCTGAACACTGCCCTGCTCTACCGACTGGACGAGGCCCGCGCCGGGCTGGAATCCGTCCTGCCGCGCGTCGACCGCGCCGCCCTCGTTTACCCTGGCTGGACCCTGAAGCAGATTCTGGACCACATCACCGGCTGGGACGAGGCCATCATCGCCTCCCTGCGCGCCCACCGCGACGGTCAAACTCCCCCCACTCTCGCCGAGATCGGCATTGACGCATATAACGCCCAAAGCATCTCCAGGCGTGAACATCTCGACTTTGAGCATACATACCAGGAATTTCAGTCCACCCGTCTTGTGCTCAAAGAGATACTTGTCGAAATGCCTGCAGAAAAATTAGCCCAGCCGCTTTTCCTCCCCTGGGGAACAACCGGCACCATTTCGGAAGTGGTCGAAATTTTCGCCCATCACGAACAAGAGCACACCGCCGACATCCTCCTCTGGTTAGAAAACCCATCCCAACCACTCACTGACAATTTCCATGGCCAGGCTGATTAGCATTGTCGGCAACACGGGATCAGGAAAAACCACCCTCACCCGCCTGCTGTATGAGCAAGCAGGCTACGCCACTGGTCTGGAGGAGCACACCAGCCGGCCCTTCCAGGCACTTTTCAAGCAAGACCGGCGCTACGCCCTGGCGAACCAAGTAGATTACCTGCTCCTGCGCGCCGAACAGGAACAAGCCATTCGGCGCGGCGCCCAAACCGGCGTGCTGGACGGCGGCCTGGAAGTAGATTTCTACGTCTTCACCCGCTTATTTCATCAAAAAGGCTGGCTGGATGACCGCGAATTTAGCCTTATAGAACGGCTATATACCACCCTGCGCAACCTCCTGCCGCCGCCCGATGTGATTGTTTACCTGCAAGTTCCGCCCGAAATCGCCGCCGAGCGTTTCCGCCGGCGCGGCCGCCGCCTCGAAATCGCTGAACTGGCCGATATTCATTTCACCCATGCCCTGCTCGAAGATTGGATCAGCAGCGTGGACCGAAACCAGGTTATCTTTTTCGATGCATCTCCTGACGATCCCACCTATCGCTTAGCGCTGCCTCACTTATTAGCACAGATTGCGGCCTTGCTCGAAACCAGAGATCAACAGAGAGAACCAGAGATAAACAGAGAGAAGGCACCAAAATGAAAGAGTTACCTGCGAGAAAAATTACTGGCATGATGAAAAGAAGGAATCACTTGAACGCGGCAGAGACAAATTCTCGGGGAAAGAGCCCACGCAAATATCCCGGAAAATTGTTTGTGCTTCTGACCCTGATCCTGCTGGCCTGTTCCTGCCCGGCCCTGCCGCTGCTGCCCCTCGCCCCCACCCCCACACCAACCCCATCGCCAACGCCATCCCCCACCTGGACTGCCGGGGACGAGGTGCCTCCCCCGCCCCTCTCTGCCGATGAGGCGCCTTTCCAATTCGCCTGGGACGACCGCCAGCCGTTCCGCGCCAACCTGTCCGACTCAGCACAAAGCGTTCTGGACGAGTTGCCCGGTGCAACCGTCTATCACCTGGCGTTCAGTTTTGGCGACCCACCCAATCACGCCCTGGGCCTGGAGGAAATCCGTTACACCAACACCGAAATCGTCCCTCTGAACGAGGTGGACCTGGCGCTCTTCCCCAACCTGCTGGGCGGGGAAATGCGCATTCTATCTACTGACCTGAACGACGCCCCCGTCACGCCACGCACCGAAGACTGGCTGATGCGCCTGCCGCTCGACCCGCCGCTTCTGCCGGGGGAGGCCGTCACCCTGCGCATTGCATTCGAGGTCACTGTCCCGTCCGGTGGCGGAGGGTACTACTATGGCATCTTTGGCTACAACAGCGGCATTCTTTCCTTCGCCCACGCCTACCCGACCATCCTCGTTTATAACGAAGAAGGCTGGAACAACCAGAAACCCGACCTGGACGGGGATCCGCTTTTTGCCGATGCCAGTTTCTACATCGTCTCAGTAGATGCCCCTGCCAGGCTGACCCTGGTCGCCTCGGGGGTGGAGATCGAGCACACCGAAACAGGGGACAGGCAAAAGGTCCTGATTGCGAACGGCCCGGCGCGTGACTTTTACCTGAGCGCCAGCACCAACTGGGTCCGGGAGAGCCAGATCACCAGCAATGGCGTCACCGTGAATCTATACGCTCCCCCCAACGTGACGCAGGAAGACAGACAACAAGCGCTTTCTTACGGCACCGCCGCCATTGAGACATTCAGCCAGCGCTATGGGGAGTATCCCTACACGGAATTCGACATCGCTCCCATCGTCACCCAGGCAGGGGGCGTGGAATATCCCGGCATGACCTCCATTGCCAGCGACGGGTTTGCGTGGGGAGAATTTCTGGAAATTGTGATTGTGCATGAGACTGCTCACATGTGGTTTTACAACCTGGTCGGCAACGACACACAGGACCAGCCCTGGCTGGACGAAGCGATGGCGCAGTTCGTCACCTGGCAGTATTATCTCGATCGTTACGGAGAAGAGAGCGCCGAGATGGTCAAGCAGTTTGACTTGCAAAGCACGTGGGACATGTCCTCAAATCCTGATGCCCCCATTGGCTTACCCGTCAGTGCCTACCCCGGCTCGGAGTACGCGGCAATTGTCTATGGGCGCGGGCCGTTCTTCTTGATGGCTTTGCGCGACGAGATGGGAGTAGAAACCTTCGACCGCTTCCTGCGCGACTACGTGCGTCAGTATTCCTGGAGCATTGCCTCCACCGAAGCGTTTAAGAGCCTGGCCGAACAGCACTGCACCTGTGACCTGACACCGTTGTTCGAAGAATGGGTTTACGGGAGATAAGAAGTCCCAGCAAGTCTCTAAAGTTCGCTGCTGAGAAAGTGGCACGGATTCCGCTTGAAAATGACAGGCCAGATAGCAGGTCGTAGGTTGGCACGGGCTCACGGAGCGCTTGTATCTAAACCTGTGGGAGAAGCAAAGTATCTCTGCAAGAAGGAGTGAATCGGGCAGCGCCCCAACGTGTGATTGTTCCGAATTTGGTAGAAAATGGGATAGGATAGAGAATAGTGGGCGGAGGCTGAAACATGCCTCTCGTTTATGCCATCAAACAGGCAAGGTTGAGCCCACGTGCCAAATGATTGCCAGCATAAGCAATCAGGCGACTCACATTTAAAGCTGATTGCTCACGTTTATAACCTCGCATGGAGCGATAGCGCTCCTTGACCCACCAGCCAATACTGCGTTCTGTATCGTTGTTCGTGCCATCCAGTTTTAGATTGCCATGTTCATCTCTCCAGGTACGGTAAAAGGTAAGACGCGGCCATAAGTTCCATCGGTCGAGGAAGAGATTGCGCATCCGATAAGCAACAGAAAAGGCTTGGCCTTTGGCGGGCTTGCGAGCCTTGGCATAGCGTAAATACATTTGTTCCAATTCTTGCTGGTCTTCGGGTTTGCGGGTGTAGATGAGCGTTCTCAGTTTGTCCAAATCTGCCAGTGCCTGTTCTGGCGAAATACCGATGGTTTCCAGTGAATGGTCTTTCCCAGCACGGATCAACGCAGACAAATTCTCGATCAGAGCCTCTGTATTCTGCCGCACGTGTTTTTTACACACCTGATGAGCGCGCCCCGTTTCATCACTCACCGTCTTGAAGGCATCGGCATCATCCGTGACAAGGACATCGGCTTCCACTGCATTCAAAATCGGTTCGAGCCAGGCTTTCAATTGTTCGGCTTCTTCGCCGGGCAAACGGTCAATACTCAACGTCAGGCCATTCATTGCATCCACGCAGATGCCCAACATAACCCATTTTCCTTTGCACCGCACGCTGGTCACATCTGCTCCAACTGCTTCCGTGCGGTAGCCCTCCAACAGATTGCTCTGCTTCATACCGGGAACTTTTTCTGCCACCGCCTGCACCGCTCGATAGACACTGGTCTTGCCAATCCCTATCCCCAGACTCTCCAACACAAGGGCGACCGCTCCATAACTGAGCCCAAGAACATACAGCATCACCGCCAATCCTCTCACGCGTTGCGAGATGTGTTGCTTGCTCACTCCCTGTGGATAGACCCGGAAAGTATGACCACATTCTGCACATTGGCAGCGCCAAGCCTCTACTTCGGGGTATTTGGCATCCACAATCTTCTTTTTCACTACCTGGCGGATAGAGAAACGTTTCCCTTTACAACCCGACCTCGGACATCGTTTCGGAAGCTCAATGTGCTCCGGTTTGACTTCTGGCAGAAGCAGTTTGAGACGCATATCATCAGCTCGCTCGTGTTCGTTTGCTATCGGGGCAGTTGCTTGACTGCTCTACCATAATTTTATAACGCTTTTACCAGTATTGAAACAGTCACCCTTCTCGCCCCCGCTTGACAAAATCCGCCAGGCTTGCTATACTCTTCCTCGTCAATCGCTCCGGCGATGACACGGAGGACGACCCACAGCGGTACGCTCCGCAACCAATTGGCCCGTTGCTTCCGGCGCAGCGCAC
>Ga0209162_1001210_pt1 | contig 26138 bp, 21 predicted proteins | sample YNPNPMetaG_FD_187121 | JGI IMG/M metagenome (GOLD analysis project Ga0209162, IMG submission 187121) | Anoxygenic and chlorotrophic microbial mat microbial communities from Yellowstone National Park, USA - YNP NP MetaG (SPAdes) (version 2) ...
CCCGATCCGGTCTGAAAAGCTGACCACCAGGGACACAAAGGACACAAAGGGCCTGAAAATCATCCTTCGTGTCCTTCGTGGTGACTTTCTAAGCAACCCTCCTTGCGGGGCCAGGGGGGAGGGGTGAGGTCGAGCCGAACATGGTCGAGATCATTACGAGAAGGGAAGAAATGGCGCAGAAGCATCGAATTCTCATTGTGGAGGATGACCCCGGCACGCTCAGTCTGCTTGACCAGATCGTCAGGCGGGCAGGATACGAGCCGCTGCTGGCCCGGGGGGCCCAGGAAGGGCTGGAGCGGCTGCGGAAGGATGGGGCCGACCTGCTCCTGCTCGACCTGATGATGCGGGATGTGGATGGCTGGACCCTGTTGGAGAGGATCAAGGCCGACGATCACCTCCGCTCGATCCCGGTGATCATCATCAGCGCCAAACATCCCAAAGAAGACCCGGCGCGGACAGAAGCCCACGCCGGGATGTTCGAGAGCTATCTGGTCAAGCCGTTTGAGGTCAATGCGTTGATCGCCAAAATATGGGAGCTCCTGGGATAGGGCTCCGAGCACCCCCAGCAGGATTCGAACCTGCGACCCACTGCTTAGAAGGCAGTTGCTCTCTCCACTGAGCTATGGGGGCTTTCAGGGGCCAGGCATCGCTTCAACTGCCTGGCCTTCGCTATTTTTAGATAAGCAGCAGGAACAGAGCCTTCAGGCGGAAAAGGCCGGCTGAAGCCTCGACCCCGGTCTTGACCTGAACCGTATTGATTTTAGCCCAGATTGGTCAGGCTGTCAAGCCCGCCGCCGGCGACCCACGCGCAAAAGGTGGGCAGATCGGGCAGCACGATTGCCGACAGGTGTCTGACCACCCAGTTGGCGGTCATGGGCGAGATGGTGACCACCGGCACACCGGACCGGAACGCCTCCCACATCTCGATGGCCGTGCCCATGCTGGCCTGGGGCACATAGGCGACCACCAGGTCGGTCTGGCCGGCCAGGACAGCCATCTCCAGCAACGTCTTTTGGGCCCGTTCGTCGTCATAGTCCACGCTGTTGGGGTGGAGTTCGTTGGGGTCCACGATCTCCACATCGGCAATTTGCTCCCGGATCGCTCCGGCGATGACGCGGCGGTAGTCCTGGGCATCCATGTAGCGATCCAGCCGCGAGCCCTGCATGATGCCGGCAATAAAGACCTTCATTGGCGGTAAGGTAGAAACTCCGGTCCCAGCAGCTCCCGGGCGATGATCAGGCGCATGATGTTCATCGTCCCTTCTGCGCCGATGGAGTAGGAACGGATGCCCCGGATGCCCATCTCAACCGGGCACTCCTGGGTATAGGCCATGGCCCCAAACCAGTCGGCGACCTCGTTCATGATTTCAAAGCCGACCTGCGGGGCGCGGAGTTTGGCCAGCGCCGCCGCCAGGGCGATGTCGGCATGGGTGCGCGTGCCGGGGCCGTACTTCTGATCCATGATCCAGGCCGCTTTGTAGACCAACAGCCGGGTGCTCTCCAGGCTGGCATAGTGGTTGGCCAGCGGGAAGGAGATGCCCTCATAAGAGGCCAGCGGCCGGCCAAAGGCGCGGCGCTGCTTGATATGGTCCATGCCCATTTCCAGCACCGCCTCGGCTGCGCCCACGCAGGTAGCCCCGATGAGCACCCGCGCCGCCGAAAAGCCCTCCATCGCGTGGTAAAAGCCCCGGTTCACCTGGCCAACGATGTGGCTGTCTGGCAGGCGCACATCCTGCAGGGCAAAGCCGCCGGTGGAGATGCCCATCCGCCCCATGTCCCGGAAAAAGGTCGGAGTGATGCCCGGTGTCCCTCTGAGGGGCAGGGCGAAGAAGGTGAAGGCTCTGTGACCGGCGGCCGGATCGGGTTCGGTGCGGGCCAGCAACAGATGGATGCCCCCCATCGCCAGGGACTCCCGCACGCCGCTGATATACATCTTTTCGCCGTTGATCACCCATTCATCCCCCTGGCGCACCGCCCTGGTGCGGCAGGCGCCCAGGATGTCGGAGCCGCCTTCCGGCTCGGTGGTAGCGATGCCCAGAAAAGCGTCGCCGGCCGTCACACGGGGCAGCACCTGCGCCTTGAGTTCAGGGCTGCCGTAGCGGTCAAAGATAAAGCCCCAGGCCGCTTCCACCAGATAGAGCACCGGCACGGCCAGGCTGATGTCGGCCCGCCCCAGCTCCTCTGCCGCGATGGCGGCCATGGTCCAGTCCATACCTGCGCCGCCATACGCTTCCGAGCAGACCGGCCCCAACAACCCCAGGCCGGCCATCCCTTTGATGATCTCCGGCGGGATGCGCTCCTGGGTGTCAATCTCCCGCACACGGGGGGCGATCTCTTTCTGGGCAAAATCGCGCACCGCCTGCCGCCACAGGCGCTGTTCCTCGTTCCATTCGAAATCCATGCCCTCTCCCCCATTTAAAAAGCCTCCCGCAGGTCGGTCAGCACCCGGCGGGAGGCTGACCTGTTTACAGTCGGTCGGCAATGGCGTGGGCCATCTCCAGGGTGCTGTTGTTGCCCCCCATGTCGTAGGTGCGGACCTTGCCCTCAGCCAGGACGGCCGCGACCGCCCCCTCGATCTGGGCCGCCTTGTCGCTCTCACCCAGCCAGTCGAGCATCATCCTGGCGGCCAGGATGGCGGCGATGGGGTTGACCTTGTACTGGCCGGCATATTTGGGCGCCGAACCGTGGGTCGGCTCAAAGACGGCATAGTTTGTGCCGATATTGCCGCTGCAGCCGAAGCCCAGGCCGCCCACCATCTGGGCGCACAGGTCGGAGATGATGTCGCCGAACAGGTTGGTGGTGACGATCACATCGTAGTTGAGGGGGTTCTTGAGCAACCACATCCCCATCGCGTCAATGTTGGCGTCCTCGAAGGGGATGTCGGGATACTCGGCTGCCACTTTGCGGGCCGCCTCCATAAACACAGCATCGGTCAGGCGCAGGACGTTGGCCTTGTGCACCGCCGTCACCTTTTTGCGGTGGTATTTGCGGGCATACTCGAACGCCGCCCGCACGATCCGCTCCGATGCTTCCGGAGTAATGGCCCGGAGAGAGATGGCAGCATGGCGCGGGATCTTGTCCATCCCCTTGACGGCATAGAACTCTTCCGGCACGTGAGGATACTCGACGCCGATATACATCCCCTCCGTGTTCTCGCGAAAGACCACCAGGTCAATCCCTTCCCGATAGTTCAGCGGGTTGCCCGGATAGGCCTTGCACGGCCGCAGGCAGATATACAGGTCCAACAACTGGCGCATCCGCACGATGGGGCTGCGATAGCTGTAGCCCTTGCCCTGCAGTTCCGGCAGCAGCTCCTTCTCCGCCTTGTCCTGGCCTTTGGAGGTGATGGCCCCGAAGAAGGCGCAGTCGGTCTCTTTCATCATCTCCAACGTGCGCCGGGGCAGGGCATCCCCCTCTCTGCGCCAGAACTCCCAGCCGATGTCGCCGTGGATATACTCGGCATCCAGACCAATGCGGTCCAATACGATTTTCGTGGCCTCGGTCACATCTACACCGATGCCGTCGCCCGGTAACCAGGCGATTCTGTACCTGGCCATACTCTCAGTCCTCCCTTTTTGTATTTGTAAGGCACCTGCTCGCCGTTGCCCTACTGGGCCAGCCCCAGCTTGCGCCTGACATAGGGCACCAATCCCCCGCTGCTGAGGATGTCCATCACCGAAGGGTCCAGGGGCGGGAAGGTGTACTCGCCGCCGGGGGTCAGGACCCGGCCGGCAGCAAAGTCAATGGTGATCTCGTCGCCTGTTTCCACCGTGTCCACCGCGTCGCAGGTGACGATGGGCAGGCCCTCGTTGATGCAGTTGCGGAAGTAGATGCGGGCAAAGCTGCGGGCCACGATGGCTCCCACGCCCGCCTCTTTCAGGCAGATGACCGCCTGCTCCCGCGAACTGCCACAGCCCCAGTTCTTGCCGGCAACGATGATGTCCCCTGGCCGGACATGCGTCACAAACTCAGGGTCCAGGTCCTCCAGGGCGTGCCGGGCCATCTCCTGGCGGTCTTTGATGCTATAGGTATATTTGCCGGGAAAGATGACGTCGGTGTTGACATCGTCGCCATATTTCCATACTCGACCGGTCAGCCTGGTTTCCAAGGTGCTCCTCCTGTCAGATAGGGTTGAGATTCTTGCTTTCTACCACCAGCCGACCCACAGCCGGGAGAACTGCCAGCGAGGGGGGACACCAACCTTGCGGATCGTCTTGATATCCGAGCCATCAGGCCTCATGACGCGGATAGCCCAGGCTGTGCCGTTCTGATCGCTCAAGAAGTAGATATACTGGCCGTCGGGAGAATAGACCGGCAGGGTATCGTTGCCCCTGTTTTTGGTCAACTGCTTCTTGCCAGAGCCGTCCAGGTTCACCACAAAGATCTCTGGATTCCCCTCAACCTCGGCGGAGTAGACGATCTTTTTCCCGTCAGGCGACCAGGAGGCCTTGCCGCCTCCATCTTGGGTGACCTGCCGCAACCCCTGGCCGTTGACGCCGACGACAAAAATGCCACAACTGGTATCGCGGCAGGAATCAAAAACAATCAGGTCCCCTTTGGGTGACCAGGAAGGTCGCATACCCGCGGGCAGCTTGGTGCGGCCGCTGCCGTCGGTATTGATGATATACAGGTTCACGTCGGCACTCCACCAGTTGCCCACCCATTGGTGAAAGACGAGCCGGGTGCCGTCGGGCGAGAAAGAAGCAAACTCGGCCCAGGGATCAGGTGCGACCTCCCTTTCTGTCTTCTTGTCCAGATCATAGATACGGATACCGGTCCAACAATGGTAGTAAGCAACCTTGTGGCCGGTGGGAGAAAAGGCTGGCTCAAAGCCCTTGTCAATGACCTTTCTGGCCTCACTTCCGTCGCCGCGCATGATCCAGACGTTGTACTTGTTCTCGTCCCCCTCATTCCCGCCGTCAAAGTTGCTGTAGATCACCCCATAGGACGCGAGCGACACCTTGGGCGCAGCCGTCGGCTTGGGCGTGGCTGTAGCTGCCGGTGGTCTGGGCACCGGCGTGTCGGTGGCCGTCGGCTGAGGTTGCTGAGCCGCCGCAGCGGTCAGAATCGCCTGGGCCGTGAGCACCTGGTCCGGCGTGGCCGAAGGCTCAGGCGGCGGAGGGGGTGGGGTGTCGGTGGCCTGCGGCTGGATGGGGGGCGGAGGGGGGGGCGGCAGGGTGTCGGTGGGCGGCACCTCCGGCGGTGGGGTAAAGGTGGCGGTCACCACCACGACCTGGGGTTCCGGCGTAGGGGTGGCGGTCACCACTACCACCTGGGGTTCCGGCGTAGGGGTGGCGGTCACCACCACCACCTGGGGCTCAGGGGTAAAGGTAGCGGTCACCAGGATTACCTGCGGCGTGGAAACAGGGCCGCCACATGCCGCCAGCAGCAGTGCGGTGGCCACCAGAACTATCCAACCAATCCGATTCCGAGAGCAGGCTTTCATCTTTTCACTCCTTTCATTACCTTGACATTGTTAAATTAACATAAATGGCAACAAGGGTGGACCTCACCCCATCCCCCCACCCCCTTCCCCTCTCCGCGGCGGAGAGGGGAAGGGGGCCAGGGGGTAGGGGTGAGGTCAAAAGGGTGGACCTCACCCCATCCCCCCACCCCCTTCCCCTCCCGAATTCGGAATTCGGAGGAGAGGGGAAGGGGGCCAGGGGGTAGGGGTGAGATCAAATCGAACAATGTCAAGTGACAGAGCTATGGCCATCGCTCCTGTGGGGGATAGGGAATAACAGGAACGAATAAACGGATCATCCGTATCCCTTGGGGCCCCTGCGACCCTGGGTCTGTGGACCTACACCTCCCTCGGATCGGTGATGGCCCCCTTGAGCGCCGAAGCGGCCACTGTGGCCGGGCTGGCCAGGTAGATCTCGGCGTCGCGGCTGCCCATCCGCCCCTTAAAGTTGCGGTTGGCCGTCGAGATGGTCCGCTCGCCGGGGGCCATGCAGCCCTCGTGCGCTCCCAGGCATGGTCCGCAGCCGGGGTTCAGCAGGGTGGCACCCGCCGCCACCAGGTCGGTGATGAGGCCTGCCTGGATCGCCGCCAGCAAGATCTCACGCGAAGCGGGCAACACGAGCAGCCGCACCCAGGGCGCGATCCGCCTGCCGCGCAGGATGTCGGCCGCAGCTTGCAGGTCCTCCAGCCGGCCATTGGTGCAGGTGCCGATGAGCGCCTGGTCAATGGGCAACCCGGCCACCTCGGTCACCGGCACGACGTTGTCCACACGGTGGGGTTTGGCCACCTGGGGCACCAGCGTGCTCACGTCGTAGTACAGCACCTGGGCATAGCTCGCGTCGGGGTCTGGATAGATCTCCCGATAGGTCTGCGTGGTCCGCCCGGCCAGCCAGGCCCGCGTCGTGTCATCGGGGGCGACGTAGGCGTTCTTGGCCCCCATCTCGGCGGCCATGTTGCACAACACCATGCGCCCCCCGACGCTCATCGCCTCGATGGCCGGCCCGGCAAACTCGACCGACTTGTAATCGGCCCCGTCGGCGCCGATGTCGCCGATGATGCGCAGCACCAGGTCCTTGGCCGACACCCGCTCCGGCATCACCCCTTCGACGACGAGGCGCATACTTTCCGGCACGCGCAGCCAGATTTCGCCCGTGGCCATCACCGCCGCCGCCTCGGTGCGGCCGATGCCGGTGGCAAAAGCCCCCAGCGCCCCGTGCATCGGCGTGTGGGAATCGCTGCCGACAATCAACATCCCCGGCAGGGCGTGGCCATGTTCCGGCAGCACCTGATGGCAAATGCCCTCCCCGATGTCGTAAAAGGCGGTGATCCCCTGCTCGCGGACAAACTCGCGGGTCTCTTTGTGGCTCTGGGCATAGGTTTCATTGGCCGCCGGGACGACATGATCGAGGATGATCACATTCATGGCGGGATCGGCCACCCGGCTGACGCCGATCTTGCGGAAGGTTTGAGCAATCGCTGACGTGTTATCATGGGTCAGGAGCTTGTCAGGTCGGACGGTGACAATCTGTCCGGCCACGGTCTCATCCAGCCCTGCTTTCAGGGCCAGGATCTTTTCAGCAAAGGTTTTCCCCATCTGGCCTTTTCCTCCCTTACACCGGCCTTGTGGCCCGCTCGATAAGATTGTATCCGATCTGGTCCTTGTTGTCAACCAGGCTGCTATTGTCGGACAACTGCGAGCAGTTGTCCGACAAACTCTGAGGCCCTGCTTCGATAGCCGATTTGCCAACCCTTGGGGCTGATGCTATAATGTCCAGGATCAGTCGTGACACTGGATTGTGGAATTCATTCTGCCAGGAGTGGACATGTGGAGGCGTTAGAACATCAACTGGTCGAGTTCCTGACCCACCTGTTCCAGACGATCAACTGGTTCGGCGTGGTGGTCATCATGACCCTGGAGAGTGCCAATATCCCCATCCCCAGCGAGGTGACGATGCCCCTCTCCGGCTGGATGCTGATCCAGGCCCGGGGCCTGTCGGCCTGGCACGCCCTGGGCCTGGGGGGTCTGTGGGGGGCGGTGGGCTGTACCCTGGGCTCGGTCCTCTCTTATGCCCTGGGGGCATGGGGCGGTCGCCCGCTGGTGGAGCGGTATGGCCGATATATCCTGGTCCATCAGGAGGACCTGGAAAGGGCCGACCGCTGGTTTGCCCGCTGGGGCGACTGGGCGGCCTTTCTTTCCCGCCTGCTGCCCATCGTGCGGACTTTTATCTCCTTCCCGGCCGGGGTGGTGCGCATGAATTTCGCCCGCTTCACCCTCTTTAGCTTCGTCGGCTCGTTTATCTGGTGTGCGTTGCTGACCCTGGGGGGGTACTACCTGGGCGAACATTGGGAAGAACTGCGGGCCATCATGCGCCCCTTTGACCTCCCCATCGCCCTGATCATAGTCGCTGCTCTGGCCTGGTACATCTACCGCCACCTCCACCGGGGAGGCCGGCGGGTTGCGGTCGAGATCGATCCGGAGGGTTGACCATGGCTCTGCTGCCCGATAGCTATGAGGAACTGCTGGTCCGCGCCCGCCTGGCCGGTGAAGCTGATGACGTGGAGGGGGCCATGGCCCTCTATCGCCGCCTGGTGGAGCGGTTGACCGGCCTGAGCGAGCGGGTCCTTGCCCGCCGGCCAGAACTGCGCAACCTCCAGGCACAGGCCAGGTTGGGGCTGATCGAACTGCTCAACGAGCAGGGGCGTTATGCCGAGGCCATCGAGATGGCGCAGCCTCTCCTGGAACTCGACCCGGAACATGCCGACCAGTGGCGACAGAACCTGGCCATCATGCGCCTGGCCAAAGGGGAGGTGGATGCCGGCCTGGCCGAACTGCGCACCCTGGCTGAGGAACAGCCCGACGATCCGTGGCGCTGGGCGGTCTTGGGCACGCAGGCGCGTGTCGAAGGGCGCTTTGCCGAAAGCCAGGCCGCTCTGGAGCGGGCAATTGAGATGGGGGGGGAGAGCGAGCCGCGGGAGCAGGCCTTTTTCCACTACCAGCGGTTTGAGCTTTTCAAGGCGATGGGCCGTCTGGACGAGGCGCTGGCCGCCTGGGAACAGGCGGCCTCCCTGAATGACGAGGTCAAGAGCACGGTGCGCCAGGTCTATACCATGCTCACCGATGCCGGGCGATACACCGAGGCGCAACGCTATGTGGCCCGCGAGGCCAATCCCTTGCAGGCCGGATTTCAGCGCGGGTTGATCGCCTATCTGACCGGGGACTGGAGCGGGGCCAGGCAGGAATGGCGGGCGGTCGCCGCCCTGGACCCGGAGAAATTTGGGGCCGGGCATGACTGCTGGACCGAGGCGCTGCTCCGCCTGGGCGATCCGACTCCGGCCCTGGAGCGGCTGCCCAGGCTCCTGGCGAACCATGCCACCCCACGCCTGGTGGTCCTGTCAGGCATCGCCTGGGCCATGAACGGCGATGCCCACCTGGCAGCGAACCTGTTCCAGCAGGCCATCAACGCCCTGCGGCATGGCCGCCCCCCCAAACAGAAGCTGGATCATGCCGACTGGCGGCTGCTGGACTCCCTCGTAACCGAAGGCAGGATCAAGGCGGAGTTAAAGCCCTACTTTGCCGTCGTCGAAACGGTCTGGTAGCTCGGCCATGTTCGGTTCGACCTCACCCCTGCCCCCTGGCCCCCTTCCCCTCTCCTCCGAATCCCGAATTCCGAATCCCGAATTCCGAATTCCGAATTCCGAATTCCGAATTCCGAATTCCGAATTCCGAATTCCGAATTCCGAATTCCGAAGGGGAAGGGGGTTGGGGGATGGGGTGAGGTCCATCGTGACCGCAACTTTGTCGAGGGAGTCAGCCGATTGAAGGGGCGAGAGGTCGGCGCACGGCGGCGGGCAGCCGGCCGGGTATGCTCCACAGCCATATCCCGTTTGGAAGGCCACGCCATCTGTGCTATAATGCCCTCCTGCCCGCCCAGGGTAAGGACCTGAGATGGACTTTGCAGAAGCGGAACAGAAATACCGCGAACTGGAGGAACAACTCCTTCGCGGTGAATTGAAAGAGGAAGAATTCCTGGCGCTGGTCGCCCGCTTGAGATTGATAGATGAGGAGGGCCGGCGGTGGATGCTCAGCGGACGGACCGGGCGCTGGCTGTTGTATGACGGTCAGCAGTGGGTCCTGGCCGAGCCGCCACAACCCAAAACCGCGCCGATGGCCCCCAAACCGGCCCCCCTTACCCCGTCAGACAGGGTGGCGACGGTCATCGCCCCGTCCCCTGTCCTGGAGGAGCCGCCCCCTCAGCCACGCCGATCATGGTCTGCCGCCTCCCGGTTGCTGGCCACGGGCCTGGCCGCCCTGATGCTGATCGCCTGCCTGGTCGGCGGCGGCATCGCGGCCTGGGTGCTGGTCGTGCGCGATTGGGGCCAACCCACTCCCACCCCTGCCGGCGAGACCGGCATGGTCCTGGTGGCCACCTTCACCCCACGCCCACCGACTGCCACCTACACCCCGACCCCTACGCCCACCCCCAGCCGCACGCCGACACCGACGATCTCCCCCACCCCCAGCCACACCCCGTCGCCGACGGTGTTCGTCACCGTCAGCCCACACACCCCGCCCCCCCAGACACCCACCCCCACCTGGACGCCCCTTGTCCTGCACCTGCCCACCACCCCGGCCGCCAGCCCGCCGCCTACGGTCACATCTACCCCAGGCGCCACGGCGGAAAGCGGAGGAGCAACCGCGACCCCGGCCCCGCCCTCCGGCCAGACCTATACCGTCCAGCCGGGCGACACGCTGTATGAAATCGCCCGGCGCTTCGGCGTGAGCGTCGAGGCGCTGGCCCGGGCCAACGGCATTCTCAACCCGGCCCTGATCCACCCCGGCCAGGTGCTGGTGATCCCGGTGCCGGGGACGACCCCCCGGCCGCCGGTGGCGACGCCGACACCCAGCCGGACCCCCTCTGCCCTGACAACGCCGGTGGCTCCTTCGCCGACGATCGCTACCGGCACCCCCAACCCTACCCGCGTCAGGCCTACCTCTACGCCGAAACCGACCCGGACGCCGACGGCCCAACCGGTGACCCTGGCGGGCAAGATCGCCTTTACGGTATGGAACCCCTACATCGGCAAATATGAGCTGTATGTCAGCCGCATTGATGGCAGCGGGCGCAACCTGTTGGGCACCGGCTTCCGCCAGCCCCAGTTCCGGCAGGACGGCAACCTGCTGGCCGTCAACGGCGACGGAGCGCCGAACCTGGAGCACCTGGTGACCATGAACCCCAACGGGGGCGATCAGCGTGAGGTCAGCCGCTATTCCGAAGACAGCTACCCCACCTGGTCACCCGACGGGGCCATTGTGGCCTACTCCTCCAACTCGTGGCCCGATGGCCTGACCCGGCTGGGTATCGTCAACGACATGTTCGGCAAACAGCAGGATTGGATCCATATCGGCACCACCGAGATCAAGGGGGAGTATCCCTTCTGGATGGAAAGCGGCTGGGTGGTGTATCATGGCTGCGACTTTTTGGGCGACCATGCTGCCTGCGGCCTGTTCAAGGTGGGGGCCGGGGGCGGCAACTATCAGCGCCTGACGAACGATCAAAGCGACACCGCCCCGGCCGGCTTTGGTCAGCGCATCGCCTTTATGTCGGCCCGCGACGGCAACTGGGAGGTCTATGCCGTCAACCTGGACGGCAGCGGCCTGAAGCGCCTGACCGACAACGCGGCTCAGGACGGCCTGCCCACCTGGTCGCCCGATGGCCGGTCCATCGCCTTTGTCTCCAACCGGGGGGGGAGCTGGGCCATCTGGGTCATGAACGCCGATGGCAGCAACCAGCGCAGGCTGTTCGACCTGGGGGGCGGCTACGGCAGCGGCGATTATGACTGGACCAGGGAGCGGATCTCCTGGGCGCCGTAAAGCGTAAGGCGTAAGCGGAAAATGGCAAACGACAAACGTCAGGCGTTGCGCGCCGGGCTGGGATGGAACCATAGCGCCGGGGCATTGGCGTTGATCGTCGGCCTGGTGGCCCTGCTGGCCGTCGGCGGGCCGCCCATCAGCGACCAGGTGACCATTTGGGTGACCCCCACCTTCACCGCCACCGCCACCTCGACCTCCACCCCCACCCTCACCCCTACCCCCACCTCGACGCCGACCCCTACGCCGACGCCCACCTTCACCCCCACGCCGACCGCCACCCCGACCCTGACTCCGACCCCACCTCCTGGCAGCCCCACCCCGGCGCCGGCTTCGAGCCACCTGTGGCTGCTGCCCCCCATCGGCCCGGATAGCGGCGGCGACCGCTACCCGGGCACCTACTTCCCCTACGGCGCCACCGGCGGCGGGCGCTACCACCTGCACCACGGCGTGGATTATATGAACCCGGCCGGCACGCCGATCCTGGCCTCGGCCGCCGGGACAGTCATCGTCGCCGGCAATGACCTGGAGACGACCTATGGCCTGAAACCAGATTTCTACGGCAATCTGGTGATCCTGGAGCTGGACCAGCGGTTTCAGGGCCAGCCGGTCTATCTCCTCTATGGCCACATGTCGCAGGTGACGGTGGCGGCCGGGCAGCACGTCGAACCGGGCGAGGTGTTGGGCCTGGTGGGCATGACCGGCGTGGCCGTGGGCAACCACCTGCACCTGGAGGTCCGCCTGGGTCGGAACGAGTACGACTGCACCCGCAACCCGGTCCTGTGGTTGCAGCCTGAGCCGGGCCAGGGGGTCATCGCCGGCCTGCTGCTGGACGCGCAGCGCCGGCCGCTGGCCGAGACCCCCGTCACCTTTTTCCGTGCCGCTGAGCCGAACAAATGGTGGCGACAGACCCAGACCTACGCCAACCGGGAAGTGAACCCCGATGACCAGCTAGGCGAGAACTTTGCCCTGGGCTACGTGCCCGCCGGCGATTATCTGGTCAAGGTCAAGGTTGGGGAGAAATCATATGTCCGGCCGGTGACGGTCAAACCGGGCGAGATCGCCTTTGTCTTGATGGAAACCGGGCAGTGAGGAGGAGAGTGGTGAAACGCTGGATCTCAGTCTACTTCAGCAGGTGGAAAGGGTTGCTCAAAGCGGGTCTGCGGCCCGCGTTTCCCGGCGGTCGCAGACCGCCGGGGAGCGTAAATTTCCATCGGCTGAGCCTTGGGATCGGATTGGCCATTTTGGCCCTGAGCCTGTCCGGTTGTAGCGGCCAGCCGGGGACGCTGAGCGGAACGGTCACCCAGGTGGAGGATGGGAAGCCGGTGGTCGGCGCGGAGATCAGGGTGTTCGAACTGAAAAAAGCCCAGGAAGTCACCATCCTGGACATCTATGAGAAGACCAACACCGTCTACCGCCAGGTGACCGATGCGAACGGGGCTTTCTCGGCGTCGTTACAGCCGGCCAGGTATCTGGTGGAGGTGTGGATCGGGGGGGCCAGGGTCACCAGCCGCATGGTCCAGATAAAGGCCGGCCGGACTTTGGGTGTCGAGTTCCAGATCGTCACCCCGGCGCCATGACCGCTCACCCCGGCCCATAATCGCTACCGGCGTTTGGGGTAGTCCCGCTGCTTTCTGTCCCGGTCGGCGGAACGGGCCGGATCGGTCAGCTTGCTGCGCCGCCAGGGGACAATAGGCGGTTCAAACTCTTCCTCCTCTTCCTCCTCCTCTTCCTCTTCGCCCTGGACGAGTGGACTGGCAGTGGCGCCCAGGATCCGAAAAGCGACGAGGAGCAGGGCCGCAGTGGCCAGGAGGGCCAGGAGGCTCGCCTCAAAGAGGGAAAGGTCGGAGAAAAGCCGGCTGACAATCCACCCCACGCCGGCAATGCCCAGGGTGCCGGCCAGGCCGAGCAGCAGGGCCGCGATCAGGATCAGCACAAGCAGGACCACGGAAGCGACAACCGTTTTCATAATTCCCTCCCGGTAGCACAGGCTCAGGCCGGCGCTACGAACTCCCGACGGGCGGTGTACATCGCCACGATATTTTCCAGCGGCGTGTCGGCCTGGATATAATGGGCCGAGGCGCAAATGTAGCCCCCGCCCTGACCCAGGACCTGGCACCGTTCCTGCACCTCAGCCTGAACGTCGGCCGGCGTGCCGTGAGGCAGGGTGTGCTGGATGTCTATTGCGCCGTGGAACGAGAGCCGGGCGCCGAACTCGGCTTTGATGCGGCGCAGATCCATGCCCGCCGCCCGGGGCTGGAGCGGGTTGAGCACGTCAATGCCCATCTCCTCCACAAAGGCGGCGATAAAAGGATAGACGGCTCCACAGGAATGGTACATGATCTTGACCGGGTAGCGGGCCGCGCGGATGGCCGCGTTGAGCCGCTGGTGCCGGGGCAGGATGTAGGTGCGCCACATCCTGGGCGACAGGAGCGGCCCGCTCTGGATGCCCACATCGTCGTAGGTGTAGACCATGTCCAGCAGGCCGCCGGCCGCTTCGATCACCCGCCGGGTGTTTTCGATGTAAATGTCGGTAAAGCGGTCCATGATGGCACAGGCGATCTCCGGCTTTTCCACCAGGTCGAGCAGAAAACGCTCGAAGCCGCGCAACGCCCACGACCACTCGAAAATGCCGCCCACCTCGTAGCGCAGGTGATAGCGCACCTCCGCGTTCAACCGTTCGCACTGCGCCCGCACCTCCGACACGTCCCAGTCGTCAGGGCTGGGCCAATCCCAGGCCAGCACGTCGGCGACGCTTTGGGCTTCGGCCAGGGGGTGGCTGGCATATTCGCCATAGGTGCCAAAGGGGTGGTGCACCAGCCGGCGATGAGTGCCCCAGGCATCAAGATAAGTGCCGTCGGGCAGCTCACGGGCTTTGCGGCCCACATACCGGGTCGTCACCAGACGGCAATCCACTCCCAGCAGACGCAAGACCGTCTCGTCGTCGGCCTCCAGGGCGGTGCGCAGCCGTTCCCACACCTCCGGCACCGCCCAGAAGTCAAAGGGCACGCGGTCGGGCTGGCGGTGGGCCAGCGCGGTCTCGACCCGCTGCCAGGGGGACAGGGCGGCCGCTTCCGGCCGGCCATAGTGCTGCTCCAGATAGGCGCGGAGAGCATCCGGGCTGGCTGTGGCCTGGGCCAGCCCGGACAGATCATTGCTTCTCATACGGCTTTCCTTCCGCCGCCGGCGGGATCGCCCGGCCCACGACCCCGGCCAGGACGATGATGGTCAGCACGTAGGGGACCGTTTGCAGGAACTCGGGTGGGATCGGCACGTTGAGGAAGGGGAGCACCGGCTGCAGGATCTGCATCTTGACCTGCAACGCATCGGCAAACCCAAAGAGCAGGGCAGCCAGAAAGGCGCCGATCGGATTCCAGCCGCCAAAGATCATGGCTGCCAGGGCCACAAAGCCCTGCCCGCCGGTCATATTGTCCTCGAACGTCCCCACCTGGCCCAGCGAAAAATAGGCCCCGCCGATGCCGGCGATCAGCCCGCCGATGATGACGCTGACATAGCGCATCCGGTTCACATGCACCCCCACCGTGTCGGCCGCGCGCGGATGCTCGCCACAGGCCCGCATCCGCAGGCCCCACGGCGTGGCAAAGAGGACATAGTTCACCACCAGCAGCAGGATGAGCATGATGAACACCGTCGGATCGTTGGTGAACAGGATAGGGCCGATGATCGGGATCTTGCTCAGCACCGGGATGCTGATCGGGGCAAAGTGACCCGGCGTGCTCAGGCCGGCCGGATCCAGCAGGCGAACATTCAGAAAGCGGGTCGCGCCGGAGGCCAGGATGTTGATCACCGTGCCGGAGATGATCTGATCCACTTTATACCTGATTGACAGCACGGCATGCAGGACGGCCATCAACCCGCCGGTCAGGCTGGCTGCCAGCAACCCCATCCACAGGCTGTGAAAGATGGAAGCAAAGGCCACCGCCGTCAACGCCCCTGCCAGCATCATCCCTTCGATGGCGATGTTGATGATGCCCGACCGCTCGCAAAAGATGCCGGAGATGGCGCCCAACGTCAGCGGTGTGGCTGCTGTCAGGGTGGCCTGGATCATCCCCGGCAGATTCAGGCTCGTGCCGCTGGTAATCCATACCAGAAAAGAAAAGGCGGACAGGAACACCACCCCCCAGGCCAGGAAGGTGCGCACCGAACCGAGGCCCCGGTACAACCGCAACCCGGCCACAAAGAAGCAGATGATGCCGACCGTATACAACGTGGCCTGGGAGGGCAGGGAAAAGAGGGTCCCCAGGGTCTGGTCGGTGAAGGTCGATCGATCCGCCGGGGAATCGCCAAACCGCCCCAGCAGCAGGATGATGGCTCCCAGGATCAGCATCCCTGCCGAGATCATCCCATCGCGCCGGCTCAGGCTCAACCCTTTTGAAAGGCTCACCGTCTGTGCTTGTGCTGCCATCTCTTACGCCCCTGCCTCCCGCGAGAACACGATGTCCGCCTCTTCCCGTCTGGCCTGACGCAGACGGTAGAGGGTCTGGATGATCGCCGGTGCGGCGATAAAGATGATGACCATGGACTGGACGATCTGCACGATCTCGGTGGGGATGCCGGCGACCGACTGCATGCGGCTGGCCCCGGCGCGCAGCACGCCGAACAGGATGCTGGCCGCCACGACGCCGGCGGGGTGACTCTTGCCCAGCAGCGCCAGGGCGATCGAGTCAAAGCCGTAACCGGACTGGAAGCCCAGGGCGATGTTGTGGGTGATGCCCAGACCCTGGCTCACCCCGGCCAGGCCCGCCAGACAGCCGCTCAGGAACATGGTCACCACGTAGGTCCTGCCGACCTTGATGCCGCCATAGTGGGCCGCGTTGGGATTGGCCCCCACCGTCCGCAGTTCAAAGCCCCACGTCGTCCGAAACAGGTACCAGCCCATCGCCACCGCTGCCAGCAACGCCAGGAAAAATCCCCAGTGCAGCGTCACCGGGTGGCTCAGAAACCGGGGCAGGTAGGCCGCAGGGACGATCTCCCGCGTGCGACAGGTCCCTTGCGTGACCTCCAGGGGGCCGCACAGGATCCAGGCGCTGAGGCGGAAGGAGACATAGTTCAGCATGATGGTGGTGATCACTTCGTGGGCACCGGTCCGGGCTTTGAGGAAACCGGCGATGGCGGACCACAGGCCGGCGGCCGCTGCCCCGACCAGGATCGCCAGCGGCAACAGGATGACCGCCGGCAGGCCGGGCAGGGAAAACCCCACGACGACCGCTGCCAGCCAGCCGATGCCGATCTGCCCCTCGGCGCCGATGTTGAACAGGCCGGCGCGAAAGCCCAGGGCGACCGCCAGCCCGGCAAAGATATAGGGCACCGACTGGACCAGGCTGTCGCTGGGGCCGCGCAGCGAGCTCCAGAGCGGCTGGATCTCCCCACCGGTCAGCCACTGACCGATCCCGGCCAGGATATTCAGGGGGTTGCCCAACGCCCCCACATAGAGCGCGCCATAGGCCTGCCCCAGGTCGGCCAGGGACACCCTGATCGCCGCGCCGATTCGCCCCTCGCTCAGCGCGGCGTACACCTCCGGGTCGGTGACCATGATGACGATGGCCCCGATGATCAGCGCCGTGACCACCGCCAGGGCCGGCACGACCAGGCCGCGCAGCCGACCGACCAGCCAGGCCTTCAGCCACGGCCAGCCGCCGCGCCGGGTCGAGATCAGGGCCAACACCCCCAGCCCGACCAGCCACGTGAGCGGCCACAGGCCCAGCCCGATCAGCAAGAGCAGCACCAGCCACTTGCTGAGCAAAACCACCAGAATGATCAGAGCTGCCAACAGGACCAGCCTGGTCCACAGGGGCAGCGCGGCTATCCGTTGACTCAACCTTTGCTTAGCCAACCGCCACCTCCTGTCCCGTTGACCCCCTCTGGAGCTGAGCTCCGGCCATCAACAGGCCCAACTCCTCGCGGGTCACCTTGTCGGCGTCCACCGTGCCGACGATCCGCCCGCCATACATGACCGCGATCCGGTCCGACAGGGCCATGATCTCATCCAACTCAGCCGAGACCAGGAGCACCGCGCAACCCTCGTCCCGCTTTTGCACCAGGCGGCGATGGATATACTCGATCGAGCCGACGTCCAGGCCACGGGTCGGCTGGGCGGCGATCAGCAGCCGGATCGGCCGCGAGAACTCACGGGCCACGATCACCTTCTGCTGATTGCCACCCGACAGGTTCTGCACCGGCAGGGCGATGCTGGGGGTGCGCACATCGAACTCCCTGACCACCCGGTCGGCGTAGCGATAGACCTCGTCGAAATTGGTGATCACCCCGCGGGCAAAGGGCGGCTGCCGGTAGGTACACAGCCTCAGATTGTCATAGATCGGGAAGGGCAACACCAGCCCATCGCGCTGGCGGTCTTCGGGGATGTGGGCCACGCCCAACTCGGTGATGCGCCGGGGCGGGGCATTCGTCACCTCCTGACCCAGGATGCGCACCGAGCCGCCCGTCGCCGGACGGAGCCCGGTCAGCACCTCCACCAGCTCGGTCTGACCGTTGCCCTGCACGCCGGCCACCCCCAATACCTCCCCGGCGCGCACAAACAGGTCCACGCCGCGCAGGGCCGGCTGGTGACGGCGGTCAACCGCCGTCAGGCCCCTCACCTCCAGCACCACCTCGCCGGGCGAAGCGACCCCCTTGTCCACCACCAGCGCCACTTCGCGGCCGACCATCATCTCGGCCAGTTGCTCCTCCGACGTTTCGGCCGGCCGGGTCTCGCCCACCACCCGCGCATTGCGCAGGACGATGATCCGGTCGGCAACGGTCATCACCTCCTTCAGCTTGTGGCTGATAAAGATGATTGATTTGCCCTGGGCGACCAGGGAGCGCATGATCCCGAACAGTTCGTCGGTCTCCTGGGGGGTGAGGACGGCCGTCGGTTCGTCGAGGATCAGGATCTCGGCCTGGCGATACAGGGTCTTGAGAATTTCCACCCGCTGCTGGACGCCGACCGGCAGGTTGCCGACCAGAGCATCGGGCTCGACCGCCAGGCCATATTGCGACGACAGAGCCCGGATGCGTCTGGCCGCCATGTGCCGGTCGAGGGCAGTGCTGATTACCTTCAGGGCCGGATAGGAGGCCGCGGCAAAGAGCAGGGCCAGGGCGATCAGCAGAGGGATCCGCTCCGGCGTATGGGCAAACAGGGCCAGCGCCACGAATGAAACGGCGCTCGCCGCCGCTACGACCGGGAGATAGACGCGGAATCTGAAACGGGTCAGATAGCCCAACAGGTTGACCAGGCCATACAGGGCAGCGACGGCCGCGCCACCGGCCAGGCCGACCAGCAGCGACCTGACGACCAGGGGGAGATCGCCGGCCAGGGCCCCCTGGTTCAGCAGGCCGCCCACAAAAAAGAGCGCCGCCGCCGCGCCGGCGGCCAGGCCCAGCGTCTTCCACGAGAAGGGAAAGCGGACCGACTCGGTGCCCATCACAATGTTCTCGGCCACGGTGAACACCGGCACCAGTTGGAAGTGCTGGTGGACCATGCCGATGCCCAGCTCGATGGCATCCTTGGGTTCATGGATGACGGCCGGAGCACCACGGACCCAGATCTCCCCCTCGTCCGGGGCGTAGAGGCCATAGAGGATGTTCATCAGCGTGGTTTTGCCTGCGCCGTTTTCCCCCAGAAAAGCCAGAATTTCCCCAGGATTCAGGTGAAAGCTGATCCGATCGTTGGCCAGCACGCCGGGGAAGCGTTTGGTAACGTTCCGCACCTCCAGAATGGGGGCCATGGTCACTCCTTCTATCACGCCGGATTTCTCCGCTCGCCGGGGGTCTGTGACCGACCGATGACGGATGTCTCCAAGACAGGCGGTGCTGAGCCTGCGCCCAGCACCGCCCGTAGAATCGCACCCCGGACCGTCCAGCTATGGGACCGGCCAGCCGGTCTTGATCGTGCCGGCGATGATCCCCTGCTGAATCTCCTCGACCTCCTTCTTGAGGTCAGCGGGGATCTGATCCTCAAAGTCGTGGTAGGGGGCCAGGCCGACACCGCCGTTGGCCGCGGTGGCCACATAGACGCCGCCGCCCTTGAAGGTGCCCTTGACCAGCGACTCCACCACGGAATAGACGGCGTTGTCCAGGCGCTTCATGCACGAGGTGATCAGGATGTCCTTCTCGTTGGGCAGGGTGTAGTACTGGTCCACATCCACGCCGATGCCCCATTTGCCCCGCTCTTTGGCCGCGGTCAGGCCACCGTTGCCGGTCTTGCCGCCCACGCCAAAGATGACGTCCACGCCCTCGTCTATCAGCGAGTTGCCCTGGATCTTGCCTTTGTCAGGCGACTCGAAATCGCCGACATACACCCCCTTGACCTGGACGTTGGTGCCTTTCTTCTCGTTGTAATACTTGACCCCCGCCTCGTAGGCGACGATGAACTGCTCCACCGGCGGGATCTGCATCCCGGCCACATAGCCCACCTGCGGGTCGGCCGGGTCTTTCAGCGCCGCCCAGCCGGCAGCCAGGTAGCCGATGGGGAAGGCCGCCTCGTCCACGTTGAAGACGATGCCCTGCACGTTGGGGATGGGTGGGTCGTAGGCATAGTCCACGATGGCAAAGTTGATGTTCGGATATTGCGCCGCCATCTTGCCGGTGGCATCGCCCAGCAAAAAGCCGACGGTGATGATCATGTCGTACTTTTGCTCGGCAAACTCGGTGATGTTCTTCTCGTAATCTGCCTGGGCCTGGCTCTCGATGAACTTGGCCTCGACCCCAAAGTCTTTGGCCGCCTTCTGCAACCCCTCCCAGGTGTTCTGGTTGAAGCTGGCGTCGTCAATGCCGCCAATGTCCGACACCATGCCCACCTTCAAAGCCGCAGGGGCCGTCGTTGGGGCGGCAGTGGGGGCAGTGGTGGCTTCAACCGTCGGTGCTGCCGTCGGCGCCGGCGTAGGTCCGCAGCCGGCAACTACCAACGAAAGCACAACAAGCAAAGCGAATGTGGTAAAGGTCCATTTGCGCATTTTTCCCCTCCTCTAGTTTGATTTAGATTAGATTTGCCTGAACAGTAGAAGGTTTGGAAACGATCCCTGAGATCACCCCCTTTTTCCTATTGACGGCGGATCACCGGTCCTGCTCCTCCGAACGTGGGCCTATTATACCCGATTTGACCGGGATCGGCAAGCCGCTTTGCCGGCGTGAAGATCCTCCTACAGCGGTGGCAGGTCCTCATCGTCCTGCCCGGCTCCGCTCTGGATCAGTTCCCGCGAGCGACTGCCCCCTTCCTCCGGGCCGATGATGCCTTGCTGTTCCATGATTTCGATCAGGCGTGCTGCCCGCGAATAGCCGATGCGCAGCCGCCGCTGCAACATCGAGATGGAAGCGCGCTCATGCTCCTGGACCAGGGCAATTGCCCTGGACAGCAGTTCATCCTGCTGGGCGGCCTGGGCCGGGGTGGCGGTTGTATCCTCCCACATCCGTTGCTGGACCACCGCCTCCGGCTGGATCGGTTCGTGGGCCAGGCGTATCCCCTTCCAGTAGCGCACCAGCGCCGCCAGTTCCCGGTCCGAGACAAAGCAACCTTGTAGCCGCACCAGCTTGCTGGAGTCGGGGGACATGAACAGCATGTCGCCCCGGCCCAACAGCTTGTCGGCCCCGGCCGTGTCTATGATCACCCGCGAGTCCACCTGGCTGGTGACGGCAAAGCTGATGCGTGCCGGAAAGTTGGCCTTGATCAGCCCTGTCACCACGTCCACACTGGGCCGCTGGGTGGCGATGACCAGGTGGATGCCGGTGGCCCGGGCCATCTGGGCAATGCGGCAGATCGAACGCTCCACCTCGTCCGGGGCGATCATCATCAGGTCGGCCAGTTCGTCAATGATCACCACGACATAGGGCAGCGGCTTTTCCCCTCTGGCCAGCAGCATCTGGTTGTAGACTTCGATGTTCCGCGCCCGTGCCTGATTGAACTGCTTATACCGGCTGTCCATCTCCCGTGTGGCCCAGTTGAGCACCCCCACCACCCGCTCCAGCTCGATGACCACCGGGGCCCGCAGGTGAGGGATGCCGTTATAAGCCGTCAGCTCCACCATCTTGGGGTCAATCATGATGAATTGCACCTCGTCGGGGGTGCGGGTGCACAGCAGCGAGGCGATGATGGCGTTCACGCACACACTCTTGCCCGAACCGGTTGCCCCGGCGATGAGCAGGTGAGGCATGGCCGCCAGGTCGGCAGCGACCGGGTTGCCGGCCACATCCTGTCCCAGGGCGATGGGCAACGGGCCTTTGATCTGGCGAAAGGCTTCGCTTTCGAGCACGGTGCGCAGCGCCACCAGCGCGACCTGGGAGTTGGGGACTTCGATGCCGACGACCGAACGCCCCGGCACCGGGGCTTCGATGCGGATGGGCGAAGCAGCCAGCGCCAGCGCCAGGTCGTTGGCCAGATTGGCGATCTTGCTCACCTTGATCTTGGCCCGCTGCACCCGCCCGTTGCTGTCCCGTTTTTCCAGATAGCCCGGCTCCACTCCGAATTGGGTGACGGTCGGCCCCTGGTTGACCTCCACCACCTTGGCCGGGATGCCGAAGCTGGCCAGGGTGTCCTCGATGATCCGGACCCGCTCGCGGATTTCGGCCTGGCTCAGTTCCTGCTCGGTGGCTTCGGCCAGGATTTCGTCCACGGGGGGCAGTCGCCAGACCGGTTCCCCGCCGATGATGCGCGGAAACAGGCTGCCCCGGGGGCGGTCATCGGTCGGGCGGCTTTCGGCTTCGGTCGGCGGTAGCGGGGCTGCCGGCTGCCCGGCCGGGGTCTCCCGGCGGTTGAGCCGGATGTCGCCCTGCCGCTCGCGGTTCAGCACCCGCCGGGCTGCGGACTTGAGGGCCGAACCTGCTTCGGCCAGCGAGGTGCCCAGCAGCATCATCAGGCTGATGATGGACAGGGCCGCCAGCACCAGCCAGGCTCCCACCGTGCCCAACGCCAGGATGAGCAACCGGCTCAACCCATAGCCAACGTAGCCGCCGCCTCCTCCCCTGGCAGCCAGGGCCTGGGGATCATCGCCGCCGGCCACCAGGTGCAACAGGGCCAATCCCAGCAGAAAAAGCAGCAGAGCGCCCCACGGCTTTTCCCGCTCGATGGGGATCTCCCGGCCCAGGCCGACGAACACCAGCCACAGCCCCACGCCGCCAAAACCGATGGGCATCAGCCACACCCCCCAGCCCACCCCCTGGCGCAGCAGTTGGATCCAGCCTTCCATCAGCGCGCCGCGCTCCACAGGGATGAGGCTCAGCAGCGTCAGCAGGGCCAGCAGCAGGAGCAGGATGCCGGCGATCTCCGGCCGCACCGTCATCCTGCCGCCTGACTTTTTGCTTTTGCTCCTGGTGCTGCGCCCTCTGGCCATCCTGTCCGCCCCTGTTGGGGCGCATCAGCGCCCGCCGACTCGCCTATCCGAAAAACCTCTCGCTCCCCTGGACCACCGGCGGAGTGCAGTCCGCCGTGCGCGTTTCCGGACAGGCTTTTATTATACTCCGGTCCACGGCCTGGCGCAAATGTTCAGCCCCACAGCTCTGCGGCAATGTCGGCCAGGCCCAGGCTCAGGAGCGTATCACGGGAAGGTCGGCCTGTTTCCCAGTCCCAACCGCGATGGGCGTAATACTCCCGCAGCAGCGGCTCCATGCGCGGCGTGTGGCCCCGCGAACCGTTGGCCATCGGCAGGAGCAGCAGGGTGGGCAGCCGGTCATTGCCCCGCCGCACACCCAGCCGGTTGTTGAACGCCCGCTTGAGGTTGAAAATCCGCTCGCCGGTGCGCTGCCAGCCAACCGCATCCGCCGACCGGCCGGTGGCCGCCGACAGCAGTTGGGCCAGGACCGGGGCGGTGGGGTTCACAAACACGCACATGATGGCGCTGTTGTACAGCGTGCGCCAATCCTGGAGGCGGGCCACAACCCTGGATTTGCCTCGTGTCCGGAAGCGCCCGCCGGGCAAGATGCCTACCTCCGGCAGGGTCAGGCCCATGTCCACCGCATACATGTCCCCCTGCATATGGCAGGCCCCCCGCGGTGAAGTGGCATAGACCACCGCCATGCCTGACAGGGCTCTGGGATCGTGGGCGGCCGGTTCCAGGCCGTTGACATGCACCGCCAGGTCCTCGGCCCCATAGCGGGCGGCGATGCGCCTGACCCCATCGGCCAGCACATCGCCGAACCCCTGCCGCCGGGCGATCCATTCCAGCAGGAGTTGCGCCGTCTCAATATCTCCCCAACGCAGGGGCAGGCCCCCGGTATCGGCGGCGGTGAGGAAGCCGCGGTCGTACAGCAGGTAGGCCAGGGCAAGGGAGGAACCGGCGCTGATGGTATCCAGGCCGTAGCGATTGCAGAGGTGGTTGGCATAGGCGACCCCCGGCAGGTCGCTCACCAGCAGCATCGAACCGAGCATGGCCACCGTCTCGTACTCCGGCCCATCCACCACCTCAACGCCGTAGGGGGTGTCTTTCAGCGTCACCTGGCGGCCACAGGCCACGACACAGCCATAACAGGGTACCGACCGGACCAGGATCGTCTCGGCCATGGTCGGGCCGCTCAAGTGGGTGGCCTCTTCAAAGAGGGGTTGGGTCCAACCTTTGTTGGGCAGGTTGCCCCACATGATGCTCATGTCCACGAACGAGGCCGTGCCCAACTGGCGGTAGACCTGCGTGGCGAGGTCGGCGGTGACATTCTGAAGCGCCTGCCTGGCTGCCTGGCGGAAGGCCTCCGGATCGGCCAGGGGGACGCGCTGCCGGCCCCGCACGGCGATGGCTTTCAGGTTTTTGGAGCCCATCACCGCCCCCATGCCGGTGCGGCCCGCTGCCCGGCCGTGGTCGTTCATCACAGCCGCGTAGAGCACCCGGTTTTCGCCGGCCGGGCCGATGCAGGCGACCCGCACCTTCGGATCGCCCAACTGGTCGCGCAGGCGCTGCTGGGTTTCATAGCTGTCCAGGCCCCATAACCCCGTGGCCTCGTGGAGGGCCGGCGGTTGCCCTTCGATCACCGACAGCCATACCGGTTTTTCTGCCCGGCCCCGGATGACGATGCCGTCGTAGCCGGAAAATTTCAGCTCTGCGCCCCAGAAACCGCCCGAATTGGACTCGCCCCAGAGGCCGGTCAGAGGGGAAAGGGCGCACACTTCATACCGCCCGCAGGAGGGGGCCCGCGTGCCCACCAGCGGACCGGTCATGAACATCAGCGTATTCTCCGGCCCCAGGGGATCGGTATGGGGGCCCAGTTCGTTGTAGAGATAGCGGGCCGCATACCCTGCCCCACCGACAAAATCGCGGGCCAGGGTGTCATCCAGCGCCTCTTCCCGCACCGTGCCGACGGTCAGGTCCACGACCAACAGTTTGCCCATGTAGCCGTTCATGTTGCTCCTCTGACCAATGTGCAAAAGTCTACCACGAAGGCGCAAAGGAAAGAAATGAATGGAAATTGACAGAAATTCTTTGTACCTTCGTGTCCTTGGTGGTTTTCAGCCTGGCTCTAAAAATCTACGGTCTGACCGTCAAAGATGCAACGATAGAGCTGTTCCACCTCCTCCTCTTCGGGGAAACGGAGGTTGACGGTCATGGCGCTGTCATTCATGGCATTGTCTACCAGTCGGGGGAGCCGGTCCTGGAACTCCTGGGGCGAGAGGCCGGTTTCCCGGAGGGTAGTGGGCTGGCCGATGCGCCGGGCCAGGCGGCGGATGGCCTCTGCCAGGCTGGCTGCACCTTCCTCCTCGTCGGATGCCGGCAGGCCCAGGAAGCGGGCGATGTCAGCATAACGGGTGGGCAGGGGACCCCGCACGTTGAACTCGACCGTATAGGGCAGGCACAGGCCCACTGCCCGGCCGTGCGCCATCCCCAGCACAGCGCCCGCCGAATGCCCCAGGGCGTGGGCGATGGCGGCCATCGAGTTGCCAAAGCCCAACCCGGCGATGGTGGCCGCGTTGTGCAGCCGCTCGCGGGCCTCCGGATCATCGGCGCCATGTTCGCAGGCGCGGGGCAGATAGTCGAACACGAGTTGCACCGCCTTCAGGCATAAACCGTCGGAAAAGTCGTTGTGCCACTGCGAGGTATACCCTTCGACCGCATGGGTCAGCGCGTCCATGCCGGTATCGGCGGTGATCGGGGCCGGCAGATGGCTCACGAACACGGGGTCCACGATGGCCAGATCCGGGATATTTTCCGGGTGGCCCACCGTCACCTTGCGCTGCTCTTCCAGGTCGGTGAGGACGATCGGCCAGGTGACCTCGGCGCCGGTGCCGCTGGTGGTGGGGATGGCCACCAGATGCGCTTTTTGGCGCAGTCCCAGCCGACCGACTGGCGCCACCTCATCAGGGGCCAGGTCAGGCCGCTCATACTGGATCCAGATCGACTTGGCCGCGTCCAGGCACGAACCGCCCCCCAGGCCGACGATCCAGTCCGGCCCATAGGCCAGAGCCTCCTCGGCTCCTCGCCGCACAGTCTGGAGCGATGGATTCGGCTCCACGCCGCTAAAGACCGCCGACTCGATGCCGGCAGCAGCCAGCCTGTCCTGCACCTCTGCCACCAGCCCCAGCTTGAGGAGGTTCTCGTCGGTGACGATGAATGCCCTCCGGCCCTGAATCCCGGTCAGATAGTCCAACGCCCCCTCGCCAAAGGCGATCTCTGGGCTACGGAAGAACCACATTCCACCCTCCAAATATCTAATATCTAATAAACACCAGAAACAGTTAGATATTGGGTATCAGATATTGGGTATTAGATATTGGGTATTAGATATTGGATATTAGCTATTGGCCGGCCTGGGCCACCACCGCGTTCAGGTCTTTCATCAGGGCTTCGACGTTGATGCCATGGGCCAGCGCCCCCTGC
>Ga0209162_1001211_pt1 | contig 26116 bp, 22 predicted proteins | sample YNPNPMetaG_FD_187121 | JGI IMG/M metagenome (GOLD analysis project Ga0209162, IMG submission 187121) | Anoxygenic and chlorotrophic microbial mat microbial communities from Yellowstone National Park, USA - YNP NP MetaG (SPAdes) (version 2) ...
AAGGGCATCCCATACGGCGGCCAAAACAGGATCCTTCGGGCCGTGATTCGCCGCCTCCGTCCACGCCGCTCGAACCCGCTCGCGAAGGCGGCCACGGAGTTCTTCCGTGGCGGCGTTGGTGAAGGTCACCACCAGAATCCGGCTGATGTCCGCGTCTTTTTCCAGAAGCAGGCGGAGGAAAAGGGTCACGATGTTATGGGTTTTCCCCGTGCCGGCACTGGCTTCGATGAGACGAACGCCGTCCAGGGGCAGCGTCAGCGGATCGAGAGGGGGCATAGGCCGAATTTTCCTTCCTTGCCGGAGAAGTCTTCAGTTCTCTTGGTGTGCTTCGACCCCTTTGACCAGGGGGCCGAAAACGCGACAGGCAATCTCGGCAAAACGGCCCTCCAAAGGATCAACCCCTCGAAAGGCCGTGCGCACGGCTGGATCATAAGCATCGCCTCGCCCATTGTAGCTGTCTTCCCATGCCGTTCCGCAGAGTCGTGCCGGAGGAACGGATATCGGCTCGCCGCCGCTCTTTTTGGCGTAAACCCAGCTGGATTCGGGGAAAAACGGCAGGGGCTTTGCCTGCCCGTCGAGCCAGAGACGAACCAGGTCTTGAAGAAACTCTTCAGGGTGGGACACGGGCTCCAGGCGAAAGACATCGTTTTTGCCGGTGCCGATGTGGACGCTCACCGGGGAAACCCCATCGGGGCAGGCGGCGCACAACGCAAGATGGCGGATCCACAACCGCAGCCGATCCTTGGCTTTGATTTGAGCCGGCCGATAGGTCAGTCGGCCCCGTTCGGTCACATCCCCGAGCCGCCCGAAGACGCGCACAGCTTCGACGGTGATGTCCACGTCCACGGGGCGCCGCAGAAAGCCTGCGTAGGTTTGGACTTTTTGGACCAGTTCGCAGGCGGATCGGTACACTTCGTCGAAGATCACGTCCCCGGCGGCGCCGTGGGGTAACTCCCCGCGGGCTCGAATCCGTCGGCGCAGCGCCTCGGGATCTTCACCGCGCAACAGGGCGTCGGTGATTTCCGAAGCAACTCGGTACCGATCCAAGGTGTTCGGCACAAAAGGTTCGTCTTCTTCGAGGGCCTCTTCGGCGCGCCGCACGACCACGCCCAGGCGCTTTTCCAGGAAGTAGGCGCTTGGGTTTTCGAAAAACCGGACGAGCTCGTCCAAGGGGATTTCGTGAATCTCGAGCGTGGGCAGGGCGGCCTCCGGGGGCATAAATGGCGGGATGGCGAGGGCCTCACGGGTTTGGGCGGCGTGCAACCACTGGGCGTCGTAGGAAAAGAGCCAAGGATCGGAGCCGTCGAAAAGACGGGGGCTGAAGGGTTGCAGAGGATGATCCACCCGAAGCCGGGACCGAAGGGACGGCGTTTCGGGGGAGAGGTGGGACAAGGGAGCGGCCGTAGAGGGGGTGGGGGGATTGGAGTGTTGGGGTTCGCTTCGTTCATCCCAACCTACGGCCGACATGGAAGACCCGGCCGACGCGGAAGATCCTGGCGATAGGAAATGTGGGGCGCAAACCTCGCCTGAGGGGGATCCTTGGGCATCGGGGATGCGGTAGCTTGATTCCAGATAGTCCAGCAATTCGGAAACGACCACGGACGGGACGCGTTCCGAATTGTCCCGAATGTCTCGGCCCACGTAGCTGACACAAAAGACGTCCCGCGCGGAAAGAAGGGCTTCCAGAAAAAGGTATCGGTCTTCCCAGCGGCGACGGCGATCCCCGGGACGGGGGTCCCGTGCCGTCAGGTCGAAGGGCAGGGGCCGTTCCGAACGGGGAAAATCAACGTCGTTCATGCCCAGAAGCCACACCACTCGAAACGGAATGGCCCGCATGGGAACGAGATTGCAGAAGGTCACACCGCCCGAAAGGAATCTTCGAATATTGGGCGATTCGGCCAGCATGTCCCGAAGGGATGCCCTCATGAGCTCAATGGAAACGGGATCCGAGCAGCCCGCTCGTTCCGCGGCGCTGCACACGGCATCCACGGCGTTTCGAAAGCGATCGAGTGATTCCTCCATGTCGGGATCCAAACGGAGACCGCTTCGACGCCGCGAAAGGTCGATGGCATCGTCTTTGGATGGCTCGCCGATGGGATCGCCCGTGGAAGGCTTTCGCAGGAAGAAACTGTCCACGAGCGCGTTGCAATCCCTTCGCCATTCGGCGGGGCTTTTGGGAAGGCAAAGCCTGCGGCGCCATGCTTCCACGGCATCCAGAAGGTCGTGCAGAGCTCCGAGCCACAAAGAGTCCCCGGGTTCCACATGAGGGTATGAGAGCACGTCCCGCCAGAAGATTTCCTGCGGCGGCATGGCGTATCCCGCGAGAAGGCGGTCCAGGCCCATTCGCCACGTGTGGCTCCGATCCTGCGGAAGACCCAGCTCATGGCGCATGGCCTCGTCCAGCCCCCATCGAATGCCCGCCTCCCGCACCCAGCTGCGGACCCGTTCCAGGCCCTTTTCGTCGAAGCCGTAAGCGGCGGCTACGGAAGGGGTTTCCAGGAGGGCGAGAATGTCGGCTGCCGTGCAGCGCCACTGAGGAAGGCGCAAAAGATCCAAGATTTTTTCCAGCAGAGGGTCTTCGTTGAGGGATTGGCGTTCGGATAGGTTCCACGGAAGGCGGGGATTGTCCCGCGTGCCGAAGACCGCCTCCACGTATGGCGCGTAGGTGTCAATATCGGGCGCCATGACCACAATATCTTCCGGCGTGAGACCGGGCAGAGTTTCCAGAAAATGGGCAAGGTGGTCGTGAAGCACCTGGATTTCCCGCATGGGGCTGTGGCACGCGTGGATTTGAATGGAACCGAAGTCGAAGATGGCTGGCCGCTCTTCCGGCACGGCGGATCGGCGATCCGTCAGGGTGTCCATGTCATGCTGAACGGCTTTCAAGAGGGTGTCCGGAACAATGTCGTCGAAGCGATCTTCATGGTATCCGTGGATTTCCTGGATGCGGTCCAAAAGATACCGACCGGCTGGAGCCCAGGACGCCATGAGGGGGTTTGCGGCATCCCCGGACGTTGGGCGAATGTCCCCCCAGTATTCCCGGCTGGGATTCAGAAAATAAAGGGTCACGGGAATATGGGACGCGAGGACGTCAAACACGTCCAAATGAACCGGGGCGATCATGGCCACCCCGAAAAGGCTCACCCGATGCGGCAGCCGCTCGGGGTGCCGCGGGGAACCATCGCGCCAAACCGCTTCCATGAACTGCCGGTGCCGTCGGCCCTGATGCGGTAGGGGAATGTCTTGGACCAAGAGCCGCCACAGATGGGGCTGCCAATCGTTTCCCTCGCCGTCTTCCCACGCCATGAGGACATCCTGACGGTAGACCAGGTAGCGGTCAAAGACGGCGGCGATCCGGGCCGCAAGTTCATAGCGCTTTCTTCCCGACGGGTCGTCCGCCATGTAATGGTGCAGCTCGCGGAACCGTTCGTCTCGGCGGCAGACCTCCAGGAGGCGAAACAGGCGCCAGGTGAGGGCTTGCCGGCTCCAGGCCTCGGCCGCCGACTCGGGGATATCCTCCCCCAGCCAGGCGTCGTAGACGAGATCGACTAAGGCGGCGGGGACAAAAAACCGGAGATTTGCGGCGATTCCGAACTGTTGGGCCAGGCGATGGGTGATCCAGCGGGCCATGCCCATGTCCTGCACCACGATGAACTCGGCGACGAAGGGATCTTCCAAAGAGGGGGTGGGAAACGGCTCCCCTGCAGGGGAAGATCCTTGCAAGGACTGGAAAAATGCTTCCAAAAGCCGTTCCGTTCTCTGGCTTTGGACGATGCGCCACATGGGAAAATCCCCTCCGAAGCCAACCTGTTGATTGGGATGTTCTGACCGTGCCTTAAGGAGTTCGTCTGAGAATGCCCTTCGGGTTCCATTTGCCGTCCGTTTCCCCGTTTCCACCCAATGAGGCCGCCAGGGCATTCTCTGCCAAGCCGATAGAGTGACCTTTCAGGGCCGCAACGTCAAGGGCGGGCAAAAGGTCCCGGCGCTCGAAGATTCAAGGGGTCACCATGGGAACCCATCGGGAATGGGCGATGATTCTTTTAAAATTTTGTCGATCGAGCGCGGCGAAAAGGGCGGGGATGGGGCGGACCACCGGGTCCGCCCCGAAAAAGATGGGTCTTCGGAATGACGGAGAAGCCGAGATCCAGAAAAGGGGCCCAACTGGCTGGCCGAAGGTTTAAGTAAACATGTTGATTTGGCAATTGACCGCGTGTTTGAGATAGTCCTCCGCCGTTTGAATTTCCACGCCGTCGATGAACTCATCCGGGGAAAGGCCCATCATGTCCACCGTCATCTTGCACGCCACAAGCTTGATCCCTTCAAGTTGGGCCATTTCCAGGAGTTCCCCGAGGGAAGGGATGTGGGCGGCGTCCATCTTTTGGCGCATCATTTTGGTGGCGACGGTGGCCATGCCCGGAATGGCGCCCATGGGGCCGGGGGGAATGAACCGGCATTTGTTCTGATAGTTCTTGCGAATGACGTTGATTCCCATGAACGTGTAGAAAATGGTGGCGTCCATGCCGAGCCGGACGGCGTTGAGCCCCAGGACCAAAGACGGGTAGGCGCCGTCCAGAGTGTCCCGGCTGCAAATGAACGTACAGGATTTCTTGGGTTCAGGAGTGTTTTGAGCTTCGTTGGCCATGGAATGGGTCCTCCTTGTCCTAAGGACTGTGACGATCTTTGTGGTCGACCGGCGCGCCGGCCGACGGCTCCGAGCCTTCTTCCTGAGCGCACACGCATTGGATGATTTTCAAAACGGCCGGAAAGGCAATCCGGTAAAAGACCTGGGATCCGTCTTTCCTGGAGGCCAAGACGCCGCGCGCTTTGAGCAGGTTTAACTGCTGGGAGGTGTAGGCCTGAGCTGCCCCCAACGCCTGACAGATTTCGGTGACGTTCTTTTCGCCGTCTTCCAAAACCTGAAGAATGCCCAGGCGAACCGGATGGGCCACCACGCGAAGAATATCGGCCGCCTTTTCCAAACGTTCATGTCGGTACGGACCGGGCACAGCCTCGCCTCCTTAACAGGGCATAATATCCAAATATGCTAATATCCTGATGTGACAAGGCCGTCAAGACTTTTTTGTTCCCCGGGCACGAAGGGCTGAGGACACGTCCTTTGAACACAACGGGTGGCCGTGGGCGCGTATGATCCGTCGGCCGAAACCGGCGCGATACCCGTCCGGGGAAGGCTCGAACGGAACACGCGGAATAGCGCCCCTTTTCAGAGGCTTTTCTTGAGAATCCCCAAAGGGGCGATGCAGGCTCGAAGGATTTCGTCGCGCGTTCGGGCGACGCCTTTGTCGCGGCGTTCTTCGTGCAAGGCCGCCAGGTGCGCCGCGCGTTCGTGGAACTTTTCCTTGGCTTTCCGCCGCGTTTCTTCGATGATTTCCCATCGGCCGGATTTTCGAAAGGCGCTGAACGCCTTGATGATTTCCGGAAAGAGCAGCCGGGTGAAGGGTCTCAGGAAAGCGACGTAGAAGGCGAGAGCCGCCCGGCTCCGGTTTTCCGCGATGTGGCGAATGAGCCCCTTGTCGTCCGTGTCCGCACACAGATCCTTGAGGACTCGGGCGTAGATTTCGATGGGCGTGTTGGGGTATGTGGCGATGATGTCGTGCCACAAATGGCCGCGAAAGGCTTCTTCATGAAATTCGCCCAGTTCGTGATAAATCCACGTATGCAACTGATCCCGGGCGATGGTTTCAAGGGCGTCCGCATACCTTTGCGGGAACCGGGCGACCGTCTGCACATCCAGACCGTAGGCGTCGAAAGCGAAGCCGAGGGCCGATCGAGCAGACGGGCGCATTTCGAAGATCTGGTCCCAGAGGAAAGAGAGCATGGGCTGGTGGCGAATGTAGATGCGCCCTCCTTGCCTCATGGCTGGGGATGCGAACACGTCGCGCACGATTTCCCGTTCCACGGAAAAAATGACGGCGCCGTCCGTTTCTCTCGTTTCACCGACGGCGCCGAGAAAGAAGCTGGGCCGCAGCCCTTCCATATAGCCCGCGCCGTAAACAAGGCCCGAATCGGCCACGGCTTCATTGATGCCGTCCACGTCGAAGGGATCTCGGACGATGCCGTCGAGAACCAGGGGCTGAAATTCCTGTTCCATCCATGGATCCCACGACGATTCCCTCTGTTCGATCCACTCAAGGAGCACCGCCGAGTCGGGTTCTTCCCACGGGCGCAGGCCCTTTTCCCATTTGTAGAGATCGCGAAGGCGCAGCACCAAGCCGCACAGGGAAAAGGTGCCGGCGTAATTGGCTTCGGCGATGAGGCAGTTTTTCAAGACTTGTTCGCGAAGGTTTTCCAAAGTCACCATGGATGCGGTCGCTTTCTTCCATGTGTTGAGAGGGTCCAGGCTTCGACTGAGTATAACCGCCGAACGCCCTGAGGGAAGATGGAATGGACGACACGGACTTCCGAAAGGTCCTGGAAGCTTTCGGCCTTGCGTGGCACGGGTACCGCAAGGTCCGTAAAGGGGCCAAGAAGCGCCTGAGTCGGCTCATGGCGAGCTACGGCGCCTCCTCCGTGGCGGCCTTTCTCGAACGTTGCCGGCAAAGGGAAGCGATCCGCGAAGAGGCTCTTCGGGCCTTGGCCGTGCCCATCAGCCGGTTTTTTCGGGATCGGCGCCTGTGGGTCGTCTTGGAAGCAGAGGTTCTGCCGGGCCTGATCCGCTGGTGCGCCGATCCGTTGCGAGTGTGGTCTGCGGGGTGCGCCCGGGGTGAAGAGGCCTATAGCTTCAAGATTCTGTGGCACGAATCGGCGGCGCGGGGTGAACGCCTGCCCTCCTTGGAATTGTGGGCGACGGACTTCCATCCCGGGTTTCTCGAGGCTGCAGCCGAGGGCGTCTATCCTCGAAGCAGTCTTCGCGAGGTTTCTTCGGATCGGCTTTCGACGTTTTTTGTCCCTGTGGGGAAAGATCGGTACGCGGTTTCTGACTTTATCAAAGAGGGCATCCGATGGCGGCGGAGCGACCTTCTGCGAGACCCTCCGCCGTCTTCGGCCGTGCATCTTGTGTTTCTTCGAAACAACCTTTTGACGTATTATGAGCCGCCCGAGCAGGAGCGAGCCCTGAGGCGCGTGGTGGAATCCCTTGTGGAGGGGGGCTTTTTGGTCCTTGGAAGTCGGGAAAGGCCGCCGCCGGGAACGTGGCCTCTGGTGCGCTGTGGGGCGCATCCCCATCTTTTTCGAAAAGTCGCCTTTGGGGATTCCTTGGGATTTGCATGACGGCCGGGCAAAAGGGCCTTGAACCCTTCGAAACGGTGGGCCCTCGGGGGCGCGAGGCGTGTGCCCGTAGGCGGGAGGGATTTTTGTTGAAGTTCGCTTCGCTCACCCCAACACCCCACTCGACGGACATGGCGTTATGCAAACCGAACCCTAACGGGCCACGGGATGCCCCCTGCGCAAACGCCCCGGCGTGGCGGGGGGCGTGAAAGACTTCCATCGGCTATTGCCTGAAGGAGCGGCTTCGGCCGCCATAACGGCCGTTTGTCCAAGAGCGGCCTTGGCCGCCATGCCCTAAGGAGGTGTGCGTGAAAATCACGGCGTACGGTGCAGCCGGGTGTGTGACCGGGTCCTGTTTTTTGGTCGAAAGTGACGGGGCCTTTCTCGTGGACTGCGGCCTTTTTCAGGGCGGCCAGGCCATGGACGCCCTGAACCGGGAAAAATGGCCCTTTGACCCGGCGAGTCTTCGCGCGGTGCTCTTGACCCACGCCCACATCGACCACAGCGGCCGCCTGCCTAAGCTCGTCAAGGACGGTTTTCGAGGCCCAATCTACGCGACGGGCCCGACGGCCGAACTGTGCCGCATCTTGCTCCTGGACTCCGCCCATATCCAGGAAATGGAAGCCGAATGGCAGACGCGGAGAAACCTTCGAAAAGGTCGAGAACCCGTTCCGCCGCTCTACACCGCAGACGATGCGGAAAAAGCCCTCGCTCTTTTCCGCGTCGTCTCCCAAGACGCCGTGATGCCTCTTTCCGATGCGTTGAAGGTGCGGTTTCGAAACGCCGGGCACATCTTGGGATCGTCCATTCTGGAACTGTGGGAAGGCGACGTCCAAGACGGATTCAAGGTGGTCTTTTCAGGGGATATCGGCCGAAAACACCAGCTTATCGTCAAGGACCCGCATCAGATCTTTGAAGCAGACGTGCTTTTCATCGAGTCCACTTACGGGAATCGGCGGCACCGAAACTTTGAAGAAAGCGTGGCCGAACTGGCTGAAGCGATTCGATACAGCTACGACCACGGCCAAAAGGTGCTCATCCCCGCTTTCGCCGTGGAACGCACTCAGGAGATCCTCTACGTGCTCGGCCGGCTGCTGCGTGAGGGAACCATTCCGCGTCTTCCCGTCTATTTGGACAGCCCTTTGGCCATTGCGGCCACGGAAATTTTTCGCAAAATGTTTCATGAGTTCGATGAGGAAACCCAGGAGATTTACAACCAAGGCCGGGATCCCTTCACTTTCCCCGAGCTTGTCTTTTCGCGCACCGCCCAGGATTCCCAAGCCCTGAACGAGCTCAAGGGCCCTGCGGTGATCATCGCCGGAAACGGCATGTGCACGGCGGGCCGGATTCTCCATCACCTGAAGCACAATCTGTGGCGCCGCGGCTGTTCACTGGTCATCGTGGGGTATCAGGCGGAAGGGTCCCTGGGCCGACGGATCATCGAAGGGGCCAAAACCGTTCGAATCTTGGGGGAAGACATCGTGGTTCGGGCGAAGGTCTATACCATTGGGGGTTTTTCCGCCCACGCCGATCAGGAAGAGCTCTTGCAGTGGCTCGGGCATTTCACGAATCCCAAGCTCCGCGTGGTGGTGATCCACGGCGAAAAAGAGACCGGGCGCATTTTCGCGGAAGCGGTTCGCCAGCGATTCGGCTTCGAAACCACACTGCCCGAACTGGGGCAAACCTTGGTGTTTGAAAAGGCGGTGCCGCCCGTCGCGGTGCGGGAAGCAGGCCCTCGGTGGGGCGACGTTTTGGGCCGTGTGGAAGCGCGCGTCGCCCAGGCCCGTCGCCGCGTGGCCGTCTGGGCCGAGCGGCTGGACCCCGACGCTCAGGAAGAGCTGGAAGCGGCCGTGCGCGTGTTCATGAGAACTTTGGAGCGCTATGCCGGAAAGGCCGAAGACGACCCGGCGGGATCGCATGCAAAGGAGTGACCCGTGCGGAGTGATATGGAGAAATGGCTTGAGGAGCGGGAGCGAAAGATCCTTGCGGACCATGTGGAAGAAGCGGTTAAGAGCGTCCCGGAAGCGCTCCGGGACGCCGTGCGGGAGCGCCTCTTGCAGAAGGTGCAGCTTCGCCGATGGGAACATGGGGGTTTTTACGCGGCGTATCCCCTGGACGATACATGGCTTCCGCTGGATCGGGCTGTTGTGCGCCTCGTGGAAGACATCGACGAGCCGCAGGGAGGTCGCGCCATGGAAAAGAAGGTCGGCGATAAAGTGGTGGTGCTCCTTCGAGGGGACATCACCGAAATGGAAACCGACGCCATCGTCAACGCCGCCAATGCGGGTTTGATCCTCGGAGCCGGGGTGGCCGGAGCTATCCGGACCAAGGGCGGGCCGGAAATCCAGGAGGAATGCCTGCGCATCGGTGGCACGCATGTGGGCGGCGCGGTCGTGACCACCGGCGGGCGCCTCAAAGCGCGCTACGTCATCCACGCCGTCGGCCCGCGCTGGGGCGAAGGCGACGAAGAACGAAAGCTGCGGGACGCCACCCTGAACAGCCTGCGGCGGGCCACGGAAAAAGGGCTGCAATCCGTCGCCTTTCCGGCCATCAGCACGGGCATTTTTGGATTTCCCAAGGATCTGTGCGCCAAGATCATGATGGAAACCGTCGTGCGTTTTTTGGCCGAAGAGGAAACGTCTCTGGAAAAGGTGGTCTTTTGCCTCTGGTCCCAGGACGACCTGGAGCTTTTCCAGCGCACACTCCAGAGCCTGTGAATCAAATCCGGCATGATTTCCGGCGCAGGGCTCAGCCCCCGCGGGAATCCCCGCCGTGGCCGTCGCCGGGACGAAGGACCGCCAGGCCGGCCGTGATCTTTTCGTAGTCGGGATCCGTCAAGGGGACCAGGTCTTGGGAAGGAGCGAAATGCACGATGGACCGCGTGAGCGGTTCAAACACCTTGCCCGCTTGGAGGATGGGGTGCGGGATTTGGTATCGAAATCCGGGCCCCAGGTCCATGAGGAGGTGCAGGGATTCTTCGTCTTCCAGAAGGGCCACCATGAGGGCGTTGTTGACGAAGGCTCGGCCCCTCAAGTGTTTTTCCCCTGCGGGGTCTTTGTAGACTTCGAGAACGCCTTCGGTCAGAAGGACCGATCGGTTAAGTGGTGTGACGAGATAGGCATGGTCGATGACATAGGCCCCTTCTTTGAAGGGAATACGATGAGGCATGGCGGGCTCCTGCCGGACGGTTTGACGAGTTTTCCTTGTAGGAGCCGGCGTCCCGAAGACTTCCGGGGAGTCCAAGGCCGTTCCTACAACCGGGTGCAACACCTTCGCGTGCATCGCTCATTCAAACGCAGATTAAAACAGCGGGGGGCTTAAGGCAAGCCGGGGGCGGCAGGCCGTCCCTTTCGTCCAAGGCGGGTTTGGGCCGAAGAGCCCGAGAAACGGAGAAGGGTGTGAACAACGGGGAATTGAACCGCATTCTGTCGGCCATTGAGGCCAAGTATCGCACGGAAACGGTGGCATTGAAGATCGGCTCGGACACTTTGCGCATCCTCCAGCTGGCCGATTTTGAGGACTATGTGGGAGAGCTGGCGCAGAGAGAATATCTGAGCCTGGAAGATTTGCCCCTGTGGGCGAAGGTCTGGGAAGCTTCTTTCGTCATGGCGTCCTACTGGGCGCATCAGCCTGTAATCCCGGGGCGGCGAATCCTGGAAATCGGCACAGGCATCGGCGTTTTGGGCGTGTACATGGCCTTCAAAGGGCATCGAGTGACCTTGTCGGACATCAACGAAGACGCCCTTCTTTTCGCTAAGGCCAACATCCTTTTGAACGGCTGTGAGCGCCTGGCCGAGGTGCAACGCATCGACTGGAACGATCCGTTTCTGGGCGAGCCCTATCACGTCATTGTGGGATCGGAAGTGATTTACGACCGAGCCACCTACCCGGCGCTCGTGCGCTTTCTGGACCGAGCCTTGGTGCCCGGCGGCACGATTTTTCTCGCCAAAAACACCCAGCTTCAGGCTCCCGGGTTCTTTGCCGAGCTGGTGACCAAATTCGCTTACAAAGAAAAAATCATCCCCTTTGAAGGTCACGATGAAATTTCTGCCGTCGCCCTCTACGCCGTGCGGCGCCGCGGGGAGACGACCCGGTCATGAACGGGGACGACAGGGGCCGTCAGGAAATCCGGGTGGAGGCGCAGCGCCTCGCCATTCCTTCACGCCGCGGCTTCATTCCGGCCGTGGTGCATCGACCCGGGAACATCGAACCGACGGAGCGTGAACGCTCCTCAGCGGTGGTGGTCTGTTGTCATGGGCTGTTAAGCGCCAAAGACAGCGAGAAATTCGTGGGCATGGGCGATCGTTTGGCGCGGCAAGGGCTTTGGGCCGTCCGGTTCGATTTTACGGGATGCGGCGAAAACACCTCGGCCTTTGGGCCGTCTCTTGTGGCGACGCGCCTTGACGATTTGCAATCCGTCCTGAATTGGGTCGTTTCAGCCCATCGACCCTGGGGTGCCAAGGTTGCCGTGGGGCTTTTCGGCTCCAGCCTGGGAGGCTATCTGAGCTACGTGTTTTCCGCACTGCATCCCAGGCTGGTGCAGGCCCTGGTCCTGTGGTCGGCCCCGGCGCGATTGCGCCTGATCGGGGCCGAAAGTGTCAAGCGACCGCCGGAACTGGAGCGCCTTTGGCCCAAGGGTTTGCCTTTGGGAGAACCGGACGCCGTGGATAGGCTGCCATCTGTGCCGAATGTTCTCATCATCCATGGCACCGACGATACGCTGGTACCGTGGGACCACGCGGTGGTCCTTTATCGTCACGCGGCGGAAGAAAAGCGGCTCGTGCTTTTGGATGGGGCGGACCATCGCCTAACGGATCCCGCGGTGCGTGCCCAGGCCGCGGACGTCAGTGTTTCTTGGCTGGCCCGCAAGCTCTCGGCTGACAGATCTCGAGAGGCGACCTCGGCGGATCCCGATTAGCCCCAGCCGGTGCGGCGAATGCCTTCCGTGGAATATGTCCCCGAACCCAGAACGGGCAGAGGATCCAAACTGCCCGGATAGTCGTGCGTCGGACGATCTATCCCACCACGCCGCGCGACGTGTGTCGCGATCCTGGGATGAATCCCCACCCCCAGGATACCGCTTCCGATGCGAAGGCCTGTGTCCGGATCCTCTTACGGTATCGCGAAGAGGTTTGCTGAACATTTTTTCGGCCGGAAGGAATCCTTTGAGGGTTTCATCGGTTGACAGAACGCCCGGAATGCGTGATGCTGGGCCGGTCTTCAGGCTCAAACCGGAATGATGCGGGTTCTATGGAGGAGCGGCTCGTGTGGATGAAGGCTTTCACGGTGGTGGGTGCGTTCGTTGCCGTGTGCTGTATCTTCCCTTTCGAGGCATCCGCGGCGATCCCGATGCATGTGCAGGCCCGTTCGGCGATGCTCATCGACCTTACGGACGGTCAGGTTCTCTACGAACAAGACGTGGATATCCCCATTCCCCCAGCGTCCCTCACCAAAGTGCTCACCCTTTACCTGGTTTATGAAGCCATCGAAGAAGGGCGCCTGAACCCGGAAGAGATGGTGACGGTGAGCCCCCGAGCCGCCGCTCGAGGCGGATCGCGAATGGGGCTTCGGGCGGGAGACAAAGTCCCCGTCGCCGAATTGATCAAGGGCATGGCCGTGGCTTCGGGAAACGATGCGTGCGTGGCCATCGCCGAGCATCTTTGCGGAAGCGTGGAACAGTTCGTGTCTCTAATGAATCGTAAAGCCGCCCAACTGGGGATGCACCGAACCGTGTTCCGGACCGCCGACGGCCTTCCCGCCGATGGGCAAGTCACCACGGCTCGAGACATGGCCAAACTCGCCGCGGCTTATCTCAGGCGTTTTCCTTACGCCCTCGGCGTCCACTCCATGCAATCCTATACTTACGGCCGCTCCACGCATCGAAACGCCAACCGACTGCTCGGCACCTGTCCCGGCGTGGACGGTCTGAAAACCGGTTTTGTGTGCGCCTCGGGCTACAATTTCATTGCGACGGCACACCGGGGGGACCATCGGCTGGTGGCCGTGCTGCTGGGGGCCCGAAGCCCCGGCGTGCGGGCGGCCGAAACGGCCAAACTGATCAACCAGGGCTATGCGTCGTTGAATATCGAAACCCCGCCGATTTACGCCGCGATGAAGGCCCAGCCGGACCAAAAGACGGGCAAGGAACCGAGAGCCGGCGGCCGATCGAAGGTTTCTTTGAAAAAACCGACGAAAAAATCGACCAAGACGGCCGCTGCGCCGGCAGCGGGTTCCAAGGGGGTGAAGATCGCTTCATCGAAAACCGGTGCTGGTTCAGCGGGTGCCGCGGCGACAAAGACAAAGCCTTCGGTCGGGTCCACGCCCGCGGCCCAAATCCCCGCAAAGACGGCGGCCGCCCAAAAGACCGTGACAAAGGCCTTGCCGCCGGCTTCGGGGCAAACGGCCGCCAAGGGTGGCAAAAAGGCAATGGTTTCGGGGCGGATAACTTCCGAAGCCGCCGCCCAAACCGTCGCGAAAAAGGTCTCGAAGAAAGGAAAAACCCCCGCCGCAACCGCGCAGAATGTGCCCGAAAAGAAGCTTCAGGCAAGCAAGAACCCGCCCCCGAGCGAGGCTCCTTCCGGGAAAAAGAAACAGACCGCCGCCAAAGTCCGAAAGTCCACGTCTTCCGAAAAACAAAAGGTCCTCTCGCCTCCCGCCGCCCGAAAGATGGGCACTTCTCCCAGGCCGTCCTGAGCTTTCGGCCGGACATGGCGCCGGCTGTGAGGCCCTTTTACAAAAGCACGTCGCAGAGCACCCCCCGATGCTGTAGGTTGGGCTGAGCGCAGCGAAGCCCAACACCTTCCGACAAGCCGGCCATGTTTCCCCATGCTCCCAAGGGGCCTCGAAGGGCGCTTTCTGGCGCCCAGCAAAAGCCACAACGCCAAGTAAGCCGGCATGGATTGTCTGGATGGCACATGGATCAGGGTATGACGGTGATGCGGCTGCAGCCCACCAGAAAAGAAGAAGGAATGCGAAAAGGAGCGGGCGGGATCAGCCGGGCCGAATCACGTGCACGGCGCAGGAGATGCACGGATCGTTGCACCGGATGATTTTTTCGGCTTCCTTGCGGATCCAATCAACGGGCCCATCGGCGTGGCGTTCCACGAAAAGGCGCAGATCCTTTTCCATGTGAGCCAGATTCTGGGATGTGGAAGGAACAATGGTGCAACTTTCGACGTACCCGACCTCGTTGAGCCGATAGCGGTGAAGGAGACTTCCGCGGGGCGCTTCTGTGACCCACACGGCTTCGCCACCCAGGGGTTCGTAGGGCACAAAGGCCTTCTCGGCTTCTTCGTAGCGCCGGATCAACCGTGCCGCCTCGCACAAGGCATAAGCCATTTCCACGGTCCGTGCCGCAATGGCCATCCGCGTGTTCCTGATGGGGAGGACGATGCCCGAGGATTTCATGGCGTCTTGAATGGCTGAAGGGAGCCTATCGCGGTTCAGATTCACCCGGGATATGGGCCCAACCAGGTAAGGCTCCAGGTCCGTTGCCTCCCGTATGCCGGCATGGAGCGCCGTGGAGTAGGCCACCTGAAATTCCTTCACGGCGGTCAGGAAATCCTCCATGGGCATGGGCTTTCCTTTTGAACAACCCATGAGCCCCTCGTTCATGGGGTATTCTTCATCGTGGACGAGGGAAACCCATGTTGTGTCAAATTCGGCCTCTGGAAAGGGCAATGTTGCTGCCCACGCGATTTCTTTTAACGAGGCTTCAAAGGCTCTTTCCACCGCCGGCAAAAAGGCCATCAGGTCTTTCTTGCGGGGAGCCCGTGTCAAACCGCCCACGCAGACGGAGATGGGATGCACGGACCGGCCGCCGAGCAGGGCCAGGAGGTCGTTTCCCAGCTTTTTGAAACCAAGCCCCCTGGTGAGGATGGGGAGGTAATCCTTGGACGCCCACGCACTTTCCAGACCGTAAAAATCGGGTCCGTTCAGGAAATAAATATGAAGCGCGTGGCTTTCGATCCATTCGGCGCAGTACAGTAGCCGTCTCAGGTCGCGAACGAATGGATCCACGTGGACGCCGAAGATCTTTTCCATGGCATGCACGGAAGACATCTGATAAGCCAGGGGGCAGATGCCGCAGATCCGCGCCGTAAAGTCGGGCACGTCTGCATGGGACCGCCCCTGCAGAAAGGCTTCGAAAAAGCGCGGCGCTTCAAAAATGGTGACTTTGACCTGGGCGGCTATGCCGTCTCGGATTTCAAGGACAATACCGCCTTCGCCCTCGACCCGCGACAGGGAATCGACTCGGATGCGCTTACCCTCGGCTTTCAAGGTGGGCCTTCCTGTAAGTGTAGGAATTCATCTTGTCCAGAAGCGCCAGGCACTCTTTCGCGGCGAGCCCCATGGTCTGAAAATGCCGCATGAGCGATTCCACGTTGGCATCGTCCTTGGGGCCGAAACATCCATAACAGGGCCTTCCGTAGGACGGGCACAGGGCCTCGCACCCGGCGCGGGTGATCGGCCCTAGGCATGGTTCCCCTCGTGACACCAGAAGGCAGGGAATGCCGCGCCTTTTGCATTCCATGCACAGGCTGTATCCCCGGATTCCCGGCCTCCTACCTAGAAGAAACGCCGTTAGGGTTTCCGCAAGGGCGCTCATGCTGATGGGGCATCCCCATAATTCAAAATCCACGTAAACATGGTCGGAGATGGGGGTAGACGTGGACAGAGCGTGGACGTCCTCGGGCTTTGGGTACACGAGGTGGGTGTAGGATGACAGACTTGCCCAGTTTCTCAGGGCCTGAAGCCCGCCCGAAACGGCGCAGGCCCCGATGGTGATGAGAACCCGCGACCGATCCCGCACATCCACAATTTCCTCCCTCTGCCGCTCTGTGGATATGGATCCTTCCACCAGGGCCAGATCAAACGTGCCCTTGAGCGGCTTGTCCGTGGCCTCACGAAAATAGGCCACATCAAAGAGCTCCACCAGCCCCAAAAGGTCGTCTTCCATGTTGAGAAGGCTGAGCTGACATCCGTCGCAGGATGTGAATTTAAAAACGCCGATCCTTGGTTTTTTCATGGTTCCTCCCGCCCGCGGCGACCCCGTCGCGCTAAATTTCCCGAATATCCCAAAATTCGGCGAGTCGGCTGAGTCGAAAGATGGGGCCGTCCTTGCAGACAAAAACGGGCCCGAACAGGCAATGACCGCAAAAGCCCATGCCGCAGTTCATGTTTCTTTCCACGGAAAGAAAGATTTTCTCCGCCGGGATGCCTCGAGCCGTAAGGTCCTTCGCCAGAGTGTGCATCATGACTTCAGGGCCACACATGAAAACGATGCTTTTGAGGGGGTTAAAGGAGACGTGCTTCATGAGCGCCGGGATCAGGCCCACCTCTCCCTTCCACGTTTCCTCCGGGTCCGCTTTGTCCACCGTCAGCCATACCTGGAAGGTGTCCTTGTAGCGGGCAAATTCATCCCGAAAGACGATGTCCTTGGGGGTTTTGGCCCCGTAGAGGATGAATTTTCTTCCAGGAAGAGAACATGCGGGGGACTTCTTTTTGCGTCCCTCGGAAAGAATGTGCCGAATGACGGATCGCAAAGGCGCAATGCCCAGGCCGCCGGCGATGACCAAAAGATCCCGGTCTTCCACCTCCTCAAGAGGCCAACTGTTGCCAAAGGGCCCTCGCATGCCGATCACATCCCCGGGGCTGAGCCGGGACAAGTGAGTGGTCACATCGCCGGCTACCCGGACGGTATGGAGAATTTCATGGTCGGAAGGGGCGGAACTGATGGAAATGGGAGCTTCCCCGATGCGGGAACGCCCAGCATGTTGAACTGGCCGGGCCGAAAGGCATAGCCTTTCGCGATGTCCCGGGCGTTGATCTGCAAAGCATAGGTGGCGGTATCGCGCGTTTCCTTCTTGATCCACCGCACGGTCGCTTCGAACGGCACGGAAGGGTCGTAACTCATGGGGCGGTCCTTGTGGCGGAGAGGGTTTCCAGTTCCTCAGTCAGGTCGATCCCTACCGGGCACCACGTGATGCAGCGTCCGCACCCGACACATCCCGGAGCGCCGAATTGATGGATCCAATAGGCGAGCTTATGAGCCATCCACTGCCGGAAGCGGGCCCGTCGAGAAGGCCGAAAGTTGCCACCGTGCACCCGGGCGAAGTTGATGGAAAAACACGAATCCCAAGTCCGTCGCCTGGATCCGCATCGTTCGGCCGTTTTCCGGGAAAGGCACGAAAGGGGGACGTGATCGTATGCGGTGGTGCAAAAGCATGTGGGGCACACCTGGGTGCAGTTGCCGCATCCAAGGCACCGGGTCGCGACTTCCGCCCATCGAGGATGGTCCAGGTTGTTGTCGATGATTCGGGGCAGTGCCCGGACGTTGGCGAATTTTTTCATGAGTTGTCGGCAACGATCCAGGGTGGCGGCCTTTTCCGCTTCTTCTTTGGGACCGGCAGGCTGTGCGGGCACCCCGTCGAGGATTTCCTTTCCCTTGGGGCTGCCGATTTCGACGAAAAAAGATCCGTCCAGTTCGGTCAGCGCCAGGTCGTATCCGTCGCGCACGTCCGGCCCGGTATGCATGGAGCTGCAGAAACAATTGTCTCCGGGCCGAACACACTGGACAGCCACAATGAAGGCGTTTCGCCGCAACCGTTCGTAATGTCCGTTCTTAACGGGGCCTTCTAAGAAGACCTTGTCGAGAAGTTTCAAGGCTGCAAGGTCACAGGCACGCATTCCGAAGAAGGCCGTCGGCGTTTCCTGACCGTCAGGGGAAATGACCTGAATCTGAAGGCGTTTTTTGGATTTCCTGAAAGTGTATTCTTCCCGCATGGGCGGGTGAAGGAACCGTTTAATGGAATCCGGCCCGACGGAAAAGGAAAAGATTTCCGAGTCCGTGGCGTCCCCGAGGCGATAGGTGCCCGGCCCTTGGCGGTCTTGACGGCCAGAGGGCATCCGGGCCAGGTCGTCCAGTTCGCCGAGCACGATGACGTCACCGTCCAGGATGGGGCCGATGACGCGAAAGGTGGCTTTCAGCCTCTCGAAAATCTGCCCAAGCTCTGCTTTCCCGACAATGACCGTGGACACTTTGAGGCCTCCCGGTGGAAGAAATCGTTGTGCGCCCGAAAGGGATCGCAGCTACAGGGCTTCCAGACGAATGCGGCTGCTCACACACGCATGGCACGATCCCGAACGCACCCGGGCGGCATCGGACAGGGACAGAACACCCACAGTGCGTTCCGGGTCTTGGTCATGCACGAAAAGGCGATGCACATCGCTGAAAATCATGCGACGGATGGCGTCTTCCAGGGGAGCCTGCGCCGGACAGCTGCAGACCGATGGGGTCATAACCTCTCGAGCCGGGACATCGGGGGGCGTGCCGCGCCGGTAAGCCAAAGCGAGATCCGTTTTGGACACCACTCCTCGCGGCATGCCCGCACCGTCGATCACCAGAAGGGCTCCGAATCGATAAGCGGATAGCGTTTCCATAACGGTATAAAGGGGAGCTTCCTCATCCAGAGCTCGGACGTCCGGCGTCATGACTTCGCGGACTCGATAGCGCGCGACGCCATCGAAAGCATGCGGCGCGCGCCGACGGTGCAGGCTGATTTCGCAGTTTCGACATACCCTGTAAAGAAGACCGACAATATCGGGATAGGCGAGAAGGCCCTCAACGGGCCCATTTTCATCTTCCCGCACGAAAAGCCGATAAACGGCCTTGGTGCGCATGATCTCCAACGCCCGCGATAAGGACGTCTCCGGCCGGCAAAACAAAGGCGGCCCGTTCATGATCTGTTCCAAAGGGGCGTCCACGGGCACTCCCGCATAGTAAGCCCCCATGATGTCGGTTTTAGAAACTACACCCGCCGGTTTGCCTTGGGAATCCGTCACCAGGGCGGCGCTGACTTTGTACTTGATGAGGGCGTTGACGGCCGAGGCGATGGAGGCCCGCTCCGGCCTCTGAATGACCTGGCGGCGCATGGCCTGAGCCACCCGGAAGCGACTCAGCGTGTCTTTGGAGGCCTCGGAAGGCATGGAAAGAGTCCTTAAAGCAAAGGCGTCACTGGGACAGACGGTCCAAAAGGTCGTAAAACAGATCCGATATGTAAATAATGCCTTGGATTTCGCCGCGATCCAGAACAGGCAGACGCCGGATGTGTTTTTTGATCATAAGGTCCATGACCCGCAGCACATGGGTGTCGGGGGTTACAGTGATAACTTCGGTGGTCATGATGTCGCCGACCCTTACGGCCCGCGCTCTCTCACAGGCCACATCCATAATGCCTTCCACGTCGATATCGTCCATGTGCCCCCAGATGTGAATATGCTTCGGGCGCATGAAAAGAAGGATATCATACATGGAAAGCATTCCGATCAGACGGTTCTGCTCGTCGGTCACCATCATGCCGAAGATTTTTCGCCCTTTGGCGCTGGCTCGACGGAAAGCCTGCACGGCCTCGCTCAAGGGAAGATCGGGTTTCAACGTCTCGAAATCCGTGCTCATCACTTCCTTGGCCAAAGTCTTCACGGCAGCCTCTCGAGGGTCCTATGGAACGACATGCGGTGACGCGGCTGACTTCTCCGCAAAAACCGCCGGAGCGTGAACGATAGGGTTTCCATAACCCGATTGCAGGTTTCACCGCAAGCCCTTCCGGGTGGGGTGAGGTGTGAGAGCTTTATCCTTTCGGCAGAGGATGTCAGCCCAGGGCGAAGCCCTGGGCCGCAGGGGCGTAACCCACCCCCCGATGATTCCTCTGAACGGGACGGGGGGCCCATCAATGTGTTTCGCCCCTTTGGGGCTTGCATTTTGTGGTAAACGGGTGCTCGGACTCGGGGCTGCGCTCCGGGTTATGATGTTTTGCCCCTTTGGGGCGACTACTCCGCGCCCAACACATGGTCCCCCCGGCGTGGCAATCAGATCGCTCACAATCCATCGCCCCACCCCATGCGGCCACCGCCCCCCATCGCCCCGAAGGGGCAGAGGATGTCAGCCCAGGGCGAAGCCCTGGGACCCAGAGCGGGCGCATTTCTGTCAATTTTTGAGCCCCGGAGGGGCGCAACTCAACCTGCGATGAGTCATCCCAATGTGCTCGGGTATCTCCTTATTCGATGTGTTTCGCCCTTTCGGGGCTTGCATTTTGTGGTAAACGGGCGCTCGGACCCGGGGCTGCGCCCCGGGCTATGATGTTTCGCCCCTTTGGGGCGACTACTCCGCGCCCAACACATGGTCCCCCCGGCGCGGCAATCACATCGCTCACGATCCATCGCCCCACCCCATGCGGCCACCGCCCCGCAGGTAAACCGTCACGCACGGCTGCCGAAAGGACACGGAAACCTCTGTGACTTCAGCCGTGGCACGGCTTCCCATCATCTAAGGACGGACTGCCTTTCGAAGCATTGTGGCGGCATGGTGGGCCACGCGCAACGGTTCGGGAATGCGGTATGGACCGAGGCAGCGCTCCACGAGACGAAGGGCCGATTCGCAATCGGCCAGGTGGCCCGGGGAGACGTAGAGGGGTTTCGCGCGGGTTTTGGAGCGGTAAACGTATCCCACATGGGCGCCGTCCAGCAGCAGAGGCTGCCTGTCGCCGCGCAGGGGGCCCAAAGGAGCATGATCGCCGCACAGTCTCGTTTTCGCGCACCCCACGGTGGGAAGTTCCAGCAGGACGCCCAAATGACAGGCAAGGCCGAAGCGACGCGGATGGGCCAGCCCCTGACCGTCGCAGAGGAAAACGTCCGGAGGGCGCCGAAGACGCTCATAGGCCTGAAGCATGGCCGGAATTTCGCGAAAGCTCAGCAGCCCCGGCACGTAAGGAAAGCGGATCGGGCCTACGACGTGGACCGTTTCCAGGGGGGAAAGATCCGGCCAGGAAAAAGTGACGATCACGGCGATGAGCTCGCGGGATTCTTTGACATAAGAAAGATCAGCCGCTGCCAGCACGCAAAAGGACGCCGGCAGGGGCTGCAAACGCACCCTGCCGGCCAGATGCTCTTGGAGTTCACGGGCTTCCCGGGGGGACAGGCGGTCCACGCAGATATCACCCCTTTAGGTGCATCGCGAAAAACCGCACGCACGGCACACGATGCACCCGCCGTCGTATTCCACCGAGGCGCCGCAGTCGGGACAGGCTCCCATTTCCTGTAGGGCAGAGGCCACGTTGGCCTGGGCGTGGCGGTTCAGCACCTTGGCGATGGCATCGGTGCACGACAGGATCTGTTCCCCGTTTTGCCAGATGGGCGATGGACACCGAATGCCCATGAGCTGGCGAATGATGGATTCGATGCGCACGCCGGAACGAAGCGCCAAGGAAATAAGACGTGCGGTGGCTTCGATCTGGGAGTAGGCACACCCGCCGGCTTTCCCCATCTGAGCGAACACCTCGCAAAAGCCGTATTCGTCGCGGTTGATGGTCACGTAAAGCTTTCCGCAACCCGTGTTGATGCGCTCCGTGGCCCCTATGGTTTTGTCCGGCCGCGGTCTGGGCTCCACCTGGCGGAATTCGGGTTTTTTCTGGATATTCAGCACCTGCCTGTCCCGGCTGCCGTCCCGGTAGACGGTCAGCCCCTTGCAGCCGGCCTTGAAAGCTTGAAAATAGGCGTTATAAATGTCCTCCAGCGTGGCGCTGTTGGGGAAGTTGATGGTCTTGCTCACCGCATTGTCGGTGTATTTTTGAAAAGCGGCCTGGATGCGGATGTGCCACTCCGGACTGATATCATGCGCGGTGACGAAAACCCGGCGCACGTCCTCGGGGATTTCCGCAAAAGACTGGAGGCTTCCCCGAGAGGCGATCTTTTTCATGAGGCTTTCCGAATAGAATTTTCCCTCTTGCGCGACTTTTTGGAAAAGGGGATGCACTTCCAGGAGTTCCTCACCGTCCAAGACTTTGCGCACGAAAGTGATGGCGAAAACCGGTTCCACGCCGCTGGAACAGCCCGCCAGGATGCTGATGGTGCCCGTCGGGGCGATGGTCGTCGTCGTGGCGTTTCGCATGAAGGGGTAGGCGCCGCCTTGCTCCGGATCGTAAACAGAGCCCTTGAAATTGGGAAAGTTGCCGCGCTTTTTGGCCAATTCCGCCGAGGCTTCCTTGGATTCCCTCTGGATAAAGGCCATGACCTCTTCCGCCGCCGCCACCGCCTCGTCCGAATTGTAGGGGATGCCCAAAGCCATGAGCATGTCGGCAAAGCCCATGACCCCAAGTCCGATCTTGCGGTTGGCCAGGGTCATTTCCCGGATCTTGTCCAAGGGGTACCTGTTGACGTCGATGACGTTGTCGAGAAAGTGGACGGCTTCCCAAACCACATCCCGCAAACGGGCGTAATTGACGGCGCCGTCCTGGACCATGTGGAGCAGGTTGATGGAGCCCAGGTTGCAGGATTCGTAGGGCAGCAGCGGTTGTTCGCCGCAAGGGTTCGTGCTTTCGACCATGCCGACGTGGGGTGTGGGGTTGGCGCGGTTGACCGCGTCGATGAAAATCACGCCTGGTTCGCCGTTTTTCCACGCCGACTGGACGATGCTTTCAAAGACTCTGCGAGCCGGTAGAGTCTTGGTTTTCATGCCGGTTCGCGGGTTGATGAGATCATAGTCTTCGTCGTTTTCCACGGCTTTCATGAAGGCGTCGGTGACGGCTACGGAGATGTTGAAATTGGTCAACCGGTCATTGTCGTGCTTGCACGTGATGAACTTTTCGATGTCCGGATGGTCGACTCGAAGAATCCCCATGTTGGCGCCGCGCCTTCGACCACCTTGCTTGATGGTGTCAGTGGCCGAATCGAACACGGTCATGAAGCTCACCGGGCCGCTGGCGACGCCGTTGGTGCTTTTCACCACGTCTCCTTCAGGACGCAGCCGCGAAAAGGAAAAACCTGTCCCGCCGCCGCTTTGGTGAATCTTGGCGGCGTATTTCACGGCTTCGAAGATTTCCTCCAGCGAATCCCCCACGGGAAGGACGAAGCACGCCGAAAGCTGACCCAGCTCCGTTCCGGCGTTCATGAGGGTGGGCGAATTGGGAAGAAAATCGAGAGACGTCATGAGCGCATAGAACCTTTCGGCCGTTTCGGCCACTTCCTTTTCCGTCGCTCCGTACAGAGCGTCGGCTGCGGCAATGGCCTGGGCTACCCGCTGAAAGAGTTCTTCAGGCGTTTCAATGGGTTCTCCCTTTTCCCCCTTTTTCAGGTAGCGCTTCTTCATGACGAGAAGGGCATTGGGGGTCAAAGGGATCCGGGTTCGAGACGTAGTCCGCTTGGCCCGCTTCGGCACGGTCATCATGGGTTCTCCCGCCGGCGTGAGTTTTCCGGACATTCCCTTGGCTGTATCCTGCACTGTGGCGTTCATGGCGCGCTCATCCGTCATGACTTCATAACTCCCGTGGACGATTCGGAAAAGATGGGAAGCCTTACCTCATTCGTGGACCGTTTCGATGCTTTTTAAGCAGCGCATTCTATGCCGAGAGACCGTCCCTTGGCAAAAATGAAAAACCTTTGGTCCGGTAAGGGTTAGATTGAGCACATTGGATTCACGGGGAAAATCCGTATCGATTTTTCTGTGCCGCCCTTCCCCCCTGAAAAGAATCGGTCCGAGCACGCCCCCGCCGTCGCCGCACCGACCCGCGGGGCCCTGAAGCCATTGCACCCGATCGGCCGCGAAGGTATTCTTGACGACAGAAGGAACGAGGGCGGTGGATACTTTGAGAGAAAGCGGGTGAGGAAATGACCGAAGAAAAAGATCACGGCGCATGGCTTGTAGACACCCATGCGCATTTGGATTTTCCGGAATTGTCCAGCGACTTGGACGGGGTTTTCCAGCGATGCCGCGAGACCGGCGTGGCCGTCATCGTGACCATCGGGATTGACGAAAAGACCAGCCACACGGCGGTTGAACTCAGCCGTCGTTATCCCCATGTGTACGCAACGGTGGGACTTCATCCCCACGGCGCTCGCCGGCTATCGAATCGGGATGCAGACACCTTCGTGCGCTTGGCTTCTGAACCCAAGGTCGTGGCCCTTGGAGAAATGGGGCTGGACTACTATCGGGACAGGCAGCCTCGGCCGGTCCAGCGGGCGTGCTTGGAACAGCAGCTGGAACTGGCCGTGGGGTGCAACAAGCCCGTGGTCTTTCACATCCGGGAGGCCCACGAGGATTTTCTGAAAATTGTGGCCCCTTACGTGGGGCGGCTTCGGCCGAGCGTGCTCCATTGCTTTTCTGGCGATTGGAAAACCGCCCTTCGGTGTCTGGACCTAGGATTTTATCTTTCCATTCCGGGAACGGTCACCTACAAAAACGCCCAAGAACAGCAGCGCGTCGTCCGCATGGCGCCTCTGGACCGGCTTCTCGTGGAAACCGATGCCCCTTACCTGACGCCGGTTCCCTTTCGAGGAAAGCCCAATGAACCTTCCTATGTGCGCTACACGGCGGAGAAGATCGCCGAACTAAGGGGCTGCTCCTTTGAAGAAATCGCCCGGGCGACCACACAAAATGCGGAGCGCGTCTTCGGATGGGCACAGGATAGGGGAGCGCCACGGTGAAGGCGAATCCCGGCCTGCTTTATACGGCCTGCGAGCCGCTTGTGTTGGCTTCCGCTTCCCCGCGGCGCCGCGAACTGCTCGCTCGAGTCGGCCTGCGCTTTCGCGTGGTGCCAAGCCCGCTGGACGAGCCTCCCGTGGACGCACGGCCTGACATCGGAGTCCGCCGCTCGGCCCTTTTTAAAACGCGATCCGTGGCCGAGCGGGAACCCTCATCGTGGGTTCTCGGCGCAGACACGATCGTGGTCCTTGGAGGACTGGTTTTCGGAAAGCCGAACTCCGCTGAAGAAGCCGCGAAAATGCTGCGGTCTCTCAGCGGCCGCAGCCACAGTGTGCTGACCGCCGTGTGCCTGATCCACATGAAGCGGGGTTTTTCGCAAGGGGATGTGATTCAAACCCGAGTGGAGTTTCGAGACCTATCGGAGGCGGAAATCGCCGCGTACGTACGCACGGGAGAACCCATGGACAAGGCTGGAGCCTACGGCATTCAAGGGCTGGGGGCGGCCTTCGTCAAGGCCGTTTACGGCTCCTACACGAACGTGGTGGGGCTTCCCCTTGCGGAAACTCTGGCCATGTTGCAAAAAAACGGGGTCATTGCGGCGGGATGAGGCCTGGAAAGTGCTACGAGGGCCCAAGGGTTTGGAGGGGTGGAGAGTGTTGGGCTTCGCTTCGCTCACCCCAACAAAATCGCGGCGGCAACCCCCCTTCTCACGCCGCGTCCGTCGACGCCTCGCGCGCCCTTGACCCACCTTTCCTTTCGGCCTGAGGCACTGAGGCTAAAACAATGTGACGAGATGGGGGCGGAGGAGCCGATGAAGGACATTGCGGCACGGCTGGCGGAAATCCATCGACGCATCGAGGCGGCGGCTTGCCGCTCGGGTCGGGACCCCCAAAGCGTCAAACTCATCGGCGTTTCCAAGACGGTTCCGGCAGAAAGGATTCGGGAAGCAGCGGCGGCGGGACTCCGCCGGTTTGGGGAAAATTACGTGCAGGAAGCCGGCCGCAAGATGGCATCGCTCCTCGATCTTTCGTTGGAATGGCATTTCATCGGCCATTTGCAAACCAACAAGGCGAAATTGGCCGTGGAGCGGTTTCAATGGATCCATACTGTTGATCGGCCCTCTTTGGCTCGAGAACTGGACAAACGTGCGGGAGCTCAAGGCAAAAGGCTGCCCGTTTTGATTCAGGTGCATTTGGGTGACGAAGAAACCAAAGGGGGCGTGGCCCCGGAGAAATTGGACGACCTTTTCATGGAAATGCAAACCATGGAATGGCTCGATGTCCGAGGGCTGATGGCCGTCCCGCCGTATGTGGACGATCCGGAAGGGGTTCGGCCGTTTTTTCAAACCCTGCGCCGGCTTCTTGAAAAATTGCGCCAGAGCGCACGGCATCCCGAGAGACTCACGGAACTTTCCATGGG